>Ga0190265_10000312_pt1 | contig 38744 bp, 50 predicted proteins | sample Popmic124T_FD_133135 | JGI IMG/M metagenome (GOLD analysis project Ga0190265, IMG submission 133135) | Populus adjacent soil microbial communities from riparian zone of Indian Creek, Utah, USA - 124 T | ecosystem: Environmental > Terrestrial > Soil > Riparian zone | place: USA: Utah | collected... | reverse complement strand
GGTCGACACGTTCATCATGCGCAGCCAGCCCAGCGGGCTCAAACGGTTCCTGGTTTACATCAGCGACGACGGCAGCTTCCGCCGGGAGGAGATCACCTAAAGATGCGTTACCTCTCTTTTCTCATTCTCCTGACCCTGCTTCTGCCGCGACTGCAGGCCGCGAACCTGGTCACCGGGTATTTCAATGTCACCAATGTGCCGGCCATCGGCGACCAGGCGGAGATCAACGGCACTGCCTACACCTTCACCAACGATGTCAGCGCCTCGCCCTCGAGCCTGATCCTCATCACCAATTCCGTTCCGTGGACCGCGACCAATCTCTCCATTCACCTGGGCAGTTACCGGGTGTCCTTTGCGCACATCGTCTCGATGTCCGCGAGCAACGTGGTGTCGGTGGTCGGTTTTGTGGGCGAGGACTTAACTCTCGGGATCACAGGAAATTGGGGTTACGTCAGTTATCCCCCCACTAACACGGTGGCCGCTCCGACCTTCGTGGTCACGGTGCCATGGACCGCTGAGGCCTCGACCAACGCCACCAACATCGCATCGATGCTGGTCGACTATCTCGGCGTAGCAACCAATGCAATCGGGACCAACGCGCCGGCGCTGGCCAAATACGCCACCCTGCAAACCGCCCAGACCATGGGTAACAAGGTCCTAACCAATAGCTATTTTCAGAACGTCGCGGTCAGTAACGGAACCATCAGTGTTACTAATTCGACGCTCGCGAACTCGGCTCACACTGGATCGACCTGGACGGGCGGATCCATCAGTGGCGCCGCGCTCAGTGCCAGCAATGCGGTTCTGCACTCCCTGATTTCGACCAACGGCACCAATTACGGCCTTTCGTTCTCCTCGCCAGGTCCTCTCCCCGGGTCACAACAATTCGGTGGGGGCGTCGTAACCGGCAACGGAACCAACGGCCTGGCCGTCGGTGCGAATGCGGTGGTGACTGGTCGGAATGGAATTGCCGTCGGCACTTTTGCTCTGGCGGGTGCGAGCAACTCCGCAGCCTACGGAGCGTTCGCTGAAATCAATGACGGGGCCGATGGCGCGACCTCGATTGGCACTGCGAGCGGAGCCAATGCGCCTTACTCCCTGGCCGCAGGAGCCCTTGCCTCGGTCGGTTCCGGCCACACCAACTCTACTGCGATCGGTTACGGCACGACCACGACCGCCCCCAACCAGGTGCGCATCGCTATGCCCGAACACACCACCTCGATCGCTGGGATTCTGGAGGCGGCCAGTGCGACCAACAACACCTGGACGGGCACGAATATTCTACGAGGGGATCTTTCCACCCCGGCCTTTTCTTTTACCACCCTCGGCGCCGGCAACAATTTCGCGGTCGACTTCGGAACGAACCACTACATCCGCATCAATGGCACCCTAACGGGCGACGCGGCTTTGTGTGGAATTGTTGCCCGGGCCCGCGACGGCCTCTCCTACCTGGTTGAGAATAACACCGGTTACATTCTCACCCTCAGTCAGAACACGATCGATCCGACTCCGGCCAACCGGTTCTCGCTCCACAACGGGAACAACATCTCGGTGGTCCACGGTGGATTCTTTGCGCTGGTCTATGATGCCGCCGAATCGCGTTGGAATGTTGACAGTGTTTATCCTCAGGTCGCCTTAGGGACAAACGTCGCAGTCACGTTGAGTGGCGACAACGCGACGGTCAGCACGACCAACCGGGCTTACGTCAGGCTGACCAGTGACAGTGTCACAGCCACCTCGCGCACATTCATTCTCACACCGGGCAGCAGCACCGGGCAGACCCTGAAAATCCATTTCACCGGGGCGTTCGGCGCTGAGCTGGTTGACGATTCCGCCGGCGCGGTAAGTGGGAACCACCGCCTGGCATCGACCTGGACAGCCAGCCAATACGACTCGATCAGCCTGACCTGGGACGGAACGGATTGGATCGAGGACAACCGGAGTGCCAACTAGCAATGAAGGGTTGGGCTCTTCTCTTCTTTTTGGCGATCGCTCTCAACGTCCAGGGCGCCCACGTCCTTTTTAACTTTCACGATTTCACGTCCACCACGGTCGAGCTGACCAATCGCCGTGTGTTGATCACGCCCAAATCCACGCCTCGGGTGGATAGCGGCCGAATTGCCTCCAGTGATCGCCTGTCGTTTCTGACCGACGCCAACGCCTCGTTCACGGTGAGCAACATGGTTCATGGCAGCTACTACGTGGAGGTGCCCGGCCCTTACACGGTGACCCCTTTCACGATCCTGGTGCCGCAAACCAATGCTTTTTTAAACGCCACAGGCCTGCTCTCCCAGACGATCGATCCAGCCTCCACCGCGGGCTACACACAAACGCAGATCAACGCACTGCTTTCGAGCAACCTCGTCTACGTCGCCGCCGGCACCAACATCGTCGCAGTCACCAACGGCAACGTTGTCACGATCAGCGGCACCGCCAGCGGAGGCGGCGGTGGATCCTCCAGTGAATCACTGCTCACCATGGGCACCGGCTCACCAGTCGGAACTGATCCCGGAACGGTTTTTTATTACGACGTCACTGCTCAAAGCCTCTGGATCAACATCGATGGAGAATCCATCGGTTGGATCCAGCTTCTGAAAACTGGATACCCGCCCTACGAAGGCGGGATTGGCGGTGGCGGCGGATCTGAAGTGCTAAGCGGGAACGGTTCTCCCGAAGGAGCGGTAACTGCCAACCCCTCCACGCTCTATTGGGACACCACGAAAGCGCTCTATCTCAAGCAGAGCGGCACGGGCCCCACCGGCTGGATCCAGCTTCTCAGGTTCTCACCATGAAACGTCTCCTAATCCTCTTATGCCTCTTTGCCTCGCTGACTGTCCGGGGCGCGGATCTACAAGTCGGCACCAATCAGGTGGCGTGGCTCGCTGATTTTCTGAGCGCCAGCAACGTTCTGCGCCAGGCCATCGATGCCATCGAAACCGGCGGTGAAGTCACTATGGAGCAACTCAATACTGCTTCGAATGTCGTCTACGCCGTGGCCGTGAACGCGACCAACGCCCTGGCTCTCAAGCTGGTCAACGACATCTATACTGTTTCGAACCTGCTCTACAATAGTTACGCCTTACTCCCTAACCTCTCCCAGCTCTACACCAACGCGAGCGGATTCGGGATCAAGGAGTTCGCTGTAGCCACGAATTTTTCGGCGCGTGGGCTCATCGTCCCTAATGCCACGCCCAGCAAAGTGGCGATCTTTGACGGTATTCGTTTTGTCACCAACTCACCTCTCAACGCGGACATCCTGACTAATCTGGCCGACGTCATCGAGCCCATAGGTGGAGCTCTGGCCCTGAAAGCGCCCCTGTCGGCACTCCAGGGGGCCACCAACGAATTGTGGCAATTCCTGCAAGGAGAATGGGTAGAGCTCACCGACCCGGACACGATCGACCTTGCCATCCCGCGGCAAATTATCACCCTGACCACCGGCTTCTCGCCCAATTTCGGAAACACCTACAACGGCGCGGCCTCTTCCATCTATTTCAAGGTTGCAACCGTGCAGGAGATCACCTTTGAAGACGTGCACTTCCCCGAATTCCCGGAAGGCATTACCAACTCCTGGAACGGGACAAACCTTTTTGTTTTTGCGGTCATTGGCGAAGGCCAGGAACTAGTCGGCTTCTTAAGCGGCCTTGCCGGCCCGACCGTAACCGCCTCCGACATTGCCCAGGCGACCAACGACCTGGCAACGGTCCAAACGGCCGCGCTCAACACCGCCAGCAACGCGGTCCGAACCGCTGCCAGCCTCTTTACCAATGCCCTGGCGACCGTGCAGACCGCTGCGCTCAACACCGCCAGCAATGCGCTGACGGCAAGCCGTGTGGCCAGCTCCAGCGGAAGCGCCACCGGCCTAACCGTTCGCGCGCTCACGATCGCAAGCAATGTCGTGTGGACAGGGTCGCGCCCCGCCGCGGTGAGTGCCGCCACTAATTTCGTTCTCAATTTCGCCCCCCAGGCAGCCGGCGACCTGATCTTCGACGAGCAAAACAGCACCAGCATTGTGAACATTGTTCACGGGACGAATTTCTCCGGAGGCGGCCGCTACATCACCGCCACGTTTGTATCTGGGAATACTAACAAGTTGATCAGCTGGCCTGATCAACTCCGCACCAATATCCTCGGGACCAACTTTCTCATCAACCAGGTGTGGATGCCTTCCAATAAGGTCGGGAAAATCACTTGGGATAACGCGCTGGGAGCAGCGGCCTTCGTCACCTTCAATTATCCGGTGTGGGGGCCATGATCAGGTTTCTTCTTCTTTTCCTGGTCGCGGCCTCGCCGTGTCTCGCTCAAAGGACCCCGTACCGTCCGGAGTTCCTGTCGCAACTTCTGCCCAAGGCCGCCGTCGGCGGAGGCGGAGGCGAATTCGACTTTGAGGAAACGTTCGAAGGGTCCAACGATAACACCTGGACTATCCCCTTTGGCGGCGTCGACCTGAACAACACCACGACCCCCATTGCCGGCGCACAATCGGCCTACGCGGCGCCCTCGGAATTTAAATACGCCTGGGCCTCGATCCCGTTAAAGGATCAGCACTACTGGAAATTCAAATTTAACTCCGCCGGCTTTGCCACTGGTGGAAATGCCAAGTTTACCCTGTCTCGCAACGGAGTTGCCGATGACTGCGTTATTCAGATCCAGTCCAACGGAAAAGTTGTCATGCGCCACGGCGCCGGCGACGACGAAGGGGACACAACCATTGTTACCGGCCAGGTTTACACGATTTGGCTGGATTGGGTCAAAGGCACGGGATCCAACGGCACCTTTCAGTTTTACATCAGCACTACCGACACCAAGCCCGGCGCGCCTGACGGCGGCGGCGTGGACGGCAGCGGACAACAGCCCGACGTGGTAACCCTGCAATGGGGAAACAACGACGCTTGCCGGTTCGATGCCCTGCAATCCAGCACCTCACCTATTCCATGAAGTTTTTCATTGTCTCGATTTTCCTCACCGTTTGTCTAACAGCCAACGCCGCCAAGCACGTCCGTGCCGGCGCCAGCGGCACCGGTTCCGGCGACAATTGGACCGACGCCTACACAACGCTTCCTTCGACCTTGACCCGGGGGGAAACCTACTATGTCGCAGACGGCACCTACTCCGGTTACACCTTCGACGATGAAGGCGTAGGAATGCAGACGATTAGCATTTTGAAGGCAACGGACGCCGCCCACGGCAGCGCCACCGGATGGAACAGCACGTATGGGGATGGCCCCGCGACATTCACCTCGACCCTGACCTTCACGCGCCCGAATTACATATTCGATGGGGTCGTTGGCGCCAAGCGCAGCGGGCACGGATTCAAGGTCGCGCCGACTGTGGCGGGATATATAATCAACATCACCGGGACGGCTGAATACCAGACCATCAACGGCGTTCAGACCTTCATCCCCGGGACTCTCAAGACCGCCTCCAACACAGTCATACGATGTGTCGAGGGATACTACCCGAGTCGCTATAGTCCCACGTTCGTCAGCGTCAATCATCAGTCCGCCGGATTGGAGGTGAAGTATCTGGTCACTAATCTCGGCTGGTCGCACTTCGACAAATTTACGATGCAGCACTGCTATATCCACGAGATACCTGGATATCCGATCAGGTTCATTGGCGTGGATAATGGCCTCATCGAATACACGATCATCGAGGATCAGTGGACGACCACGGAGCAACACGCCAGCGGGTTAGTTATCCGGGACCGGGCGTGCAACAACTGGATCTACAGGTTCAACGAGATGATGAACATGGAGAAGGTCACTGGGGGCATGACCGTCTATAACGTTCCCCACCTAAACTGGCTCGTTTATGGGAACGTATTCCGCGGAATCGTCACGGCCATGGGAGCCATTACCTCGAACGAGCACCCCGGCGGCAGTGGCTCCTGGGTCAACTGCAAGTTCTACAACAACACCTTCGACGGAATGCAGCTGGTAAACATGCACGGGATCACGCTTTACAACCCAAGCTCTGGAAACCAGATCTACAACAACATCTTTTATCGCTGCTATTGGCTGCAGCTAATCCCCAATGGCACCGAGGACTATAATTATTTTTCTGACTGTCGATCCGCCGGCGGCTGGCTTCCAGATGGCGCGCACGATAGCCCGTGGGTCGAGAATCCGACAAAGCGATCAGTCATCACGGCCAGCCCGTTCATTAACGCCAACTCAAAAAACTACCACCTTAACGCCAGCCTTTCGGCTTATCCAGGCCTGGCCCTTGGCGCCCCCTTCAATGTCGACCCTGACGGCACGACCCGAGGCGGCGAAATCTGGGACCGCGGCGCCTACGAGTTCGAAGCCGGCGAGGCGGATATCGAAGCACCAACGACGCCCAGCAACGTGGACGCAGTAGCCACGAGCGGCACAACGGCAACCGTCACCTGGACGGCCAGCACCGATAACAACGGAGTTTTTAACTACCGCATCTTGCGAAATGGATCCGAAGTAGGCACGTCGACCGGGTTAAGTTTTAACGATACTGGCCTCACCCCCGCCACCACCTACACTTACAGAGTGGTTGCGGCCGACGGCACCGGGAACGTTTCCGAACAGTCAGCTTCCAAGTCCATCACCACCCAGTCTCCGGACATAGCCGCACCCAACGCCCCAAGCCAACTAAGCGCCACGCCCCGCTCCTCAACCAGCGTATCGCTGCAATGGCTGGGCGCCTCCGATAATGTTGGTGTGACCGGTTACAATGTTTATCGCGGCGCCACCCTGGCCGGCACCGCCGCAGGCGTGGAATTTACCGACACAGGCCTGGCCCCGGAAACCACTTACACCTACACCGTTAAAGCCTTCGACGCCGCCGGCAATCTCTCGACCGCCTCCGCCTCGGCCGGTGCCACCACCGACGAAGCGCCTCCGTTCCCGCTCGATGACCTCGAGCTTTGGCTGAAACCTGACGTGGGCGTGACCACTAACACCTATTTCAAAAGCACCGCTGATGTTTCGGTCGTTTCAAGCTGGGCGGACCAATCAGGCAACGGCCGGCATGCGTCGCAGGCAACTCTTGGATCACGACCCATTTACCGCGCGGGCGATTTGAACGGCAACCCGACCCTGGAATTTAACGGCAGCTCCGACTTTCTGACCTTTAACCTCCCCGTAAATGGTGAAACGGAAATGACCATTTTCCTGGTCGCCAAGAACACGGAAGTGCAGGCGGCTGGCGCGAGCGAAGCCGAACGCGCGGCCCTTTTCTGGAATGAGACAGCCAGCTGGGGAACGATTTATCTCTCCCCGTTCCAGGCTACGATCCCTTTCAGGTTCGGGACGACCCAGAGCGGCAACCGTTTTATTTACACCCGACCCGCCAGCATCGCCGGCGCCTGGAGCATCACCACGGCCGTGAAAAGTAACACGGTTGATTACCTGTTTGTGAATGGCGCCCAGGTAATGATCCAAACCGGCCGACTCCCGACGATCGCCGGTTGTCAGGCTGTGGGGAACATCGGACGCGGCTATAATTTCAACACCTACTTTTACGGGAAATATGCGGAGATACTGATTTATTTCCGCGCCCTCACCGTCCTGGAACGCGAACAAGTCGAAAATTACCTGGCGGAAAAATATTTCTCCGGCGGTTCCGATCCGGAAGCCGACACGACGCCACCGACCGCACCGACCGACCTGGTCGTCAATCCCTTTAGCCCTACACAACTCAGACTGACCTGGACTGCGAGCACCGACGACAGCGGCATCAGCCATTACACCATTTACCGGAGCGGGGTCGCGATCGGGAACACCACCAGCACCAGCTACTCAGATTTCCCCTTGTCGCCTGACTCCACTCACACCTATTACGTCGAAGCGACGGATAACAACCTGAACCGATCGCAACCCTCATCGAGCGTCGAAGAGAGCACGCCGGAACTTCCGGAAGCTAGCAATAGCCCGCTTATGCGCGCGCGGCCCAACTCCAGCACTTCGCGGCTTATCTTCCGCCGCTAATTGACTTCGGATTTTGTGAGGTGCGGCCGCTTGACAATCTTTGGACTCGACTTCTAACCACCGTGACATGATCGGCCTGGACCTCGCAAAGGTCTGGGCCTCATGTTTGCTCGCTCTCTCCACAGTGCGGCTTGATGGCTTCTCTATCATTGCCATGTTCTCCGAACTTAAGCCGCTCCTTGAAATCGTCCTCCTCGCGTCGTCCAGCGCCTACACCATCCTGAAGTTGACTGAGGTGGTATTGCGACGCTGGAGGCGATACCGACACCGAAAGCCACGTCATCGTTCTCGTGAGAGGAGCGGGCTCACGTAAAAGCAAATCCGCCGTGAGGGGCGCGTCTCACGCTAATTTAACGCGCAACATTTTTTTTTATGATCGAGAACCTCGCCCCGCTTTGGAACGCCCTCTCTGGGCATCAAGATTGGATTGTCGCCGCGTTCACCTGGATCGGCGTCGCCCGAGTCATCTTCAAAGTCCTCTTCTCCATGCTCGGGGATCTGGTCAAGAAAACACCCAGCGACCGCGACGACGCGTTTGTGGATGGTCTCATGCGCAGCAATATCTACGCTGCGATCGCGTTTCTTCTGGACTGGATTCTCAGCATCAAGCTGCCTCAGGTCGAAGCTCCGGCCAGGCGCTAGCCCCGGCTCTTTCCTGAGGGAAGCACGCCGTGTTAAGCTAACCCCTGATGGCAACTCTCGCGCTGATCGACGATGACAAGACCGATCAGGCGATGTTTGCGGAGATGTGCCGCCGCGGGTCTGGCAAGACGTCCCTTGAGCTCATAGCTGGCCCCATCTTCGATTCGGGCGAGCAGTGCCTGGCCAACTGCGACCCCTACCAAATTGACGTTCTCCTGGTCGACTTAGGCCTGCCTGCTCTGTGCGGACCGGAACTGATCCGCACCCTGCGAAAGACATGGCCCCGGTTGCGGATCATGATTTGGACGGGTTCGGCCCTGGCCAGAGACCTCCGCGATTGTCTGCGCGAGGGAATCAGCGGTTACATGCTTAAGGGGCCTGTCGCTGCCAACGCGGGAGAGGATTTCGCCACCGCGATGCACGAGGTCATTAACGGGTGCGGCTATTACCTGGATAGCAGGCTCTACCGGTTTATCTTCGAGCGGCTCGCTGAGCCCCTCCCCTCCTTAACCGCCCGGGAACGACGCATCCTGGGCTCGCTGAAACTGGGTTATGCAGCCAAGGAAATTGCAGGAGCCCTGGGCATATCCGAAGAGACCGTCAAACAGCACGCTGAAACCGCGCGCCACAAGTGCGGGGCGAAAAATACGATGGAGGCCATCTACCTCTACCAGCTCTGATCTACCACTAAAGGGGGAGTAGTCGACCCAACCCGGATCTGACCAGAATAAGCCGCAGAATGAAAAGCTGCTTGCCCCTCCCACTCCCCGTCAAGATCCCGTCATCACCTGCTGCCTCCCAGGCGGCCTGCACTGACTCCATAGGCTGATTCGCGCGCGATCCACCCCCGGCAGCGTGACTGGGGGCCAAAAGCGGCACCCTATGGCCAAAGAACATGCAGGCGGTCATCTCCCTCCCGGGGTATTCCGCGTCCCCGTCGAATGGTCCGAAGATAAGGCCCAAGCGATCCAAATCGAGGTTTTTGACTTCGAGCACCTCGATTCGCTCGAGGACCAGGTGAGAGAACACATGGCAGCCGGCAAACCTGTCTCTGACCTGGTGAAGCGCCTGGCACGGCTCTGGATGTGCAAGGAGAAGGAAGAGATCATCAGCAAACTTCTCTCGGTGATCATCCAAAGCAAAAAGCCAGGCCTGGCCGCCACGCAACTGGCGTTCGCTGCCGGCCTCTACGTCACCGCCTCCGTCACTGGGCCAGAGCTCGCCAAAAAGCACGGCATCTCCAAGGAGGCATTCCAGCAGGGGGTGGAACGACTGCGCGAGGAACTGGGCCTGCGCCAGACAAGGACAATGCGCGACCAGAAAGCCCGCGACACGATGCGCCAGACCAATTACCGGCCAGGTAAACTCAAAGCTGCATGAACCAAGACACCTCCATCGCCATCATCCCCGCCCCTCTTCAGCATAAGGTTCAATTGAGCGCTGTCGGCGCTCGCTTCACCGACCTGACCGCCCACGAGTGGAAGAGTCTCTGGCTGCCCTTCCGTCGCGTCCGCAAGGCCTTTAATTTCACCCTGGGCGATTGGATCAATCACGGGAAGGCTGCATACGGGGAACGCTACGCCCTGGCGCTGGATACAACGGAGCTGGAGTACCAAACCCTCCGAAACTTCGCCAGCACCTGCAGTTTGGTGACATTGTCCCGACGTCGGGACAAGCTTGATTGGTCCCACCATGTCGAAGTCGGCCCCCTATCCCCCAGAGATCAAACGAGGTTTCTGAAACTGGCCGAGGAAAATAACTGGTCAGTCTCCGACCTCCGCCGCGCCATCCGGGACGAACAAGGTGAGGTGAAAGAAAAAGCATTGCCGCCGGGGTTTATCCCCAGGTCCTGGGTGGAAGAAGGTGTCCGGTGGTTCCGCCGACAAGATGTGATGAACTGGGATCCTGAACGGCGCGCTAGCTTGAAGAGGGAGCTGGATCCGATCGTGGACCTGGCGAAGGGGCTTTAGCAGGCTTGGCGTTGCGGCGGGTTTGGATTGTTTGGCCATCGCTTCGCGCGCGCTTGGGCGAGCCGCTTCCGTCTTCGCTCGAGCTCGGCTTGAGTGAATTTTTTAGGCACGCCTTTGGCAAGGCGTCCAAGAGCTTGGGCTGCTTTATTTTTGGACGGCATAAAAAAGCGGGATGGTCTTAACCAACAGAATTCCTTCCTCCGATATTTCCTCGGCTTCCAAATTGCGGGTCCATAGCTCGCTTATAGCTGTCCCAGGCCGCAAATGCAGCCTGCTCGGCGTCGGCTGGTCTAGCAGATTGAAGTATCCGCTCGCCAATCCGCCCCTCAGATCAGTCGCATAGCACAGGACCGGCTGAGCGTAGCCCAGCACGCGGTCGGGCGCGTGAACGCGTATCGGGACGTTAGCCTGGTGCCGCGCCAGAATGATCCACTGGTCGCGGCCAATGACGTAGCACTGGCCATTGCGTTGGATCGGCGCGTCACCCAGCGGCAGGTCCGGTGGAATAGCGGGCGAGCGCGCGTCGTCGCGCATGCGATAGATGTGCTCCCCTGACTCATGCCACGCGCACAGGGCAGCCCACGCATCGACCAGGACGCGCTGCTCCGGCTGCACGGGCCACGGACCGCGCAAGAGTTTGTCTTGCACGGCCCACGCGAGCTTGTGGAGTTGCTTGGTCACAAGTCGGTGGAATAAATCGCGTCACGGTCGATTTCGAGCGAGCTCCAATCAGAGCCAACCTCAATTCGACGGGTGGAGGATTGATATTGATAGGTCTTCGAGTAGGGCCATTTGGGGGCACTGCTCCCGCGCCACTCGTTGCCCGTCGGGCTTACCCAGCAATATCCTTCACCGGTTTCGACAGGGGACTGATTGCCGGGGACGTATTTGATGGGCGCGTGAGTTCCGGCTATTTTTGTGGGCGCCGGCTTGCGGCCAGACCGGCGAACCGGGATCTCGCACAGCGGGGTGACAGAGCGGCAATATAGCTTGCCGTCGCGCTTTTCGCCGTCCACCTCGCACTCAAGCAGCACTACCTCGCCATTCGGGGCGTAGGTGGTTGCGTAGCTCAATGCGGAGAATTTGGATGGATAGGCAAACAGCCAATTACCATGGTCATTCGAGCCGCCTGATGCCTTGCGGGTTACTCTCAACACCCAAACACTCTCCTCGCCCTCGAGGAGGCGATTAATCGACAGGTAGGAATCTTCACTTTTGCGGATCACAGTCTTGTAGGCTTTCATTTTTTCTTCCCGGACTTTTCCGACCTCGGTCTGGTCGTTCACGATATGCGTCATTGCTTATCGTGGTTTTACTTTCTCATATCCGATTATCTGATGCAAGCAAAAAACATTGAAAAAAGTTAGGCCCTTCGCACGCACTCAGAGCACAGGTCCTTTTCCACCCACGCACATCCGCCGGCACATGCATTATCCCAGGTGCAGCCGCAGACACGGCACTTCCTGATCTCACACCCTTGCAAAAATGCCTGCAGGCAAAATTGGAAACGGCTGCCTGCCTCCCAAAGGGCGAGCCTAGCCGGGTCCTCGTTCGGTATGCCGCTGTGATCCACGATGTGGGTGATCGTTTGGTCCAGCGTGTGCGAGACATACTGGGCTAACGTCTTTGCTTCTTCAGGGGTCATGATGCGCTGTCCCGAAGTTTAACTCCTGTTGTCCTGATCGACGGAGAGTATCGAGCACCGCCTCCATGCACTCTATTTCATGGTCGGCTTTCTCTTGCCTCATCTTCTGACTGGCGACCCACCGGGGATAGACACGCCGGCGCACAGCGAGCTCCCGCTCGATGCAAGCGATTTGACTGGAGAGAGGTTTTGTCACGGTTTATGCGTCGCGCCTCTTAGCAAGGATTGCGCGCTTCATCTCTGACCATAGGAACGCCGCGGCGTTGCGTATTTCATGGCCTGGGACGGGCTGAATAAGCCGGGCTTTGAGCAACGATAATTTCTCGTCCAAAAGTGTGGGGCGCGTCTCGATGACTTTCTCCCAACGAACCCACTTGATCCCGTGAAGTTCTGATTCATCCAGGAGGTCCTTCAGCCTTTCGGTCAAGTGGGCTTTCCGCTCCACGTTGAACGTACTAACACTACGTTCTGTACACGTTTTACGTTCTTCAGAAATTACGTTCTTAACGTTTAACTGAACGTCGCGCGCGTATACGGCGGTTCCCGAAGTGGGAACCTCGGCACTTTTCGAATGGTAGGTTCCCGAAGTGGGAACCATCGTTTCTGGTTGTTTTACGCTCTCGTTGAGCGTATTCGGTCGGTTGGTTCCCAGTTCGGGAACCTGGATCGTTCCATTGGTTCCCAAAGTGGGAACCAATCGCACATCGCTCGAAGGAATGGTTCCCGAATCGGGAACGACCGTTTTCGAAGCCTCGTTGGCTTGTCTCGCACCCTCGTTGGGTGTGTTCCATCGATTCGTTCCCGATTCGGGAACCGAACCCCCAGCCGGTCGACCGGTTGAGGACGATTTTCGCAATCCTAGCGATTCTGCATATTGTAAAAGCCCCTCTATGCCCACTGCCACCCTCGCGTCGTTTAGCTCAGGGTGACGCGCAAATAATTCTTCTTGAACGCCGCGCTCGTTCATCGCTTGCAATGCCATTTGCCGCTCGGCGATCCCAGGAGTGTTCCAGTCTCTTATCGGTGATACTTTCCATCCTCGTGGGTCAGCAAGAATACGAAGAACAATCCACTTGTCGCTAACAATCTCATCTCTAACAAGGACGCCCTTCCTGACCAAGCCCGCAACAAACTTCGAGACATTACCTTTGGTTATTTTCGTCTCGTCGTACATATCCTCCCACTTGGTTATCAAACAGGCCTCCTTTCCCATCTGGTAGGACCTTCTCAGGATGAATTTTAGAATCCTGAGCTCCCGGGTAGTGAAATGGAATTCCTCCAAAAAGTGCCGGACCAGAGCATCGAGTTGGTCGAACATTCTCCTTTTTCAGTTAGTGAGGTGCGCTGGGGGAACAAGCCATGTGGCGGACGAGGACGTCTTCTGCTAATCTCCTGTAAGCCCACAAGGCTGCATCATTGGCTGAGTCATCAGCTACCCAGCCGGCGTCGTGACGGACGCCGGCTTTTTCGTCGTCAGGGGGCATGATTTCCTTTCATTGCGCCGGCATCCAATCCAGGGGGTTCTGGAATGCGAAGGTCAGTCTGCAAGACCCCGGCTTTTTTTCCTTCGGGCATCGGTGCCGATGCCGACGCAAATTCTTGGCCGAGCTTGTTTAACGCCAGTGTGGCCGATACCACCCCCAGTGTGGCCGAGGCCACACCTTCTATTTTTTTTCTCAGGCTTTTAAGGATCATTGCCTGTAAGAGCACGGTGACCCCTAACATACAAAGGACGCTCGAGTGAATCAGGAGAATGATGTCAGTTTTCATGGGCGAGATGTGGTTGGAAGACCAGTCTCGACCCGCTCCGTTTCCTCTTGCAGACGTCTGACGGCGTCGATCGTGATATCCAATAACTCCACGCAATTGGTCAATAACCTGGCCACGTCGAGAGACTCAGCGTCCTCTAAAGCAGCCTTCGTCGCCTCTGCCTTGTCCCGCAAAACTGTAATCGCACACAGCGCGGCCAAAGCCCAGACATGACGCTTGCTCCCATGAATCGATTCGTCTACGGCGCCGCCAATGTCGGGGACTAATTCGACGATCCTTTCCAGAAGTTCATCGACTGCTTGCGGCAGGTCCACGGATGCCTCAAATCGTTTTCGAGTCGCTCGAAGCTCGCACAGCAATTCCCAAACGGTCTCAGCATTCATGCCAGGACGGAGGTAGCTGGTTCGAAGGCGCACTTGCGTGGATTGATCGCGGGCAGGCCAGCTGCCACCCAAAGCGGCTCCCGGTCTTCCCAGTTCATTACCATCGCGATAGAGTGATAAGCCAATTCCTGGGTTGATTGCTGCATGCATCCTACGATCTCCCCGAAAGCATCGATGACATTTATTCCAGGGTGATAGGCGTAGAGTTCAATGATCTGCACCGCCGCCGCTAATGCCTTCGCGTCGGTGCTCGTGAGTGGTGCCAGACAGTGCTTGCCAAGGTTGGCTTTGAGCCAGGGCAAAACGGTTTCGCATGGAGGTTTTGTTTTCATGGTTAGGGGTGGAACATCCCGCGTAAGCCTGGCTGAGGCTGGACGTCGGAATTATACTTCTGCAGAGCTTGATATAGCTGTTCGCCATTCAGAAGGATGGCGCTTTTCCTGCAGGCAGGCTCAAAACCTGGCCGCAGCCGTGAAAGGAGGGCTAATGACAACAGCAGGAGCTGCCGATCCCCTTCCCCGATGTAATATTCTTCGATGTCGCTCACAGTTGGCTTTGAGCCCAAGTCAGAAACTGGTTTCGCTCTGTTCGGTCGGCCACCTCCCAAAGTTGCCGGAGACGACTCAACAGTTGACGGCTCAGCAGTTCCCTTCGCGTTTTGGGCTCAACCACTGGAAACGTTTCCACTGGGGGAGGCGTTCCGACGGCATCACCTGGTAACGTTTCCACTTGTGGCGGCGTCTCGACTGGGTCACCTGGCAACGTTTCCAACTGAGCGGCTGGAATCACGGGGCTGCGCTGCAGTAGCGAAAGGCGACACTTGGCGACAAAAGGGTGTGACACTGCACACATCAGGGCAATGCCGCGGTCGCTTACTTCGGGAAATTCGCTTAGCGCCAGCTGAACACACTTTCGCTTGTCCTCATGCGTGCGCCGGATGCCATGACTCATGTTTGCCCGTAGGGCAAATTTCAGAGCTTCCGTCTTGTCCCCTTGTCTGACGTCGCAGTGGATCTCGCGCCGGCCCGCCATTTTGAAAGCGAGCAGTCGATGCCAGCCGTCGGCCAACAGCAGCGAGGGACTATCGTTGCTGACAAACGCAACAATTGGTGGAAAAGCATCCCCCGCCTGGAGTCGCTCACAATACTCCGCAACGATGTCCTCGCGGAGGATTGCCCGGACTTGGATCGTTTGGTCCACAACGACCTCATCGAGCGCAACGATGCGGGATGTCCCGAAGGTCATGCTGCTTTACGTTTGGATGAAAGCGCTTCGAGGATTTGACCGCGTGCAAAATCCGAAACTGTTTTTCGGTTCCTCCACGCGGTCTCCTTTAGTCGATCGAAGTCCTTTGCGGTAAGTCTGAAGTTTACCCTGGCAGTCCGATTCTTACGGCCGCGTTCCATCTTGTGGCTCATGGAACGTATTAATGTCATACGTTATGACGTGGATGCAACACATATTTCTTGCTTGTATGACAAAACTACACTAGTGGATTGCCAGCATTGGAAAAATGCGCATGAAAAAAGCAATCCCCAGTCCCCGATCGGAGGCTCCGTCCGAGCCTGAAATTGCTGTGTGCTTTCGTTTGCCCGCTAAAGTCGTTCACGACCTTAGAAGGGCGTCTGAAAGGCTCGGCTATGACCAAACGGAGTTTGTTCGTCCTGTTATTCTTGCTGGCCTTGCAGCCAGAATTAAGGAGCTCGAAGCCAAGAGAAGAAAGGAACTAGACTCGTCTTTTAAATTGCCCCTGGCCCCCGCGAGTCACAATGCCCTTGTTGCCGCTTGACCCTCTGAGGGATGCACGGCTAAAGTCCGGCGTTTGCTGGATGGGGTCGTAGCTCAGTTGGTAGAGCACCACAATGGCATCACCTGCCGGAACCCCACAACCCTAACAAGTTCCCCTTCTAAAGTCGATCTCGTTAAGCGCCGATGCATACTTCGATGGTCACCCTCGGCGAAGCTGTCTCTTCCGTTCTTGCCTCAAAAGAGCGTGCAAACTATCGAGTGAATTACATTCGCGGGTTGCGGCAGTATCTAACACTCTTCATCCGTGGTCGTGAGTCTGATCCAGTCGCAAGCATCGATCTGTTCGTCGTCGAGAATTGGTTCGTTGCCAGGCGCGAGAAGCCCACGACCCAGCGAAGTAACATCGGTAGGCTCTCTGCACTGTTCACTCATTGCCGTCGGCATAAATGGATTCAGGAAAATCCATGTGAGTTCCTGGAGAGACCTCGGATCGATCACCGCTCGCCTCAGATCTTCACCGTGCGCCAGTGCATGAGAATCCTGGTTTGGACCCGCCGCCATCGGCCTGATGCGCTTGGGATCATCGTGCTTGGACTGCTGTGCGGATTGCGGCCAGAAGAGAGCGAGCAGATCACGTGGGCCGACATCGATTTAGTAAATGGGTTCATTCGCATCGATGCGGTCGTCTCGAAGGTACGGCAACGACGAATCGTGAAACCGATGCCCAGCGCCATCGCCTGGCTTCGGCACGCCAAAGAACTCGCAGGGGCATTGCCGATGAAGCATCAACGTCGGCGACGCTTTCTCAGACGGCTCCGAGAGTACCTTCGACTGCGCAAATGGCCGCAGGACATCTTGCGCCACACGTGCGCGAGTTATTGGCTGGCCGAGTGGCAGGACGCGGGAAAGATCGCGCATGAGCTCGGGAACAGTGCTGGAATTCTTTTGCGTCACTATCGAGAATTGGTTCCTCGAGAGCGCGCATCGGTTTTCTGGTCGATCTTTCCGAAAGATTTGAAAAATTCCCCATGCAAAACTTATGCTCCCGAAAGTTTGCAAGGGTTCCTCTTGTAGAAGTTTTGCCCCGCGAATAAAACGGCGGCGTGAATCACGTCACTGATTTACCCGCGGGCGTCTCGGCGGAAGTCGCGATCTATGTCTTTTCCAGACTGTACGGAATTGTGAAAGGAGACCTTGTGCTGCTCGAGGCAGCAGCCCACCAAGCTGTGGCCATGCACCTTCAGAACGTGCCGACTGTCGATGCCGCGGTTTCAGAGTTTCTCATTTGGGAAAAAAGACGGGGAGTGGGCGAGCGCCATCACCACGATTTGGCGTCACGATTGAAACCTTTCCGGGCCGCCTTCACCTGTCGCATCGATGCGCTGACTGTCCCGCAGGTCGACATCTGGCTCGGGCAATTGGAGTGGAGCAACAGGACGCGCAACAATTACCACAACGCCGTCATGAACTTCCTCACTTGGTGCCGCCGCGTGAAGCATTACACCAAGGCCGAGTTCATCATCAGCAAATCGATCGTCGAGCAATCGGACAATGAAATTTGGAAGCCTGACCAAATGCGTGAGTTGTTGGTCAAGGCATCATCGGACTGGCCCCGGCTGGTCCCCTATCTGGCCATCGGCGCTTTTGCCAAGGTGCGCACCTCCGAGCTCCTCCAATTGGATTGGGAGCAAGTTCGTTTCGACGAAGGCACTATCGTCATCCGCCGTAAGCAAGCCAAGACCCGACGCGTTCGCAAGATCGTCATGCCAATGAATCTGATCGAATGGATCCGGCCCTACGGAAAACTCTCGGGAAGGATCGTTACTTCCAGCAATATCCACCGAGAATTGCGCCGTCTCGCCGCATCGGTAGGCCTTAAGTGGAAACGCAACGCACTGAGAAACTCAGGCAGCACCTATCACGCGATCGTCAGCAACGACCTCGGTTTGGTCAGCCGGGAGGCCGGCAACAGCCCACGCGTTTTGGAAGCGGAGTACTTGGAAATCGTCGGAGCGACGGCGGAACACGCGAAAACGTGGTTTGAGATTTTTCCGATGCAAGGCCAAGTCTGCAAGCTACTTGCGCTGGAATTCAAAACCTAAGTGATTTACTCATGTCTGCGGGATAGCAACCCGCAGACACCCACCAAAAGAGGGACCGAGTCGATCACTCGTCGGGTAATCGACTCGGTCCCGCGCCGCCCCCACTGGAAACGTTACCAGATGGAAATGACTTTGGACTCGCAAGGAAGTTGCCGATGTAATGAGCCGTGAATCCCATAATCCCGGCATTTCTTCGCTATGAGTGTCCTTTATGTAAGGGCCCTATTGAATATCCCCATCAACTGAGTGGGACGCTGGCTGTTTGCCCCCACTGCAGCCAAGACCTCGAGTTTCCACCCATTCTTCCTCCTGCGGTCACCTCAAGTTCCCGCCCGTCTGGCTTCGGCCCAATTCGGAGGCCATCTTCCTCGCTCAAGCCATACTTTTGGATTGGCACCATCCTGCTGATATTCGGCGGCCTCATTACGCTGTTTCTTTACGGTCCAATTAAGATTCGAGAAGTCGCAGGCTCGTATGCAGCGCTTATGGCCATATGTGTTCTGACCCTCATGCTGATAGGGCTCTACTTCCTTCCCACCATTCTGGCGGTATTGCGAAAACATCGAAACGTTGTGGGTGTGGTGATCCTAAATTTCTTTTTTGGTTGGACGCTCATAGGATGGGTTGGCGCGCTCATCTGGTCTCTTTACCAGAGTCCCACCGACGTGCCTGGGCCCAAGAATGCGGGAAGCCGATACTGGTAACCGTTACCCGTTTGGGTCCATCCTTCACTAAGACTTTCCTATTGATGGACCCAGATCAGATAACAGAGTACGGCGACCGAATAGCCTACTACGTCCAGCAGGTCCTCGTGACCCGCTATCTCGAGGTCGTGGCCAAGGAGAATTTTCCCTTCACGCCAGAGCTAAGCCTGGAGCTGGATAACATCGAAAAGGCGCTGCGGATTATCAGCAATGAGCATCCGCTCTGTACGATCTTCGATGACGCCAGCACGACGGTTCATTTTGGTGCTAACCGCTACGTTCACATTTCCCACTCGGGGTCCCCACCGAACCGGCCTCCTTTCCCAAAGGGCATCACAGTGACCTCCGACAAATGAAGGGAACCATCTACGGCATCGACGGCTCTGTCTTATTCCACGGGGAGATTATCGTGCACGAAGCGACGATTGGAGTCATTCCTCGGTTAGAAGTGGTGACGTGCGATGAGGTCTGGGGGATTAAGCCCGTCGATGATGACGAGCAGAGCCTGTGCGAAGGGGGTTGTCCCGACGTCGGGACAATCTCCCCGAAAAAGAAGACGGGGTATCCAGCCCAAGGGGAGAAGCCAGATACCCCGGTGCAGGGAGGAGTGTTTTAAACCGCGACTTCCTCAGGTTGCTCTTCCTCGGGCGGGGTCGGAGGCAACGGCCTGGGTGTCGCTGCATCGATGGCCTTGAGCCGTTCGGCTCCTGCCTTCATCACTGCGGCGACCGCTTCGATATTCGCCGTCGAGCTCGCGATGAGAGCTTCGCCGTCATCGAGGGCAGCTTGATCTTCAGGGGAGAGCGTGCCGGGCGAGCTCTGGATCCGCTCGATGATCGCCTTCAGCTCGGCAATGTCTTCAGCGATCCCCTCGATCGCCGTGGAGGCTTCCGCCTGGTCGACGGTGAGGCTGGCGATGGCGGCTTGGGTGGCCGTTTGGTAGGCGCGCACGCGCGCGGAGTATAATTGGATAGCGTCCATGATTTTGTGTTGGCTTTCTTTCAAGTCGTCTTTGGTTGCGGAATCGAACAGAGACTTGAAGCTGTTCCATTCCGACAATGAGCACTCCACTAGGATTTTCATTTAGGTTGTGGCCGGCGCCGCCTGGGTTTTGACAAGAGGAGGCTCTGGTCCCCGGGCGATCGATGCGTTGGCGTTCATCACCACCGCGTCAAGGTAGCTGACCGCCGTCAACCTTTCCCTGTTGTTGGGAGCCAGCTCAACGATCATCCTGGCGAGGCTCAATGCCGTTTCCCGGATACGCGCGTACTTATCCGCCTGTTCTGGGGTTGGGGCGTGGTAGGTAAACCTTCTTACGAGCTCTGCGTCACTCATCCCCGCTGACTACCACGTCTGGGGTAATGAAAGCTAATCCTAATCAGCATTCCGCAACCAAGCTTGGCCGACCAATCAGCGGCAGCGTGCGGTCACGATACCGCGATGGTCGACCGGTCGAGCGCGGCGATTGTGCTTTCGGTCGAACAGTCGACGGTACGGCGGTCGCGGGATTCGTCACTGCTATCGGTAGGACTGGGCTACTGACGATTAACATTCTGCCTGGAATCAAGATCCGCGCGTATGGCGAGAACTGCATGCGAGTCGAGGACGTGATCAAACACGTTAGGGGCTCATAGAAAGTTCCACGTGGAATAAAGACGATGACTACTCGCCCGATGCGTCCTCGTCGATTAAATCAAAATAGCGGATCCAAAGGGCGGCTTCGATATCCTGAGAGACGATAACGGCCGCTTCCTTTGTATAGCCGAAGCTTTGAATGTGCTCTCGGAAGCATTGGCGGTTAGCACAAAGGAAGGTCCAGATTAAGTCTAAATCGTCAGGGTTCCGATGGTGCTTTAAGAAATCCCTAACGGTCCGGTCCATTCCTCGGTCAATGGCCTGCTCTATTGCCTGAGGCAAGGCGTCCAGTTCTTTGGCCTGAGTGAAGGTCCTCGGATTGCCGGCGCGGTTGTATCTCGGTTGAAGGGCCTTTATTAAGGCGTTCTCTATCTCGGCTCGGCGGGCGGATAGAATCCTAAAGACAACAGCGGTTTCAAACTTGAGCTCACTTACGCGGTGGTCCGGCAATCGGGTATGGCAACAAATGGAAGACTGGCCGACATAAACAATTTCCGGTCCGTTTAAGAGAACATAAATTCCAGGTGATGGGGGCGGTGGATTGTGTACGGTCCAAACCAATTCACTTGGTAACTTAAGGCGTTCAAGAATGGCAGAAATTCTCTTTATGGCTTCGTCGGTCTGGGGCACAAGGACCGGACTTTTCTACTGATTCCATGGCCCGTCAAGCTCGTGCGTTCGTTGCTATCGTCGCCAAGGTTACCAAGCGCACAAAGGTTAAAAAAGTGTGCGTTGGCCCTACGCTTGGCTCAGGAATGGAACGGCAACACCGGCCAGGCTAAGAGGTAAAGCTGACGAGCTTGGCAATCTTCTCCCCAAACTTTGCCAAGGAAATATATGCCATTCTTTTGGTATAATTATCCGTCAGGTTGTCGACCGAATGGCACGCCACCTATACGGGCCTGGGCGCATATAGGTACCCCCCCCCTTAAGGAATCTATTCATGGCATGCAACGTGGCAGGTATCCCTTGACGCACCCTCTTTCCATGTGGTTGCCCCCAAAAAAACCGTCACACACACGGCCAAGCCTCGCCGCGCTCGAGCGACCGGCCGCCTGTGCGACAGTCTTAAATCAGCTGCGGGCGCGCTGGGCCTGCCCGAAGAGACGTTGCGATCGGCTAAAGGCGCGGGCTGTTCCGCCTTCCGGGCTGGTGGTCGCGTTCATCTCGACGAGCTCAGCGCCTGGCTAAAGGAGCATCCACAGGAGGCCGCCGCCGCGTCGGGGAGTCCGGACACAAAACGGCAGCTCGAGTTGGATGACCTGGCTGAGGACGTGCGCCGGAAGAAGATGGCCAACGATCAGCGGGCCAGGCTGCTCGTTCAGAAATCGTTGGTCGTTGGGTCGATCGACCGCATCGGGCCACAGATCAAAAAGCTGCTCGATCGGTTGCGTGTTGAGTATCCCGCTGCGGTGGCCGGCATGGATGTTCCCCAGGCGCGCCTCTACGGCGGCCGGTTGGCCGATGAGATCCTGGCGCAGATCCAATCCCTGGAGACCGAATGGAAGACGATGTGATCCGTTCGGCTTGGCGCCGAAATTTCAGCCCCTTCGACCGACGATCGATCTACGAGTACGCACAGCAGATTGTCCTGCAGGCTCCTTACGTCCCCACCGGCCCGTTCGATGTCTCCAAGTCACGACACTTCATCGCGCCTTTTAATGGAATAGCGGATCCGCACGTGCGCGAGGTGAACGTCCTGGCCCCACCAAGGTCGGGCAAATCGATGCTGGCGGACATCTCTATCCCCTGGATCAAGACACATGAACCCGGCGACGTCCTCTGGATCTTCCATCGTGCGCTCCTGGCCAAAGAACACGCTGAGCGAAGAGCGCTTAAGGTGTTGCGCAGTGTCGAGGAGATCAAGGCGATGCTGCCTCACCCGGACCAGGACCGGACCAGTGAGATCATTTTCGCGGACATGGCCGTCTACCTCCGCGGCCAGGCGATGGACAATCTCCAGTCCAAGGGATTTCGCTATGTCATCCTGGATGAGTGTTGGCGATACAAGCCTGGCACGATCGCCGAGGCTGCCGCGCGCCTGGGAGAGTTCCTCAAGCAACAGATTTCAAAGTTGATCTGCATCAGCCAGGGAGGCTGGGAGGATGATGAGTGGGACCAACAATATCGGACAGGTGAACTCAATGAGTGGTTCATCGAGTGCGCCCGGTGCAATCATTTCATGTTACCCCTCTGGAATGCTTACCGTCCGGATGGAACCAGGTGGGGCATCGTCTGGAACGAGTATCGCCGCGAGGGAGATTTTTGGGACATCAACCGATGCCTTTCCACAGTTCGATTTGAATGCGAGAAGTGCGCACATCCGCACATCGACGGGATCAAGACAAAAGCCGAATGGAATCGGACCGGCAAGTACCTCGTCGTCGGGGACCCTAACCGAAACAAGAAGAGCTTCCACTGGTCGGCCATCATCGACTTCCCCTGGGTCGAGTTACTCGATATCTACCTGAAGGGTCGCAATGCCAACCGCCAGGGATCGCCGGCAGCGAGTCAGAAGTTCTGGCAGAAGCAAATGGCTCAGATGTTCTCTCTGACCAGGGCGGACCTTCGGCGGCCGATCATCGAGCTCTACGACTCGCCGGCGTGCGGCGCCGCCAAAGGCTGGAAGAGATTCCTGACTGTCGATTGCCAGGCCGATCTTGCGCTGTTCTTCTGCGTTATCCGGGATTGGTGCATCGCTACCGGGGAGAGCCGACGAGTTTGGCGCGGACAGTGTAGGACCTTCGAACAGATCCGGGAGCGCCAGGAAGAGCATGGCGTGCAGGACCAGAACACGTTCCTGGATATCGGATACGAACAACGCAAGGTCTTCCAGCAATGCGTTCGGTTTGGACACTGGGGGATTATTGGCCGGCGACGGATCTGGCTCTGCTGGATCGGGCTTAAGGGGACCGATGATTTTGACTTCCTCCACCTGGAGACCCATCCGCAGACCAGAAATCAGGTCAAGACCAGGCGCATCTATTCACCAATCCAGTACGGGGATCCATCGATCGGGCGCAATGAACGCGGATCCCACCGGGCTCCCTTTTTCTTCTGGAGTAACGAACAGGTCAAAGACGAGCTGCAGAGCCGCCGGGATGGAAAGGCTGGAGCCAAGTGGCTCGCGCCAGCGGTGCCGCCCACCGACACCGCGGAGGAAGAGGAATATATCGCGCAGCTCAACAGTGAGAGGAAGCGTCCTGTCCTGGATAAGACCACCAACCGGGAGCGGTGGAAGTGGGTGAAGATTTCCGCCACCCGGCGCAACCACTATTGGGATGACGAGTGCGAGCAAATCGTGGCCGCCGCCATCCTGGGGATTCTGGGGGAGACATCGATCGTCCAGGAAATGGGCGAAGGTTGAATCCACACGGATGGCTGCATGAGAATTGTAGCTCTCCTTTTACCCCTCCTGTTGGGCGGTTGTATGTCCGTCGACAGTTACATCCGGGCCAAACCATCCACCGGCGATCTCAAGATGCGCCTGCCAAAGGATGCTTCATGGGATGTGTTCCGCTACCGCAAAGAGTTCAAGGACGCGCTGGGCAATCCCGTAGTCACCGAGTTGGTAATCAGCAACGGCAATTTCAGAATGAATCCTGACGTAATCGACGCAAAGACGAGGCATGACGTGGAGCTCATCAAAGCTGGCGCCGCCGCCGCCTCTGGACTCATACAAGCCGTACCGAAATGAAATCAGTCTGGTTCTTCATCAATGGGATCCTCAGCTGGCCCTCGGCCGCAGACGGCTGGACGGACCAGGCCGTCACTTGGGTGCATCGCAACACCGAGGATGGACGGGGAGAAAAATTTGAGTACGCCGCCGGCGCCCTCACTCGCCGACTGCTGCAACAGGAGCGGGCGGAACGGTTCACTCGCAAGCTGCTCTGTTACATGAATGACCGGGAACCATGGCGCATTCACCTGGTGGCACATAGCAACGGTGCCGATATTGCGCTGCGCATGCTCGATCTCCTACCCGGAACCGAAACCAGATTGCGCACCTTGCACCTGGTTGCGCCGGCCTGCGATGCCAGCTTTGAAACAAACGGCCTTAACCGGCACCTCAAGGATTACCGGCTCGAGCGCGTTTTCGTTCACTGGGCCACCGCCGATAAGGCGATGCAGATGGCTCAGCTTTCCCGACGTTTCATCGGCTGGACCGGATTTGGTTATGGTGACCTGGGACGCCAAGGTCCACAGAACGTTACCGCCGAGGTTGAGGCCAGGGTCGCGGTAATTCCCTACTTGAGCTGGGGACATAGCGAGTTCTGGACTGACAAGCGCTTCGAGGGGTTCATGGCTAGCCTGCACCGGTTGACTGACAATCGCTTGACTGTCTACCGGCCAGAGTGAATCCATATTTCGGCGTCTCACGACAAGAGCTTGAGGACCATCTGGCGGCCGCCCGCGCAGATCTGGCATCCGGAAGCAGCTCTTCAGGCTGGTCCGAGGGAGACGCCAGCGCCACAAAGCAAGGTCACACGCATCTGCGTCCGGAGCGGAGGATCGAACTCCTCTACCGGGAGCTCAATCGGCGATGGCCTATCGAGTTTCCAGCACGGCAGACCCGGCGCGTCCAGCGGACCATTCAAGAGATTCTCTAGCAGATGCCCCCTGCCCCCACCGTTTTAAAGACGCCGGCTGGTTACGACCTGCTTGTGCCTGCTCGCTTCAAGAGCATCGATCATCTTTACCGCACTCAGACTGGCCGCGGTTACCGGCCGCGAACGGCAAACGTCTTCACCGACAACCGTAAAGCAGTCTCGACTTACGATTGGCAAAGGTTGGTTGATCTGTCGCGCCAGGTAGTCTCACGCGTCGGCATCCTGCATGGGGCAATCATGCAGAAGAATGGCTATGCCGTGGGCCAGGGCTGGCGATTTTGCTACGACGGCCCTGACAAACTCTTCAAGGGCGAGATCGAGGAATGGATCAACGAGTTTTGGTATCCGATCGCGAACATTCGCGGCGAGCCCTACGATTTTCAGACCACCCTGTTCCTGGATGGGTGCGCGATCGATCACGATGGCGACAATGTCATGGTGATGCGGGAAAGCGAGGAAGGCCTTCCCAGACTGCAATTGGTGGCGGCACACCGCATTGGGAACCGACAGAGCGCGTCCGGCGGTCAGAACCAGGGTGGGTTTTGCCTCGTTGAGAAGGGCCCCTACAAAGGCGCCCGCATGTATAACGGAGTGATTGTCGATCGCGACGGCGCGAACTTAGCCTTTCGCATCCTGGGCGATACGGAGGCCGAGGATATGGACGTTCCAGCCAACAACGCGCAAATGATCTTTGAGCCTGTTTGGTCGGACCAGGGCCGCGGCATCCCGCGCGCCGCGGTCAGTCTGATCGAGATGATCAATGTTGAGGACATCAATCACTTCCTCACGCGCCAGGTCAAACAGGATTCCATGCTCGGCCTGAAGGTCGACAACGAAGACGGCGAACCTCCCACCGGCACCAGCATTGTCGGCGGTGATGAAGAGAATCCCCGCGACCGGAACACCTCCAATCCGGACGTGGAGATCGAGTATCTCGAAGGCAACGAAGTTCAGTACTTCAGGTCCAATACAGGAGGCAAGATAGACATCCTCACATCCCAACGTCCCCACCCCAACGTCGAGGCCTTCGTGCAAAGGCTGGAATCCATTGGTCTCTACGCGCTGGGATGGCACCGTGGGCTTTTGGATCCAGCCAGCCTTCGGGGAGCCAATACCAGGTTGATCCAGGATGGAGCGCGCAAGAACATAGCGGGCCGCCAGAACACTCTTTGGAAGCGCGCCACGCGAGCGGCAAAGTTTGCGGTCGCCAAAGCTATCACGCGTAAATCGGTCCGCGGCACTGCCGATCAGTGGTGGAAGTACGTCAATTTCCAGATGCCCGCTGAGATAAGCGTCGATTCGGGCAACGACGCCAAGGCCGATCTCGACGCTCTGCGCATGGGAACCACGACTCGGGCAATTCTGGCCGGCAAGAATGGCGAAAACGAAGAGCGTATTCTCAAGCAACGAGGACTTGAGGTGCGAGCGATGATCACCGAGGCCCAGGAGATCTCCACGCAGACCGGCAAACCATTCGAATTAGTCCTCTCGATGTTATGGCAATCTGGATCCGGCGGCAGTCCGCCGGCGCCGGCGCCCGACAAGGGGAAGCCAGAGGAAGAACAAGATCCCGAGAAGGAACCAGATGATGACAGCTCTCGATAGAATTTGCGCCCAGGATTGGTACGTTCGGCCGGGCTCATACATTGAACGATTGATTGTGGACGCGACTGTCAGGCCTGAGACGCGCGAACCGCAATCTTCCGGACCTGTTGCTCTCCGTCCCACGGTGGATGCGCGCGGCAACGCGATCATGCAGGCATCGATGACGCCATCGCGCGTGGCTGTCGTGCCCATCGTCGGTGGAATCCTCAAAGGTGCGAAGGGATCCGACAAAGCCTATTACGGGCTAACCTCACACGAGGATATTTGGGAGGACATCTCCCGTGCCCGGAGCTCCGCCCGGGCGATCATGCTCTACGTGAATTCTCCGGGTGGGACCGTGGTGGGCACGCACGAATTGGCCAGTCGAATCGCTGACCTGGCTGCCAGCGGCTATCCGATCGCCAGCTACACCGAGGACCAAAAATGCAGTGCCGCAGAATATATCACCGCCGGCTGCACAATGAGCCTCGCGACCCCGAGCGCGATCGTCGGATCCATCGGAACGATGTTGGCCATGGTCGACGCCTCGAAGTTTCTCGAAAAGTTCGGGATCCAGTTCAACGTTTTCACCTCGGGCAAATACAAAGCCCTCGGCCATCCGGGAAAGAGCCTCACGCCAGAGCAGTCCGAATGGGTTCAGGGCTTCGTGAATGAACGCGCAGCGGAGTTCAAGAAGCACATGACCAGTCACCGTCCCGGACTGGAACCGGCACACATGGAAGGCCAGATCTTCACCGGCGCCATTGCTGCCGAATTTGGTCTGATCGATTCTACAGTGGATAGCTTTGAGGAAGCTCTCTCGCTGATCTGATCCTTCCCCTCCCCTTGACTTATCGGTGCATGTCTCGCGGCCCGTTAATCCGCCAGAACATCACCGATGAACATCTTCACCGAAATCAAGAACCAGCTCACCGAGCTGTCCAAATCCATTTCCGCCCTCGTCGCCAACGGCACCAAAACTGGCGCCGCTGGCTCCACTGCGACCACTCCCACTGCCGGCGCTGAAACCGCTCCGGAGTTGGCAGCTCTCGCAGCCACAGTGGGCGAACTGACCGCACGGGTCGAGCAAGGCGAAACCGATCTGGGCACGGCCAAACAAACCATTGGCACGTTGCAGAAGAATATCGAGGCCAAGGATACCGAGATTGCCAAGCTTACCGATGCCGCGACCAAACATACGGCCGCTCTGGAAGAAAAAGAGAAATCGGTCGCCGCTCGCGCGAAGACGCAATTCGAGGAACTCGCCGCCAGCCAGGGCTTGAAGCCCAACGCAGGTCCCGCGGCCCACGTCGGCGGAGCCGGCAACGGCAAAAGTGTCGAAACTCTTTGGGCTGAATACGCGACGCTGGGCCCCGAAGCCAAGGTCGCGTTCTACAACGCCCACAAGGAACTGCACCCCAAGTAAACGTTAGCACCCGAACCTGACCCCTCTACTGATCTACAGATATGCCTGGAAATAGCCTCGGCGGAATTAACATCGCCCAAATCGCGCAGGAAGGCCTTCGCGTCCTCAGCCCGAAACTACGCGCTCTCAAACAGTTCACTCGCGACTTCAGCATGGATCTGAAAAGCTCCGGTGAGAGCGTGACGACTCGCGTCGCGACCGACCTGGAAGCCGATGATGTGAGTGGCGGGTTTACCGCGAGCGATGCGACGTCCACCCCTTACACGATCACCCTCGATAAGGAGTTGGGCAAAGCCCACTCATTCACCCAAGCGGAACTCTCGAAGGGCGGGATGGATTTGCTCCGTCGCACCTTCCTTCCCTCGATCGTGAACGCGGTCGGAAAAGGAGTGATCAAGGAAGTGGTCAAACTGATCATGAACGGCACGTTCGCGAACAAGACAACGGTGGCCGCCGCGGCGTTCACCGCCGACACAGTCGCAGCGATCGCGACCGCTCTTAATAACCTGAACGTTCCCGACTCCGAACGCTTCGGTATCCTAAAGCCCAGCTACTACGGCAACCTCGCCACCGATGACATCATCCAGGGCGTGAACACGTCCGGCTCGAGCGAAGCCCTGCGCGAACATCAAGTACGCCGGTTGAGCGGATTCGACCTCGCAGAATTCAACGGTTTTCCAACAACCGGAACCACTGCCGACGAAAATCTCCACGGCTTTTTTGGATCCCGCGAGGCGCTATTAATTGCTGCCCGCTTCCCTACAATGCCTGACCAGGGCAACGATGTTGTCGACGTCGAGAACCTGATCGAGCCTGAAACTGGTTTCCCGCTCCAATTCCAGATGTTCTACGTTCCCAAAGAACGCAAATGGTACATCGCTTTGGCGACCCTGTTCGGCGTGAAGGCCGGCGTGCCCAACAACCTGCACCGAATCGTCTCGGTCTAATCCCCTTTCGGGGTGTAAAACCCCATCTTAAATGAAGCGTGTCTCTTTCACGGCGGTCCTGGACGAGGACGGCAAGTATCACTGCGTCTACGTCGGGACCGATCCCGTTGCCGCCACTGCGGCGATGGAAAATCACGGCGTGGCGAAGCCGGCCAGCGTGGCTCGATTCAAGAGTCGCCGGCCCGATCGCCTCTCCAAGGTCGTCCAAGCCTGGGTCACCGAGTCGGTGGACCTAAGCGTGAAACGCTCTCAGCCCGTCGCCCCAGTTAGCGCGCCAGCTGCCGCTGAAGAAGTGTCCGCTCCCGTCGAAGTGACCAAATCCAAAGCTCCGAAAGCCATCAAAGCCCAGAAATAAATGAAGACATTCGCCCTCTTGCTTACGTGCATCTTGTGCGCTTTCGCGCTCCCTGCCCGCGCCGCCCAGGTTCCCTTCAGCTCCGGTACTACCGCCATCAGCACGAACGTGGCCTACGCCGCCGTGCCCGCTCTCGGGGTTGGATCCGTGCGAAAGATCCTGGCTAAGAGCGACAGCTCTGCAGGCACGATCACGTTCTATAACCCGACCGGCCCAGCGGCAGTCGTGACGAATGCTTTGGCCGTGGGCTACAGCAATATCCTGTGCAAGCTCGAAGGAACCACATGGTCCGAGTTCGACGTCCTCCTGATTCGTTCGGTGGCTAACAACACCTATCAGCGGGTCCTGCTCTCGAGCACGAACGGCTCCGGGATCCTAATCACCAACGCCCTCACTGCGGCGACCACGTCCTTTGCCCTCGCTCCGGGTGATCAGGTCTACAAGATGGCAAGCGCTGGCTCTTACCTGGTCGGAGCCACCCTGGTGAACTGGGATGGCGAACCGATCTGGCACACGCAGTCCGAAAAGCCAGGCTTGATCCAGATTTCCGCTACTGGATCGACGACTAACAACGTGATTACCGTCACGGGCTACTGCGAGTTCAAGTAACTCAATCTCTCTCTCTGCCGCCTAAAAGCCGGCGGTGGGATTTGGAGGATTCTCCCCCCGGTGGGAGGGGTTCTCCCAACCCACCGCCGGTTTTCTCGTTTCCACCGGGAAATTTGCCGAATCGGCTATATTTCACGGAATATGAGGGCCTCACCGCTCGCAGAATCGCTCTTCCTGGATGAGCCGGGACACCTTGACTGTCCGGCGCGACACATGACTTCCAGCCAAATCGCGGCCCTAATCCAATTAGGTGCGCGCCTCGATAAGCAGATCGCCGACAAGACCAGCGACCTGAACGAGATCAAAGCAAAGGTTCGCGCGCATGCAGAAAATGCGGTTCGAAAACGAGAGGGCATTCCCCAGGATCAACCGGTCGCCGGACAACAGTGGGAAGGCGAAGGAACTGACGGAGTATTTTGTCAGGTGAGTTTCCCGGAGGACAAACTGGTCAGCCCGATCGTTTTCATTGGCGACGTGGCCAACCGTTATGAGGACAAGAAATTGGTTCCTCTGGGGGCAGACATAAAAAAGCTGGCCGGGGACAAATTCGATAACCTCTTTGCTCCACTCTATCGCCCGGCCAAGGCATTCCGGGACCTGGTGCCGCTCCTTCTTCCGAAGGCGGACCGGCAGCCTTTGCTGGAAGCCATGAGCGAGCCTTCCTCGCCGCGAGTCAGTTTCAAGCTCAAGAAATCCGAATGACCCAACGAAGAAACGAAATCCGCCGAGATTTAGCCGGCATCGAACGCGACCTGGGCAATCCCAAGCTGACGTGGAATGGTGTGGAGATCGTGTGTTCGCCCTCCTCCTTTGAAGAAGGATTGGAGATCGAGGTGGGAGGCAGGCTTTACCCTGTCACGGCCATAGTGCTCGTGCGAGCGGATTTATTCCCGACTGCACCTCGTCCCGGGAACCATCTAACATTTCGTGGCAAACTACGGGAAGTGCTCTCGGCCAAGCTCTCCGCTTCTGAATCTCATTATACCCTCAAACTCACCGATCCGCAGAATCCGCGGTGAAACGTCCCCCCACAATTGCGATATGAGCGACTTTGATTGGACCTCCGCTATCCAGACATGGGGGATAAAATGGAAGTAACGACCACCCTCGACACCCGCGAATTTGACGCGTCACTTGCCCAGTATTTGGACGTGACGCAGAAGGATATGGATTATGTCTGCAATCGGGCCGCGCTGAACGTCGCAATCAAGGCCGGCCAGGCCACGCCTCTGGCCGATAGCTCTGACATCGATGCCCTGCCCCAAAAACCATGGTGGCCCAAATATGTGGCCAAGAGGATCAGCGGCCGCGGCGTTACCCTGGGCGGAAAGAAAAAGAAACATATCAAGGGGGGCTACACCCGGGCCGAGGCGCGCAAAGTCTCTGCAAAGCTAGTCTCCAACAGAAAGAAGCGGCGCGGCTATATGCGTTCGGGGTGGGTACCGGCCATCCGCATTCTCTCAGTCCGTAAACTCCAGGCTCTCCAGAGATCGCTCTCGGGCACGGCCGGCATTCGGAATCCGCCCGGTGACGCCATTCCTGCTCAACCAGGGTGGGACGTTGTGGCCACGATCATCAACAAAGCCAAAGGCGCGAACATAGTGGCTTCGGCTGCTTTGCAAACAGCCGTCGACCTTGCCGCCCTCGATATGCGGCAGTATATCGCGGAGAAAATGCAACCGACTGCTGATCAGTTCAACGCATGAAAAATAACAAATCCACGCCCCTGGCGGATCCGACGCTCACAGTGAAAGTTAGGGCCATTGAACCATTCCACCACGAAGGCAAGTGTCTGAAACCTGGTGAGGAGACCGAACTGTCCCCTGCCGTGGCGGCGCATTGGATCCGGGAAGGAAAGGTGGAGGAAGTGAAGCCATGAGCCTGGATGATAAGGTTGAGTCCGCCATCATCGCCCATCTCCTGGGCGAGCCAGGTGTGGCCGCGCTGGGCAGGACGTTTCTCAAAGGCCAAACCTCAGATGATCACGTCCTGGATTCGGTTATTGTCCACAGTGAGGCTGGGCAAAGTGAACCGGGCGGCCTCCCTGGCAACTGGTGGAAGACAGCCACCATCCAGGTCCGAACCAGAGCCGGTCGGCCTGATCCTTCTGATCCGGATGAGGACCGCGGCGCCGTCCACGCCGCCGCCGTGCAGCAGATCGAGATCGCCATTAGTTACGCCAACCTGGCGGACATCCTCTCAGCGGAGGCCGAGGACTTTTATGTCTTAGGTGCCTTCGATCGACGATGTGACAATCGGCAGGTGGTCGGCCGAACCTTCCGGACCATCTTCGGACTGCGTCTCTACTGCTGTGGAAACGATCTGACCGCCTAATTCTCCTCCCCCGACTTGACTAAGGAGGTTGCTAGAGCACCGCCGGTAAACAACTGCGGGGCTAGAGCAACATGCCATCATCTCAATCTGGAATCGCAACGATCTTCGGTTTCCCTGGCTACAGCGTGAACGCCACGGACTGGACCTGGACCGGAATCGGCACCCTTTTTCCGCAGAACTTCGAATTCCGGGATGACTTCAAGTTAGACATCCTGAGTGATCAGGACAATGAGCCCCAAACGGTCATTGCCTCGGGCCAGCTCTATATCGCCAAGCTCAATTTCACTCCTCGCGCGGCCGCCGGCACAAACACGATTGCCAACGCCAAACTGTCTCTGGCACCTCCGACGCCGATCGCCAGGGTAACTCTGGCGAACTTCATGTGGGCTGGAGCCAATTCTGCCACCTGGTTTTATGCTGGAGGCTGGCGCATCGCCTTCACCAAGGACGGCATCGCCACCTACGAGTTGGAGATCCGCAAGAGCCCGAACCGAGATCTCACCGCTGCAGTCACGTAAGACCATTTCCCCGGATGAATGCCGACGAATATCTTTCGGCGGCCCTGCCGGAGACCGTTACGTTACTGGGCCAGCGCCTGATGCCCTTTTCTCTGGGGCACTACAAACGCCTGCTCCGTTGGAAGAACTGGTTTGTTCTTCCCATCGAGGACCGCGCTGACGCCCCTCCCCAACTGCATGACTTGATCATGGGTGTTTGGATCTGCTGCCAAAGTTGGGAGGAATGCACCGAAGGCCTCTTTGACCGAAACCTCCACAGCAAGCTAAAGAAGTGGGGGGAGAACGTCGGCAAGTTTGATTTCGCAGGGAAGTGCAACCGGTTCACGCAATACATCGCTGACGGATCCAAGTGGCCCGAGGTGCATAACCCTGCCCACAGCGGTCGTTCCTCTGGCTCTCCCTTTGTCCACCGGGTGCAGATGATTCTGCAGGGCAAGCTTGGGCATAGCCTATCCGAGGCACTCAACAAACCGTGGGGCGAGGCGATCTGGGATTACTTCGGTTTCTGGGAAATGGAGGGCGCGGTGCAGCTCTTCTCCCAGGACGACGTGGAGAACCGAAAAATGGCCTCCGCCATGGATGACGCCATCGCGCGGATCCTTGCGCGCGGCGAGACGCTCACGCACGAGACAATTGTCGCCGAGATGGAGAAATAGCTGATGCCTTTCGAGCTAAAAGCCAGGATCGCACTGGACGGGACGCAGTTCACCCAGGGGATGAACTTCACAGCCCAGCAGGCTCGTCAATGGAACTCTATCATTCAGCGCCATAACGCGGATACCGCCACGCAAATGAAGGCCCAGTGGACATCGGCTTTTGCTGCCATCACCGCCGCCGGCGCCCTGATGGCAATGAAAATTGGGGACGCTGTCGAGGAGGCCAGCAAGCTTTCCGACTTGAGCGAGCGACTCAACATTCCTGCCGAGAAGCTCGGACAATTTCAAATCGCTTTCGAAGATAAAGGGTCTGGTTTGGATGCCGTAAAGACGGCTTTCGAAAAACAGGCGGCCGCCATCGTCGAAGCGAAAAGCGGAACCGAGGAATACATTCAGGCCTTCGAACGATTAGGGGTCTCGTTTGCTGATCTGCAGAATTTGAAGGCTGAGGATATCTTCACCAAGATTGGCGAGAGCATCCGCAATACATCGATCGACGCTCAGGCACTCACCGATATCAAAAAGCTCTTAGGCCGCGGAGGGGCAGAGCTCATCCCAGGCTTCAAAGGTGCATTATTTAATAGCAAGTTTGGGGCAGTTAGCGCACCAAGTCAAAAGGAGATCGATGCGTTAGACACTATGGGCGATGACGCTGCGGAAGTGGGGCGCAGTATGAATTCGCTGTTTCGTAAAATTGGGGCGTTCGTGGCCCCGCTTGTCGGCGTTGTGACAGGAAGGGCCGGCAATCGCCCCACAGGTGGAACGATCACAGATGAGGAACGGAACCAATTGATCAATGACCAGGCCACGGAAGAGTCCAACGAAAAGAGACGCAAGGAGGATGAGAAACTAGCCAAAGAAAAGAAGGTTGCGGAGGAACGCCTCCGGGCTCAGATGCAAATAGAACAAGACGCAACACGCGATCTTCTTTTCTCCCGTCAGGACAAACCCGGGAAGATTCAAATGCTCAAGGATGAGATTGCCGGCTTGGAAGCGGTTTTCAACAACTTCGACGACACGAACCCAGTCGATGCCAGCAAGGCCCGCATGGAAGCACTCCGCAAGCAGCAACAGATTGAGGAGATGGAACGGGATGCCGGCGGTAGTAAAAAATTGCTCGGCGACGGCTCTGGGATCCAAAGCGACTCACTTACCTCGATCGGCAATTTCCTGGGTGGTGATCCGGGGCGAGCTCAGGTGGACAAGTTAGTCTCGATCGACGGACATCTGCGCGCGATTCGGGATACGCTGGCAGCAAGCGGTGGCAGGGCAACTGGCGGCTCCAGTTATCCGTACTGACTCGCCTTCTAGGCTTCATGCCATCTAAAGCCACCGGTGCCACAAACATCGTTCTCAAGACCGTTACTGCGCGCAAGCGATCTGACGGCGGATTTTTCCTTGAGGAGATTTGGGAAGGCACTCGGGAAGCAATCACCGCTCTCTACGGATTCCATGGCCCTTCCGTGGGTAATGGCATCGCTGAGCTGGAGGCGAGCCATGACGGCCCCAAGTGGCAACTGCGCCTCGTTAAGGAGGCCGTTCCCAGTAGTTACCCAGTCGTTACCGCGACGCGGCTAATCAATCACCGGGTTCAAAAATCGATCTTCGAACCCCCCGGCCCAAACGGTATCACCGAAGACGAACTGAGGGACATAAAGCGATTCATTGATGATAACACCTTCAGCGATTTCACCGTTCCATGGAGTGAGGCCGCCGGGAAACTGTACTCCTTAGCCCTTCGTGGAGTGACTAGCAGAGTCATCGAGCAGCCTTTCCTCATCAAAACCCTCACCAGCCTGAACACCACGCACTGGAACGTAAGCTACGCGAATGTGGGGGCCATTATCGGCAACGGCAGCATTATCGCGGATGCAGCAGTAGGGGCAGATCTCCGGATCGGATTACCGTCACACGACTCCGCCCCCCCGGACGGCTTCGTATATGGATGGCTTAAGCACGGCCCTCAGGTCGAGCCAGGGTCAGGCAACCTGTCTGTGCTCACCCAGGAATACGAGTACGGGCTTTGGTCCACCTTCCTCTACGGCAATTTGATATGACCCCACTACCTCGACCCACCGCACGGGATCCTCTGTCCAGGTTCCTCGGCCGGCTATGGGATTGGGTCATGGAAGGACACCTCATCGATGGCTCGAATTACCGCGTCCATCGGACTAGCCGTGGCACGGCTATCGAGATCGATTTCAAGAAAGGAAAAGCTGGTGGTGGCTGGACATGGCGCGGAGAGTGGAGCCCTAAATCTTACGACATCGACGACGTGGTCAGGGTAAGTGGCGGATCCAATGCCGGCACTTACCTGTGCATCCAGGCTGCCTCTTCCACGTCGCCCGCCCCTTATGAAGGCGAGAGATGGGTGAAGATCGCTGATCTCACAGGAGGCCAGTTGTGGCAGTAACGCGCGGCACAGAAGTCACCTGGGAGCAGATGAAGGCCCTGGAGGATTTGAACAACTCCAAGGCAGGGCTGCCGCCCATCCATTTTTTGGGAAAGGTCCGGACCTTTTCCGCCCCGACCAATGATCCTCTGGTTGTAGCTCCCGTGCTGGCAGAGCTGGGTCACGTTGGCACACGCAACGTGATGGTGGATATAAACGGCGTCCGAACGTTCGCCGCGGCGGCACCCATGCGGCCGGGGGACATTGCGGTCAATATTGAGCCAGCCACGGCTATCCCTCCCTACCACCAATACAAAGCCTGGCGATTGGACCGCCATCCTCAAACCGACTTCAGCAACTGGACCGAGCTCACAAATCTTTGGTGTTACGAACAACTCGTGGGCGCGCCCGAAAGCAACCGGTGGGCAATTGGAGACGGGCTCTACATCGTCCGGCCTCCCGGCCGAGGCCTTTACACCGCGCGCACTTTGTCAGGGACGCAGAAGCAAGCCGAGGCATACCGTGGCTGGTTGACCGAGATAAACAGGACGCGCGCCGAGATCTACCGGCGCTACTACCTTAAAACGATCGCGCCGCGGGAGACGGATAACCTTGAGCAGACGATGCACGTCTCTGGCCCCTGGTTCACGCCATTTGGCTCGTCGCCCGGTTCAGGCTTTCGTTCGCTCAGTGGCGATGCCCCACCCTCACGCAAGTATTCCGGTGTCTCCTTTTGGATCCCCGAAATCCCGGAAGGGGCGACCACTCCTCAAATACAGATCCGTCACGACCTGCAGATCTGTTTCAAGCAGGTGGACGGGGTTTGGGTCACTGGTTGGGATCAGATCGGCGCCGTAGCACCGCCCGACGGTTCCCAGTGGCGGGTAGATCTGATAACGATGCTGGGACAAACCATCCCCATAGCTGACAACCCTTATGTCAGCGCGCGCCCAGGTCGGGACTTCGATGTCATTACCACCCCACCCTATGAGTCGCTCCGCAGAACAATCCTTGGCACAAGTGTCTTCGTCCATGTTCGGCTGAACCTGACGGGGTACAACGGCCCTGTCAGGGCCCAGATGGGCTTTTCCAACGTGCCGATCCAGGATGACGGGAAACTGGATACGCCCTGGCGCTGGGCCGCATCCCATGGCCACGTGCCAAACTTCGGTCTGGATTTCATTCCCAGCGAGAGTGGAATTCGGTTTCACACCACGTTAACCCCCGGCAACGCCCCGCCTACCGAAACCCCTTCCGGGATCTCCGGTGAGAATGGCGGTGGCTGGACGGTCATCAACGGCGAAGACCACACCCGTTTTTTCCAGCTGCGCATGCCAGATTCTCAAGTGTATCGGACAGCTGGGCAAGGCGCTCCTATGAATCAGGAGATCTACCAGGGAGTGGCCCCCGGCGCCGCCCTCAGCTCGATCCTCTACGCTACCAATCAGACCGTGAACGGGCTGGCCACGGTCCATACCTTTCCGCCAGTGGATCCGCCAACAGATGAACACCTGAGCGCTTTCGCCCCCCAGGCGTTTGCATCAGCCCCACTCGATGAATCAGACCCCCGCCGGGTGCGCTCCTCCTTATTTCGAGGCCATTACCTCTGGCCTGTTCGCCCTCTGGATTCGGCCACAGCCGCTGTCCAGGTGGGAGGAGGAACGGTTTTGGTAGTGTGGGCCATCGCCGCCAGCCGACGTCCACGAGCAGATGGCACCTTTGATCTGAGCTCCTCTGTCACCGTGCGGATTGGTAGCAAGAGTCCGAGCGGGACGCTAAACACCGTCCTGGCGACTATTGAAATTCCGGCCGGCCGACAAGGGGTGGTCAAGAGGATGCACGCTCCTCTTTTCCGTGTCTTCGCGAAGACGTTGCACTACAGCCCCGCGGATTTTCACGTTCAGGTGCTGGCTCTGGATGAATTGGAAGTCACCCGCTGGTTCGGCGCGTCTAATGCGCCTGACAAAGTTTACCGAGTCACAGACGGCTGGCCGAATACCCGGGATCCCTATTCCCAGGATGGTGCGCTTGGGGCCCCCACCAGCGAGGTTCGGGCCCGGGGCGGTTACGCCTTTGCGTATCAGTACAACGACACGCTGGATTTGCTCGAGCTTGAGTCTTGATTGACTGGGGCGAGGCCACGAGTGCCTTCGCTGCTAATTCTTTTGTTGGATGTTACGAGCAAGACCCTGATCCGCTCGATCAGCGAGGGGGGATCTTACTCGCTGCCAGAACTCTATCAGGAGGAGATCCCCTCGATTGATCTTAGCCTCGTGCGCCGGGTTTCGTGGGCCGAATCACCCTTCTACGAGGTGATCAATCCTTCCGGCATGTCGCTCACGATCTCCGTGGGCCCGGCCGGCACAGCACACGCCAGCCAGAATTCCTGGACCATCGCGGGGAACAAGTTTACCGGCGAGCTGGACCTTCGGACCTCCGGGATCAACACCATGGTCTCCTCAGGCGACGCGGCCACCCAGCTCGAGATCAAGCTGCCCAATTTGCGGGCCATGTTCCCAGTGACGATTCGCCGATCGGTGAACCTGTCCGGGTCCACCGTGCCTCAGCCGGCGGCCAGCTACATCACCAAGCAGGAATCTGACGGGCGATATCTGCGCCGCGACGTGGTCGACACGTTCATCATGCGCAGCCAGCCCAGCGGGCTCAAACGGTTCCTGGTTTACATCAGCGACGACGGCAGCTTCCGCCGGGAGGAGATCACCTAAAGATGCGTTACCTCTCTTTTCTC
>Ga0190265_10000311_pt1 | contig 38851 bp, 17 predicted proteins | sample Popmic124T_FD_133135 | JGI IMG/M metagenome (GOLD analysis project Ga0190265, IMG submission 133135) | Populus adjacent soil microbial communities from riparian zone of Indian Creek, Utah, USA - 124 T | ecosystem: Environmental > Terrestrial > Soil > Riparian zone | place: USA: Utah | collected... | reverse complement strand
TTAGATATTCGCGCTCCGTTAGGAGCGCAATGTTTATAGCCCCGCGCACAAATTAGATATTTGCGCTCCGTCAGGAGCGCAATGTTTATAGCCCCGCGCACAAATTTGATATTCGCGCTCCGTCAGGAGCGCAATGTGCCGTCGCTCAAAAAATTAAACACGTATTTGCCTTCAAACTTGATGTCAAACCTTCTTAGCAACGTCAAATATTCGTCCTGAAACGAACGCCTGCTGTGATGCGCTTTCTGATTCTGAATATAGCGAATTATGGTATTCAGTTGGGAATGTCCATATGAGAACGCTCCATAGCCTTCCTGCCAACTAAACTTTCCGCGCGCCAACTTTTTCCGGTTAATAAAACTCGTCGAATCCCCTTTGATCTCGCGAACCAGATCCGCCAAAGCCATCGCAGGCTTCAAACCAATCAGAATATGAATGTGGTCGGGCATACCATTTATGGAGATCAACTTTTGCTTCTGATTTGTGACAATCCCGGTGATGTATTTGTAGAGTTCCTCCTGGAACGTGGGACTGATTAAGGAGAGGCGGCTGCTCACGGCGAAAACAATTTGAATATAGATCTGCGAAAAAGTGTGTGCCATGGCTCCCACATTCCGTCACGCGTCATTTAGTTGGCAAGTGTTTGGGGTAATGGAGTAAAAACAGGTGAGGGCAAGAACTCTTGTAACCCGAATGTTTCGCTCCTGACGGAGCGAAGAGCCTTCGGTTTTGCTTCGCGGGCTATAAACATTTCGCTCCTGACGGAGCGAGGAGCTCTCGCGAACAGACGTCAGTAGCGATTCACGGCGCTCCGTTAGGAGTGCGATGTTTATAGCCCCGCGCACAAATTTGATATTTGCGCTCCGTCAGGATCGCAATGTTTCGCTCCTGACGGAGCGAAGAGCCTTCGGTTTTGCTTCGCGGGCTATAAACATTTCGCTCCGGGCGGAGCGAAGAGATCTCGCGAACAGAAGTCAGTAACCATTCACGCTCCGTCAGGAGCGTAATGTTTATAGCCCCCGCGCACAAATTTGATATTCCCGCTCCGTTAGGAGTGCGATGTTTATAGCCCCGTGCACAAATTTGATATTTGCGCTCCGTTAGGAGCGCAATGTTTCGCTCCTGACGGAGCGAGGAGTTGGTGAATGGCGCGTTTCTATGAACATCCCGTCTGGTGGGGAATACGAGGCACCCGGCTTCTTCTCTGAGATTCTGGGTAATCTGCGTAATCGGCGGATAGGATCTCTCCCCCGCACCTGGACAAAAGGCCCCGCTGGCTTTGACTTTTCTCCCTTCCCGCATTACTCTCCACGCACAATTTCCTTGCTGTTCCAAAGGCTGAGTGCCAGCCTCAGTTAGTCAAAAAAGATTTTCCCAACGCGGTAGTGCGAGCTCACTAAGCTTTTGTTTTTCCGGCTTCTTGCCTCCAACTCTACTGCAAAAACCATCGCCCAGGAGTTCCCCTAAAAAATGCCCCGTTTCAATCGTTCCGTCTCTCGCAAAGGTACCACTGCATCAACCGCCCGCTCATCGCGCAACAGTTTTCTAAAACGCATCGCGGCGCCACTCTCGAGCTTCAGCGCTAGCGGCAAGCGACGCCTCGGCGTCTTTGTGGCGGCGTTGTGCGTGTGCGCGGTCGTGGCCAGCGTGTTTGTGTTTCAAGGCGCGAAGGCCGATGTAACGTTTTTGTTGATTGGCGTCAACATCACCGAGAACTTTGACGGGATTGGAAGCTCGGGTACAGCGGCGCTGCCGACGGGGTGGCGGGTGGATTCGGTATCCGCAAGCCCGACGACGAACTATGCCTTGGCTGCTACGGCAACGACTCAGTCTGCTGGCAATACTAATTTCACTACTGGCGGGACCTACAATTTTGCTAATGGAGTCAACGCTACCTCAACTGAAAGGGCTGTGGGATGGCTTTCGTCCGGTAGTTATTCGAATCCACGAAACCTTTTTGTACAGCTTACAAATAACACAAATCTGACTGTCAATTCGCTTACCGTCAATTACGACATCGAAAAGTACCGTTCAGGAACGCCGGCGTTTAATATCAACTTCTTTTCAAGCCTAGACGGTGTCAACTGGACCGCGCAAGCTGCAGGTGATCATGCCTTTCCGGCAGATGCAAATTCCACCACTTACACGAACCCTCCATCTACGACGCCCAAAACAGTGGCAATCACGGGCTTGAATCTAGCTCAAGGCGCGAACATTTACCTCCGGTGGTCGTACACAGGAGCCCTTCAGACCAGCGCACAAGCCCTCGGCATTGATAACTTCTCCGCTCAGGTAAACGTTACCCCTTCAGCACTCCAATTCCGCAGCATAGCCACCGGCAACTGGAACGCCACATCCACCTGGGAAATGTCGGTGGACGGCACAAACTGGCTCCCGGCTACAATGACTCCCACCGCTTCCAACGGCGCAATCGCTATTCGCAATGGTCACACCGTCACTGTGACGGCCACCGTGATCGCTGATGAACTTGCGGTCAATACCGGTGCACTTCTTCTGGTTAACAATGGCGTCACGCTGCAGATTCCCGACAACGCCGGAACGGATCTGACAATTGACGGGCTCGTCGGCACTGCTGGAAATCTCGCCCTCGGCGGCACGGCTCAGGTCAATGGAACTCTGCGTCTTGACGAAGGCGGCTTCCTCAACCTTGGCTCAGGCACATACGCTTATGACCAGACGACGGGCACACTCGCGTTCAATACGACCACGACTGCTTCGGTAGATAACACCAGTGATCACTGGCCGACCACCAACGGCCCGCAAAATGTCTCGGTCGCATCCGGCGGAATCTCCGTCAACGCGCCGCGCACCATCGCCACTTCCCTCGCAACTTCGGGCGGAATCTCAACTGCCGGCAATCTGACTCTAAACGGTCTCTTCCGAATCTTTAACGGCGGCTTCGTCAGCGGCTCACCCACTTACGGCAGCGCCTCGACGCTTAGTTATTTTACGGGCACGACCTACGGGCGCGCAGGCGAATGGCTGCCCGGCGCCACCAGCAATCCCGGCTATCCCGCAAACATCGAGATCGGCGCGAACACCACACTCGATCTGCCCAACGGTGGCGTATTTGATTCTTCCACCTCGCAGATGGCTGGGAACCTTACGATCGACGCCGGCTCTACGCTCAGTATGGGCGCGATGAACCAGCAGCTTACTGTCGTCGGCAACGTAAACATCAACGGCACCCTTACGCTCTCGACTTCCGGCGGCGGCGACTTCCGCACCCAAGGTAATTGGACAGACACTGGCACGTTCAATCACAACGGTCGCGGCGTTTACTTCGACGGCAGTGCTCCCCTGCAAACCATCAGCAAGTCTGGCGGCGAAACTTTCGGGCACCTGCTGATCACCAAGCCAACCGGCAGCCTGCAATTGCTCAGCAACGTGGCCGTGAGCGCGACTTCCGGCGGCGCGCTTCAACTCGTAGGCGCGGCGACGTTTGATCTCAACGGCAACAGTCTCAGCCTGACCGGCAATGGCGGCGACATCTTCGTGGCCCTTGGCCCGCGCACAATTACTTCAACCGGTGCGACCAGCGCCATTCTTTTCCAGGGCTCGAAAACGATTGACGCTAACTCCCCCGGCACGCTGACGTTCGGCAACTGCAGTCTTGAGCTGAATGCCCCGGTCGATTTTGGCCCCAGCTTGAGCACCATCAACAATAGTCTGACCATAAACGCCGGCGGCTCGGTTATTAACAACGGCCCGACCTACGGCAGCTCTTCGACCCTCGTTTACAACACGCCTGCCGGACATACCACCGGCGTGGAGTGGGGCAACGGTACGAGCGGAGTGGGTGTGCCCAACAACGTCACGATCCAGGCAACGACTGGAACTGTGGCCATGGGTGCGGGCACTAGAACGGTGCTCGGCAATATGACGATCACCAGCGGCACGCTTGCCATGGGTGGCGTCAGCGGCGATCTGCATATCAAAGGCAACTGGGCCAACACCGGCAACTTCAGTCCTTCCAATCGTACGGTCCACTTTGATGGAACTGGTGCGCAGTCGATCACGAAAGCAGGCGGCGAAACGTTTTATGACCTCATTGTAGACAAATCCTCAAACTCCCTGACCTTGAACAATCCCGTTAACGTGGATGGCCTGGCTCTGACCAACGGCAACGTCAACACGTCGGCGGCAAACCTTCTAACTGTAACGAGCACCGCGGCCAACCGGCTCTCGGGCGGCTCCGCAACTTCGTATGTAAACGGACCGCTGGCGCGCGTGTTCCCCGCGGGTCTGGCAACGGGCACGATATATCGGTTTCCTATTGGCAAAGCCGGCTTCAATCTATTTGAGCTGGTCAACCCCACGACTAATGCCGGCGGTACTGTTACTTTGATGGCCGAAGAGTTTGACGGTGACTCCGGCGGCACGGCCGGCACCGGCTTGACCGCGCTCAACACAAACCGTTACTGGAGCGCTTCGATCACTTCGGGTGGCGCGAATTTCATCAACACAACTGTGCGGCTTACCGACGCAGGCGTGACGGCGGCAGACGCCATCGGTAAATCAGCGACGCAGGCGGGCACTTACGATTCCATCGACGGCACAGTCGTCGGCCAAACAATTCTTTCCGATCCATTCAGTTCTTTCAGCTTCTTCGTTATCGGTACTGCGGCGGCGCCATGTGTCGCGCCCAGCACAGTATATGTAGACGACGATTGGGCAGGCGAAACACCGGGTAATGATCCGGACGGCGGCGGCGCGGCAGTCAATTTCGGCTACGATTCGTTTGCCACGATCCAGGACGGCATCAATGGTGTGGCCCCGAGCGGCACCGTAATCGTTGCCGCCGGTAACTACTTTGAAAACCCCACCGTCAACAAAGCTGTAACCCTGCAGGGCGCCAACGTTGGCACCGCAGGTTCTGCCGCGCGCGTGGCGGAGTCGAACGTGCGCACTCTGGGCGCGTCGCAAACCGCGGTCTTTAGCGTGACTTCGAATAACGTGACCATCGACGGGTTCCAGATTGACGGCGACGATCCCGGCCAACCGGGCGCGCCTCTTACGAGCGGCGAGAACACGAATGTCAGCTACGGCGTAAGGCCGACCGGGGCATTCAACAACATCACCGTCCGGAACAACATCATCAGGCGCGTGGCCATCGGTTTCCGCGGCGACGGCGCCTCGCAGAACAACACAGTCACCGCCAACTGGTTTGACAGCGTCGGCTTCTTCGATTTTGGTTACGCCGTTTCGCTGCGTGGCAACTACTACGCGAACGTCACCTTTAACAGGATGACGCGCGCGTGGACTGGTGTGCACCTCAACAATCACAACGGCGCGGGTGGTCCGGCCAGCTTCAACATCACGGACAACGAGATTCACGCCTACGCCGGCGGTATTCTCTACTGGCTGCAGTACAACGGCGCCACGGGGGCGACCATCAGCAGTAACACGATCACGGCTGAACCCACCGCCGTGGCCAACAACTTCGGCATCCTCGTGGTTTCCAATCAGGATGCGGTCAGTTCGACCGTTACCAGCAACGCCATCAGCGGGCACAACTACGGCATTGGCCTGTTCAATGTCCCGACCACCAACAACATCACTATCGGCGCGACCAACTCCATTAGTGGAGCGACGCTGGCCGGTGTTTTGTTGACCGACAATCTGAATTTCAATCCGGTTGGCACCACCAACTTCCTCGCCGGCGGTCCCGGCGCGACTTCGACCGTTAACCTTAACGGCCTGTCAATCACCGGCAACACGGGCGACGGCCTCAAGGTTGAAGGCGGCACGAATGTGCAAACCTTGAACGCGACTGGCGTCACCGTCACCGGCACGAGCGGCACGAGGGGTCTCGAATTCGTGGGCGGCTTTGCCACCGCAAACGTGACGAGCTCAACGTTCACAGGTTTTGGTACCGGCATCGCGCTGCTGGATAGTTCTTCCCAGGTAGTTACCGGGAGTTTCAATCGCATCATTTCAACCACCACCGCGATTGATAATCCAAACAATCAGACGGCGAACCTCCAGAACAATTGGTGGGGCTGCAACGGCGGTCCGGGCCAGCCAGGCTGCGGAGCTGTGAATGGCCTCAACGCGAATTTCAATCCGTGGATCGTGCTGCTCGGTTCCGCAACTCCGAGCACGATAACTCCCGGCGGCAGTTCCACCATTGACGCGGACATGACGCACAACTCGGCCGGAGGCATTCCGGTGGGGACACTTCCCAACATGCCCGTCGCCTGGAGCGCAACCAACGGCGCAATGGTGCCGACATCCGGCACTATGGTCGCCGGCGCCGCCAGTTCGGTATTCACTTCGAGCAATAGCAGCGACGCCATGGCGACGATTTTGGTTGATAGCCAGAACACGAACATCAACGTCAACGTCGACGAGCCTTCGTTCGCAATTAACGATGTGGCGATGTCCGAAGGAAATAGCGGCACAACTCTGTTCACGTTTACGATTACCAAAACGGGCACGACTGCATTCAGCACCAGTGTTGACTACGCCACGGCTGACGGCACCGCGGTTTCTACCGGCGGCTCGCCTGACTTCACTGCGATCACTACCACGACTGTAAATTTCGCACCGGGGGATACGACCCAGCAGTTTTCTGTTTCAGTTAACGGCGACACCGCGGTTGAATTGAATGAGGCGTTCACCGTCAACCTGACCAACGCTTCGGGCGCGACCATCTCAGACGCGAGCGGCACCGGCACGATTAATAACGACGACACCTGCGCGGTCTTCACCACGGTTTACGTTGACGACAGCTGGGTGGGCACCGCTCCAGGCGCAGATCCTGATGCGGGTGGTCCGGCCACGAGCTTTGGGTGCGATTCCTTTGCCACGATTCAGGATGGCGTGACGGCTGTATCCGCCGGCGGCATTGTCATCGTTCGCGACGGTTCCTACACCGAGAATGTGACGATCACCAAGGCCATGTCCCTCAGGGGGCATCAGTTTGGCGTTGATGCGCGCGGACGCGCGGCAAGCGAGTCCACAGTTTCACCAGCAGTAGGGACCAGCCCAACATTTACGGTGGCGTTTAATGGGCTGATTGTTATTGATGGGTTTTCATTTACTGGTGGGCCAACCGGCGCTTCCGGCGTGATCTTTACCAGTGTCGGACCAAACGACAACATGCAGATTTCGAATAATCGTTTCAGCGGTTATCCGGCTGCCGCCGTTTGGATGAACCGGGGCGGATTCGACATCACCATCGACAAAAACATCATGGATGGTTCAGGCATCGCGGGCGGCGGTCAGGCCATTTTTGCCAACGGTCCGCAGTCCTATCCGGGCTTGAACATCACGAATAACAACGTCATTAACCACCCGGGACGATATGGTTTCTTTGTCGACGGCAATAACAACGTGGGTGAGAGTGCAACGCGCGCAGCGCTCATCAGTGGCAACTTGTTTGACGGCAACCTGCAGAGTCTGAATCTTGGCTCGCGGTCGTTTGGCAAACTGGGAACGCCATTGCTCGGAACTTATGCCGGCACGATCAGCAACAACACATTCAGTAACAACACCGCTAACGGTATCCAGGCCGGCATTCAGCATGTCCTGGTTACGGGAAACACCTTCAGCAACAACGCAGTGGATGGCCTGGCCCTGACGAGTTTTGGAAATACCGGCGCCGACCGCGGCGCGCAAAATTCCGTAATCGTCAGCAACTATTTCACGGGCAATGTGCGCGCGGGCATCTTCTTCAGCGGCACCCAGGGAGTCGGCCTGATTGGGACCAATCGCGCAAACTTCAACCGGCTGATCGGAAATGGTGTCGGCATCCAATACGGCGGCAGTGTGGCCGCCGGTAATAACGCCACCATCGACGTAACGAACAATTGGTGGGGCTGCAACTTCGGTCCCGGCGTCGGCGGCGCAGGCTGCACCGGGACGCCCAATGGAACTCTGGTGTTTGCCGGCAATACCGGCGTGCTGGACGCTGATCCGTGGATCGTGCTGGGCACGAGCGCCTCCCCCAACCCCACTACTCCGGGCGGCACGTCAACTGTGACGGCCGAAATGAGATTCAATTCCGACGCGGTAGACACTTCGGCTTCGGGTACCGTGCCGCAGATGCCAGTCACCTTCTCAGCGACTGAAGGCACCATCTTGCCGGCAGCGAGCACAATTTCATCGGGCCAGGCCACCTCTACGTTCACTTCAACCAGTCTCAATAGTGGCACCGCCTGCTCAACGGTAGACGGCCAGTTGGTCTGCACGACGATCACTTTAACGTTGCCTTCGTTCTCGATTGACGATGTGACCCTCGCCGAAGGAAACGGCGGACCGGGAACAACTCTGTTCACGTTTACTATTACCAAGACGGGCGCTACTGCATTCAGCACGAGCGTCGAATACGCGACTGCTGACGGCACTGCAGTGTCTACCGGCGGCTCGCCTGACTTCACCGCTATACCGGCGACCCCTGTAACTCTCACCTCGGCTGAGACGACTAAACAGTTTTCAGTCCTGGTTAACGGCGACACCACGTTTGAGGCGACTGAAGCCTTCGCCGTCAACCTGACTAACGCTTCGGGCGCAAACATTTCAGACTCGAGCGGCACGGGCACGATCACCAACGACGACGCTTGTGCTGTGTTCACTACCGTCTACGTTGACGACAATTGGGTCGGCACGCCTATCGGCTCGGATCCGGATGCCGGTGGTCCGGCAACGGTCTTCGGCTGCGATTCGTTTGCCACGATCCAGGGTGGCGTAAATGGGGTGAGCCCAGGCGGCACGGTGCAGGTTGCGGCGGGTACTTACGACGAAGACGTCGCCATCACGAACGCCGGACTTCAATTGCTCGGCGCGGGCGCCGGCACCACGAACATTCGCGGCCCAATCGGCGGCGCGGGCGCCACGGTTCAGATCGCTGCCAGCAACGTCACCGTCGCCGGTTTCACCATCACGCGCCTCGGCAACAACACCACCGACTGGAACAATCCCGCCCTGAATTCCACAGGCATCGCCATTCAGGGACAATCGATCACCGGCGCGCTGATTCGCGACAACATCATCACCGGCAATCGCACCGGCCTGGACATCAACAACTCAAACGGCCACGCGATTCGCAACAACGTGATTGACTTCAATCGCACCGGTTTCATCTTCCGCAACCAGACCGACAACATGACGGTGGTGGAAAACTTCATCACCAACAATTGGACCGTCGGAGTGCTCTTCCTCGACGCTAGCGGCGGCACTAACAGCCCCGTGCAGACGGCTGCTTTCTCCACGTTCAGCAACAACAACATCAGCGCCAACTGGTATGGCCAAATAGTTGATCGCCAGGCGGGCGGATCATTGCCCGCGGCGGGAACCAACGCGAAAAACTTCCGCGGTAATTGGTTCGGCACCACCTCGCCGGCCACTACCACCTCGGACAGCACGGAGCCGGGCTATGCGGCGCAGATCCCCGTCGCTTACGGCGGCACGGCAACCCCTCCCGGCGGCCAGCCCGACATCGCAGGTCCCGGCTCGGCCAACTTTAGGTACACGCCGTTTCTCCAGAGCGGCACCGACACGAACGTCGAAACCACGCCGGGTCGCGGCACGTTTGGCTTCCAGGGCGTCGGGAGCAACGTGACAGTCTCGCCATCCAATTTGAACGGCTGGATCTTCTTTGACGATTTCCCCGGCACCGGCACCGGCACCGGCGGTTTCGAGCCGGGACCCGGCACGGCCCCGCTCGGCGAAGGCAGCGCCTTCCTTCAGGTTGACAGTCTCGGCCGGCACGCGCTCGGTACCGGCGGTTTCGGCGGCACGCGCATGAACCACGTTACCGACCTGAGCTATAGCAGTTACCAGAACACCCTCGATCCAAACTTTGCGATCTCGCTACAGTTTGAAATTGACTGGGACCTTAACGACGCCGCCACCGCTTTCGCCGGGCGTCTCGTATTTGAACCATATCTTTCGCCCGCTCAGGGCGCTGTCCAACAGAATGTCTGGCAGCCATGGAACGCCCTCGCCGGTAACTGGTATGGAACGCGGACAACGGTGACGGTAAACAACGTGTCCGGCGTGGCCCAGCCTTGCCAACCCGCTACGCCCTGCACCTGGGCGCAGGTTTTGGCGCTCTTCCCGAACGCGGGCATTCGCAACACTCCTACGAGCCCGGTGCTCTTCAAAGCAGGTGGCCCATGGGCGCCAAACTTCGACGGAAATGTTGACGCCTTCCTTTTCGGCATCAACGCTTCAGATATCACTTACGACTTCGAACCAAATCCAGGACTATCGATCAACGACTTGACGCAAGCGGAAGGCAACGCCGGGCAGACCGCGTATTCCTTCACGGTCACACTTTCGCGCGCGTCAGATCAAATAATAACCGTCAATTACGCGACGGCTGACGACTCGGCTACAGCACCGTCGGATTACACCGCCGTCGCGCCGACCACCCTTACTTTCAATCCGGGCGAAACGTCGAAGCCGGCCGTGGTGCAAGTCAACGGCGACACTGCGTTAGAGCCTGACGAGCAATTCTTCGTTAACCTCTCGAATGTTAGTGCCAGCGGAGAGATCCGCGATCCACAGGGTGTGGGTACTATCACAAACGACGATTCGCAGTTCTCGATTGACGACGTAACCCTCGCGGAAGGAAATCCGCCGGGCACGACCGCGTTTAATTTCACCATCACCCGGACGGGCTTCACTGGCTCCAGCGCCAGCGTTGAATATGCAACTGTTAACGGCACCGCCACGGCGCCCTCTGATTTCACAGCGATTCTGGCCACGCCGGTGACCTTCCTGTCAGGTGAATCAACCAAGCCGGTCACAGTGCTGGTCAATCGCGACTACACAGTCGAACCGAACGAAGCTTTCACGGTTCAACTTTCCAACCCGAGTGGCGCGACCATCAGCGACGCCGACGGCACGGGCACTATCACTAACGACGACACCGCTCCGCCAGTGGTCTATGTCGATGACTCATGGATCGGAGTACCGCTCGGTACAGATCCTGATGCGGGCGGCCCGGCCACGGCCATGGGTTACGACGCATTCGCGACCGTTCAGGAGGGCATCAATGGCGTTGCCGCAGGCGGCATAGTCAACGTTATTGACGGCACCTATCTCGAAGACGTGACCATCGCGGCCAACGGCACGCGCCTCCTCGGATTTGGTCCGGGAGTCAAAACGATCCGCGGCGCTATCGGCGGTCCGAGTGGGGCGACGATTCTCGTCCAGGCCAGCAATGTGACCATCGCCGGTCTCACTATCACTCGCGATGGAAACACCGTCGCTCAATGGAACGATCCGAATTTGAACAGCACCGGCATTGCCATTCAGGGCCTGAGCCTGTCCGGCACGCTAATCCGCGACAACGTGATTGATGGCAATCGCACCGGCATCGACGTCAACAACAGCAACAGCCACACGATTCGCAATAACACGATCGACAACAACCGCACCGGCATGATTTTCCGCAACCAGACGGAAGGCATAACGGTGGTGGAAAACTTTATTACCAACAACTGGACAGTCGGCATTGTGTTCCTCGATGCCAGCCTCGGCTCCAACGTGCCAGTGCAGTCGGCCGTGGGCTCGGTCTTCAATAACAACGACTTGAGTGGCAACTGGTATGGCCAGATTGTCGATCGCCAGACTGGCGGATCGCTGCCCGCGCCAAACACCACCAACCTGAAAAACTTCCGCGGCAATTGGCTCGGAACCACTGCGCCGGTAGTTACCACAGCCAACAGCGCTGAGCCCGGCTATGCGGCCCAAATTCCGGTTATCTATGGCGGCACCGCCGTGCCTCCAGGCGGCCAGCCGGATATCGCCGGCCCGGCATCGGCCAACGTCAAATACATTCCGTTCCTGCAGAGCGGCACGGACACCAACGTCGAAACGGTTCCCGGCCGCGGCACTAACGGCTTCCAGGGAGTTCCCAGCGATTACATCGTGGTCCGAGAGACCAATCTCAAGGGCTGGACACAACAACACAGCACTTGCGGCGGCACCAACACTGGTTCGCAGGCATTCGTAGTCGGCCCCGGCACGCCGCCGGTTGGCGAAGGCAGCCTGCAGTTCACGATCGGATCAAACGGCAATACGTTTGAAACCATTCGCACCGCTGACTACAACAACGTGCGGCTCGACACGATCTCGAGCTTGTCTTACAGCACCTACGTCGTGCAGGACGGCACCGGTGGTCAGGCGCCCTACCTGTTGCTGAACATCGACTTCAATGGCGACAACATGCAGGACGACCAGATCTTCTTCGAACCTGTTTATCAACACGCTCACACCGTTAACGTGCCCGACCAAGGCGCGCTGGTGGTTGGAACCTGGCAGTCGTGGAATGCGCAAGCAGGCGGCTGGTGGTCAACTGGCAACATCGCCGGCGCGGGACCGGGCGCAAACGTCAAAACCATCGCGCAGTATCTGGCGGTCCAGCCCAATGCTCGCATTCTTCATCCGGCGGCCGGCACTGGCGGCTTCCGCATCGCTACCGGCTGCGGCGGCGGAGCATGGCCTAACTTCATTGGCAACGCCGACAACCTGCGCGTCGGCTTGAGCGCGGCCAACACGCGTTACGACTTCGAACCGTTGCCGCGTCTGACCATTGACGACGTGACCCACGCCGAAGGCAATAGCGGCACCACCGACTACACGTTCACCATCACTTTGTCCGCGGCCAGCGATCAGACTGTCACGGTCGACTATGGAACCGGCGACGTCTCTGCGACGCAGCCATCGGATTACACCCAACTTACAACCACGACGTTGACCTTCAATCCGGGTGAAACGACCAAGAACGTCACCGTGTCAGTCAACGGCGACACTGAGGTCGAGCCGGATGAAACTTTCACGCTTAACCTTTCGAATGCGGTCAACGCCACCATTACCGACGCGAGCGGCATCGGCACAATCACGAACGACGACACAGACGTCAGCGTGGCAGTGTCTCCGCTTTCAGTGAACGAAGACGGCGTGCCAAATCTCGTCTACACATTCACCCGCACCGGCGTTACTACCGGCTCCGTAACTGCCAACTTCTCAGTTGGCGGCACCGCGAACCCGGCTAACGATTACACTTACATTCCGGGCGGTTCGGACACGTTTACTCCACCAAGCGGCACAGTCACGTTTGGGCCAACCGTCACGGCAGTCACGGTCACCATCGACCCGACCGCGGACATCTCCTACGAACCGAATGAAACAGTGGTGCTTACCGTCACTTCGGGCACCGGTTACAACCCCGGGACTCCGAGCGTGGCTACCGGCACGATTACAAATGACGACGTGATTCCAGCCACCCTCGTGGTCACCAAGACCGACGATACCAACGACGGCTTCTGTTCGCTCGACGATTGTTCATTGCGCGAAGCGATCACCAACGCCAATGCGAACGCTGACGCCAGCACGATCAACTTCAACATTCCCAACGCCGATCCGGGTCGCAATTTGACTACCGGCGTTTACACCATCACTCTCGGTTCGGCCCTGCCGGCCATCACGCAGGCAGCAACCATTGATGGCTATTCACAAGAACCGTGTCCGCCGAGCCCGGCAGTTCCCTGCTCACGCGAGAACACGCTCGCGGTCGGCAGCGACGCCCTCCTGCTCATCGAGATCGACGCCACTAACGCCGGTGGTTATGGCCTGGTAGTCGACGCGAGCAACACCTTGCTGAAGGGTCTCGTAATGAATCGCGCCACGCAGAGCGAAATCTGGCTGCGCACGGGCACCGACCAGGCCGTACGCGGTAGTTATCTTGGAACTGATGCTGCCGGCGCTGCCGACCTCGGCAACACCGTCCGCGCGGGTGTCGAGATTAATGGAAATAACAACAACGCGATCGGCGGACCAAACGCCGCGGACCGAAACGTAGTCTCAGGTGGCAACGGGTCTGGCATCTTCATCATTAATGGCGCCAGCAACAATACGATCCAAAATAATTACATCGGCACGGACAAGAGCGGCCTGCTGGAACTACAGAACACCGGTTCCGGTGTGATAATTGACAACCGCACCAACAACACAATTAGGGGCAATGTTATCTCCGGAAACGACGCTGATGGCGTACTCATTCGCGGCGATTTCACCGGACTAACAACGCCGAATCAGATCCTCGGCAACATCATCGGATTGAAAGCCAACGGGACTGAGGCGATGGGCAACATCGGCTCAGGGGTCAAGCTCCAATCTGGCGCAACCAACCATATAATTGGAGGAACATCGCCGGGAGACGGAAATATCATCGCCTTCAATGGTGGGGACGGCGTCAGCATTGCTTCCGGAGTTAACACGTCTGTCCGGGGCAACAGCATTTTCACGAACGGCACGTTTGCAAACGGTAACCTACATCTGGGCATCGACCTCGATCCTGATGGGGTGACGCCAAACGACGCGAACGATCCCGACACGGGCAGCAACGATCTGCAAAACTTCCCGGTCATCCGCGCGGCCCAGGTTGCTACGCCTAACGTAATCAGGGGCACCCTGAATTCAACGCCGTCGCAAACGTTCACAATCGATTTCTATCGCAACTCCGCTTGTGACGCGTCCGGCAACGGCGAAGGTCAAACGTGGATGGGCTCGACCACAACTAATACCGGAGCTAACGGCGACGGCCTGTGGTCCTTCAGCCCCGCGGTCCTGAACCCGGGTGATGTAATTACTGCTACAGCGACAAATGCGACCGGCAGCACTTCGGAGTTCTCGGCCTGCTTCACCGCAGCGGCAGTGAGTTTTGGCGAGATCAAATTCGCCGCTGCCAACACTAACGACACCGAAACCAATGCAGGTACCCATACCGCGAACATAGTCGTTCAGCGCGTAAATGGCGCCGACCGCGCGGTCAGCGTTACCTACACAATCACCGACGGCACCGCCCAGGACGATAACCCGGCCACCGAAGACAACGACTACTCGGTGGTCCTGGCCACCGGTACGCTTAACTGGGCCAACGGCGACGCCTCCGATAAGAACATTCCCATCACCGTAAATGGCGATACGAAGTTTGAGCTTGATGAGACCGTAAACATCACGCTTTCGGCGCCGACTGGCGGAGCTACGATTACTGGTCCAACTGCGGCCACGCTGACAATTCAGAACGATGACACGACCCCCGTTGTCTCGATTAACGACGTGACTCAGGTCGAAGGCAATGGACCGGGTACGACCGGTTTCACCTTTACGGTCAGTCTTTCAAACGCGTCTTACCAGGCCGTGACCGTCAATTACCAGACGCAGGACGGCACCACCAATCCAGCCATAGCCGGCACCGACTACACCGCGATCGCATCAACCCTGTTGACCTTTGATCCCGACGAAACCAGCAAGCCGGTGACAGTTCAGGTTAACGGCGACACTACCTACGAAGAAAATGAAACGTTCTTCGTTAATCTCTCGAGCCCGAGCAACGCGACGAGCGGTGATATGCAGGGCCTCGGGACCATCACTAACGACGATCCGCAGCCGACGATCTCGATCGACGATGTTACCCACGTTGAAGGCAATGTGAGTGGCGTTGACAATGATCCTGACCTGACCAATTACGATTTCACGGTCACGCTCTCGAATCCGTCGTACCAGACGATTACCGTCGAATACGCAACCGCCAATAACACGGCCGTCGCACCTGGCGATTTTAACGCGGTCACCACTACCACGCTGACGTTCCTTCCTGGCGAAACCAGTAAGCCGCTCACGGTTGTGGTCAAGGGCGATACGATCTACGAACTCGACGAAACGTTCTTCGTTAACCTTTCCAATCCAACTAATGCGACTACAACCGATCAGGGCGTGGGCACAATTACAAACGACGACGACGCGCCAACCCTGGCGATCGGCGATCGCACGCTGAATGAAGGCACCACGCTCGGCGTGTCCACCTCATTCAACTTTACAGTCACCAAGAACGGCAGCACGGAAGTGACCGCGACAGTAAACTTTGCCACCGCTCCTGGTTCAGCAACCGCCAACGTCGCTCCGTGTCCTTCGGGAGACGATTACCAGACACAAAATGGCTCGTTGAGTTTCCTGGCGGGCGAAACCACCAAGACGATCACGGTGCCGGTTTGTAAAGACTCAACTTTTGAAGGCAACGAAACCTTCTTCGTGAATCTTTCCGGCGAGGCGCACTCCACAGTTACCGATAGCCAGGGTCTCGGCACAATCCTGAACGACGACATTCCATCGTCTGGATTCACTGTCAACACCACTGACGATCTCGATGACACCGTCTGCGATGGCACCCATTGCAGTCTGCGCGAGGCCATCATTGCCTCTAACGGCAGCGCCACTGCGGTCGCGATCAACTTCGCTATCCCGGCGAGCGATCTGCGGCACTTCTACTACCAGGACGACAGCACCACCGGACAGGTCACCCTGGCAAATGTGGCAAACACCATCGCGGCTGACGATTCAACGATCGGCGACATCGATCCAGACTGGCCGCACAGCTGGTGGTCCATTCTGCCTGGGTCTCAACTGCCGTCATCGACCAAACAGGTTTTGATCGACGGTTACTCCCAGACCGGCGCGGTCGCAAACTCGCTCGCGAACAGCACCAACGCAGTGTTGAGAATTGAGTTAAACGGCAGCAGCGCCGGTCTCAATTCCAACGGGTTAATCATCTCCGGCGGCACCTCCACACTCCGCGGACTTGCCATCAATCGGTTCCAGCGCGATGGCAGCGCGCCAACGCCCGCGGGCAATGGCGCAAGCGTGACCAGCGGCAGTAACTCGATCTCCGGCAACTTCATCGGAACAGATGTGTCCGGGACCCTTGACCTCGGTAACGGCGGCAGCGGAATCATCGCTACCGGTTTCACCACTTCAATCGGTGGCCCAACTCCCGATATCGTCAACCTGATCTCAGGAAACGCCCTCGACGGCGTCACCTTCTCCAACAGCAATTCCAATGTTGTTCTCGGTAACTTCATCGGCACCGCCGCCAACGGCGCCAGCGGCATGGGTAACGGCGCAAACGGAATCAGCTTCGTGGGTCTGGGCGCCGTGGCCAATACGGTGGGCGGCACCAGCGCGGGAGAACGCAACATCATCGCCTTCAATGCCGGCGATGGCCTTAATCTGAGTACTGCCAGCTTCGGTAACGGTCTGCGCGGCAACTCAATCTTCTCGAATGGCACAACTTCAACGCACCTGGGAATTGACCTGGGCACTGACGGCATCACTGCAAATGACGCTGCCGACGGTGACAGCGGACCGAATAGTTTGCAAAACTTCCCGGTCATTACCCTGGCCCAGGTGACCGGCAGCACGCGAACTATTACCGGCACCTTAAACTCAACGCCAACCGAGGCTTTCAACATAGACTTCTACCAGAGCCCATCGTGCGACAACTCGGGCAATGGCGAAGGAATGACTTTCCTTGGATCAATTACGACCGATCCAACTGATGCTAGCGGCGACGTGTCGTTCACCTTCCACCCATCGGTCCTGACTGTTGGGCAGGTAGTTACCGCCACGGCCACTTCAACGGTCTCGTCGTTCAGCACCTCGGAATTTTCCCAGTGCTTCACGGTAAACGACGGCTCGCCCGGAGCTGGAGACATTCAGTTCACTTCTGCAACTTACACAGTTAGCGAGTCAGCCACCACCGCGTCGATTACGGTCACGCGGGTCGGCGGCACCAACGGGTCCGTCACGGCAAACTTCTCGACCAGCGATGGTTCAGCTCAGGCGCCGGGCGATTACTCCACGGTCACTAATTTCCCAATCACTTACGTTGAAGGTGAAATGGGCGATAAGACTGTCACCGTCCCGATCGCAGACAATTCAGCCTTTGAGCTCAGTGAAACAGTAAATCTCTCGCTCAGCTCCACAACGATAAATCGACCCGAAAGCTCGGCGCCTTCCGTTTTCCCGTACGACGCCGTGCTCACGATTACCGATGACGATACTGCGCCGTCGTTTGCCATAGACGACGTCACGCTTCTCGAAGGTACCGGCGGTGCTACGAGCTATGTGTTTACGGTAACCAAGACCGGGAGCACACTCGTGAATGCGACGGTGGATTACGCCACCTCGCCCAACACGGCCACTTCCCCGTCAGATTTCGGCGCCCTCCTGACAACCACCTTGACATTCCTGCCGGCCGACACCAGCAAACAAGTTACCGTCCTGGTGAACGGCGACAGCACGGTCGAACCTCCCGAAGATTTTGCCGTCAATCTTTCCAACGCAACCAATGCCACGATCAGCGATGGGGTCGGCACCGGCACTATCACTAACGACGACACCGATGTGACGGTCGCGGTCTCGCCCTCAGCGGCGGCCGAAGACGGCGCGTCGAATCTCGTCTACACGTTTACCCGCACCGGCGTTACCAGCGGCGCGATAACTGTCAATTTCTCGGTCGGAGGTACAGCCTCTGCGACCGACTACACCGAGAGCGGGGCAGACACCTTCAGCGCCACGAGCGGGACGATTACGTTTGGCGCGGGCGTTACCACGAAACAGGTCACTCTTGATCCGGCAGCCGACAACACGGTGGAACCGGATGAAACCGTCGTCCTGACCGTGACCGCCGGAACCGGCTACAACGTTGGCAGTCCCAGCGTGGCGACCGGCACGATCACTAACGACGACACGGATGTTACCGTCGCAGTTTCGCCTTCAACGGCGAGTGAGGATGGTGCTCCCAATCTCGTCTACACATTCACCCGCAACGGCGTCAGCACTGGTGCGTTGACGGTCAACTTCTCGGTTGGCGGCACAGCGACTTTCACGAGTGACTACACGCAAATCGGCGCGGCCACCTTTACCGCGACGACCGGCACGGTCACCTTCGGGGCGGGAAATACCACCGCCCAGGTTACGCTCGATCCGTTGACGGACAGCACTGTCGAATCGGATGAGACCGCGATCTTAACGGTGACTTCCGGCACCGGTTACAACGTCGCCAACCCGAGCGCCGCTACCGGCACCATCACCAACGACGACACGGACGTGACCCTTGCCGTGTCACCATCTACAGTTTCTGAAGATGGTGCGCCCACTCTCGTTTACACATTCACCCGCAACGGAGTAACCGCCGGAGCCTTAACCGTTAACTTCTCCGTCGCCGGCACTGCCGGGTTCACAACTGACTACACGCAAACCGGCGCCGCCAGCTTTAGCGCGTCAAGCGGCACGGTAACCTTCGGCGCTGGAAATACAACCGCGACCGTAACTCTCGACCCTGTTGCCGATACCGCAGTTGAGTCGGATGAAACGGCCATACTGACTTTAACCTCAGGCACGGGCTACAACGTCTCCAGCCCGAGTTCCGCCACCGGCACTATCACCAACGACGATACGGATATAACGGTCGCAGTTTCACCTTCATCGGTGACTGAAGACGGCGTTCCGAATCTCGTCTACACGTTCACCCGCAACGGCGTTACCTCGGGCGCGCTAACAGTCAATTTCGCAGTTAGCGGCACCGCGGGATTCGCAACCGATTACACGCAAACCGGCGCCGCCAGCTTCAGCTCATCAAGCGGCACGGTAACCTTCAGCGCCGGCGCTTCCACCGCAACCGTCACTATCGACCCGGCAACCGACACCACCGCCGAGTCGAATGAGACCGTCGTTCTGACGCTCGCTTCCGGCACCGGCTATAACGTCGGCAGTCCCGCGGCGGCGACCGGCACCATCACCAACGATGATTCATCGGGCGGGATTGTCAGATTCAGTTCCGCTTTCTACAACACGACTGAAGATTCACGCTTCGTGACTATTACAGTCGAGCGCGTGGGCGACACTTCAGCCGCAGTCACGGTTGATTACGCAACCCCGGATGATAGTGAAGCTACCGTCGAGGTTCCGTGCGCGACCATTTCCGGGTCTGCTTCGCCGCGTTGCGATTTCACCACTGCCCTGGGCACATTGAGATTTGCCGCCGGCGAAACTTCGAAGACCTTCACGGTGTTAATCTCGCAGGACAATTATGTGGAAGGACCCGAAACGCTGGCCCTGACGCTGTCAAACCTGACGGGAGGCGCGGTGTTTGGAGCGCCGTCAACAGCAACGTTGACGATAGCTGACGATGTAACGGAGCCGGCAGAGAATCCAATCGACGACGCCGAAAACTTCGTTCGCCAGCATTATCACGACTTCCTGAATCGTGAGCCTGATCCCAGCGGTCTGGCATTCTGGAGGGATCAGATCACCGCCTGCGGCACGAATCAGGCTTGCATTGAGAACAGGCGCATTCACGTGTCGGCTGCTTTCTACCTGTCAATCGAATTCCAGGGCACCGGCTACTTCGTGGAACGTCTCTACAAATCCGCTTACGGCGATGCGACCGGCACTTCGACCATCGGCGGAGCGCATAATCTTCAAGTACCGGTTGTCAGGTTCAGTGAATTCCTGCTCGACACGCAGGAGATTGGATTGGGTGTGATTGTGGGAGCGCCCGGATGGGAGACCACCCTGGAAAACAACAAAGCCGCGTTTGTGTCCAGGTTCGTCGAGCGGTCAAGATTTGCCACCGAGTATCCGCTGTCGATGACTAATGCGGCCTTCGTTGACAAGCTGAACACCAACGCCGGCAACCCGCTCTCGCCAGCAGAACGCGATCAGTTGGTTGACGATCTTACGACCGCGGCCAAGACACGAGCTCAGGTCGTGCGAGCCGTGGCGGAAGATTCCGATCTGGTCAGTGCTGAGTTCAACCGGGCCTTCGTGCTGATGCAATACTTCGGCTACCTGCGGCGCAATCCGAATGCGGCCCCTGATTCAGACCACACTGGGTTCGACTTCTGGTTGACCAAGCTGAATCAGTTCAACGGCAACTTTGTAAACGCCGAGATGGTCAAGGCGTTTATCACATCCATTGAATACCGACGCCGGTCCGCTCCCTAATTCATGGGCCAGCGTCATTCTCGAGGGGCACGGCAGCGTGCCCCTTTTTCTTTGTCGCGTCCTCGACTATTTGGTTAGTCGCCTGGGTCGCTAGTGACTTCGAATGTCTGACGCGTTGGCTGCTTTGAAATAGAAGGGCCCGCTTGAGTTCCAGGTCTTGCTGTCAAACTGCCGGTGTGCCCCGCAGGCTATACAGACACGGTATGTCTCGCCATGTCTTGAAAAAGGACGGCTCATTTCATGATGAGCGCAGCCAAAGAGTCCTTTTAGCCAACGACCCAGGCCGGCAGTTAATTGCGGCACTCTTATCTGCTCACCGGAATATTGTTCCAATGTTGCTAATGCTGCTTGCATAGTTCCTCCATCGTTCAAGAAAGCTTCCTTCCCAACCGGTAGATAACGATCTGCAAACTGAACAAATCTGAATCCCCTCAGGTTGGTGCAAACGTTTGAGCGAGCAAGCCGGATGCCCGACAGGGGAAGTTTCAAATTTCGAAACCGGCGCAGAAGGAAATCTATTCTTTTGTGACGATGAGGATGGATTCGGTAAACGAGACGAAGGCACAACGCGGATATTTGGCGCGGGAAGAAGTATTCAGTGGGTCGACAAATACAGAATCCCAACGAGTCGGGATAGCGACCGGGTCTCCCCACCGAGCGTCCTGATCCCCATTTATCTCTGTTCTATTGCTTGCCAAAGCGGCGACAGGCCGCCGCACTCAAAGGAGAGATTGTTCTACGAAGGATTTAGGGAGTTGACCGGAAGGCCGCATCGTTGGTGGGTCGTGAAATCAAGAGCGCGACGGACAGGCTTAGCAAACCTCCGCTGATATTGAACACGGAGCGACCGATACTCCCGCCCGCATCAATAAACGCTCCCAACAGGATAGCGGTGACTGCAGCCGTCGCAGTTGCTGCCACCCATTTCCTCGGAAATGAGCCCAGCCTCCAAATGCCAAGAGGAAGCAGCCATCCAAATACATACCAGAAGTTCGGCTGTGTAAAAGCGCGCACGATAGCCTTGAGGTAGTTCGCATCGGCCCTGGCTGTCCGCGCCATTTCCCATGGCCACGCGAAAAAACCCATGACCTGAGAATGGACCAGCATCACTGTACCCAGGCCAAGAATCGCCATAGCAACGATAAGAATCAGCCGGCGACCACGACCGTCGATCCGGTCGACCCTCCGGCCTTCTATAAACCACCACGTAAACGCAAAGACAGTTGAAAAGGGAACAAAAGTTTCCTTGGCCATCGCGCCAAAGATGCCCAGAACCGGAAGCAGAAACCAACGCCCGTTTTGCAGCGCCCAGATGAGCAGTGCCATAAAACAAGCCTCGCCGGCATCGACAAGCCCTACGAGCAACAGTTGCGGCACCGCGAAACTGAGCAGGTAAAGCGTAGCCCCAAGTAAGCTGACAGATAAATCGTTCAAGAGCTTCGTGCCAATACTCACCACCAAACAAGCAGTGGCGGCGCAAAAAATAGAATTGGCGACCAATAATCCAAAGAAGCCGGGGTCCCAGGTTCCGGGTAAACGTAATGCGAACCAATAGAACGGTCGCGCCACGGTGGGCACTAATACGCGGCGGCGAAAAACGTCCCTGAATGATGACTGGTCTTCGCCGGTAGTCATCGCGTAATACTTAATCGTATCGCTTAATCCTCTGGTCGCGCGCGGGTCGTAGCGCTTGAGCGTGGGATAGCCGAGTCCCAGGCAGACAAGGAAAAACAACGACCAAAGAAGCAGAAAGTATCTTGCCGTTTGTAGCCTTGTTCTCCCGTAGATCGAACCGGTGGAATTGTTATGGTTTGGCATTTTTCGCGAACGGCAGGGTTAACGCTGGCCCGCGCCGGTCAGCCACGCTTCACGCAGAGTTTTCTGTTGCGGCGTCGCATCTCTTTTTTCTTCGATGCGGTATTCAAAACGCTCCGGCGCGGTAAGTACAATCGCAGTATCAATAGTACGTCGATCGCGCTTCACGGAAATCGGGATCCGATCACCCGGCTTGAAGCGATTAAGCGAGACGAGCCAATTCTCACGAGCAATATTCTTCCGCCCGAGGGAAACAATCTCATCGCCCCGCTGCAAACCGGCATCTTCGGCCGGAGAACCATTACGTACCGAACCAATCGTCAGAAAACCTTTGCTGCCCCAGTCCACTGTGATTCCGGCATCGTAGGGTTGGCGCGCCGGCTCGCGCACCACGCGCAACCCCAGAAAAGCAAAGGCCTCCTCGTAAGGCAGCGTCTCCACGTTTCGAACGTAGCGGCGGAAGAAGCCACTCAGATCCTGGCGCGCGACTTCAGATGCCACCCGCTCGAAATCCTCACCGGTGTAGCCGCGGCCGCGCAGGTAATAACTCGCATTCGGGCTTTTCAAATAAAACTCATCATACATGCGGCGCATTACGTCATCGAGCGAGGCACGGCCATTTGTCTTGCCGCGAATGATTAGATCGAGCACCATTCCCACCAGTTCACCTTTCGGGTAATAACTGATTGCTGTATTCGACAGGTTCGTCCGTTGAGCATGCGGCGCGTCATCTATGTAGGGCGCAGAAAGAGAAGATTCTTCAGCGCTGATCAGCCGAGTTCCACCTGCATTCTCGATTCCGGTAATCGTCTGACTTTCCCGGCGCAGAAAAGCCGTGTCGTCCCAGATGCCAGCGCGCCGCATCATCAGATGTCCATAGTAATTTGTGATGCCTTCAGCAATCCATAAACTGCGCGTCTGCAAAGGCCGCGTGAAGTCCCAGGGGCCAAGTTCTATGGGACGAAGGCGTTTGACATTCCACACGTGAAAAAACTCATGGGACACCGTATCCAGCGTTTCACCCAAAACGCCGTCTTCGCCCAGGGCCCCGGGCAAAATAATTTGAGTTGAAGTGAGATGTTCCATCCCGTCGCCGGAATGATCGTCAGCAGCGTAATGGATTAGGAAAGTGTAAGCATCGAAATCGGGCGGTCCCCACATCGCTATCTGGGCCTTCACGATCTTTTCCACGTCCCGCACCAGATTTGCGCGTTTCCCTCCCTCGTTGCCGAACGAATGGACCATCACCTGATACTTCTTACCACTGACTTCAAAACTGTCTACCGTCCAGTTCGGCGCAATCTCGGTCGACGTGTCAACCAATTCGTCCCAATTGGGAAAATTCCAGGTGCGTTGATCCGGACGGGCCATGCGCCCATTGATGATCCGCCATCCGGCAGGTGGGTTAATCACCAGCTGCACGGGATCGGGTTTGTGATTTACGACGTACATGAAAACCGAGCCGCCGTTGTAGTTTGCATGGCGTTCGTCGAGTTGAGAGAAAGTACCCGACAAATCGTTGCCGAAAACCTTGTAACGAATTGTCAGGCTGTTTGTGTTCGTGGTTGAGACGCGCCACGTCTGCTCGTCTACCCGGCTAAAGGGAACGATTGCCAGCTTACACTTAGCGTCGGGGGGGCAAATTCCGCCGAGCGCCTGGAATTCCTGAACATTTTTCGCAAAATCAAAGATTGCATAACGGCCGGGCGACCATTTTGCCATCTGAAAGTCGATCGACTTCGGCAAAGGATCGGGCAGCTCAACTTCAATCGTAACTTCAAATAAATGCGAAACGGGACGCGACATGGCCAGCCGGTAGGTTAATGACCGGAGCGGCTTATCCTGGGCCAGCGTGGGATTGCTACCCGCGGGCGCAAGGCACCAGGCCAGTAAAAGGATAGCTACAAGACTGAACGATCTGGCCTTCATACTTATTGACTCCACTTTAGAATATTAGAGCAGCGTACCGGCGGCTTGAAAGATTCGCGATTATCCGGTTCCTGCAAACGGCTGTCAAAGACTTTGCTGTCCGCGCTTCGGATCCGCTTCGATACTTGCAAACCCATTGAGCATTGCATTATTAACTCACCATGCCTGCAACCGAGCGTCTCTATTACACCGATTCTCATCTCGTCGAGTTCGGAGCTCGGGTCTCCGACAAAACTGAGCGCGTTAGCGGTTGGACCGCCGTCACCCTCGACCGCACAGCTTTCTATCCGACGGGCGGCGGGCAACCCAGTGATACCGGGACGCTGAATGGTCTGCGCGTGGTCGAGTGTGTCGACGATGATAATAACAACGTGTTGCACATGATTCATGGACGAGCGCCGGAAATTGGGAGCGCGATCATGGGCCGCATCGATTGGCCCAGGCGTCTGGATCACATCCAACAGCATACCGGTCAGCACATTCTTTCGCAGGCTTTCATCACCTTGTTCAACGCGCCCACGCGCGGTTTCCGAGTTCTGGACCAAATTTGCGAAATTGACGTGGAATTGGCAAACCCCAGCGACGCCGTCATCGAGCGTGCAGTCGAGCTGGCAAACAATGTCGTCTGGGAAGACCGGGCGATTTCGATCACTACAGTGGGAGAAAATGAAGCGGGCAGTTTACCGCTGCGCAAGGAACCTTCGCGCGAAGGTCCGGTACGCTTAATCGAAATCGAGGGTTTTGATCTGACTCCATGTGGTGGCACACACGCTTATCGGACGGGCGAGGTGGGAATGATTGCAGTGCGTTCGTGGGAACGTGCGAAGGGACTGACGCGCATTGAATTTCTGGCCGGCGGTCGCGCCCTGGCCGATTATCGCCGCGCGAATAACAGTGCGCGTTCCGTCGCCGCGCTCTTCAGCTCAGCGCGCGACGATGCGGCCAAGCTCGCGGGGCGTATGGTTGAAGAGAACAAAGACCTTCATCGGAGAGTGCGGGCGCTTGAAGAAATCGCAGCCAGAGCAGAGGCTGAAGAACTCGTGGCGCAAACATCCTCGACCGGATCGGGCGCGCAGGTGATCGTCAGGGTGTTCGAAAATCGAGATCCCGAATCGTTAAAGCATTTGGCCCTCGCACTAATTGCCCACCCGCAAACCGTCGCCCTGCTTGGTTCGCGCGATCAGGAAACCGCCCGGCTGGTGTTCGCCAAATCCGCCGATAGCGCGGGCGACATGAATGCGCTGATGCGTGAGGCGTGTGCGATGCTAAATGGGCGCGGTGGTGGAAAGCCTGACCTGGCGCAAGGCGGGGGACACAATGTCGAAAAATTAGACGACGCGCTAAGCTTTGCCGCCAGCTCCTTATCGCAAAATTGACGACGCTGGCCTTGCTGCTTGAACTGTTAGGCTCGGAGAGTCCGAATAATCAATGCGCGGATTCTCTTCGAAACGCGGCTAGACTCGCAACTTGAAACCTGAAACTTGAAACTGTATTCTCTTCCCCGTGGGGCAGTAGCTCAGTTGGCAGAGCGCCGCGTTCGCAATGCGGAGGCCAGGAGTTCGACCCTCCTCTGCTCCACCATATTTCAATCATTTACAGCCGCCGGCACTGGCGGCTGTTTTGCCAAAAGTGGCCCGTTGATGATGTTTCACCAAAACATGGGTTGGAAAGATAATACCCTTCACGTTCGGAAGTGCGCTTGCATTTGCAAAAACTCGTTCTCTGTTATAGCTGCAAGCGTCGTAACCGCAACGCATTGCCAATAACTGACACGGAGCTGAAGCTCATCGCTGCCGCCGCAATCATCGGATTGAGCAATAAGCCGGCAAATGGATATAGCACTCCGGCTGCAATCGGAATTCCCATCACGTTGTAGATAAATGCAAAGAAAAGGTTCTGCTTAATGTTGCCCATCGTTGCCCGACTTAGCTTCCTGGCCCTGACGATGCCGCGCAAATCGCCTTTCACAAGAGTCACGCCCGCGCTCTCCATCGCCACATCAGTTCCTGTTCCCATCGCGATGCCAACATCTGCCTGGGCCAACGCCGAGGCATCGTTGATTCCATCACCAGCCATCGCCACTTTGTGGCCCTCCATCTGAAAGCGTTTAACTATTTCGGCTTTCTGATTCGGGAGAACTTCGGCAACGACCTCGTCAATATTCAACTTCGCCGCTACTGCGTTAGCCGTCGTGCTGCTATCGCCTGTTATCATCACGATGCGGATTTTCTCATCGTGAAGTTGCTTAATGGCTTCCGGCGTAGTCTGCTTGACTGGATCTGCAACGCCTATGAGTCCCGCAGCTTTGCCATCAATGGCGACGAACATTACGGTTTGGCCATCGGCGCGGAACTTCTCAGCCTGTCCAGCCAATTCACTCGCGTCGATTCCCAGATCATCAAGCAAGCTGCGATTTCCCAAACCCACTGCGTGCCCATCCACCTGCCCTTTGACTCCTTTGCCGGTTATAGACTCGAACGACTGAGCGTTGCCAATTTCCACTCCCCGCTCCTGAGCGCCGGAAACGATGGCCGCCGCCAGGGGATGTTCACTTCCCCGCTCGAGGCTCGCAGCATAGCGCAGTAACTCGTGGTCGCTTTCACCGGCGATGGGCGCAACCGTAACGAGTTTGGGCTTCCCTTCTGTCAGCGTTCCCGTCTTGTCCACTACCAGCGTATCGACCTCTCGAAGCACCTCGATAGCTTCCGCGTTTTTAAATAGCACACCGGCCTGCGCACCTTTCCCGGTAGCCACCATGATTGACATCGGAGTAGCCAAGCCAAGAGCGCACGGACAAGCAATAATCAGCACGGCGACAGCATTGACGATGGCATAAGTCATGCGCGGTTCAGGTCCCACAGTGGCCCACACAATAAAGGTGACGATGGCGATCAGAATAACGGCGGGCACGAAATAAGCGGCGACAATATCAGCAAGTTTTTGAATCGGCGCCCGGCTCCGCTGGGCCTCCGCTACCATCTGCACAATCTGTGACAGGAGAGTTTCGGAACCTACTCGCTCCGCTTCCATGATCAGACTTCCAGTGCCATTAACAGTTGAGCCGATTACGCGGTCCCCGGCCTTCTTCTCAACCGGAATCGCTTCACCTGTCACCATCGCCTCGTCCACGGCGCTGGTGCCTTGAACCACGACGCCGTCGACCGGTATCTTTTCGCCTGGCCGAACGCGCAAAAGATCGCCCACCTGCACTTGATCGAGCGCTACATCCTGCTCGCTGCCGTCGGGCCCAACCCGCCGAGCTGTTTTGGGCGCCAGGCCGAGCAGCGCTTTGATCGCCGAACTGGTTTGGCTGCGCGCCTTCAGTTCCAGCACCTGGCCTAGCAAAACGAGCGTCGTGATTACCGCAGCGGCTTCAAAATAAACCGGGACCGTGCCACCGTGCGCGCGAAATGAATGCGGGAAAATATCCGGGAACAGTGTGCCTACAACGCTGTAGCCATAACCCACGCCCACGCCGAGCCCTATCAACGTGAACATGTTCAAGCTTCGGTTAACTACCGACTGCCAGGCGCGCACGAAAAAGGGCCAGCCACCCCAAAGAACGACCGGGGAGGCGAGGATGAATTGAAGCCATGGCAGAACGGCCGACGATACGATGCGCTCGAATGTTGCGCCGGGAATGAGGTCACTCATTCCAATAACGAAAAGCGGAATCGTAAGCACAGCGCTCACCCAAAAACGCCGGCGCATGTCCTTGAATTCGTGATTTTCTTCCCCCAGCGTGACTATCCGAGGCTCAAGGGCCATACCGCAGATCGGACAATTGCCGGGTGCATCACGCAAAATCTCCGGATGCATCGGGCATGTGTATTCAATCTTCTGTTGCGGCGCAGTGACGTTAACTGGTTCCAGCGCCATACCGCACTTAGGACAGGAACCCGGTTTGTCGTGCCGCACTTCAGGATGCATAGGACACGTGTAAGTCTGAGCCACTGCGGCTGCAGCAGGTTTTGTTTCGCGCTGAATCCCGACCAGCTGTGACGCCAATGGTTCGGTGGGCTTGTTGAGGAACCGCTCTGGATCCTCTCGAAATTTCTTTAGGCAATGGATACTGCAGAAGTAGTAGGTCTCTCCATTGTACTCGTAGGAGCCTGCCGCGGCCTCGGGATTAACAGTCATGCCACAAACCAGATCGGTTACCGCTACCGAATCACCAGTGGCGGCGGTCATTCCAGTTTTTATCGGTTGTGGAATTTTCACTTCTGATTTCATGTTATCCACTTAATGCCTGCTCGGCATCTTCTCTGCGGGCTTATTCATATTCTCGTGCATGCTGCTCATATTCATCTTTCCGGGCCGGAACCGTAGAAATACCCGCCACGAGACCGGGTTACTGCCATAGATCGCGTCGAGAGTCGCCGGCTGCGAGTAAAAGGTCAGGTCGGTGCCGATTGCCATTGAGATCTTTTCCTTAGTTAGGATGTCGCGCGCGCCGCCAAACGTGTAGGCGCCGATGCGGAAAGAAGGATGGTGGTCGGTAATTCCAAGGAGAAGCCTGTCCTCGTTGCGGAGGAGCGCATTTTTATCTACCAGCTCCAGCCTCGTGTATAGGTAGTTCTTGTCTAAAAAGTTTACCGTCGATTCCGCTACATAGCCATTTAGATTGAAGGTCTCTCCGCCGTGGTTCTCGTGATTGCGACCCCAAAGCAAACTGGTGGCCCAGCTTCCGCGCCTTAACGGCTTGTTATAACTGATCGATGCCGTGGTTCGCCTTACATCGCCCGGTTCCTGTGGTTCCGGATCCCTCAAGAACCCGTGACTAATCTGCATTGACCAGTTGCGATTGGGCGCAAACGACAATCTCGCTGAGCGAGAAGTCCAGGGGTGAGCGTCAAAGTTATACCGGTCTTCATCAGGCTCGCGGCCGTTGAATACCGAACCTTCCAACTTGAGCCAACGATAAGTGAAACCCGTGGTAAAAACGCCGAAGGTAATATGCGACGAGTCCATTAGATGATGCGATAAAACAGCTGAAGGATTCTCCGAGGCAGAGGTTCGATGAATGAAAGCCGTTGGACCCAATGCCGGTTCGCCGGGATAACCAAAATAAGTGAACCAAGTCGCGCGCTCACCGATTGGGACGGTGTAAGAAGCCGACAACTCCATGAAGAGATCGTGCGGGTGTTGTGCATCGATAATCGGTCTCCCTTTGTAAGTCTCTCCAGTTTGGAATAACAGCGGAGATCCTCCCGGCGGAAACGTAAAGGGCTCAAAGCTAAACATCCCGCGCAACTCGAGGGTGCCCGGGCCGACCTTCCGAAAGGCCATCGGCATAAACCAGTTTGCTGATTCAAACTTGGTTACCCCTCGCGGTCCACCCTGCGCGTTGACCCCCAGGAGGGCGTTGTAGTGAAACATCAATAACCAGTCGCCCGAAGCTTTGTGCAGCATGTTCATCTGTGTAGAAGCCGGTTGCCAGGATGTGCCAGACCCTCTCTGGCCCATGGGCATAATGTTTGTCTCGCTTCCACCAACTCTGACGCCCAGGTCATCGCCTGACATGACCACTAAGGGACCCATATCCATGGCGTGCTCTGACGCAGAATGTGGCTCCGCCGTTTCACCGGGCGTGTGGGTGTCCATCTGGTGTGGAGAAGGTGACGGTGAAGGAGTCGTTCCCGGTTGAGGCGCATGCGTCTCGTGTTGCGTTGGCGGCATGGGCTGAGCTGGTGCCGGTGACCTGGCCGGCGTTGGCACATGCAAGTCATGTTGGGCGGGTGAAGGTTGTGGCTTCGCTGCCGGCGAACTGTCAGGCATTTGCATTCCGGGAGTGTGCATATGGGGCGAAGCTGCTGGTGTGGGCGACGCAGCCGGCATATGCATGCCCGGCGTCATCACGTGCGGACTTGGTGAAGGCGAAGGTCTCGGTTTGGCAGCTCTTCTCGTCGGGGTTCGCCTCGCACGAGGAGCCGCGCTCTTCTTCTTTGGCGCAGCCTTTGGCTTTGGCTTCGCCGCGGGCTTAGGCATCACGTGTCCCTCGTGTTGAGGCATAACGCTAATCGTGAGCGCAAACATCAGGGCAAGTGCGCTCAGGGTTCGTAGCGCAATCTGAAAATTACCAGGCCGGTTCATGGTTCCCCCTCAGTTGGTTCGCCAAAGCAAACGCTGACTATGATCTAGTCAAGGATGAGTAAATGAAATAAGAGACAACACAGGCTGACGCCCGCGCCACCATCACGAACGTGATTGTCGGCAGGTACTAAATACGGAAGATATTAATGAGGATGTGCCTGGGAATTGGATCGCCTGGCGGACCATGTGCACGTGTGGTTAAGACTGCTACGGGAGACGCTGCGATTGGAGCAACTCTGGAAACCTGGAGGGGAATATTCAGATCGACTGATCGTTTGGCAGCTTCTGCCTGCCTCAGTGAAACAGCCTTCGGAATCGTACGCGAATGAACTGCGCAGTGTGAGCACGAACTGATCGGCTGAGCCAGACTGGCAACCTCGGCCTCCGGCTGCGATGCCTGCCCTTGCTCCATCTCCATATGGCCCGTATGTCCCATGTCTTCGTGCGACATTGTGGGTTCAGAAAGCTGAGTCTCACACGAAGTCGTTCCTGACTGGAGATGCGGGCAGAGCGCGGCGACCAGGAAGGCGCCTACCTGGCTAAACAGCAAAGCAGCCGCCAGGACAGTGGTAACTAAAAACCGCTTAGGCATCGTTATCGCCGTAATTCACGCACAAAGTTAGTTAGGGGAAGCTGGAATATAGCATAGCTCAACTAGCTTCCCAAGCAGCTCGTACTATCCCTCAACGTTTTCATAGCCACTGAGTTATCCGACGAAGGAGAGTGTCCCGCCTTATGAAAGTGTCGCGACGGGTTTCCTTAGGAAATTTCTTTACGAGATCACTCTCCGCAAATGTGAGAAGCCGGACGAGAATGTACCCGCTGGCGCAAGATATAGATATTCGTCGGGCGTGAAATTCGACGAACGATCCCGGTCGGTTACCTCGGGTGGCAACGGAGCCTCGAACACAAAGATCTCCGGCCAGGAAGGCACGAAGATCTCTGGCCAGGAGGGCACGAAAATCGCCGGTCAGGAAGGCACGAAACTGGGTGGTGGCGGCGCGAGTGCATTCTTCAACAGCCTGCGCCTCTTCAAAAATGTCGAGAGTCGGTGGTACAATTCAGGGTTCACGAAGAAACCCGACACTATCGACGACTAGGTTCTGCGTTACTTTGCACAAAAAGTAACCCTCCAGGGCTGATAGTCTTGTCTTGAAGCGCCACAGGCGCGAAATATAATAGCCTGGGCCAGCGGCCCAGGGTTCAGCCGATGCGAAAGATCCAAAGCGCTGAAAGCGCGAAATACTTGGTTCTCAAGTAATCACTCGGATTGCGCACCTTCAGCGCTTAGGAGAATGCCAACACATCACCACCCAGGCCGTTGGCCTGGGCTTACATTTTCGCGCCGTTGGCGCTTAAGTTGTCCCAGCTTTCGTTGTGCAGGGTACTTGCCGTTTCCCACTGGCAATGTAGCCCTTCGATTCCATCAGGACTACCAATCTTCAATCACTCGCAGACAACAGTCGCGACACTCTGGGCCCTTGCCCTTGCTAAAAAACGAACGTTCGTGCTATTACACAGAGGTCCATTTGCCTTGATTCATGGAGCGCAACGTCGATGCCTCGAACTGGAGCTGCTGAACCTGTGAAAGCGAAGGGCGGGCGCACGCGCCAGAATATTCTGGAAGTGGCGGTCGACATCGCCTCGGCTGAAGGACTTGAAGGCCTCACCATCGGCCGACTTGCCACGCAATTGGCGATGAGCAAGAGCGGACTTTTCGCACACTTCGGTTCAAAAGAAGATTTACAGCTGGCCACTATAGACACTGCCCGCTCGCGCTTTATCTCCGATGTAATTCGTCCGGCCTTCGAAGCTGAAATCGGAATGGCCCGATTATGGAAACTGTGTGAACGCTGGTTGGGTCATGTTCAGGGAGGAGTCTGTAGCGGTGGCTGTTTTTTCGCCGCGGCTGCGTCAGAGTTTGACAGCCGCCCGGGCCAGGTGCGCGATCGGATTGCGGAGATCATGAACGAGTGGCTCGGCATGCTGCGGAAAGCAATCATTGAGTCACAACAGGCCGGGCAGATAAGCACGGACGTTGACCCGATTCAACTTGCCTTCGAGTTCAACTCCTTCGAGCTGGGAGCTAACTGGGCCTTCCAGCTCTACGGCGACCAGCAAGCATTCGGGCGGGCCCGAGAGGCCATCCTTGAACGCTTGCGCCGCCATGCCACCAGAAGCGGCGCGACGCTCTTGCCACCAGCGGACAAACAACGGCGTCGCGTTCGCACTAAACGATAGGATTTGGAAATGAGTACAGCCGACATCAACCACGCACCCCCATTTGTAATGAAGCGGGACGCCGCCTGGGACGGAATCAAACTGGCACATTATCGTTTCCAGGCTGGAGATCTGCCGGAACACAATCACCCGGACCATCTGATCACAATCGCGCTGGGCGAGGGTTGCGGCGGCGAGATACGCACGGCCAGCGGGTTGCGCGCTCGGGGTCAAACAAGAGGCAGCGTGACGGTGATTCCGTCCGGACAGTCTTTCTCGGCCACGCTCGAAGCGCCCTCGGATCATCTGGCGATCTACCTGGATCCGTCGCTCGTCTTGCGCGCGGCTGCTTCTGAGTCTCGAACTCGCAGACCAGACAAGGTTGAGGTCGTCGAACGGTGCGTTCCAGGCGATGCAGTTATCAATAGCGTTGGCCGGGCATTGTTGTCGGAGCTTGAGTCCGAAGGTTTGGGCGGCCGGCTTTATGCCGAGTCTCTGGCAAACGTCCTGGCGGTTCATCTTCTGAGGCATTACACAACCTCGAGTGCGGGCACACCTAAATTCGCGGGCGGCCTGTCGGGAAAGAAACTCAGCCACGTGATGAGTCTCATTGCCGAGAGCTATGAAAGTGATCTCAGCCTCGCTGACCTGGCAGAAGTTGCGGGTATGAGCACGTTTCATTTCGCCCGCGAATTTAAGCGGTCTACTGGCACCACTCCTCATCAATACCTGATCAAGTTTCGTGTCGATCGCGCGAAGGCAATGTTAAGCGGAACTGAAATGCCGCTGGTCGAAGTCAGTTCGCGGTCCGGTTTTAGTCATCAGAGCCACTTTACCCGGCTCTTCCGCAGGCTCACCGGCACGACACCACAATCCTATCGCCTCATGTTTCAGTCTTAGCTGTGACTGCCAGGTGCTCAAATGACCTGCGCCGGCGGGTAATAGCAAGATTAGTTAAAGCGAAGCAATAACGAGAAAGACGGCGCGCAGCTCAGCCTCTAAGCTCAACCATCGCAAATTTTCAATACGATGGGAGCAATAACGATGAGGCAGACGAGATTGGTGTTGGCAACTTTAGTAATCGGAATTCTGGCTGGCGCTTCAGGCAGCGGCACACTGGCCCAAACCGTGAGCGAGAACGCGCACGATTTTGTGCGGCGTGGCAACCAGGAATATGCAAAGGCGAATTATAAGCTCGCGATTGAGGAATATGGCCGCGTTCCTTCGAGCGCGGGCGAGACCTATGCGCAGGCGCTATACAACATTGGCGTTTGTCACTACGAACTTTGGAAGACGGAAGAGGCGGTAGTGTATTACCGAAGAGCCGTTGCAGCGAGCAACGGACGTTACCCGGTAGCGCTGCATGCGCTTGGGGTTGCACTCAAGGACCTGGAGCGGTTGCCGGAAGCGAAGAAAGCCTTTGAGCAATCGGTCCGCGCATCGGATGGCGCCTACGCTCCCGCACACTTCATGTTAGGTTTGCTGGCAATGGGCCAAGAGGAACATGAAGCAGCCGCAGCTTCGTTTACCCAGGCAATCTTTCGCATCAAGGACCGCTTCGCGTCGGCTCACAATAATCTCGGGGTGGCGCTGGCAAGGATGGGACGCCTGGCTGAAGCAAAGCGAGAATTTGAGATTGCGCTGGTTCAGGCTGACGGCGAATTGAGCGAGGCTACCAACAATCTCAAGCTTTGTAGTTCCCTCCTGTCTCTGCCACCGAAATCCATAGCGGCACTTAAACTACTTGAATCACCCGGCACGTCGAAAAAATAACTGACAGGAGAAGAAGGCCAATGGAAACAAAAGCGCAGGACGCCCTCGCCGTGATTAAACTTTACGAACTCAGGAGCGAAGCAGTTATGCGTCGGGCTCGTGCCTGGTTTCTTTCCGAATTTGCCCCTCAAAGCGGAAAAGCAATCGTCGCGCTCATGTTGAGTGGGGAAAAGCAAAGCGCCTTCTATCGCATGGTTGCATCACACTGGGAAGTGGCTGCGTCGCTGGTTAATAATGGCGGCATCGATGAAAAGCTATTCCTTGACGCTAACTCGGAACACGTCGTGGTCTTCGCCAAACTCCAACCGTTCGTTGGCGAAATCCGGGAAATTATTGGCGAGCCAGACTACCTGGCACATCTGGAACAGCTGGTAATGAAGATCCCAAACATCGATCGAAAGCTGGAGAACCGGAGAAAGCTTTTGGAGCGTTGGGCACAGCCGGGAGCTTCGCTGCCGGCCTGATTCAACCCGATGAGATAAAGACGAAGCTGGCTCATGCGCTGCGCCCGAGAATTCAAACTAAGACCATGCGGGAGGTGAACTCATGGAGAGGAAATCTTTCAATGCCCCCGATGCGCCGGCGCCTGGGGGAGGGTACTCTCAGGCCCTGGAAGTGAGGGGCCACACTCGTACGTTGTTCGTGAGTGGTCAGGTTCCCGAAACGAAGGATGGAGTTTTGGCGCCCGACTTTGAATCTCAGTGTCGCCTGGTCTGGCAAAATATCGAAGCGCAGTTACGAGCCGCCGAGATGTCTCTGGAAAACATTGTCAAAGTGACAACGTTTCTTTCGGACCGGCGGCATGCATTGGACAACAGCCGCATACGTCAGGAGCTGCTCGCGGGCTCCGCGCCAGCGCTGACAGTTGTCATCGCGGATATCTTTGATGAGAAATGGCTGCTCGAGATTGAAGCCATCGCGATGGGCTAACGATTTAAGTTGGTCCTACCCACCTAGAAGAGTCGCGAGGTAAAACTCGTGTGATACACATACCACAATCCAAAAGCGATGCTCAGTCCTGCCGCAGCGGCCTGAAGACGGTGATGGAGTCCCGAGAGGTTTCGCGAGGTCAAAGCGAATGGCAATCCAATCAAGCCGGACATCAGCAGCATTCCGGCGATTGAGCCTATGCCGAAGAGCGCGAGATAGAGCATACCCAGCCATGCCGACTTGATTTGAGTCAGGATCAGAAGTGTTAAGGCTCCCGATCCGGCAACACCGTGCATGGTCCCAACCAGCACCGGTTTGATCCCAATTGAATGCACCGCATGAGTATGCGGAGACGACTGCTCGGGATCATGCCGCGTGGTCGTCTCGTGAAAATGTATGTGCACGTGCGACACCCCGTCGTGGTTGTGTTTATGCACGTGAACCTCACGCCCTTTCTGCAAGGCGCGCCATAAAGCGCTGGCGCCTAAACCAAGTATCATCAACGCAACAGCTAATTCCAACCAGTTACTGATTCGTTCAGGAATTGTGATTCGCAACGAAAGGACGAGCACGCCGACAATCAGGAGCGCAGCCGTGTGTCCGGCGCCCCACAACGCGCCGACCAATGCCGAGCGCATCAGGTTTCGATGTTGACTGACAATGGTTGATACCGCCACGACATGATCTACTTCAGTGGCGTGCTTGAGACCAAAGATCAATCCGAGCCCGAGCAGAGCTAATACACCCGTCGCTGTTAAGGATGCGTCCATTAAGCAATTCTTGAAACAAGGCTGTAAGTTTCTGAATCTCCATTATGCATTCCCGCCTCCTGTTTGTCTCTTTGACAGTTTGTACGGGTACTGGTGCAGTTTGCTTTGCGCTTTTGCGAAGCCTTTGCGTACTTTGCGGTCAAATCCGGAAGACAAAACAAAACCGCAAAGGTCGCAAAGCCAGACGCAAAGTTACGCGAAGGGCTTGAGTTACAGACGTGGTGAAATTCTCTTTGACGCTTCCTGCGAAGAAATGACTGGATACACTTCAAACTCGACGAGATCATTCCAATTAGCAATCCATTCGTCGAGACGTTTGCGATCGTCAGCCTCCATCAATTGAAAGCAACGTTCCAGCTCTTCATCGACCCAGCTGGATACATATCGCAACCCTTCCGGAGCGAGACGACCGCGATCCCGGAAGCGCCGATACACGGGCACAGGATCCTGGTTCTTAAAGTGCTCAATAGTCATGTAGAGCCAAAGGTCACTCCTTCCACATGCGGGCGCTTAATGGAATTCGCTATGATCGTGGCGAACGATTGGCATCCATCACGAAAATCGAGCGGGCTGCGGGTTGTTAGGACGGCTCTAGCTGAACCTTTTATTGCGTATCGACCCGTAAAGGAAAAGAACCGCGCCCGCAAATACAGCTACATCCGCAACATTCATTATCCCGGTCCGCAATGACCCTACTCCCAGACTCGCGAAATCAACTACCAGCCCATTGTTCATCGTGCGGTCTATGAGGTTGCCGAGACCGCCGCCGGTTATCAGGGCCAGCCCGATTAATTGAGTCGGATGTTTATCACATTCTTTAAAAGCCAGCAGCGGCATCATGACCAATACCGAAGCGGTAAAGACTACGAAGACTAGAAAGCGAACTGCCGCGGGAAGGCTTGCACCGATACTCAGAAACCCGCCGGGGTTCTCTGCATATTCAAATCTAATGAGGCCGTTAAGGAGTGAAATCGGATCAGAAGTCGACAACAGCCTCCGGGCAGCGGATTTGGTGATCTGGTCGCAGCCGGCACACGATAACAACAGCGACAGGAGTAAACTGAACTTCCAGGCCCTTCTCACGATGCACCTCTCATAATGTTTGATTCGCGATCAAGTCACTGTGACATCGCGGCTCACGCGGAGCCTGCTGCGCTGCTTCCAGGTGAAATTCTACTCTGCAACATGAACCTTGGCTTTTATGTGCTTCAAACTTGCCACGATGGTAAACGTCATGATGACAAGCAAAGACCATGAGCTCCACTTGCCGATATGGACGGCTGACCAGGCCCCGATCTGATTAGGATAACGCCACACCCCGAAGAAGGTGCTGATATTCTCAGCCAGCCAAAGAAAGAACCCGATGAGCAGAAACGAAAGCAACAACGGCATCCGCCGGTCCTGATCCAGAGGCCTAAACACAACCGTGGAGCGAGCATATAGACCAAGCGCGCAGGCCCCGATGTACCAGCGGAAATCACCTATAAAGTGATGAGTAAAGAAGTTGGCGTAGATCAGTATCGCCACAGTGGTCGCCATCCAATATGGCGGATGATGCTTGATCCTCAGGTCGAATAATCGCCAGGCCTGGATTATGTAGCTGCCGACGGCGGCGTACATGAAACCTGAGAACAAGGGTACGCCCAACAATTTGGTGTAAGCAAAATCCGGGTAACCCCAGGACCCGATCGCGCTGGAAGTCTTAAAGGCTTCAAGAGCGAATCCAAGCACATGGAATATGCTAATGGCTTTTACTTCATCCCACGTTTCAAGTTTGGCCGCCAGCATCCACACTTGAATCGCGAGGGCAACGAAAAGGATGACATCGTACCGGGGAAGGCCAACGACGCCACTGCGCGGCACAAGAAAGACCGACAGGAAGAACAAGCCCGCAAACAAGCAAGCCCGAACCTGTTTTACTCCAAAGTATAAAAACTCAACTGCAAACCTCGAGAGTCCGGAGAGATCAGGTCGAACCCTCGGACTCAATAGCGCTTTGTCGACATTCGCAATCATTCCCACCCCAGTTTACTCTTATAACGTCCACTGAAATTTCCTGAAGGCATGTGAATTACATAGAGTGACTTGTTCGCCGGCCGCTTGAAAGCGGCGACCTGGAAACAATGCGATTTAAGGCTTTGCACAAAAAGTAATTCTCTAGGGCTCATAGTCTTTCTTGAAGCGCCAAAGGCGCGAAATATAATAGCCTGGGCCAGCGGCCCAGGGTTCAGCCGATGCGAAAGATCCAAAGCGCTGAAAGCGCGAAATACTTGGTTCGCAAGTAATCGCTCGGATTGCGCACCTTCAGCGCTTAGAGAATGCCAACACATCACCACCCAGGCCGTTGGCCTGGGTAATGACGGCACATTTTTCCAAGCGCTGAAGGCGCCAAATGGCCACCCAAAAATTGCCGCGATTTCCTAAGTAACCATTATTCCGCGCTTTCAGCGCTTAGTATCTTTGCTCTCGATTGACTCCTGGGCCGCTGGCCCAGGCTA
>Ga0190265_10000310_pt1 | contig 38855 bp, 40 predicted proteins | sample Popmic124T_FD_133135 | JGI IMG/M metagenome (GOLD analysis project Ga0190265, IMG submission 133135) | Populus adjacent soil microbial communities from riparian zone of Indian Creek, Utah, USA - 124 T | ecosystem: Environmental > Terrestrial > Soil > Riparian zone | place: USA: Utah | collected... | reverse complement strand
CAGCGCTTAGTATCTTTGCTCTCGATTGACTCCTGGGCCGCTGGCCCAGGCTATTACATTTCGCGCCGTTGGCGCTTGAATGCAGATACTACCTAGACTCGAATCCTACTTTTTGTGCAAAGCAGTGCAATAGGATTCCCCATGACGCTGTTTCCCCTTTTCACGGTTCGCAGTAGCCGCGTGAGGACAACGATGAAGGCCATTGGTAAGAGCCAGAAGAACAATCAAGAATGCAGTCAAACCGAGCAATCATTCTTCCCTCCCTTCTTCGCTTCTTCCTTTTCGATTCGGAGCATCTTTAACTTGAAAATGATTCTGCAGCCTTCCGCAGTACGGAGGCAGAGTGCTCTAACTGCATTCGCTCGTCCTCATCCAACTCCGGTTCAAGCACCTGTGTTGCTCCATCCATGCTGAGGATCGTGGGTAAGGACAAGGCCACATTCTGCAGACCCATTGCTCCACTCTGAAGTCGAGACACTGTAAGCACGCGCCGCTCGCCCCGCACCATCCAGCGCAGCAGGGCCGAGGTGACCAGACCAATGGCGTGATTGGTCGCGCCTTTACGCCGGATGATCTCGTAAGCGGCAGTGCGAACCTCCTGCGCAACTGCAGCTTCCCGCTCCGCGTGCCACCCCGGCCACCGTCGCAGAGGCATCCCGCCGACAGTCGCGGTGGACCACAGGATCACTTCAGAATCGCCATGCTCTCCTACGACCTGTGCGTGAATGGAGCGCGGATCCAGGTTCAATTCTCTTCCCAGTATCTGGCGCAAGCGGGCCGTATCGAGCATCGTTCCAGTTCCAATAACCCGCTCCGGCGCCAGGCCTGATGCCCTGGTAAAGACACAGGTCAACACATCGACCGGATTGGTAACGATTACCACCAGTCCCTTATAGTCGCGCAGACGTCGCGCCAACTCGCGCAGAATGAGCGCATTGTTCTGCAGCAGATCAAGCCGAGTCTGGCCCGGTGTGCCGCCTTTGCCTGCGGCAATAACTATGGCATCCGTGCCATACATTTCTTCAACCGTGCTGCTCCGCACGAGAGCTGACGGGTAGAAGGAGGAGCCGTGAGCAAGGTCCATGGCCTCACCTTCAGCCAGCTCGTTTCGTGCGTCGTGGATCAGCAGTTCGTTGACTGTCCCGGAGTGGAGCAGCGAGATGGCCACGCTCGATCCCACCCAGCCCATTCCGATAATTCCGATGGAGGTACGTCGTGACATGTTTTTCTTCCATGAAATCTAGTGCCGGCCTTCAGCTGCGGCACGCGATGAGCATTTCAGGCTGAGCATGACTAAGCTCCCGCGCTTCGAGCCCCTATGGAGTGAAAATGTCGAATGATGAACCGACTAGTTCCATCATTTCTATTTTGTGAGGCCCTTCAAGGCCACTCTCATCCCGTTGCTTCTGAAATGATATAAATGATGCCACGTCCAGCACCTGCTGCTGTGTTTCCTCATCCTGATACATGGAAAGGTGCATGAAAGTCTTACCATCATCGCGCAAGTAAACGATGTAGCGAAACTTATCGCTGCTGAGCTTTCGAAAATCTTTCAGAAACGAATCTATGTTTTCCTGATTCTTCGAAACGAACTCTGATTTTACTGTGTACGTTACATTAACGATTATCATCTGTGATTCCTTAGTTTAAATCTATTCAGCCGCAGCTCGCGATCGGGCTAAGAACTCTTCTTCAACTGCCCATAGCTATTGTTGTACTGCTTTCCTTCCTTTGGGAGGGTGAACTTGACTGCAGACCAGGTTGAATCAATGCTAATCGTCTTGCTTTCGACCAGGCCGTGGTTGTATCCGATCTCAATGACGTTCCTCAGGGTCAGATCAGTTCCCAAGCGTCTCCCCTTCGGCCACGAGACCCAAAGCATCCCGTCCGTCTTCAGATGACTCTTCAGTTTTGGAAAAGTGGCATCGAGATGCTCTCTGTCCTTCACGAAGAGGTGAATGTAGTCGAAGGAGCCGGTGAGCCTGTATGAAACGTCGTCGCCTTGCAGGTCTAAGACCCCGAGCGCCTCAGCCGGTGCGTCTACCAGGATCGAGCGCATGCCGTGCTTGACACCGATCTTCTTGAGCATGGGATTCATCATAGTGCGCTTTCCGGTCTGAGCGGTCCAATGCCGGCTGGCGGCCTTTCTGACTTGAGCGACGTTGCAAGCGGGTTACCACTGGGTTGCCGTTGTCACCGAAGTCACAACTGGTGGCGCTCATGTGTTAGGGTCGTTTTCTCTCTGCACTCCCAAGCAATTTAACCCTTCCTTAACGCCCGCGAGGTGTTCTGATGTTAATTGAAAGACTAAGATCTGAGGCACAGTCAGCACTTGACGATCTTTGGACCAGGAAGCTCATTCCTTTCAAACTGACAGTGTGCAAAATTGATTACCTCGGTTTCGACGAGTACATCCTGCGTTTCTATGATAGCCGCCTGCGCTCGGTCGATGTGACCTGGAAGACGGGTGATTCGTTTGCAGAGCGCCTGCGGCTGGTTGTCCTGGCACGGATGTCACGCGTTGAAATACAACTGGCGGGAATGTCGTCCTGGGAAGCTGCCTAAACCCTCCCTCCTTAGGGCATGCCATGCCATGCCCTGCCCCTCCGGCGGTTCCACAACGTTAGCTGGACCAAAAACCAGATTAAGTCTCCTCCGACCCAACCGAATAAGTCCATCCGCAGAGTAAGTACGGCGCTGGTGTAACTTGATTGGATCGCGACCAGGTAACTTTAGTCCTGGATCTTTAGGTAAATTGATCGCGACTAAAGTAACTCAGGTCGTGATCTTCCTCCCTTGATTTCTAGTCACTGAAACTGGTGGCACATTAGTAGACAATACTACGGATAACCTGGGACCACATTTTTCAGGCAACAGCGACGCAATTCTCGAAGCAACTTAGAATGTATTGAATCAAGCTGAATCCAGTTCACGGCATGCTTTAGCAGGTCTAGAGCAAGAATTTCCTCGTCCGATAAATTATTTTGAATAATTCAACGACTGCAGGGATACGTTAGGTGAGAGATGAACGATGGATGATCATGCGGCGATTGAAAGATGCAGAGCGGGAGACACTGAGGCGTTTCGTCACATCGTCGAGCGCTACCAGGCCGAGGCGATTGGTCATGCCACAGCCATTCTCGGCAACCACGAAGACGCGCTGGACGCCGTTCAAGAAGCATTTATTGACGCTTTTCAGGCGCTGGACCGGCTCGATCTCAGTCGACGCTTTTACCCCTGGTTTTATGTGATTCTTCGAAATCGTTGTTACAAGCTGGTCCACGGTCGCAAGAAAAGAGAGATGGGCAATTCGAATGACATCGAAATACTGGCGCCGGCAGCAAACATTCGACCCGAGGAGTCGATGCTACTAGAACAGGCCATGCTTGAATTACCCACTGAGGACCGGGAATTAATTACGTTACGGCATCTGGACGGACTTTCGTATCAAGAACTAGCTGAAAGGTTGCAAGTGCCTCAAGGAACAATCATGAGCCGGCTCTACCATGCGCGGAAAAAATTACGCGACAGACTGGCACGTCATTCGTTTACGGGATTGAGGGTTGAACTATGAGTGAGTTGAATTGCGAACGCGTATCCATGGCAGCGATGGCGATCGAAGATGGCTATCAACCGGAGTTGTCGTCTGAACAGATCGGAACTCATTTAGCGAGCTGCGCCGATTGCCGTCGGGAGCTTCAAGAATTGCGCAGACTCTCGACCCTGCTTGACACCCAGGAGCGGCAGCTGCCGACTGAGAATCTGTGGCAGCAGATCGAACGAAGATTGCCTAATGTTACTCGTAGAGATACATCTCGGGTTTCGGCGTCGTTCATGTTTCTGGGCGCCCTGCTGCTGGGCTATCGCCTCCTCGAACTCATACCAGACCGCGACTTCAGCTTCTTATTCAAATTCGTACCGGTGCTCCTTGTGATTGCGGCCTTTGCTTATCTGAGGGAGAACCCGTTCAAAATCAATTCCGAGCTCAGTCTCGAAGGAGAGTCATAAAATGAGTGAGAGTAAACCGGAGAGTCAGGCCCCCATCGTACTGGGCCAGAAGTACGCTTATGCCACCATCTCGCTAATTTTGGCACTTGCGTGCTTCATAAATCTGGCTGGGCTGGAGAAAGCATTGTTGGCGGTGATCTTCGGCTGGCTGGCGCTCAAGTCAACACCTGCGCCAGCGCTCAAGGCGCGGCGACTGTGGGCCAAGGCCGGCGTCTTACTAGGAACGTTAGTGCTGATTGTCGTCCCCACCATAATTATTCTTAACCTCGATCGTCTGCGAGTGATAATTGAGGCATTGATGAAGTTAAGCGAGGGTAGATGACGATTTAACACAGGCTGAATAGTGCCCTTCAACAAAGATAATCTGACTGAAAATCCTGAGGTGAGATGATGAAGACAAAATGGCCGTTAATTCTCGTGATGATGATCACGGTAACTGGTATCGATTTGTCCAGCGCTCAAACTGCGCCAAAGAGCTCTTCCACCAGCACACTTAATGGAGAGACGCCTTTCATCGCGGAGCCGGTCACGCTGGAGACACCAACCGCAACGTTGTATGGCACTTTGGAACGCCCGCAAACGCGATCACGGGTACCAGTCGTTTTGATCGTAGCGGGTTCCGGGCCGACCGACCGTGATGGAAATTCTCCACTGCGACCCGGTGCGAACAACAGCCTCAAACTGCTGGCTGAGGCCCTGGCGGGACGCGGCATCGCTTCGGTGCGTTATGACAAACGTGGCATAGGGGAGACTGGGAAGTCGATGTTGTTGGCGGCGGAAAAAACCAAGACTGTTCTGCGAGAGGAAGATCTTAGTTTTGAGACTTATATTGATGACGCGGTTCGGTGGGGCAAGCAGCTACTTTCGGATCGTCGCTTTTCAACATTAACAGTGATGGGCCACAGTGAAGGTTCTTTAATCGGCATCGTGGCGGCTCAGCGAACGGGTGCGCATGCATTTGTGTCCATTGCCGGAGCGGGTCGTCCCGTTCAACAGATCATCCTGGAGCAGGTCAAACAACACTTTCCACCTGAATTGCTGAAGAAAACCGAAGAAATTCTTGAGCAACTTGCGGCCGGCAAGACCGTCGCCTCAGTGCCTTCCGAATTGAACTTGCTATTACGTCCGAGCATCCAGCCATACATGATCTCCTGGCTTCGATATGATCCAGCCAGGGAGATTGCCAAATTGCGTGTCCCTATTCTGATTGTGCAGGGCACGACAGATTTGCAGACGCGTTTGGCAGACGGCAAGGGACTGGCTGACGGCAATGGAAACGCGAAGCTATTATTGATTGAGGGAATGAATCACGTTTTAAAGACAGTACCCAATGATCCGGCCAGGCAGGTAGCATCCTACAGTGATCCCACGCTGCCGGTTGCCCCTGAACTTGTCAACGAAACTAGTAGTTTTGTAAACGAGAATAGGGCAAGTCGGCGCCGGACTCACTAACAACGTTTGGCGCTTCAAACTGCGACGGTGCTGCGTCTTCGGAGGCGACGGGTGGAATGGCTCCCACCAAGAAGGTAAGATGGCAACTCTTGCACTTGTAAGCGTCGCCCTGCGACAAACCGGGTGCTAACCAGACCATCATGCAATTTGGGCATGTGGTGGTGGGGAGTTGTTTGAATCTATTCAGACCTAATGATTCTTGTAATTCCAATCCTCTGCCTCGCCTTCAAACTACATTTTTTGCATCGTAACGGTAACAATCGGGTTGTCTCCCGCGGTCCGGCTGTAAGCAACCCAGTAACCCGCTTCGGGGTATCGCTTGAGCTGATAAATGGAGCCATCCTGTTTGGCATGCACCGCTTCAGCCAACACGGATTCCGGTGATGGGGCTTTGCCATCATTGCCCACGTAGTCGACGGAGATGACAATCACCTTACCTTGATCGTCATACACGATCTGGGCCGACTGAGATTCTGAAAACACGAAAAAGTCCTGGCGCTCGCCTTTCTCCTTGAGGTGGCGAAGCTTCGATCTAACTTCGTCAGCATCCATCCCCAACGCGATGCCCATGAACTCCTGATAAACCGGAGCCGCTGTGATTGGCATCTCGCTGGGTTGGTTCATTGCAGCCCGTTCGCCACTACTGGCGATTTCATCGGGCTTGGGCTGCGAACTCGTCAACTCCTGCGCCGTAGCTAAGAGCGAACTCAGCAGGAACAATGTGACTAACATTAAAATAAGCAGGCAACTTTCGATAAACTTTCTTTGTATCCTCAACACTACTTAAACCTCCGATTTGTGCTCAATTGAATCTTAGACATTCTGGTGAAACTCAGAAACCGCGCAAATACTTACCGGAATAGGTAATTACACTCAGGTGCGAGGGTTCGTAGAAACTGTCGGTTCAAACGCGCTCCAAATTGAGTTGCCCATTATTTCTCACTCTTAATCCTTCGAGTTCTAGTCCAACGCATCGGTGTTCAACTCCTGCTTACTCTTCAGTAACCCATGCCTTAGTTTCATGAGTGAAATCACCTAAGGAGCTAGGTAGTATCGCCGTCGAGGACTGCGCCCCAACGCAATAAGATTGCGAGCCGTTACGCCACACTTGGCACTGGAATAACCTTAATGACGACAGAACATTTGACGGATTCTTCGCTGGATCGCGCCGTTGATGAGCTCGGGTGTCAGGTCGTTGGAGCTAAGCTACCTCCTCTAAAGCAAATCAACATCAATGGATCAGAGTTGACCTATATAGAGCAGGGCAAGGGAGAACTTGTCGTTTTTGTGCATGGCGCCCTCGGCGACTTTCGCACATGGTCTCGCCAGTTGGCCCAACTGGCGCCGAAATACCATGGAATTTCCTATAGTCGACGCTATCACCACCGACACTCATCGACGAAACCAGCGATCGAATATACACATCGTCATCACGTTGAAGATCTCATCGTTCTAATCAACGCGCTCGGACGTGGTCCGGCCCATCTGGTCGGACATTCATATGGTGCTACTGTGGCGGCCCTGGTCACACTGGAGCGGCCTGACCTCGTGAAGACTTTGATACTGGGTGAACCGAGTCTTTTTTCAGTCTTATCTGGTCCCCATGACAAAGTTTCACTGAGGCTTTATCAGGTAGCCCTGGATGTTGTCCGGAGATTATTTGAAAGCGGAGAGGAAAGATTAGCCATTCCAGAATATGTGAACATAGCACTTGGCAAAGATGTCTTTCACCAGTTGGCCCTTGAGGATCTGTTAGTGATTAACCAGAACGCTCATACCCTTGGACCAATGTTGCGGACTTACTTTGAACCTACGGCGTTGGACGATACCAGCGCGCAAAAGATCAAAACGCCGACTCTGATAATCACGGGCGAGTTTAGTCCGGGCATATACAAAGCGATCAACCACAAACTCCATAATTGTTTACCGAACTCAGAGACTTTCATTCTGCCGGGAGCTTCACATGGGCTACAGATGGAGAACCCTGAAGATTTTCGTAGTGCAATGTTCGAATTCCTCTCTAAAAATAGAATGAAATTAGGCGACGATTCTTGTTAAGAGGGCAATTGTTCAAACAAGGCGGGGAGCAACACCGAACCTCTCTCCTTCTTTTGAAGTTCGCAGGTCGCTATGCATCCTGCCGAGTAACAGGGAGCAAATACTTAATAACGTGAGTGATCGCACTTAGAAGAGCAATACTTTGGCACTTTGTGGCGATGGTCCGGTGGCGAGGACCATCGCTGCAAAGCTGCCCATCCACTAGCTTTAACCAGCAGTCGCGACTTGCGTTTGCGGCATTAGAACCGAGTCGATCCCATGCAGCACGCCGTTTGAGGCCTCCAGATCCGGCGACACCACTCTTGCCTGGTTGATCCAAAGTCCTTCGCGCGATTCGATTTTCAGCTCCTCCCCCTTGGCCGACTTCGTTTCACTGAGTGTCTTCAGTTCATTTGCCGTCAGTTTACCTGGCACTATGTGATTCCTCAGCAGTGCCTGGAGCGTCTCCCTCTTTTCCGGCTTCAGAAGATCGTCCAGTTTTTTCCTGGGTATTTTTGCGAATGCCTCGTTCGTCGGAGCGAAGAGGGTGTAGGGTCCCATCTCCTTCAAGGCTTCTTCCAGGCCGGCGTCCGCAAGAGCTCCCGTAAAGACCTCGAACCCCCCATTTCTCTTCGCGGTTTCGATCACATCGTAATTCTGTTTCATTGCTCTCCTTTCGTTTCCAAAGAATGGGGCCACAGTTATAGTAGGCCCTTATCCCCGGTCTGTGCTTAGTTGGAAGAATTAGTAACAGGCAAGCAAACGCTCCTAGCTACCGAATTCCTCCCGGTATAGACCATTGCTGAATTGAATGGCGTAGTCGTTCGATTGAGGCTAACAAATCGGCGAGTGATAGGAATCGGCAGAACTACGCAGATGAGTTGAGGGTTTCCACTCACGTGTCGGTTAGTTTGAGCTTTGGTTAGTGAGAACGGCGTTGTTCTAAAACATGCCGCGCAATTTCTACCCGATTACTAAAGCCTTTCTTATCGAGTATGTGGCTGATATGGTTCTCCACTGTGCGCACACTGATTTCTAATTCTGCGGCAATCTCTTTGTTACTCAATCCACGCGAAACCGCCAGAGCCACGCGATCCTCTGCCTCAGTTAATTGCTCGTCCTGAAATGTGACGGGCTCATCTTCAGCAATTGTAGAATCTACGAGCCGCGCGATTTGCGAGTGAGTTCTTTCCACTCGGCTCAGAATGCCATTGACGACAGCGATGAGCTCTTCCGGCTCGAACGGTTTTGTAAGATAAGCGTCCACGCCTGCGCGAAAGCCTTCAATGCGGTCCGAGGTTTCATCTTTAGCGCTAAGAAATACGATGGGTACCAATGCTGTTCTCGGGGAACCGCGCAATTGTCGCGCGAGTTGATAGCCGTCCATCCCCGGCATTCTGATATCACTCACCAACAGATCAGGTACGGCCTCCGCGAGTTGCATTAGAGCTTCTCGCCCGCTGCGAGCAGTATTCACCTCGTAGCCCTCCGACTTGAGACATGCCGCCACCGCGCGCAGAAGGTTAGGCTCGTCATCAACTACCAGCAATCGCTTCGACATCAGCATCATCCTCAATAGTCATCCCAGGTTTGTCACCCGTAACCAACACCGGCATGAGTACGGTGAAGACTGTACCGGCGCCGACTTCGCTCTCGACCGTAATGCGGCCGCCTAACTGCTCAACGATGTGCTTCGCTAAATAGAGACCGAGTCCGACGCCCGGCGCTGCGGTAGCAAATGAACCAGACCCGTCATCTTCGGCTTCGTCACTAATTGATCGCGCACGAAAAAATTTGTTAAAGATGTAAGGAAGATCGTCACGATGTATTCCGCTTCCGTTGTCTTCGATGGAGATTGCCACATTTTGGCCAACAATGTGAGCGGAGACACTTACCAGACCACCTTCAGGTGTGTACTTGATTGCGTTATCAACCAAGCCACGAATCACTCTGCATAAAGCTTCAAAGTCGGCTTCGATTTTAGGCAATCCTTCGGGTATTTCGGTAGCGAGAGCCAGGCCCAGTGAAGCTGAACGGTGCCGATCTACGTCTACGCACGCGTTTATCATCCGAGCAACATCTACCGGGGATTTCGTCAGTTTATAAGCCCCTGATTCAATACGAGACAAATCCAGCAGATTACCTACGAACTCAATTTGACGGTCACACTCGGTTGCGATCGTCCGCGAGTAGTCAAGCCTGTCGTAATCGGTTAATGCCTGCCCCTGGAGCAAATGGGCCAGGACTTTTATGGTAGTTAAAGGAGTCTTCAACTCATGAGAAACGCTGCTTACGAAATCAGACTTCAACTGGTCCAGCTCAGTAAGCCTCTCGTCGCGCTCTTCGACTCGAGCGGCCATCTGGTTGAAAGCTTTTGCAAGGTCGCCTATTTCCCCGGCGTCTCTTATCTGGGCCCGCGCTGTTAAATCCCCCGCGCCTAGCTGCTGCGCTGTCGTTCGTAGGCGTCTCACTGGCATCACAATACTTCGCTCAATTACGAGTGCGGCGCCGATGGCCAGCAATAGCGCAATCAGCCCCACAAATCCATAACGATTAAGACGCTGACGTGCCGGTTCATAGAGTGTCGCGCTCGGAATTCCAATCATCGCTATCAAGCCGGTATCCCTAACGTGTGCTATCCCGTATACGCGCTTTATTCCATCAACCGGACTGGTAAGCTCGATGACGTGGGTACGTTGCTCGCCAAGCACTGAGGAGAGCGGGGCCCAGCTCATATCAGCTTCCGTGGTTGCTTCTGAACCCCGTCGCCGGAAAAGAATGCGCCCGCTCGAATCGAGGACTGAAATTAGTGCTTGTTGGGAAAGTTCAATACTGTCGAATAGTTTATTAATCGCAGCTCCATCAATGCGAGCGATGACTGCGCCACCTTTTTCAATCGGCGCGGCGATGACCACGATTGGTCGAGCTTCGTCGAGGGTCCGGTCGGTAACCACAGCCCACGATTTGCGCTCTCGCATTTCAGAAACCAGATAGTCGGTGAGAGCACTTGGCAGAACTTCTTTTGGTGCTGGCTGCGACACTGTCGTCGTGCCGCCGGCGTTGGTGATTCGGAGATCCATCCAGAAGGAGCGTGTTTTAAGGACGCTCTCCAGGTTCTCTCGAATAACGGTAGAACGAGGGTCATTGTCGCCGGCGGACGCCGCAATTGCCTCAAGCGCTTTCTTCTGATCATCAAGCCAACGTTCAAGCGCAATCGATGCCAGGTCGACTTGCCGTTTGATCGAGTCGTCCAGTTGCGCCCTACTAAGCCGCCACATGTTTCGAAGATCCAGCGCACCGAAGACCACCAGGGGCACGGCAATACCCACTGCAAGCAGGAGTAATTTGCCGCGAATCCCCAAAATTCCGGTCCTCCCTCAAACCACTATCCAACCGACAGCCTTAGTACAGTGTGAAACAGGGAACAAGAAGTATAGCAATCAGGAACGCTGAGGCTGTAAGGGTAAACACTCATGCAATGCTGTGATTCCACTGATTCGCTTCAGAATGCGGTGACTTACCCTGAGTTAGGGTAGAAGCACCTTCAGAAATGCTAACCATCGTTCGATTTTGCTTTGCCAGATACGGTCAGAGGAGTGAGTATGAAAGCCGTAGAACAGATTCCCAATAAAAGTGATGCTACCATCAAGAGCAGCGTTCTGAGTGAAAGACTTTCAAGTATCAACATTCCCTGGAGACGTGTCGCGTTATATGTGAGCCTTTGTTTGGGGTTCTTTCTGCTGGGATTTCTTCCCACGTGGTTTAAAGCCAACTACGCGATCGAACAGCGCGATGCTGCCCAACGTGAGGTGCGATTGGGTCAACTCCAAAGCACCTTGGGTTCGGCAATGGTAGATGTTCAGCGAGGAGAGTACGAGCCTGCACGGCAACTCACAAGCGACTTTTATACAAACTTGCGCAGCCAGATAGACGCGGCGAACGCATCCGTCTTCACCCCCGCACAGCGTGAAACTCTTAGGCCATTGCTGGCTGAACGTGATGAAGTGATTACGTTACTTGCGCGTAGTGATCGGGCCGCTGTAGATCGTCTTTTTGCTATTTACTCGTCTTACAACAAGATCACCAGCAGTGCGAGTTAGCCTCGGTACCTCTACGGTATTAGGTGCCGTGCAAAGGACTCAGTTGGAGAACTCTTCCTTGTAAAATGCATCCAGAAGTAAAACCAGTTGTCTCTGGAAGGCGTTCACTCCAAAATTGGACCAGCATTGCTGCAGTCTGCAGCCCGCAGATTCAGTTTTTCAGTCAAGTATCCACTCTTTCGATCTAGTCAACCCGCTTTGCACCCCGCGGAATAGGTTCCAATAGTTCGGTAGTGTTTTCAACTACACTGCCTCTGCCCACAAACGAAATCGCATCAGCAGAACCTAACGTCTCAACCCTTTTGTCGGCCACCTCTTCAATCTCGTGGACAACTTCGGCGCGGCTGCGCTCTATTGTTCGCTGTATTTTGTGACCCAAATAAAAATTTACAATTTGATAGACCGCAACCAGGACGCAGCAAATTAGTGCCAGAAACAGGATCTGCAGGTCATTGCCCCCGGCCAAAACACTCAGAATAACAGCCGCCGAGGTTACCGATAGACCCGCGCTCACCATTTCTAAAACGCGCCTCTTTGCGATCTTCTCATCGCGCGACAGCTTTCTGAACAATCTTGGCCGCGCAAGCGCGTCAATATCAGGGAGCCATTCACCGCAACTCCGGCAATAAGCTTCCGCGGTCTGACCATCCGCGCCACACTTTGGACAGAACATCGTTTTCATCATATTTAAGTTTAGGCTCTAAGCTTGCGGCGCTGCAATCAAACTATCTAAATGTAGCTATTTCGAACCATCTAGAAGACTTCGTGCTACCGGGGAATGGTGTACGGCTAAACTCATGAAACGTCGCCAGCTTGGAAGAGATCATAGGTCGACACCGAACACGGTTGAGGTAATACGTATTCCGGTTAAGGGCTGAGATCACGAGCGGCTATCGCTGGGTGAATTTAACTCCTCGGGAGATGGAGAAAGATTAGAAGAGAGAGACAAAGCAGTGCGCTTGCTTCTCCTTAAGTAACGTCGAACCTCAAGGATTCGCTGGCAGCGACGAAGAGAACAGAATCTTCGTCACCTTTTTGTCACTCGGTGACCCCGCGAGTGACCCCAGGAGGCAGCTGCCATTGATCAGACGCGAGATCGCGACCACTTTGCGAGATCTCCCATTGACGACCTTCATGGTCCAGGGCGCGATAGATCCGGCCGCCCCAGAATCCATCCTCCGGCTCTGAAAGAATCTTTGCGCCCGCGGCCTTCGCGCGAGAGAAATGCTCGTCAACGTCATCGACGTAAACCTTCATCACCACTCCACGTGCGGCGGCGCCTGAATCGTAATTCCAGGTCTCGTCCGGAGTAACAATATGGAGCAGGCCGCCCCCAATCTCGAACCATGCCATACCGCCACCGGGCCACGTGAGCCGTGCCTCCGCGCGCTCGCGAAAGCCGAACACGCGCTCGAGCCACTCGATCGCACGCGGCAGATCTGAATACGTGATCGAAGGGACCAGGTCCGGTGCATTCCAAAGTTTGCTGGTTGCCATTATCAACCTCCCGACAGCTCCGCGAAGTTCAGTGATTCGCGTTTTGCTGCGTGACGTGCTATCAGGCGAATTCATCAAAGGCCGCGAGAATCCGCCATGAGGAATTTGCCAAAGAACCCTAAAACACGCTGCTCATATTCTTTTTTGGCCACGGGATACAAGTCAACATGCTTAGCTGCATTCACTATCCATAACTCTTTTGGTTCGCTGGCAGCTTCAAACAGCTGCCGGGATTCTTCAAGGGTCGTATGTTGATCTGCTGCGGCTGCGATAAGCAGTTTCGGACATCTGACCTTTCCGATGCGATCTATTGGACTCAGGTCTTCGGCAGCCACGCCCAGTCTCGGCTTCAACTGCCAGGAGAGCAGAGGTGTTAGATAGCTGGCCCATCTCCCAAGCCTCATGGTTAAGCGGTTGCTGATAGCCTGATTGATCGTCGGATAAACCATTTCCAGCACCATTGCATTTACTTCGAGAGGTGAAGCGGTGAGCAACGCAGCGGCGCCGCCCAGCGAGACTCCGATCACACCTATCTTTTCGTCAGGAACTTTTTCACGAAGAAACCTCACGGCCGCTCGAGCATCCATGCTCTCCAGATGGCCAAATGTAATGTGGTTACCTCCACTCTCGCCATGGGCCTGGAAATCGAATAGCAAAACTGAGTAATTAGCCTGCGAAAGGAAACGGGCGCGGTCCAACATGCTCAGGCGGTTTGCCCGCACTCCATGCATGAGAATTATTGCTCCTGCGCCTTTCTTTCCAGGTATGAACCAACCGTGAATCGTTGTTCCTGATGCGCTGGGAAATTGAACTGGGCCACCGACCAAATCAGAGGGTAAGTTTCCAATTGGTTGGTTTACTGGCCGGCTTAAAACACTTCCGGCCAACAACGTTCCCACGAAAAACGAGAGCAATAGCACCAGCGCGGAGATGAGGATTAACTTGCGTTTCATTGCTACGGCAGTGGTGCGGTCGTGCGGCAAAAAATCCAAAGACATCAATTGGGTTTGAACAGGTGTTCTTTATACTTCGGGTCGGCGGGGAGCCGATGTGCTTTCAAAAACTCCCAGGCCTGCTCGTTGATCTCAGCCGATCGCGAGTAGTAGTTGTGATCGAGGCCCGCGACTTCCGTAAGCTTCACCGGAAACCCGCGCTCGGCAAACGCGTCGCGCGTTCTGCGGACTTCCGATAGCGGGAACAGGCGGTCTTGCGTCCCCACGAATAGCGCGATGGGAACCTTGCGCTCCGCCTGATCGAGCAGCGAGTAGTTTTCCTTCTTAATGGCGCCCGCGGAGACTGCCGCTGCCGTAAAGTACTCCGACTCGAGCGTTGATATGAATAGTCCGAAGATGGCGCCTGCCGAATGGCCAAACAGATAGACGCGGCGCGGATCTACGGGGTGTTTTGATTTGATTTCCTCGACGAGGTCGCGCAGGAACTTCGGGCCGTCTTCGGGGATGGCCCAACCGGAGGAACTTCGCGAGTCTGGACCGGCCAGAATGATGCCATCCCGCTCCGCGAGCTTCTGCCAGTGTTCGAGGAGAACCCGGCCAGTGCGACCGCTGCCGTGCAGCATCACAATCAGAGGGGCAGGCTGGGCGGGCGTGACGGAGACTGGGACGAGGAGATAGTAGGATCGCTTTTTTCCTTCGGATTCGACCGTGTTCTTAACGATCTCGTCCTTACCAAATGCGCCGACGGGAATCAGCAAGAGCAACACCAAGGAGGAACCGAATCGCCGCCAATGTCTTGTCATTACGTGATCTCTCCTAACGTTCGCATCCGAACTACCAGGCGCGGCCCGGTTCAGCACATAGTCTACGTTTGCGCAATTTGGGATAGGTGTGTCAACACGCATCTCCAGCGACCCTGTTGCCTGACGAAGACGCAGGATGCTCGCTCCACCAGATGGAAAGACTCTCCCTGAAACTGCCCCCCGGAAAGTCCTCGCGCAAGCACGACGGCAGTGTCGCCATAAACGCGCACCTTCGCATCGTGAGATTCCATCACGTCGTGCGTTAGCGCCCCCGATCGCACCAATTCGAGAAAAGTCGCTTTGTCACTGACGCTGCCATCGGGTCCAATCATGGTCCAATCGTCAGCCATGTAAGACCCTATCTCTTCAGGGTTGTTTGCGAGCATGGCCCGATCCCAATCGTGCGCCACACCGATTAGCTCTTCCTGAACTCTGGCGTCCATTGCTGCCTCCTCAACCACTCGTTTCAACCTTCCCTGACGCGACCAGCGACAATTTCAGCAGTGAAATAGCTCTCGACCCGAACCGGATTCCCCGCCAAGCGGCGCAACATCACGAGTTGCCCGACGTGTGTCAGGGCGTCGCCGATAGGGCCTTGAATGAGTTTCTCAACCGGACAGACCAGGGGCGCGTTCGAGGCCAAATAGGAATCCAACCGTTCCCCGGCGAGAAAGAATCTCGACACTTCATCATCCCACTGCAAGGGTGATGACGTTAAATAAACCATCTCGCCCTTCAATAAATAAATTGACCCATCCAGCAAATCGCCGATGTGCGCCAGGATTTCTCCGGGCGTGCGCACGTCTTCGTTAATCCTAAACCCCGCGAAATTCTCAGGTGCATCCGATATAGCCACGCCGCCTCGATATGCCACTGTAGCAACGAGGTGGCGCAAGAGTTCGCGTTTTGCGTCTTTCGTCAATATCGTCTCTCGACTTTCAAACCAGAGATTCCACTGGTTCAACGCGCATGAGATTTATGATGGGGGGTGGGGACATAGCTTTATTACAATTCATCATGAGCCGCTCAACAGGCGGAGGGGTTGAATTCAGGCACCCTCTTTTACCGAACCCGAATTAATAATCATGATCTTCTGCCATATCTTTCGCGATAGCCCTGTCGTCAAATCTTCCACCTCGTTGACCGCGACGAGAGCCACGGGGTCATCAAACTTCTGCACGTACAAGGCGGCGAGTTTCCCGATTAGAGATAGCATTTCACTACAATAGTCCAGATACCTTCCCAATTCGTTCGGGCCAAGGTTCTGCTTCGGCGATGAAAGGGTCTGCGTCCTACTGGCCAGGAGCCGCTCAGGATCCTTGGTTAACTGGTGCATGTCGATTACGTGCGCTAACGCCCGCAGCTCATGAATTGCTTTGAGCGCCCGGCGACGCTTGACGCGAGTTTCCGCCGTGACGAGGAATAAAATCGCCGCGCTAAGGAGAAGGAAAACGTTGAGGCCGGCCTCAGACACCTGAACGAGCACGACCAGGTCGAAACCGTTCCTGGGCCAGGAGGCATTTACCAGCACAACCAGCAAGCCGATAATTATAATCGTACCCAGGGCCCCGGTGATGAATCTCAGAGACCTTAGTGGTTTGCCAATCCAGGCAGAGCGCAGGTGTGATTCGCCTGCAATCTTCAGCAATTCCTGACAAACTCGGCCGAGACCTGATCCGGGGAATCGCTCGTCAATTCTTCGGCTCAGCGTCTCGATGGTGTCAAGAATTTTCTCAGAGTTAAGGTTACGATACATTGAGTCACGAAGCTCCGTCACAAGCGAAGGCTGCGCCCTCACTCCCACTGTTCTCCCAGATTATCCCCGCTCGTTCTCAAAACAAGCCGACAGGCTTTTTTAAGAATCGCAATGCCGCGGTTCCACTTCGTTTACCACTCACTTCCTCATCCGCGACCATGCCGATAAGGCGATGTAAGTTCTGAGGCTTGAGTGGCCAGACAATGAGCCACAGCAACAAGGCGAGCAGGAATATATAAACTATCGAACCAATCCCCAGATGCTGAAGCAGATGCGCGCCGGGATCATCCCACCATCTTCCGATGCCCACTAACCAGGTGCAGGCTATTCCGAAAGCAAGATGCCGGTAATTGAAGTGAAGAAATTCCTCCCGCGTTAGTCTAAACGTCAAGAGACGAATCGCTGTGATCACAATACTTTGTTTTGGTAGTTGGTTACTCACGCAGGTTGCGACGATGACGAGATCTAACTGCTGGTTTCAGGTCACTCGATCAACTAGAGGGGTCTTCTACCCTTGCCCAGATGCTTCATGTCGCCGTTTTCGGATCGCGGAGCAGTTCTCTGACAGATGCTGGTACTCAAAAGTTTATTCGCTCCAGAAGCATAGACCAGATAGCTCTCACCAACTTCAAACCGGTAGCCGCAATCTCCACCCCCCAGGCCAGTGGAGATCGTCACTTCTCTAGTTAGCCTGCCTTTCCAGCTTTTCTCAACTAGAAATTTCACTGACACCCCGGACGCATCAGGATTTTGAACGACCTGCATGACTTTGCCAACGAAGACGGCCCGAGATTGCTTCTGTGCCTTCTTCACCTGTTGCTTGAGAGTCAGGTTGGGGAGAGGCAACGCACAGGTGCAGGCTCGAGCTTCAATCCAACTGAACCCTACAAGAGTAGCCGCGCAAATTATCAAAGCCAGGAGTCTATTCATTGTTTTTGCCTCCGAGGGTCACACTGCGACAAACTCGGTGTCACTCACTTAAAGTTAACTAACTTGAATAGTGCACTCTAACCCAACGCACTAATAAAGGCGCGTCATGATTGAACCCGGCAAGGCATCATTTTGACAAATAGCCTAACGACCTGAGTATTTGCTTAGTCAACTCGATGCGCTTGTCGCGGATTTCTACATAGTTCGCGCCTTGAATATTGGTTGCAAAAAAATAAACGTTCCCGTTGCGTTCCAGGTAACCCACAAACCATCCGATGTAAACCCCTTCGTCGATCGGACCGCCGCCGGTTTTTGCGCTGAGTTGATAAGCCGGGGTTTTCTCAAGCACGAGAATGTCTTTGACGATCCTGGTCGAGCGTGTAGAGACAGGCAAGCGTCCATTGTAAAACGCTTTCAAGAACTCCACTTGCTCATCAGCTGATATTTTCAGCACATTGTTAAGCCAGAAGTTATCAACTCTGCCTGACGTGTCTTCGTTACCGTAGTGAAACGCCGTGACATGCTTCTTCATCGGCTCGACGTCTACCCGCAGTGCCAGTTCTCTGTAGTACCAGAGGACAGAGTACTTAATCGCCGTACGGAGCGTTTGATCTTTCCCCCAGTGGATGAATGGCTCCTGATTCCAATTGGGTTGTGGCGGGTACTTCTCGCGGTTCCACTGAATAACGAATTCAGCGTCTCGGATCACGCCTGTTTCCAAACCGATCAGAGAATTCGGAATTTTGAAGGTGGAATTGGGACTAAACCGCTGACGGCATCGCTCCTCGTTGTAACGCACGTAACGATCTTTCTTCAGGTCATAAACAACAAACGCTCCATCGATGCCCTTGAAAAAAGCGCTCAAATCCTGTGCGTGAGCAACCACACTGGAACTCACCAGCAGCGTTACAAAACAAGCAAATTTTGCGAGTGTCATACTCCTGCAATCCTCTGTGTGCTCGTTAACTAGCGTGGGCCAGCCCAGCATAGGTACGCGGCTTACGACATCTTACGCACTCAGAGTTACGACTTGACCGACTCGAAGCTCGCCCGCCCTGACCACCGTGCCGTATACGCCAGCGCAATTCTCGTTCATGCGGACAATAGTCTTCATGACTTCAGAATCTCGCTCGGCTGTGTCCGGGTCAAAGTTAACCATCACACAGCGCTCATCTCTAAGAGTAGCCCTGACGGCTGCCCCGCTGTTCCCTTCGCCAAACATCAATGTCTGGCCCACCCATCTGTCTTCGTCAAACGGCCCACCGCTTGTTTCGATTACAACGTTTGGTCGAAACCTGCGAATGTCAAGATTCCGGCCCGACTCGCGTTCTACGCCACGCACTGTGCCGAGACTGATCACCGAAATACTGGCTTCATCGAAGATGCCATGCTTGAGATTCATTAATTCGAGATCACTGCCATGGCGCCTCGAAACTTCTTCACGTAGTTCAGCGCTTAGGATTTCGTACTCTTTCCCCTCCGGTGTGCGAACGTGCGTTGGGAGTTCGGCGGTGTTGCTATCAAGGCCGAATGGTGTATAGAGGAGCAACTGAGGTAACTTGCTTGCTGTCAGCCATGGAGACCCACTTTTGTCATCGAGTCGCCGAAAAGCCAACCGGCGGTCGCCCTCGATGCCATGCAAAGAAAGCCTGGCAACATCGAGTAGCTGACCGGCCATCGATTTAACTGGGTAACGAAAGATGGCGGTAATTCGTCCTAGTTCCATATGAGTTCCACGGCTGCTTTTTTCATCTGAGTTCTCCTCGCTTCAGGCAGGACCAAATGGTCTTCATCTTCAAAGCGCGTTGTTGATTAAGGACGTTCCAGTATTGCACCGACCCGGCCGCCCGAAAAGAAACGGTTTCGAACAACCAATCCCGATTTAAACTTTTTCTAGCTCGGCTTTTTCCTCAGGGTGTTCACCGCAACAACAGCCGCGAGAGCGCCCACCACGCCTCCTGTGACAGCCAGGTTTGACTTGCCCAGCAGGAGACTCTGGACCACGGTCGAGGCGATGGCAGCAGTGATAGCAACCACTACCACGAGGAGCACGGCCTTACCCGTCGAGGTGCGACCTTGAGAATCATTCATTCGTACTCTCCTTACTCAATGGGGATTAAGCGCAGCGGAAGAGCAAGCTGTTCACGGAAGTATAGGCTACTTCTCAACGCATGCCGATTCCAAACTATTCTGGTCGCTCGGTCAGTAGCGGACACGGCGCTCATAGACCGTGCACCACTTTAGGCGATAAGGACTGCCGAGCGCCTACACTTATCTCTGGGACAATCCAGGGCGACGTTTTGCAATTTGCTTGCCTACCAACCCTTCAGCAATTAGCATTGAAAGATGACTTCAGCATTCAACATCGTCGTTGTTTTTCTTCTCGTCCTGGCCAACGGATTCTTTGTGGCATCCGAATTTGCACTGGTAGGCGTCCGCCGGTCCCGCATTGTCGCGCTCGCAGAGGCAGGCAACCAGCGAGCAAAGTTGTTGCTGAGACTGGTAGACAATCTCAACGCTTATATTTCAGCGACGCAACTTGGCATCACTCTCTCATCGCTGGCCCTCGGCTGGATTGGCGAACCAGCGATAGCCCATTTGCTTGAAATCCCACTCCGAGGCCGTATCTCTGACACGTTGCTGCATACGCTTGCTTTCACCATCGCCTTCGGTATCATCACATTCCTTCATATCGTGCTGGGCGAACTCGCGCCGAAAACACTGGCCCTCGAACGAGCCGAAAAGACCGCGCTGGCGATTGCGCTGCCGCTACAAATTTTCTACAAAACGTTTTCTTATCCAATCCGACTGCTTGATTGGGCCGGCACACGCACAGTTCGTTTGTTTGGGCTCCACCCTTCCGGAGATCACGCCTCCATATATACGGAAGACGAATTACGCCAGTTAGTGGATCTCTCACGGCAGAGTGGACACCTTGAAGAAGACGAACAAAAGCTGATCAATCGGGTCTTTGATTTTTCCGACGCTGAAGTGCGCGAGGCAATGATTCCGCGAATGTCAGTTGACGCTTTGCCGCTCGACGCCACGCTGGAACAAGTGAAACTGGCGTTCCGCAATCTCGGCTATTCGCGCTTGCCTGTCTACCGTGAGCGAATAGATGAAATCGTCGGTGTTCTTTTCCGGAGAGATTTGGAGCCTTATCTTGAGCAATCCCATCCGGTTGCTTTCAACCTGGAAAGCCTGCTTCACCCGCCGCAGTTCATTCCCGCAACCTCGAAGCTGGGCGCAGCGCTTAAACTAATGCAATCGTCGCGCACGCATCTGGCGATCGTAATAGATGAACATGGCGGGATTGAGGGCATAGTGACGCTGGAAGATCTGCTGGAAGAGATCGTTGGCGAGATCAACGATGAATACGACGAAGAAGTGCGCGCGCAGATCTCCAGGGAAGCAGACGGTAGTTACTTGCTAAGCGGTATGCTTACGGTCCGCGATGCCAACCGCCGTTTGAAAATGCAGCTGCCGGAAGAAGGTGGTTACATAACCCTGGCTGGATTCCTGCTGGCGTGCTCAGGACGTTTGCTCCAGGAAGGTGAGACTGTCAGTTATGAAGGTATGACATTCAGAATAGAGCGCATCGAAAAGCGCCGTATCCGTCGAATTCATTTTATTCCGGCACCGGCGAAACAGCGCTCCTCTGCCCTGGCTCTAATTCCGTTCATCAGCACATCCCTGGTTGAACGAGGGGGAGAGAGCTACCTGTTAGCGCTGATCTTATAGCGGCGTTGTGGGGCAAAGTCGGGAGCTAATTTCCCGGCCCTAAAAACCGAGAGGCCGGGTTTTGGCCCGGCCTCAATCGGTTGGTGTAGACATTCAGCCTAAATTGGTCACTGTCCTCACCCCAGCAACCAGCACCGTTACTCCGCATTTTAGCCATCCTTCAGAGTTCGTCAACCCGCCCTGCAAGCAGGGTTCTTCTAAAACCTAGCAAAAATTTTGCATCGGCAGGTTCGGTAATTGAAGCCGCTCGTTTTCAGAACGTCAACCTGGCCAAAACTGTCTCGCTTCTGTTCGGCAAGGCTACTCAATCCCGACTAACCGCTGCGATCTGGCCCGCTCCGACACTGGCATCTCATTTGCGATAAGGAAAATTAATTACAGAGACAATTACCGGCTATGAGGCACAGGCGCTTATCGGATTCAACCAGTAAGTGTTGTAAGTGAGGAGGCAAAAATGAATTCTGCTTCGGCTTATGTAACCTGGCAAACGTGGTCTGAACGATGGGGCCATTGGAATAGCTGGTCTCGCGTAACAAACCCTGCGAACTTGCCGTCGGTCGAGGGTTTGTCGGATTCGCAACGACTTAGCACGATCCAAAAGCAATCCGGAGCGCTACCAACAGTAGAAACGCCGGCACTCTTCGGTGCTGGTGCGACTTCTGCCAACTCTGGACCTCTCCACTTGTTACCTGGATGACCGTGCGCTCCTTCGTTGCGTGCTTTATTCCTTCGTCGTTGGCGCAGCATCGGCGCCTTACTTCCGATAGTTCGTTTAAGATCCACTCGCCTGAATAACGCGCGCCTTTATCGTAAAGAGTTTCTTTTCTGGAGGCCTGACCAAATTTCGCCTCGTCCCGGCTCGTAAATGAATAGCTGTTTTGTTTCCTCCACTTCAATTATCATCTCCACGCCTATCTGGTTACTCAATGCGAGGAGATTCGAAGGATGCGGTGGTTTCCGAAACGGATTGATTGTGCTGGTGGTCCAGGCCGGCGCGCCCTCTTCGTTCTATTTGCCTGCCTGAGCTGCGCCCTGCCGATTTCCGCCCAGCCAGGCGATAAGCGGATAACGGCTATAGAGCGGCTCTCCAGGCAAATCAATGAACAAATCTCTGAGAGCGAACGTGTCGAGGAAGGCAACGGAATTTATTGTAACGAGCTGGTCATAAACAAAGGAGACAAGTCGTGGCCGGCGGTGGGAATATTTCGCACTGTGATCAAGTTTTACTACACTTTCGGTAACCGAGAAAAAAATCCCTATCCCGACCAACTGCTGAAGATTACGGTCACCACTCACCGGTCAGACAGGCGCGAGTATGCGGAATACGTTTTCAACTCCGCGGCACAATTGATCTACCACTACCAGAAAGATGGCGAGAGCGCGGAGTCAGAACAACGTTGCTTTTTCGCCGCGGGGCGGCTGTTGAGGCTCACGAAGGGCAAGCGCATAGTGGGCATTAGGAGTCGTGAGGCGGTGGAGACGGCAACCAGGGCGCTTGATGCCAGGAAGAGCATGTTGGAGATTTTCGTCAAATCTCTGCGCAACTAAATTTGGCTTCAACCTCCCCCAGTAAGACCACTGTCAGCTTTGCGGCAGGACGGTTTCACACCTGGCAGGAAAGAAGCCGGCGCGGATTTCACACCGCGACCGGCTTTTACCATCTCTAATCCAGTTTAGGGATCAGTCACGCGAGCAACGAAGACTATTTGATCTTCTCCAGGGCAGCCTTGACCTCTGTCTTAACGTCTTCGCGCAGCGAGAGTTTCGACGCCTCTTCCAACGCTTTCCGAGCGTTTGGACCGCCGATCGCGCCTAACGCTCGCGCCGCCCGCGTTTGGTAGAGGGCCACATAGTTCTCAGCGTAGGTCTTCACATACTCTTCTTCACCCTGCGAAGTCTTCGCTTTCGGATGTGTCTTTTCATATTCCTTCAGCTTCCGATAGGTATCGAGCAGCTGGCGCCGAAGGATTTCGCGATTGGCCGGCGACGGGCCCTCGAGCAAAGTTGCGGCCAGCGTGGGTACGGCCGATTCTCCTAACTTCACTACCGCTTCCAGCTCGCCCTCTTCACATTCTTCACACTCCAGATAGGTCACGATCGTTCGACGTGTCTGGGTCCATTGGTCGGGCGACAGCTGTGCCTGGTTTGTACTTCCCTGGTTGTTGTTCGGTTCGACGCTCGGCCGAGTACACCCCGAAGCCGCTATGCAAAATGCCAGCAAGGCGATAAGCAATTCGATGCGTTTCATTTAAAACCTCCTTCTCTATGGGCCTCAAGGGTTGCCTCTATTTAGGTGTGGCGTTTAGTGCCAGTCGAGGGCAGATGTTGCTGGTCGTTAGCGGCGCGCAAGTGCGAGTGGTGCCGGTGCGCACACCGTTAACGTTGAGCGTTGAGGTGGCATTTACGTTCATGCGGAAGGCCTGTCCTTCCGAGAAGTGCGTGCGCCCTGCACCGCCGCCCTGCATGATGTTCGTTCCATCAAATCCGGCCAGCCCATTTGTGTGGCCCCCGGAAGCGGAGGGCGACAGCGAGAACGAATGGCCAATCTCGTGCGCCAGCGACTGATTGTTTGCGGTGGTACCGATGAATATGATGTTGCGAAAGGACACGCAGTTTCCGCCAGTGAATGCACTATTGACGTAATAGACATTTAGACGGTTTGGCGTGAAAAAGGCGCTGGCCTGAATGTTGTTGCCGTTACCACAAATTATGTCGAGGGTGGTGCCCTGAGAAGTTATCGCGTTGATTGCTGTCGCGTTTCCTGACACGTCCTGAAACGTCGGATTGAATGAAATGCCGACGTTGTTTGAGTTGTAGAGCAGATTGGCATTGGCCAGGTCGCCCTCAGCCCGGGCCAGAGCCGGGGTGACAAGCCAAACGCTAACCGGCGCGTCGAGGATGGGGTCAAGATTCACGGGTAAAGTGTCGGTCACCGGATCGGTCCAGCTATTCACCGGTGTTACCAACTTCATCGCGTTATCATCAGAAAACACCGCCACTTCTGAGTTGCAAGTGCTGTTGGTCAGTATGCTGCCCAGGTTGATGATGTCGACGCCGCGTTCTATTTCATCATCCACGCAAACGCCGCTACCGTTGCGTGCGTCGAGCAGGACCACCGTGTTGTCATTGGTGGTGTTGTTGCTGAGATCGATTTTGTCGGTCTCAAGCCGTGGGCGCGGACAAAGAATGATCGTGTAGACCAGGGAGGTTTCATTCACCAGGTATTTTCCACGCATCTGCTCGATAGTCACTTCGATCTTCCCGGCGTCGCGCTTGCCGCCGGATTTGTCGGCGTCGCCTGCGGCCGACTCGGCCAGGCGCTTGACGCGCTCTTTGTTCACTAGTAAGCGAGGAGTAGCAACCGGCGGAACGTCGCGAGAGTCTCCGTTGAATCCACTAATCAGTGTTTCACCCTGGCCAACTCGAAGACTGTTTCCCTCCCATTTTGCATCGCCTTTGATATCAAGACTCTTCGTCAACTCCGTAGGTAGATTGTCAAAAGTGAGAACCACGCTTTCAAGCAACTCTCCCTGGACGCGAATGCGCCAGTCAATCGGCGGCCCCGGACAGGCCGGGCAACAATCTATGACTTCACAACCGACCGGGATCCAGCTTCGCTCGGGTTCCAGGTCAACAACTTTTTCGATACATATCTCTATTTGCATTCCGATGCGTCCAGCTGAGGCCGGCAGACCTCCGAACAGGACAAAGATCACCAACGCGATGACAAACCTGGATAATGATGGCTTCATGTTCACTCCTTTGGGTGACGTACTGGAAAGGCTCCAGTCGCAAGAAGTTTGTGTTAGTAGCGCGGCGATTCAGCGAGCTTGGTCACGCGTGACTTTTCGCTGAAGGTTCGGATCACCCTTGTTAAATGCAGAAAGCGAGGATTGTGGGACCGGGTGTCGGGCGCATAATATACGAACTCCGCAAAATAGCAAGAATTTTTGCAAGGGATTACGGAGGGCAAAAACTAAAAAAGACCGGCGGGACTACCGCGCCGGTCTGTTTTCTTAGTAGAACAGACATTCCTGTCTGTTTTGATTAACTGCGGAAATGCACGCAGGCTGGCTGCGCCGCCAGAAGGAAAAGACTCGAAGTCCGCCCTGCCAGCCTATTCCGGTACTTCTTCGACTTCGCTGTCTGCCGGTGTTACCACCAGCGGCGGCCGCCCGGTTGTTACCGGAACGTCCTGTCCGCCGACGATATCCGGAAAGTCGTCGAGATCGCGCTCGCGAGCCTGCTCAATAGTTTCATCACGAGCGATGTCCACGTTGCGGTAATACTCCATGCCGGTTCCGGCTGGAATCAACCGACCCATAATCACGTTTTCCTTCAAGCCGCGCAGGTAATCGATGCGACCGGAGATGGCCGCTTCGGTAAGCACACGCGTCGTCTCCTGGAACGATGCTGCCGAAATAAAGGAGTCAGTCGAAAGCGACGCCTTGGTAATTCCGAGCAACAACGGTTCGGCCTGGGCAACCTCGCCGTCAGTAGTAACCACGCGTTCGTTTTCGTCAGTAAAGCGGAAACGGTCTACCTGCTCCTCGAGCAGGAAGTCTGTATCGCCAACTTCCTTGATCTTCACCCAGCGAAGCATCTGGCGGACGATCACTTCGATGTGCTTGTCGTTGATATTCACGCCCTGCAGACGGTAGACCTCCTGGATCTCGTTGACGAGATACTCCTGGAGCCGCTGCATTCCCAGCACTCGCAGAATGTCGTGTGGATTGAGCGGGCCGTCCATCAAAGCTTCACCGGCGCGGACGCGATCGCCTTCCTGCACGTTGATGTGCGTGCCGCGCGGGATGTCATACTCGCGCTCTTCGCCGTCGTCGCCGGTAATAATCAGCTTGCGTTTGCCCTTGGCAATTGGACCAAGCATGACCGTGCCGTCAATTTCCGACATGACTGCTGTTTCTGCCGGCCGTCGCGCTTCGAACAGTTCGACGATGCGTGGCAAACCACCGGTGATGTCCTTGGTCTTGGTGGTTTCGCGCGGAATCTTCGCGATGATGTCGCCGGGTTCGACGTTTTCGCCGTCGGTAATCATCAGGTTCGCCCGCACCGGCATCTGATAAGTCTTCAGCACCTTGTTGCTGGCGTTGCGAATTTCGATACGCGGTTGTTTCTTCTCGTCAGGCGAGTCTTTAACAACCATGCGCGACTGCCCGGTGACCTCGTCAACTTCTTCGTCGTAAGTAACGCCTTCCTTGAGGTCCTGATACTTAATGTGGCCCGCGACTTCCGTCAGGATAGCGAAGGTAAACGGATCCCATGTGGCCAGCAACTGATCCTGGGTAACTCGAGCGCCGTCTTCCACCAGAATGTGCGCGCCGTAAACGATTTGATAGCGGGCCGCTTCGCGACCGCGATCGTCCACAATCGTGATCGAGCCATTGCGGTTCATGGCAATGCGCTCGCCCTTGCGGCTTTTTACCGTTTGCAGTTCGAGATACTTGATTGTGCCGTCCTGTCGTGCTTCGTGCTTGGACGACTCTTCCAAACGCGCGGTACCACCGATGTGGAACGTACGCATCGTGAGCTGCGTGCCCGGCTCTCCAATTGACTGGGCCGCAATAACGCCGACCGCTTCGCCAATTTCCACCGGTCTGCCGGTAGCGAGGTTCCTGCCGTAACACTTGATGCAGCAGCCGCGACGCGACTCGCAAGTCAGCACCGAGCGAATGCGTACGCGCTGCACGCCCGAACGTTGAATCTCAGACGAAAGATCTTCATCAATCTCAGAATTGCCCTCAACGATGACGCGTCCCTCGACAGGGTCCATTACCTCTTCGAGAGCGATACGTCCGACAATACGGTCGCGCAGTGATTCAATCTCTTCGCCGCCCTCAACGATGGCGCTGGCCGAAATGCCTCGCACCGTGCCGCAATCAGGCTCGCTGATGATTACGTCCTGGGCTACGTCGACCAAACGACGGGTCAGGTAACCCGAGTCGGCAGTCTTCAAAGCCGTATCGGCGAGGCCCTTGCGCGCGCCGTGTGTGGAAATGAAGTACTGCAACACGTCCAGGCCTTCGCGGAAGTTTGCCTTGATGGGCGTCTCGATGATTTCGCCCGAAGGCTTGGCCATCAATCCGCGCATGCCGGCCAGCTGCCGAATCTGCTGGGCGCTGCCTCGCGCTCCGGAGTCGCTCATGACGAGGATTGGATTGAGCTCGCCGGACGATTTCTCGCGCTCGTCCATCGCCTTAAACATTTCCTTGGCGACTTTGTCAGTCACTTCAGACCAGATGGCGATGACTTTGTTGTAGCGTTCACCCGAGGTGATCACACCGTCGAGATATTGCTGCTCGACCGCGATCACATCCTTCTCGGCTTTGTTTACCAAAGGTTTCTTCGCGTCAGGCGTGACAAGATCGTCAATGCCGATCGAGATGCCGGCACGAGTGGCGTAAAGGAAGCCGAGGTTCTTCAAATCGTCGAGCATCTTCACGGTCATCTCGTGACCGAGACGAATGTGCGAATAGTTGACCAGCGACGTCAGGCCCTTCTTCTTGAGCGTGCCGTTGAAATACGGCAGGCCCGCCGGGATTGAATCGTTGAAGATCACGCGGCCGACAGTGGTGTTCACCACGCGGCGCACGTTCTCTTGAACTGCCGCGCGCAGAATGTCCTGCGTGTCATGTTCCTGCGTAAGATCGATCAAGTCGCCGGAGATACGCAGCTTGATTGGCGTCTGCGTTGTTACTTCCTTGGCGTCAAGCGCGAGCAATACTTCTTCAAGCGATGCAAACACACGGCCTTCGCCTTTCGCTCCGGGCTTGTCGCGCGTCAGGTAATAAATCCCCAGCACGATGTCCTGCGAAGGAACCGCGATAGGTTGACCGCTGGCCGGGCTCAGGATGTTGTTGCTCGAAAGCATCAGCACCGCGGCCTCAATCTGCGCTTCAGGTGAGAGGGGAATGTGCACTGCCATTTGATCGCCGTCGAAGTCCGCGTTGAAAGCGGTACAGACCAGCGGATGAATCTTGATGGCCTTGCCTTCGACCAACACCGGCTCAAACGCCTGGATGCCGAGACGATGCAGCGTCGGAGCCCGATTTAGCAGCACCGGATGCTCGCGGATAACTTCTTCGAGGATGTCCCAAACCACCGGCTCCTGGCGTTCGACCATTTCGCGGGCCTGCTTGATAGTCGCCGCATGTCCCTGCTTCTCGAGCTGGTTATAGATGAAGGGCTTGAAGAGCTCGAGCGCCATCTTCTTCGGAAGTCCGCACTGGTGCAGCTTCAACTCCGGCCCGACAACAATTACTGATCGCCCCGAGTAGTCGACGCGCTTGCCCAACAGGTTCTGACGGAAACGACCCTGCTTACCTTTGAGCGTTCCGCTCAATGACTTCAGCGGACGATTGTTGACTCCGCGCAAAACACGTCCCCGACGTCCGTTGTCAAACAAAGCGTCAACCGCTTCCTGGAGCATGCGCTTTTCGTTACGCACGATGACTTCAGGAGCGCGCAACTCCATCAACTTCTTCAGACGGTTGTTGCGATTGATAACGCGACGATAGAGATCGTTAAGATCAGACGTGGCAAAACGTCCGCCATCAAGCGGCACGAGGGGGCGCAGCTCAGGCGGAATGACGGGAATGACGTCGAGAATCATCCACTCCGGTTTGTTGCCCGACTTCAGAAAACTGGTGGCGACTTTTAGACGCTTCGAATACTTGAGCTTCTTCTGCTGCGACGTCTCTTCCTTCATCCGCTTGCGCAGCTCGATCGCCAACTCTTCGATCTTCACCATCCCCAGCAGTTCCTTGATGGCCTCAGCGCCCATCTTGGCGACAAACTGCGCCGGATAGTCGCGCACGAGTTCGCGATAACGCTCATCGGAGAGCAGCTCGCGTTCTTTGATTCCGGTGACGTCGCCCGGATCGATCACGATGTACGATTCAAAATAGAGGACCTTCTCCAGCTCGCGCAGCGGAATATCAAGCAGGTGGCCGATGCGCGACGGCAGTCCCTTAAAGAACCAGACGTGCGAGCACGGGCTGGCCAGGTCGATGTGACCCAGACGCTCGCGGCGCACTTTTGCCTGAGTTACTTCCACGCCGCACTTGTCGCAGATCACTCCACGATGCTTCATGCGTTTGTACTTCCCGCAGAGGCATTCCCAATCAGCTACCGGCCCGAAGATGCGTGCGCAGAAGAGCCCATCACGCTCAGGCTTGAAGGTGCGGTAGTTGATCGTTTCAGGTTTCGTCACTTCGCCATGGGACCAGTGCCGGATCTTTTCCGGCGAAGCCAGCGAAATTCGAATTGCCTCAAAATCAGGAGCTAATTGCGTCTTCTCTTGTTGAAATCGAAACACGTTGCTCTCCATTGCCAATTGCCGAGTGCCAATTGCCGATTGACTTCTCGCATTTGTGAACCATCAAACCTTGCCCGGAATCCTGGATCCTAGGGCCGAAGACCAATCGGCAATTGGAAATCGGCAATCGAAAATCGTCTAGCCCTCGACGGTGCTGGCAATCAACGCTTCGCCCGAGCCTTCTTCTGTTCCGTCGCCGTTGCTGCCCGGGACCTTCTTATTGATCAATTCAACGTCGAGGCAGAGCGACTGAAGCTCGCGCACCAGAACATTGAACGACTCAGGCAAGCCCGGATCGAAATCTGCTTCGCCCTTCACAATCGCCTCATAAATCTTTGACCTGCCAGCGACGTCGTCTGACTTCGCGGTCAACAGTTCCTGAAGAATGTAGGCCGCGCCGTAAGCTTCGAGCGCCCACACTTCCATCTCTCCAAAACGCTGGCCGCCGAATTGGGCTTTGCCGCCGAGCGGTTGTTGCGTAATCAAGCTGTATGGCCCAATCGAGCGAGCGTGGATCTTGTCGTCAACCAGGTGGGAAAGTTTGAGCATGTAGATGTAACCGACCGTTACCTTCTGCTCAAACGGCTCCCCAGACAATCCGTCGTAGAGAATCGCCTTGCCCGACTCGTTAACGATTTCCGGCAAACCTAGTTCGGTAGCGCGTGCGCCCGCCTCTCTAAGCTTCGCTTTGATCTCTTTCTCCGTCGCGCCGTCGAATACCGGCGTGGCAAAGTGAAGACCAAGAACGCGCGCTGCCCAGCCAAGGTGCGTTTCCAGAATCTGTCCCACGTTCATACGTGACGGCACGCCGAGCGGGTTGAGCACGATCTCAACTGGAGTGCCGTCGGGCAGGTAAGGCATGTCTTCTTCCGGAAGAATCCGGGCAATCACACCCTTGTTACCATGACGGCCGGCCATCTTGTCTCCCACGGAAAGCTTGCGCTTCATCGCGATGAAGACCTTGACCATTTTGATCACGCCTGGCGCCAGTTCGTCACCCTGACGAAGCTTGGCAATCTTCTCTTCGTAGATATCCGAGAGAATCTTTATTTGCCGCTCAGTGCGATCCTCGTATTCCTTGATTTCCGCACCGACGTCTCCACGATCCGCTGCTACCTGCACCTTTCTGAGCACTTTGGCTTCGATGCCGGCGAGCATTTCACGCGTGATTCTCTCACCCTTGGGCAGGACCACTTCGCGGTTCACCGTCAGGTCGGCTGACAGCTTGCGACCTTCCAGCAATTCGCTGATACGCTGATCGCGCTGCTCGCGCAAAATGCGGATTTCGTCCTCGAGGTCTCGCCGCAGGCGATCTTCTTCTTCCTGCTCGATCGCCAGAGAGCGCGAATCTTTCTCCTGCCCCTTGCGCGTAAACACCTGGACATTGACGACTGTGCCGTCAATTCCCGGAGGTGAAACGAGGGAAGCGTCTTTTACGTCGCCGGCCTTTTCACCGAAAATTGCGCGCAGCAGTTTCTCTTCCGCCGTCAGTTGCGTCTCACCCTTGGGCGTAACCTTGCCGACGAGGATCGATCCAGGCTTGACCTGGGCGCCGATGCGGATGATGCCGCTGTCGTCCAAATCGCGCAGCATGTTTTCACCGACATTCGGGATGTCTCGCGTGATTTCTTCGGGGCCGAGCTTGGTGTCGCGCGCTTCGATTTCGAGTTCTTCGATATGAATCGAAGTGTAGTAATCGTCCTTGACCAACCGCTCGGAGACCAGAATCGCGTCTTCGAAGTTGTAGCCGCGCCATGGCATGAACGCCACCAGCACGTTACGGCCCAGAGCCAGCTCGCCACGATCCGTGCAGGGGCCATCGGCGATGACCTGGCCCTTTTGCACTCGTTCGCCCACGTGCACGATCAGACGTTGGTTGATGCAGGTGTTCTGGTTCGAACGCTTAAACTTAATCAACGTGTAGATGTCCGCCGTCACTTCGCGCGAAATAGTGCCGTCAACATTATGGTCGGCCTTGATGATCGCGCGTTCTGAGTCAACGTAATCCACTACGCCGTCGCGTTTCGCCACCACCACCGCGCCGGAATCGCGCGCCGTAGTTTGCTCCATGCCGGTGCCGATGTACGGAGCCTCAGCTCGGAGCAGGGGCACCGACTGGCGTTGCATGTTTGAACCCATCAAAGCTCGGTTCGCATCGTCGTTTTCGAGAAATGGAATTAGCGAAGCAGCGACTGAAACCAGCTGCTTCGGCGAAACGTCGACGTATTCGATGTCTTTGCGCAGGGCGAGAATAAACTCGCCGGCTTTGCGCGAGGCGTTGCGCTCGTTGACGATGTAGCCCGTTTCGTCCAACTCGATGTTGGCCTGTCCGACAACGTGCTTGTCTTCTTCCCAGGCGGTCAGATAAAACGGCCAGGGCTCCGACTCGGCTTTCTTTCCACCGGCGCCGACCTTGCGATTGGCTTTTTCAACTTCTTCCAGCGCGATGTGCTCGCCCGGCTTCAGTTTGCTATCGCCGCCGTTGAGAATGCGAACGTATTCAACAACCTTACCGTCGATGACCTTCCGGTAAGGCGCCTCGATGAAACCAAACTCATTAATGCGCGCAAAACAGGAAAGACTCGAAATCAGCCCGATGTTCGGACCTTCAGGAGTCTCGATCGGGCAAATGCGGCCATAGTGGGTCGGGTGAACGTCGCGGACTTCAAATCCGGCGCGCTCGCGCGAGAGCCCGCCTGGTCCAAGCGCCGAGAGACGCCGCTTGTGCGTAATCTCGGAAAGCGGGTTCGTCTGGTCCATGAACTGCGAAAGTTGACTGGAGCCAAAGAACTCACGCACCGCTGCGGTTACCGGCTTGGCGTTGATCAGATCACGCGGCATCGTGGTCTGCATTTCCTGATGGATCGACATCTTTTCCTTGATGGCGCGTTCCATGCGCTCAAGGCCGATACGAAACTGGTTTTCCAGCAGCTCGCCCACAGCGCGCACGCGACGGTTGCCGAGGTGATCGATATCATCCGCCTGAAATTCCGAAGGGTTCTTACGCATCTTCAACACGTAAGCCACTACCTCGTAAAAATCTTTCGCCGAAAGCAACGAGTCATTGATTCGTTCCCGCTCCGGCTTGCCCATCTTGATGTTGAACTTCAGCCGGCCAACACGCGAGAAATCAAACTTGCGCGGATCGAAGAACATGGCCTCCAACAATTTGTAGGCCGTCTGCACGGTCGGTGGGTCACCAGGACGCATTTTGCGATAAATTTCCAGCAACGCATCGACCGGCTTGGTGATGACATCCTTCTTTAGCGTCTGTGAGAGTATCGAACCGATGTCGTCGCGCTCGGGGAAGAAGACCGCAAAGGTGTCAATCCCGCCGGCGACGATTTCCTGCAGCTTGGCAGGCGTAATTTCGTTATTCGCTTCGAGGATGACCTCGCCGCTCTCTCTATTCACTATGTCCGAGACCGCAAAGGCGCCTTCAAATTGGGAGGCTTCCATCTCGACTTCGCCGATGCCTGCTTTCCGCAGGGCCTCGAGCGAAGAACCGCTCACCTTCTTACCCGCCTTAACGATCGGATCCGGACCGCGGCCCTTGATGTCGAAGTCCACTTTCATCCCGACCAGGCTCGTCGAACCTTCGTCAGGAACCTGAATCATCAATCGTCCGTCCTCAACGCGAATTTCATCCGTCTGGTAAAGGGCCCTGAGGATGTCTTCGTCGGTAAACGGGGCATTCTTCACGCGCTCTTCGAGATGCGAATCGCTCTTGACCAGCTTGCCGTCAATCTCCTTACCGAACCAGAGACCGAGGGCGCGCAGGAAAATCGACGCCAGAAACTTGCGCTTGCCGACGCGAACGTAAAGCAGATTCTTTTGATCGTATTCAAACTCAACCCACGAACCGCGGTAGGGAATAATCTTGGCAATATAGATCAGGCCCTTTTTGAAAAAGACGCCCGGCGAACGGTGGAGCTGGGAAACGATAACGCGTTCGGTTCCATTGATGATGAAGGTGCCGTTGTCAGTCATCAACGGGATTTCGCCGAAGAACACTTCTTCTTCTTTAATATCGCGAATGGAGAGGACTTCAGTTTCCGGATCCTTGTCGTAAACAGTGAGCCGAATCTTTACCTTGAGGGGAACGCTGTAGCTCATGCCGCGTTCCTGACACTCCTGCTGATCGTGTTTGTGCTTCAAGCCGACTGGCTCGCCGCAGTTTTCGCAGAGCTGCGGGCGGACCTGGTTAAAGGTGCCGCACTTGTGGCAAAGCGTTTCGCCGGCCGCCAGGGGATTGACCTTGATGGTCGAACCGCAGCTCTTACAATTTGCGCGCAAATAGTTAAGACCTTCGAGACGGCCGCACTTACATTGCCAGTTGCCAATTTGATACTCGACAAAATCGAGCGTGGCGGTGCCGCGAAAATCAGAGATCGGAAAAACTGACTCGAACACGGCTTGCAAACCTGTGTTCTCGCGCTCTTCCGGCAGGAAATCCATCTGCAGAAAGCGGTTGTACGACTCGCGCTGAATCTCGATCAGATTCGGGATTCGTACCGCGGTGGAAATTTTCGAAAAGTCTACGCGCACCGGCGCCTGGCTCGTTCGTTTTCCCAATCCTGTATTTATTGTTTGAAGCAGATTTGCAGACATGAGAGGTTCCTTACCAGATTTTCGATTTGCAATTGCCGATTGCTGATTTTCAACGACCGGCGTCTGACGCCAATCAAAAACCCGCAATCAAATCTAAAATTACCCGGAAACGCCGATACGCGGTCAGAGCGCACAATGCCCCGACCGCTTGATCACCAAAAAAGCGGCTGAATCTTCGTCAAATTTTTGGGAGTAAATGCCAGCGCCTCAATACTCCCCTAACTTAACCACTACGATCAAGACTGTCAAGCCAGCCCCATGTAGAGTCCAATGTTTCAAATCCAATGTTTCAAGTCCAATGTCCAACGTCAGTGTGATTACTGACATTGGACACTGGACGTTGGACTTTGGACTATTTCACTTCGACGGTTGCGCCTGCTTCAGCAAGCTTTGCCCGAACGGATTCAGCTTCGTCTTTCGAAACGCCTTCTTTGATAGCCTTAGGGGCCGCTTCGACGAGATCCTTCGCTTCCTTCAACCCAAGCGCAGTCACTTCGCGCACAACCTTGATCACGTTGATCTTGTTGCTGCCGATTGCCTGCAGGATTACGTCAAACTCGGTCTTCTCTTCGGCCACCGCTGCGGCTTCACCGCCGCCGCCTGCTGCCGGAGCTGCAACCGCTGCTGCCGCCGCGGAAACTCCAAACGTCTCTTCCAGCTCTTTTACGAGCTGTGAAGCTTCGAGAAGCGTCATGCCCTTCAAAAATTCAATAACATCTTCACGTGTTGCTGCCATGATTACCTTTCTATCCTCCTCAACTAGGGGTCCTGAGTGCTGTTAGTTGTTGCGGCAATCGATCAGTTGATTGACTACCCTGTATTGCAGCAGGAGAACCCACGGAACGCTTCTTCGAATTGTTTGCATCGCAATTCTCGAAACGTCGAAGCCGTAAGACGACCTGACCATCGTCGAGCTCGTTGTCCGCGTCCGGCCCTGTGCTTACTCTGAGATTTCCAATTTCAAATCTCAGACTTACCTCAGATCCCAATCTCAAATTTGAGATTGGGAATCTCAAAATCGTTAAGCGGCTTCCCCGCCCTTTTGATCACCGATTTGCTTAACCACAATCGCCAGGTTACGAGGCACCGCCGAAAGCACGGTAACAAGTCGTTGCGCCTGGCAATTGATTAAGAACAAAACCTTGGAAATTAATTCTTCCTTCGAAGGCAAGCTCGCGATAGCTTCCACATCGGCGAGGGCGACTACTTTGCCCTCGACGATGCCCACCTTGAATTTGAAAATGTCAGGGTTCGCCTTCGAAAACTTCGCGATCGCCTTTGACAGGCTGACCGGATCCTCGTTACTGAGCGCAACAGCAGTCACGCCTTTGAACTGGTCGGTGGCCGCTTCCAGCGCTGTGCCCTCGGCAGCTTTGCGCGCCAGAGTGTTCTTCACCACTTCGTAGCTCACGCCAGCCTCGCGTAACTGATTGCGAAGGTCCTGATCTTTGGCGACAGTCATCCCCTGGAATCCGACTACCATCGCCGCTTTCGCGTTCTTAAAATGCTCTGTCAGTGCTTCCAAATCTTTTTGCTTTTGTGCCTTTGTCTTCATTGTGTAGCTCCTGGGCTATTTCGTGTACGCGGCTTCATCAACCAAAACTCCGGGGCTCATCGTCGCTGCCAGATTGACCTTCTTTACATACTTGCCTTTCGCGGTTGAGGGCTTCGCCTTGACCACGGCTTCCAGCAACATCTTGGCGTTGTCGCGGAGCTTGTCGGCCTCGAAGGAAACCTTGCCGACCGGAACATGGACTACTCCAGTTTTGTCGACACGGTATTCAACCTTGCCGGCCTTGGTTTCTTTCACCGCCGTTTTCACGTCAAACGTGACGGTGCCGGTTTTAGGATTTGGCATCAAGCCGCGTGGGCCCAATACCTTTCCGAGTCCGCCGACCAGTCGCATCATGTCCGGCGTTGCCACCACTGCGTCAAAGTCGAGCCATCCGCCCTTGATCTTCTCGACCATATCCTCGCCGCCAACAAAATCAGCGCCCGCCTCTTCGGCTTCCTTGATCTTGTCGCCCTGCGCGATTACGAGCACGCTTTTGGATTTACCCAGACCGTGAGGCAAAACGATGGTGCCGCGGACTAGCTGGTCAGCCTTACGAGGATCTACTCCCAGCCACATGGTCAACTCGACGGTTTCGTCAAACTTCGCGAAAGCAATCTCTTTGACCTTCGATACTGCATCTTCCAGGTTGTACTTGCGCCCGGCCTCGATCTTCTCGGCCGCGGCGTTGTATTTCTTGCCGTGCTTCTTCATTTCTTACTCCTGAGGTTCAAGCGAAGAATTGCGGATTTCGGATTTGCGGACGTCGAATTTCTCTCCGCACCCCGGCCTCTACAACCTCTTCTCCCTCTCAACAAAAGCGAATCGGAAAAACGGCAAATCCGAAATCCAAAATTCGCAATCCGAATCTATTCAATCGTCAGGCCCATCTGCCGGGCCGTGCCGGAAATCGTCTTGATGGCCGATTCCAGACTAGTCGTGTTCAGATCCTGCAGCTTGGTCTTGGCGATCTCTTCAATCTTCGCTTTCGAAATCGTGCCCACCTTCTCTTTATTGGGCTTGCCGGATCCCTTTGAAATCCCTGCTGCCTTCTTCAATAAGTCAGCCGCCGGCGGCGTCTTTGTTTCAAAGGTAAACGAGCGATCAGCGTAAACCGTAATTACCACCGGAATTTTCAGATCCGGATCCATCTGCGCCGTCTTGGAATTAAACGCCTTGCAGAATTCCATGATGTTAACGCCATGCTGACCCAGGGCCGGGCCGATTGGCGGCGCCGGATTCGCCTTGCCTGCGGGAACCTGCAACTTGATATAACCTGTTATTTTCTTTGCCATCTTCTTATTTCCAATTGCCGATTGCCAATTTCTCACTCCCTAAACGACATTGAAATCTGCGCCTGCGCCGACACCTACCAATCGGCAATTGCCAATTGGAAATCGGCAATCCCGCTATTCTTCTTCCGCAAACGTCACTTTCTCGACGTCCAGGAAATTCAATTCCACCGGAGTCGATCGGCCGAAGATGGTAACGGTAACTTTCAGTGTCGACTTGTCTTCGTTTACCTCTTCAACTTTGCCGGTAAAACTCTGAAATGGTCCCGATTTGATTCGCACTGTTTCGCCGGAAGCGTAAGAAAACTTCGGCTTCGGCTTTTCAGCCGCTTCAGTAACGTTGTGAACAATCTGATCCACTTCCTGAGGCGTTAGCGGCGTGGGATTGTGCCCACCAACAAAGCCGGTCACCTTCGGCGTAGACTTAATCATGTGAAAAACGTTATCGGGAATATGCCCGCGCTCGTCACATTCAATTTGCACCAGCACATAGCCGGGATAAAACATGCGGGTCGACTCGATCCGCTTATTGCCCCGCATCTCCACAACTGTTTCCGTGGGAACCAGGACCTCGGTGATCTCCGCTTCCAGGTCCGTATCCCGCACGCGAGCCTTCAGGCTGTCGCGCACTTTTTTCTCATGTCCCGAATACGTATGGAGTATGTACCACTGCTGCATTGAAAGTGCTTCCTTGCCGATCAGGTCCCCGTCATCCAATTCAGTACGCGGCTCAGTCCATTCAGTAGAAATACCCATATGTGATCCACTGCAAACAAGTAAATTGCAAAAAAGATGACGGCCACGAGCGTAATAATTGTGGTGTTCTTGACCTCGTTAACGCTGGGCCACGACACGCGCTTCATTTCCGCGCGAACGTCGCGGAAAAACTTACCGAGCCTTGCCGGGAAACTGTCGCGGGGCGTGCTGAGCCCGCGTTCACGACGCGCTCCTTTGCCTTCCGGTCCTTCGCCAAAACGGGCGGCCCGCGGTGAAGGCAGCGGCTCGTTCGGGTTTTCTATATCGTCCATTGCTTAATCGACTTTCTCGACACGCGCTTGCCCTTGAGACTCCAAGTGGCAGGGGTACCAGGATTCGAACCCGGACTTTCGGTTTTGGAGACCGACGTGCTAACCGTTGACACTATACCCCTCCAAAACAAGGATGAAGGCGGAAGGATAAAGGATGAACGCCCTGAGCCGTCGGTCTCGAAAGACGAAGTAACTCTTCATCTTTCCGCCTTCATCCATCAGCCTTCACTTGGTTTCTTTATGATCAGTGTGTTTACGGCAACGGCGACAGAACTTGCTGAACTCAAGCCGATCAGGCGTGGTCTTTTTATTCTTGGTCGTGACGTAGTTGCGGCTCTTACAGTCGATACACTGAAGCACAATATTATCGCGTGGCATCTTCTTAACTCATTTCCAATTTTGAGATCTCAAATCAAATCTCAAATCTCAATCTCGGATCTGAAATCTCAAATCTGAGATCTCAAATTCTGAAATCCTCTACTACTCAACAATATCCGAAACCGTGCCGGCTCCCACCGTGCGGCCGCCTTCGCGAATGGCGAAGCGCAAACCCTTCTCCATGGCGATTGGCGCGATCAATTCGATCTCCATCGCCACGTTGTCGCCTGGCATCACCATCTCCACGCCTTCCGGCAAACTCGCCACTCCCGTCACGTCCGTCGTCCGGAAGTAAAACTGCGGCCGGTAGCCCGTGAAAAATGGCGTGTGTCGTCCGCCTTCTTCCTTCGTCAACACATACGCTTCGGCCTTGAACTTCGTG
>Ga0190265_10000309_pt1 | contig 38920 bp, 39 predicted proteins | sample Popmic124T_FD_133135 | JGI IMG/M metagenome (GOLD analysis project Ga0190265, IMG submission 133135) | Populus adjacent soil microbial communities from riparian zone of Indian Creek, Utah, USA - 124 T | ecosystem: Environmental > Terrestrial > Soil > Riparian zone | place: USA: Utah | collected... | reverse complement strand
TCCAAGCTCGGCCTCGGCGACCACGGCGCCGGCCAGATCATCGACACCGTCTCGTGCCCGGGCACCGACAGCTGCAAGCTCGGCATCACCAGCTCAATGGGCCTCAACGCCGCGATCAACGAGCGGCTCGTCGCGATGGACATCACCGACGAGCTGACCAAGCGAATCCACATCAAGAACTCGGGCTGCCCGAACGGCTGCAGCCAGCATCACATCGCGAACATCGGCTTCTACGGCGCGTCGATCAAGGTCGGCGACAAGACGATCCCGGCCTACATCCCGCACATCGGCGGCAACTACGAGGGCGGCGAGGTCATCTACGGCACGCGGCTGAAGTCGCGTATCCCCGCGAAGCGCGCCCCCGAGGCCGTCGAGCGCTGGATCCGCTACTACGAGGAGGAGCGCCAGGACGGCGAGGAGTTCAACGCCTTCGCGGAGCGCGTCGGCCCGGAGACCTTCACCGAGCGTGTCAAGGACCTCTCGCTGCCGGTCGAGTTCAACGTCGAGAACATGAACTACTTCATCGACTGGCAGCGCGACCAGTTGTACGAGGTGATTCGCGGCGAGGGCGAGTGCGCGGTCTGAGATGGCGACGGTAGCTCCATCCAGTCTGCGGGCCGCCCCGCACGATGTCGAGCATCCGCCCGACATCGAGGATCTGACCGCCGAGGGCGTGCTCGCCTACGCGGTCGATCGGTTCCATCCTGGGCTGAAGGTCGCCTGCTCCTTCCAGAAGGAGGCATCGGTGATCATGCACATGCTGCTGGAGATCGAGCCGGAGGCAAAGTTCTTCACGCTCGACACCGGCCTCTTCTTCCCCGAGACGTACGAGACCTGGAAGGCGCTCGAGCAGCGCTACGACATCGAGATCCAAAGTGCCCACGGCGGCATGAGCCTGGCGCGCCAGGAGGCCGTCCACGGCCCCGAGTTCTGGAAGGTCGATCCGGAGGCCTGCTGCGGTATCCGCAAGGTCAAGCCGATGCGCGAGGCGCTCGCCGGCTGCGGTGCCTGGGTCACCGGGCTGCGCCGCGACCAGTCGCCGACGCGCGCCAACGCGCCGAAGATCGGCTGGGACAAGAAGCACGGCCTCTGGAAGATCGCTCCGCTCGCCACGTGGACCGACAAGGACGTGTGGAGCTACATCGCCGAGCACGACATTCCCTACAACGATCTCCACGATCGCGGTTACGCCTCGATAGGCTGCACGCCTTGCACCCAGGCTGGTTCCGGACGCGACGGTCGCTGGGCCGGCTCCGGCCGCCTCGAGTGCGGACTCCACTAGAGGACAGCGCCATGGAGCGCAACCTGGCCCCCGAGACGCGGTTTTCCCTATGACTGCAGTGAGCTATGAGGTTTCCCATCTACGCGCCCTGGAGGCAGAGGCGATCCACGTCATGCGTGAGGTCGCGGCCGAGGTCGAGCGCGCAGTGCTGCTGTTCTCCGGCGGCAAGGACTCGATCGTGCTGCTGCGGCTCGCCGAGAAGGCGTTCCACCCGGCGAAGTTCCCGTTCGCGGTGATGCACGTCGACACCGGCCACAACTTCCCCGAGGTGCTCGAGTTCCGCGACAAGCGGTTGGACGAGCTCGGCGCGCGCCTGATCGTCGCCAGCGTCCAGGATGCGATCGACGCCGGCAAGGTCGTCGAGGAGACGGGTCCGCGCGCGTCGCGCAACCGCCTCCAGACCGTCGCGCTGCTCGACGCGATCACCGAGCACGACTTCAAGGCCGCGTTCGGCGGCGCCCGCCGCGACGAGGAGCGCGCCCGCGCCAAGGAGCGAATCTTCTCCTTCCGCGACGACTTCGGCGGCTGGGACCCCAAGGCCCAGCGTCCCGAGCTCTGGAACATCTACAACGCCCACATGAACGCCGGCGAGCACATGCGCGTCTTCCCGCTGTCGAACTGGACCGAGCTCGACGTCTGGCAGTACATCCGCGAGGAGGAGCTCGAGATCCCGAACATCTACCTCTCGCACGAGCGCGAGGTCTTCGCCCGCGACGGGATGCTGTACGCGGTCTCCCCATACGTCGAGCTGCTGCCCGGCGAGGAGCCCTACACCGCCTCGGTGCGCTACCGCACCGTCGGCGACATGAGCTGCACCGGCGCCGTCCAGTCGACAGCCGCGACGCTCGACGAGGTCGTAACCGAGATCGCCGCGACGCGGATCACCGAGCGCGGCGAGACCCGCGCCGACGACCGCTTCTCGGAGGCCGCGATGGAGGACCGCAAGCGCGAGGGCTACTTCTAAGGTGGCCGGTCCCGCCACCAACGGCAAGGTCCACCTGGACAGCCGTCCCTCAGAGCTAGTCCGCGTCGCCACCGCCGGGTCGGTCGACGACGGCAAGTCGACGCTGATCGGCCGGCTCCTGTTCGACTCGAAGCAGGTCCTCCAGGATCAGCTCGAGCACGTCGAACGCGTCTCGACCGAGCGTGGCGACGGCTACGTCAACCTGGCTCTGTTGACCGACGGCCTGCGCGCCGAGCGCGAGCAGGGCATCACGATCGACGTCGCCTACCGCTACTTCCACACGCCGAAGCGCAAGTTCATCATCGCCGACACGCCGGGCCACGAGCAGTACACGCGCAACATGGTCACCGGCGCCTCGACCGCCGACCTCGCGCTGGTGCTGGTCGACGCGCGCAACGGCGTCGTCGAGCAGTCGCGCCGCCACGCCTTCATCGCGTCGCTGCTGCGCATCCCCCACCTCGTCGTCGCGGTCAACAAGATGGACCTCGTGGACTGGGACGAGGCGGTCTTCGACCGGATCGTCGCCGACTTCTCCGGCTGGGCCGCGAAGCTCGACATCACCGACATCACGTTCATTCCGATGTCGGCGCTGATGGGCGACAACGTCGTCGACCGCTCGAAGAACATGCCCTGGTACGACGGGCCGTCGCTGCTCTACTACCTCGAGCACGTCCACATCGCCTCTGACCGCAACCTGATCGACTGTCGCTTTCCCGTCCAGTGGGTCATCCGCCCGATGGACGACGAGCACCACGACTACCGCGGCTACGCCGGCCAGGTCGCCTCGGGCGTGCTGGCGGTGGGTGACGAGGTCGTGATCCAGCCGTCAGGCGTGACGACGCGAATCGCCGGCATCGATACCCAGGACGGGCCGCTGCAGGAGGCTTACCCACCACTGTCGGTGACCGTGCGGCTCGAGGACGACGTCGACGTTTCGCGTGGCGACATGATCTGCCGCGTCAACAACAGCCCGACGCCGACCAAGGAGGTCGAGGCGACGATCTGCTGGATGTCGGAACGGCCGTTGAGCGCTTCGAGCCGCTACCGGATCAAGCACACCACGCGCACCGCGCTCGCCAAGGTCGACGAGCTGCGCTACCGCTTCGACGTCAACTCGATGCACCGCGACGAGGACGCGACCGGTCTGTCGCTGAACGAGATCGGCCGCGTGCGGCTGCGCCTGTCGGCGCCGCTGCTGGTCGACGAGTATCGCCGCAACCGCGCGACCGGCAGCTTCGTGCTGATCGAGGAGAGCACGAACGACACCGTCGGCGCGGGCATGATCCTCGGCGCCGACGAAGATTGATGAGAACTGGGGGCTCGCGCCCCCAGACCCCCGAGGCACCTGGCCGGCCGTGACTGGACGCAGCGAGAACGTCACCTGGCATGCAAATGCCGTGACGCGCGCGGATCGTGAGCGGGTGACCGGCGGCGAGGGGCTGACGGTCTGGCTGACCGGCCTCTCTGGCTCCGGCAAGTCGACGATCGCCGTCGCCGTCGAGGCAGCGCTGCTGGAGCGCGGCCGCCACGCCTACCTGCTCGACGGCGACAACCTGCGCCACGGGCTGAACGGCAACTTGGGGTTCTCGGCCGAGGACCGCGCCGAGAACGTGCGCCGCGTAGGCGAGGTTTCGAAGCTGCTGGCCGACGCGGGGATCGTGACGCTGGTGTCGCTGGTCTCGCCGTACGTGGCGGATCGCGACCGCGTCCGTGCGATGCACGAGGACGTTGGACTGCGCTTCGTCGAGGTCTTCGTCGACACGCCGCTCGAGGAGTGCGAGCGGCGCGACCCGAAGGGCCTCTACGCGAAGGCGCGCGCCGGCGAGCTGAAGGGAATGACCGGGATCGACGATCCCTACGAGGCGCCGCCGAGCCCGGAGCTCACGTTGCGCCCCGCCGAGCAGTCGGTCGAGCAGGCCGTCGCCGCCGTGCTCGCCGTGCTCGCCGCTTAGGCGGCGCCGGTACCCTGTTAACCGGTAATGCTCACCGTTTCGCGGGAGAATTAGGCGGTGGATCCCGCAATCGTGGCCTTCGGCCTCGGCGTCGGCGTGCTCGTCGGCATGACCGGGATCGGCGGGGGCTCGCTGATGACGCCGCTGCTGATCCTCGTCTTCGGGATCAAGCCGATCACGGCGATCGGCACCGATCTCGCCTACGGCGCGGTGACCAAGACCGTCGGCGGCTGGCGCCATCTGCGCCAGGGCACGGTCGACATGAGCCTGTCGATGTGGATGGCGGTCGGCTCGGTGCCGGCGGCCATCGGCGGCGTCTACGTGCTGGAGCTGGTCGAGCGCGCCTACGGCGACGACTTCGACTCAATCCTGCTCGTCGCACTAGCGGTCACGCTGCTGTTCACCGGAGCGGTGACGCTTGGCCGCGCGCTGTTCCTCAAGGCGCTCCACGACAAGGAGCGCGACACCGTCGAGATGACGACGCGCAACAAGGTCTACGCCGTCATCCTCGGCCTGTCGGTCGGCTTCGTCCTCGGCGTCACGTCGGCCGGCAGCGGCGCGCTGATCGCGGTAGGGCTGATCCTGCTCTTCCGCCTCGTCCCGTCGCGCGTCGTCGGGACCGACATCTTCCACGCCGCCATCCTGCTCTGGGCCGCCGCGGCCGCCCACATCGTCGCCGGCAACGTCGACTTCGGCCTTGCCGGCAACATCCTGATCGGCTCGATCCCCGGCGTCTGGATCGGCTCCAACCTCACTCTCCGCGTCGGCAACAGCGTTCTCCGCCGTACCCTCGGCCTCGTACTGATCGGCGCCGGCCTCGCCCTCCTCTCCAAGGCCGGCGCCGGCATCCCCAGCTGGCTCATCGCCCTTTTCCCCGCCGCCATCGCCGCGATGGTCGCAAACGTGCTGCTGCGCGAGCGCGGCAATCGGCGTCGCGCGGAGGCCGAAGCCGCCGCGAATCCTCCGCCCGTCCCCGGGCAAGACGCGCCGGCCGAGACCTAGCGCAGGCGCGCCAAGCGATCGGCCAGGCGCGCGACGCGCGCGTCTGAAGCGCCTCCCGAGCCCTTGGCGAACACTTTGGCCAGCCCGCCCAGGGGAATGCGCACGCGCTGCCCGCCGAGCATGCCGCGAAGAGCCGTTCGCCGCATGACCAAGCGGCCGGAGGCGGCGGCCCGCCCAGACACCTTCAAGACACCGGTCAAGCCACCGCGAATGCCACGCAGGCGGCCGTGCACCCGTACGCCGGGAACCGCCACCGCACGGTCGAACGTCATACCGGTTCCCCGGACGGGGATCGAATAGGCGCCCCCACGTAACGCACCCGCCCGGAGCTGCGCTTTGAACGCACGAAGCGGATGCCTGGGATCGGCTGTGGCGAGCCTCAACTGGAAGTCGCCCATCACCGCGGTGAGGAAGTCCACGAACGTGTGCTGCACAGCGACCGCGGTCCTGCCTGCTCTGCCGGAGGCGCCGCCGCCTGGGCTCAAGTCGCGCAGGGACATCGGCGGTGCGGGATGCGGGAAGCTGAACCGCGCGCCCGGACCGCAGCGCCCAGGGTCCCCGCCTGCCAGGAATCGGCGCGTCGCGCCAGATGGGCAGTTCGTGAAGCCCCAGCCGAGAACGCCGTGGCCGGCGTTGCCAACCACCACCACCCTGGCGCGCGGCATCTCCGCGGCTATCGCCTGGGCGTTCGCAAGCGGCGTACGGACATCGAACCCGCCCGCCAACAACAGGGCCGGCACGTCCGGCAGCGCACCGAGCGCCGGCTGCTGCCGCGCGGGCGCCGGCCAGCTGCGACAGGTGTCGAGAACCTCACCCTGAAGCGCGGTACGTGAACCGAACGGAGCGAACGCATTGGCCGGCAGCGCCGCGACAAACGCCGCCGCCGAAGCGGAGCGCGCGGCGATCGGCGTCGACGCGGTCCACGGCAGGAGGGAGTCCGTGCAGAGCGTCGCGACACGGGTAGCAGCGCTCAGCTTGCGCTCCGATCGCGGCGATCTGGAGGAGGCGGCGCCGTGAAGGCGGGCGCGCAGGAGCGGCGCTGCGTCGCCGCGCAGCGCGTTGTGAATCGCACCTGGGATCTGGTCGGCTGCGCCGAAGAATGGTGTGAGATCCGTCGCGGCGACGGCGTCGAGCAGACCCTGGCCGTCGATGGTCGCTCGATGCTTCCGTCCACGCCGGTCATTCACCATGCCAGCCAACGGACGGCGGTCGAGCTGCGCGGCAAGCTGCGCCACCTCGCTCCCCGCGTCAGGCGTGAAAGTCCCGGCATTGCCGTCTGCCGCAGAGCCTGTTGAGGACCCGGGGGACTGCGGCCATGCTCGATCGTTGGAAGACGTCCGCTCCGTTCGGACCGTGGACTGAGTCGAGCACTATCCGGTCGACCCGGCTGGGGTAACGCCGTGCGTAGGTCAGCGCGACATGCGTGCCGTAAGCGGCACCGAAGATCGCGATCTGCTCTGCTCCGAGCGCCTCGCGAACGGCGTCGATGTCATCGGCCATGTCTGTCGAGGAGTAGAAGTCGCGGCGCGGGCCGAGCCTAGCCGCACATTCAGCAATGGCGGCAACCTTTGCCTGCCCCCGCTGCAACGCCGGGCAGTCGAGAGCACCGGATCCGCCGGTACCGCGCTGGTCCATCAGGACGATGTCGCGCGAGCGGGACTCAGTCCCGAAGAGATCACTCACGGTGTCGCGATCGAATGTCCGCGTCGTCGACCGCCCGGGCCCTCCGGCGATCAGGAAGAGCGGCGGGCGGGTGGAGCGCTTGGCCTTCTGACGCTCGACGCGGAGAATGACGGTTCCGGGAACCGTGCCGCTGCGGTCGAGGGGGACAGTGAGGCGGGCGCAGGAGCGGGCGCTGCTGGCGCGCTCGCAGAACTCGAGTGCGGCGGAAGCCTCCGCGGCGCCGATCGACAGCGTGCCGCCGATGACGGCCAGTAGAACCCCAAAGCGAACCCTCACCGGCGGTGAGTATGCCCATGTTCTCGTTACTCTGCGCCAGTCGGCACTTCGGGCGGGTCGGCGGGCAGGCACGCGACCACGCCGGCCGGTACCCTTCCGCGCCGCATGTTCTCGAAGGTTTTGGTTGCAAATCGCGGCGAGATCGCGATCCGTGTGATGCGCGCTCTGGAGGAGCTCGGCATCGCTTCGGTCGCGGTGTACTCCGAGGCCGATCGGGACGCGCCGCATGTCCGGCGCGCCGATGAGGCGTACCTGCTCGGCCCTGGGCCGGCGGCGGAGAGTTACCTGGTCGTCGAGAAGATCCTCGAGGTCGCCAAGCAGTCGGGCGCCGAGGCAATCCATCCGGGCTACGGCTTCCTGGCGGAGAACGCCCCGTTCGCGCGCGCCTGCGACGAGGCCGGCATCGTCTTCATCGGTCCGCCTGCCGACGCGATCGACTCGATGGGCTCTAAGACCAAGGCGCGCGAGCTGATGCAAGCCGCGGGCGTGCCGATCGTGCCGGGCACGACCGACCCGGTCGAGACGGTCGAGGACGCGCGCAAGATCATCGACGACTCGATCGGCTACCCGGTGGCGATCAAGGCTGCCGGCGGTGGCGGCGGCAAGGGCTTCCGCGTGGCGCTGACCGAGGACGAGCTGCAGGACGCCTTCGAGGGCGCGGCGCGCGAGGGCGAGAAGTTCTTCTCCGACGCGACGGTCTACATCGAGCGCTACCTGCCCGACCCGCGCCACGTCGAGGTCCAGGTGCTGGCGGACTCGCACGGCAACGTCGTCCATCTCTTCGAGCGCGACTGCTCGGTCCAGCGCCGCCACCAGAAGGTGATCGAGGAGGCCCCCGCCCCGGCCGTCGATCCCGAGCTGCGCGAGCGGATCGGCAAGATCGGCACCGAGGCCGCAAAGGCCGTCGGCTACCGCTCGGCCGGCACGATCGAGGGCCTACTCCAAAACGGCGAGTACTACTTCCTCGAGATGAACACGCGCGTGCAGGTCGAGCACTGCGTGACCGAGATGGTCACCGGCGTCGACATCGTGCGCGAGCAGATCCTCGTCGCCGGCGGCGCCGAGCTGTCCTTCAAGCAGGAGGACGTCGAGATCCGCGGTCACGCGATCGAGTGCCGGATCAACGCCGAGGACGCTTCGAAAAACTTTGCCCCCGCCCCGGGGCAGATCGGCAACTACCGCGAGCCGTCAGGACCATTTGTGCGCGTCGACTCCGGCGCTGAGACCGGCTACGCCGTGCTACCGCTCTACGACCCGATGATCGCCAAGCTGATCGTCTGGGACGTCGACCGCGAGGCATCGACGCGGCGGATGCTGCGCGCCCTGTCGGAGTACGAGCTCGAGGGCATCAAGACGCTGATCCCGTTCCACGAGGCGCTGCTGAAGACCGACGAGTGGGCCAACGGCGAGACCTGCCGCAACCTCATGGAGGACAAGAAGTGGCTCAAGTCGACCGCGCCTGACAAGGCGGTCGAGCCGGTCGACGTCGACGAGGACGAGAAGGTCGAGCGCGACTACGCGGTCGAGGTCTCGGGCCGCAAGTTCGACGTCAAGGTGATCGGCAGCGCGTTCGGTGGCGGTGGCTCCGCCAATGGCGCCGGCCCAGCCCGCCAGGCGCCGAAGCGCTCCGAGCGCAAGAAGTCCGCCGGCGGCGGCCCCGACCAGATCGAGTCGCCGCTGCAGGGCAACATGTGGAAGGTCGTCGTCAAGCAGGGCGACGTCGTCGAGGAGGGCCAGCTCCTCTGCATCATCGAGGCGATGAAGATGGAGAACGAGATCACCGCCCACAAGGCGGGCACGATCGCGACGCTGTCGATCGAAGAGGGCAAGCCGATCTCGGCCGGCGATCCGATCGCCACGATCGCCTCGCCTCCCGCCGCTGAGTAGCCCGTCATTGCGCCCACGCGGCGCCGCTAGACCCGCGTGCGATCCTTGACGGCCGTGCCCGGAGGCGCCCCGACAGAAGGCCGTTTCCGGCGCCTGCTGCCGCTCGTGCTCGCCACGCCGGCGACCCAGGCGTCGATCGTCGTGCTGGCGCCGTTGCTCGTAGAGATCGGCAACTCGCTCGACGCGTCGGTCAGCGCGATCGGGCTCGCGCGCTCGGTGCTCGCCGGGACGGCCTTCGCCGGCTCGCTGGCGATCGGGCCACTGATCGACCGGATCGGCGTGCGGCCGCTGATCGTGCGCGGTGGCGCGCTGGCGCTCGCCGGAGCAGCGGCGACGGCGGCCTCGCCGACCCTGGCGATCTTCTATGCCGCCCACGTAGTCACCGGGCTCGGCGTCGCCTGCCTCCTGTCGGCCGGATTCGCAGGGGTCGCCTCCTACTTCAGCGGCCGCGAGATGGCGTGGGCGATGGGCTATGTCGTCGGGGCGCAGTCGCTGGCCTGGATCGTCGGCAACCCGATCGTCGGCACGCTCGCCCATGTCGGCTCGTGGCGCCTGTCCTATCTCGTGCCGGCAAGCATCTGCGCAGCGGCGCTCGTGGCGGGACTGATGCTGCGTTCGACCGGCCTGCCCATGCGAGCCGCCGCGGCGCGGGCGGATGGCGACCCGCCACCGCGTCCGGAGCCGATCAGCGAGGGTCTGCGCGCAGTCTTCGCCGATCCCTCTGCGCGCCGCTGGACGATCTCCGAGCTGGCCGCCTACTCGGCCTGGTCGGCGGAGCTGACCTACGCGGCCGTCTTCTACATCCGCAACTACGACACCGGCGTCGGGACGATCGGCTTCCTGCTCGCGGGCGGCTCGCTGATCTTCCTGCTGACCTCGCTGAACACCGCGCGGATCACGACCCGCTTCACGCGCAAGCCGCTGCTCGTCGCCTGCGCGCTCGGAATGGGCGCGGTGCTGATCCCGATGCTCAACTGGGCGCCGTCGGTCCTCGGGACCTTCCTGATGTTCTGCGCGATGGCGGTCTTCGCCGGGATCCGGCTCGCGGGATCGAGCGCGCTCGGCCTCGAGCAGCTTCCCGACCGGCCTGGGGCGATGATGGGCGCACGCACCAGCGCCGCCCAGCTCGGCTACATGGTCGGCGCGGCGGGCGGTGGGCTCGTGCTCGCGCTCTGGGGCTTCGGCACGCTGGGGTTCGTTCTCTTCGCCGGCATGGCGCTCTCGGCGCTGCTGCTCGCCGGCGTGCACGACCCATGGAGCGAGCGACAGCCTGCGGAGACGGCCACCGAGCCTCTGCTCGCCCCGATCCCCGACTGATCACTCGATGAGGGATTGTGCCCGCCAGAGCGAGCCAATCCATCACTTGATCTCTCGCAAGTACTGGCCGTCACAACCGATGAAGGGTTGTGCGTGCCAGAGCAAGCGAACCCTCGTCTAGCCCGGGAGTCAGCTAGCGAGCAGGTCCGGCAGGGCGCGCATGTCGTCGAAGACCTCGCCGCCGGCGGCCGAGAGATCCTCGGCGCTGACGAGCCTGGCGAACGCCAACACGCGCATGCCGGCGGCTCGGCCAGCCTGGACGCCGGGGACGGTGTCCTCGACGACGACCGTGTCCGCGGGGTCGAAGCCCATCTGGGTCGCCGCGTGGATGAAGAGGTCGGGAGCTGGCTTGCCGTGCTCGACCTCGGTGGCGCTGAAGATCCGGCCCTCGAAGCGTGGCAGCAGACCGGTGAGGCCGAGCGTCAGCCGCATCCGCTCGTGCTCGCCGCTGGAGGCGACACAGTTGGGCAGCTCGATCGCGTCGAGCGCCGCCACGATCCCGGGGACCGGCTGGAGGTCGCGCCGCCACGACTCCTCCACCCCAACGCGGTAGCGGTCGCGCAGGTCGTCGGGCGGCGGATGGCCGAGCTGGCCGGCGAGGATCTCCATGCAGGAGGCCCAGGAACGGCCCATGTAGTCGGCCCGCGCCTGCTCCGGCGTCGTCGGCAGGCCGAGATCGGTGATGACTCCCGCGAGGACGGCGTTCGCCGCCTGCTCGCTGTCGACGAGCACGCCGTCGCAGTCGAAGATCACGCTCGCGGCCACGGCGGCACTGTAGGCGACGGTCGGTAGGCTGGCCGGCCAGCAAGCGACCAACGACGTAAGGACTCGTAATGGCGATCGACTTCGACGCGGTACGTGCCGGCCTCGAGCAGGCCATCCCGTTCAATAAGTACCTCGGCCTCGAAGTCATCGCCGTGGCCGACGGCAGCGGATCGGTCCGCCTGCCCGACGACCCCAACCTGCTCAACCACGTCGGCTCACAGCACGCGGGCGCGCTCTTCTCGGCTGCCGAGGCAGCCTCCGGAGCCGCGTTCGTCGGCGCCTTCCTCGAGCGGATGGGCGAGATCACGCCACTCGCCAAGTCGGCCAGCATCGACTACCGCAAGATCGCCAAGGGACCGATCGTCGCGACCGGCACACTCTCCGAGGAGAAGGCGGCGCTGCTCGAGCGGCTCGACGCCGACGGCCGCGTCGAGTTCACGATCGACGTCTCGTTGCGCGATGGCGAGGACGTCGAGGTTGCGACGACCACCGTCACCTGGCACGTTCGCAAGAAGAGTTAGCGCTCAGGCGGTCTGAGCCAGATTCTCGGCGTGAATTTCGCGCTGGCGCTTGGTGTCGCGGCCCGCGGGTAGTGCCGGCCGCTCGACGCCACGCTCGAGCGCGTCGAGGTAGGCGAGATCCGCGTCGATTTGGCGCAGCGCTGCAGCACTCGTCTGCGGGGCGCCGTGCCCCGAGACGACCGCCTCGGCCTGCTCGACCAGCGGCGCCAGGCGGGCGAGCGTGTTGCGGTAGTCGTCGATCGAGCCGCCCTCGGAGATCCAGGGGATCTCGACCGGGCAGAGGTAGTCGCCGCAACAGAGCACGCCGAGCCACGGCGCCCAGATCGCCATGCCGTCGGGCGTGTGGCCCTCGGCGGTGTGCAGCTCGAGCTCCTGATCGCCGAGCTCGAGCTGGCCGGGCACCGGCAGCGCCTGAACCTGGCCGAGCGAAAGCGGCTTGACCCGCTCGACGTAAGCCTCGGCGTCGTAGTCGCGCAGCTCGCGCTGCGCCTCTCCCGGCCGCTCGCGGATCCGCCGCATCGTGCTCTCCGCCACCCCGAGTGCCAGGTCCGGGAAGGCGAGCCGGCCGAGCACGTGGTCGAAGTCGCCGTGCGTCGCCAGCAGCGCGTTCGGCTGGAAGCCCGACTGTGCGAGCACGCCGGGCAGCAGCTCGAGCTCGTCGGGGAAGTACGGCGAGTCGATCAGCATCGCCTCGTCGCCGGCGCGCAGCGCGACCGCATTCGTCTGCCAGAACAGGCTGGTCACGACGATCGCGTCTGGATGGACCGAGATCGCGCGCACGGCGGCGGCTCAGCCCCGAGCGTTAGACGAGGCCGAGCAGCTTCGCGGCATCACGGAAGGTCTTGACTTCCTCGGTCGGCTTCTTCTGGCCGGACTCGAGCTCGTAGCCGTGACGGTTGACCCAGATCACCGGGATCTTCGACTTCAGGCACGGCTCGACGTCGGTCGGATAGCCGGAGGCGATGTGGACCCAGTTCTTCTTCTGCTTGTCGATCCGCCGCGCGCACTCCTTGAAGTGGGCGGGGTCCGGCTTGTAGCTGCGGACCTGCTGGGCGGTGACGACGAGATCGAAGTCGCTGCGGAAGTGGCGGCGGGTCGCGCCGAGCAGCTTGTCGTCGATGTTCGAGAGGATTCCCAGCTCGTACTTCTTCGCGAACCGCTCGAGCTGTGCATTGGTCTCGCGGAACGGCATCCAACGCGGGACGCTGTCCGGCAGGAACTGCGCGCGCGAGGACTCGAGGCCCCAGCCGAGCTCCTCGGCTACCTGGACGGCGGTGCGGCGCAGGACCTCGGCGTAGAGCTCGTAGGAGCCGCTCTGGATCTTGCGCTGGATCTCGATGAAGCGCGGGACGAGCTCGTCGCGGTTGATCGTGAAGCCCTCGCGATCGGCCTCCTTCTGGAACGCCTCGTAGACGCCCGTCTCCCAATCGATCAACGTGCCGTAGCAGTCAAAGGTGATGAACTGAATGTCCTTCGGTAGCGGCACTGGCCCTCCTGAGGCTTACTGCGATTGGAAGCGGCCGGGCATTCTATGACGACGGGGGCGCAGAGCGCTCGGCGGCTCGTGTCCGGTAGCCTGCCGCGCCGCTGATGGACCTCCTCGAGTACCAGGGCAAGCAACTCTTCTCGAAGCACGGCGTTCCCGTTCCCGACGGGCGGCCCGCGAAGACCGTCGCCGAGGCGCTCGCCGCCGCTGACGAGCTGGGCTACCCGGTCGTCGTCAAGGCGCAGGTGCTGGTCGGAGGCCGCGGCAAGGCTGGCGGGGTCAAGCTCGCCGCCGATCGCGGCGAGGTCGAGCAGCACGCGACCGCGATCCTCGGCATGGACATCAAGGGCCACACCGTCCACGAGCTGTACATCGAGGCCGCGAGCGACATCGACGAGGAGTACTACGCCGCCTTCGTCTTCGACCGCTCCGCCAAGCAGACGATGGCGATGTTCTCGAAGATGGGCGGGATGGACGTCGAGGCGGTCGCTGAGACTGACCCCGAAGCGATGCGCACTCTGCACGTCGACCCGCTGCTCGGCTTCCAGGACTTCCACGGCCGCCGGCTCGCGTTCGAGGCAGGCATCCCGGCCGATGTGATCCGCCCGGTCGGAGCGATGCTCGCCAAGCTCTACGCGACCTACGTCGGCGAGGACGCGATGCTCGTCGAGGTCAACCCGCTGCTGATCACCAAGTCGCGCGACGTGGTTGCGCTAGACGCCAAGGTGACGCTCGACGGCAACGCCCTCTACCGCCATCCCGACTCGGCCAACTTCGGCGACGTCGGCGCCGCCGACCCGCAGGAGCAGATGGCGAAGGAGCGCAACCTCACCTACGTCAAGCTCGACGGCGACATCGGCATCCTCGGCAACGGCGCCGGGCTCGTGATGTCGACGCTCGACGTCGTCGCCCAGGCCGGCGGCCAGCCCGCCAACTTCCTCGACGCCGGCGGCGGCTCGAAGGCCGACGCGATCACCAGCGCGGTCGAGGTGATCCTCTCCGACCCCAAGGTCAAGGCCGTCCTGTTCAACATCTTCGGCGGCATCACGCGCTGCGACGAGGTCGCCAAGGGCCTGATCGAGGCGTTCGCGCAGATCGAGCCGACCGTTCCGTTCGTGGTCCGCCTCAACGGCACCAACGAGGAGGAGGGCCAGCGGCTGCTCGCCGAGGCCAACCTCCCGAACGTCCACACCGAGACGACGATGGATGGCGCCGCCGCCAAAGTCGTTGAGGTAGCCAAGGCGGCTGGGGTCGCGAGCTGATGGCCGTTCTCGTCGACAAGGACACACGCCTCTGTGTCTCCGGCATCACCGGCAGCGAGGGCACGTTCCACTCGCTCAACAACCGCGCCTACGGCACGCAAGTCGTCTCCGGTGTCACACCCGGCAAGGGCGGCCAGGACGTCGAGGGCATCCCGGTCTTCAACACCTTCCACGACGCGGTCGCCGAGAGCGGCGCGAACACGGCGATGATCTTCGTCCCGCCGCGCTTCGCCGCCGACTCGATCCTCGAGGCCGAGGACGCCGGCATCGAGCTGATCGTCGCGATCACCGAGGGCATCCCCGCCCACGACGAGCTGCGCGTCTACAACCATCTCGCGCGCAACCCGAACGTGCGGCTGGTCGGGCCGAACTGCCCCGGCATCCTGTCGCCGGGCAAGGCGAGCGTCGGCATCATCCCCGCGTCCTTCTTCAAGGAGGGCAACGTCGGTGTCGTCTCGCGCTCCGGCACGCTGACCTACCAGATCGGCTACGAGCTGGCCCAGAGCGGCTTCGGCAACAGCTCGATCGTCGGCATCGGCGGCGACCCGGTTCCGGGCTCCAGCTTCGTCGACGTCGTCGAGCTGTTCGAGGCCGACGACGAGACCGAGCTGATCGTGCTGTCCGGCGAGATCGGCGGCGACGCCGAGGAGCAGGCCGCCGAGTACATCGCCGCGAACGTCTCGAAGCCTGTCGTTGCCTACATCGCCGGCTTCACCGCTCCGCCCGGCAAGACGATGGGCCACGCCGGAGCGATCGTCTCCGGCTCCAAGGGCACCGCCGCCGCCAAGGCCGAGGCACTCGAGGCCAAGGGCGTCCGCGTCGGCCGCACCCCGACTGAGGTCGCCCAAATCGCCGTCGAGACCCTAGCGTCGCGATAGGCGTCGCCTGGCGGCGTCATCGGCCCCTCGCGCGCGGAGCGCGCCACGGGGCCTGCTTCCTTGCCAGGCTCGCCTCTCGCACCGCTAGGTCGATATCGTGGCGAGCTCGATGAGCCCGACCGATTCCATCTCTCTCGCTAGGGGCGCGCCGTCGCTCGACATCATCGCCGTCGATGAGCTGCGTGCCGCTGCCGATCGGGCATTCCAGAACGATCCTGCCGGTACGTTCGCCTACGGGACGTCGGCGGGCTATGTGCCGCTGGTCGAGTGGATCGCGGAGCGTCAGGGTGTCGCCAAGGAGCAGGTGATCGCGACCAACGGCTCGATGCAGGCCGACGCGTTCCTATTCCAGCTGCTGGTCGAGCCGGGCGACACCGTCGTCGTCGAGGCGCCGACCTACGACCGCACGCTGCTGTCGCTGCGCTCTCTGGGCGCCGAGGTCCTCGCGATCCCGCTGCAGGACGACGGGCTCGACGTCGACGCGCTTGAGCAGGCGCTGAAGGCGGGCGCGCGGCCGAAGCTGGCGCACGTCATCCCCAACTTCCACAACCCGGCCGGTTGCACGCTGTCGCTCGAGAAGCGCCAGCGGCTGGTGGCGCTCGCGGCTGAGTACGACTTCGTGCTGTTCGAGGACGACCCCTACGTCGAGCTGCGCTTCGAGGGCGAGTCGCTGCCGACGATGCTGTCGCTAGACCAGAGCGGTCACGTCGTCTACGCGTCGTCGTTCTCGAAGACGGTCTGCCCGGGCATCCGCGTCGGCTACCTAGCCGGGCCGACCGAGCTGATCGGGCAGGCGCGCAAGCTGGCGACGGGCACCTACATCTCACCGAACATGGTCGCCCAGTCGATCGTCAACGAGTTCTGCCGCTCAGGCGCGATCGACGGGTCGATCGAGACCGTCAAGAACGCGCTGCGCGAGCGGCGCGACATCCTCTGCGCGGCGCTCGAGCGTGAGCTGCCGGGGGCGCGCTTCGTCGTCCCGACCGGTGGCTACTTCCTCTGGGTCGACCTGCCCGACGACAGCGTCGACGTCGCCGAGCTGGCGGAGCTCGCGGGCGAGCGCGGGGTCGTGTTCGTCAAGGGCACCGACTTCCTGATCGAGGGCGGCGAGAGCTCGCTGCGGATCGCCTACTCGGGCGTGCGGGCAGACCAGATCAACGAGGCCGTCGCGCGGCTCGCCGGCGCCTACCGCGACCTGGCCGGCGCCAGGACGTGAACGAGCCCGAGCCGCTCGATCTCGCGAAGCAGCGCGGGATCTGGGAGCTGCTCGGCGACGCGTTCAACCTCTACCTGCACAACTTCCTGACGCTCTTCGCGATCGGCTTCGCGGTCGTGCTGCCGGTCCAGCTGATCGTCTCCGGCGTCGGCCTCGAGGAGCTGACGTCCGGCTACCGCGAGACCGACAACACCGCCGAGCTGCTGATCCCGATGATCGTCAGCTACCTCGTCGTCGCGCCGCTGATTGCCGCAGCGACGATCCACATGCTGCAGCGGCTTGCCGACGGCGAGCGGCCGCACGCCGGACCGTCGATCCAGGCCGGCCTCGATGTCTTCGCGCCGGTCTTCCTCGCCGTCCTGCTGTCCGGCGCCGGCATCGCGCTCGGACTCGTTCTGCTGATCGTCCCCGGCATCTACGTCGCCGTCCGCTGGTACTTCGTCGCCCAGTCGGTGGTGATCGACGGCGCGCGCTCGACTGAGGCGCTGCGTGGCAGCTGGCGCCTTACCGACGGCTACTGGTTCCGCACCTTCGGCGTGATCGTGCTCGCCAACATCGTGGCTTTCCTGCCCGCGTCGATCATCGTCCTACCACTCCAGGCGCTAGCCGAGTCCGCCGACCGCCAGGCGATCGCGCTCGCCGGAATGATCCTCACCGAGGCGCTCACTGCGCCGTTCGTCGCGCTGGTCTCGACCCTGCTGTTCTTCGACATTCGAGCGCGACGGACCGCCACGCCCCAGCAGCCGCAGCTGCCGGGAATCGGCGGCTAGATCAGCTCACGCCTTGGGGGCGCGTAGGCACGCGAGCGCCACGAACCGGCCGGTGGGGCGCTGGCGGCGATGGGAGAAGAAGCGGCCGGCGCTGTCGAAGGTGTCGATGCCCGCGACCTCGATGTTGGCGCGCGGCACGCCGGCCGCGAGGAGGTCGGCGACGTTGCTCTCCCAGAGGTCGAACAGGTACTTGCCATCGCCCTTCGGCCGCACCACGTCGACCGTCGGAAACGCGGTGCGCGCGCGCTGCGCCACGTCGTCGCCGACCTCGTAGCTCGCGGGGCCGATCGACGGACCGACTCCCACCAGCATGTCCGCCGGGTCGGAGCCGTAGTGCCGTGCGAGGGCGTCGACGGTGTTGCGCGTGACGTGGTTGACCGTTCCTCCCCAGCCAGCGTGCGCGACGCCGACCGCCGGCGCGACGGGATCGAACACGATCACGGGAACGCAGTCGGCGAGCATCACCGCCAAGACGACGCCCGGCTCGTCGGTCACGATCGCGTCGGTGTCCGGGATCGCGCCGTCGAGTGACCGCGCGCCGCTGCCGCGATCGGCCGCGGTCACAACCGCGACGTGGCCTTGGTGGATCTGGAGCGGCATCACGAGCGAATTGAGATCCGCGCCGATCGCCTCGACCACGCGGCGGCGGTTCTCGATCACGGCGTCGGCATCGTCGCCGACGTGGAGACCGACGTTGAGCTCGTCGTACGGCGGCTTGCTGACGCCGCCAAGGCGGTCGGTGCAACCCGCGATCAGTCCGGGGTGGCCGGCGAACAGCTCGAACTCGTGAAGAGCGATGCCGCCACGCTCGCTTGGCCGCATTCTTGCGTCCTCCCGGCGGCTACAGCTCGCGCTAGCGGCCCCAGTGCTCCTTGGCGAGGACGAGCTGGTCGGGGAGGGCGACGCGGGGTGGCGGGGATGGGTCGGCGGAGACGGAGACGGTCTGGGCAACACTCTGGCTGACCGAATAGGTCCGGTCATTGGACTCGATGGCGACGATGTCGTCGTTGGACTCGGAAAGGGTGCCCTCGAGACCGGGGGTGAGGCCGGACTCCATCAGGTAGTGGAGCAGGTCCTCGGCCTCGTTCTCGAAGCGCAGGACCGTGACCTTGGCGCCGACCTCGACGTCGGCGAGCGGGACGCCGGGGAGGCGCTTGTGGCTGAAGATCGGATGGCCGTGCGGGCAGGTGTCGGCGTCGCCGATCGCCTTGAGCATCCGCTCCTCGACCGTCGGCGACATCCAGTGCTCGAGCTTCTCGGCCTCCTCGTGGACCTGGTCCCAGGGGATGTCGAAGACGTCGGTGAGGAAGCGCTCGATCAGCCGGTGGCGGCGGACGATGTCCTCGGCGTGCTGGAGGCCGGACTCGGTGAACTCGATTGCCTTGTCGGGACGGCGAGTGATGTAGCCGTCGCCCTCAAGCCGGCCGATCATCTCGTGGACGGTCGGCGCGGAGACCTGCATCGCTCGGGCGACGTTGGCCCCGGTCATCGGCAGACCCGCCTCCTGCAGCCAGAAGATGATCTGGAGGTACTCCTCCTCCGCGACGGTCGCCTGCTCGTGTGACATTCGGCTCCTAGGTAGGTCGGGCTTCTGGGGCCATGCTAATGGTCGTCTAGAGTGCCCGGCGGTGAAGCTCACCCCCGGCACACGCGTCGTGATCACCGGCGCCTCACGCGGCATTGGCGCCGCTCTGGCGCGGCAACTCGCAGCCCGCGGCTGCGAGTTGGGCCTGGTGGCGCGCGGCGAGGAGGGGCTGCGCGAGCTGGTCGACAGCCTGCCTGGTGACGGGCACCGGGCGCTGGCCGCCGACGTCGCGGACCGCGACTCGATTCGCGCCGCGATCGCTGAGTTCGGCGACGTCGACGTGATCGTCGCCAACGCCGGCGTCGCCCACTACGGCAAGTGGCTCGAGCTCGACGAGGAGCTCGAGGACCAGATGACGCGGATCAACTGGCTCGGGACGCTGTACACAGTGCGGGCGGCGCTGCCAAGCATGATCGAGCGCCACCATGGACACGTCGTCGTTGTGTCCTCGGGCGCGGCGCTGCGGACCTTCCCGGGCGCCGCCATCTACGGCGCGACGAAGTCAGCGCAGCGCGGCTTTGCCGAGGGGCTGTGGCACGACCTCGACGGGACCGGCGTCGGGGTGACGATCGTCTATCCCGGCGAGATCGGGACGAATCTCCACGACCACCAGCGCGAGAAGCTGCCGACCTGGCGCCAGGGCCAGGAGGCCGACGTCGACGAGTGCGCGGCGGCGATCGTGGCGGGGGTCGAGCAGGACAAGCGCGGCATCTACTTCCCGCGCGAGGTCCGGCTGCTGCAAGCCGTCCACGGCCTCTCCCCCCGGCTCGCCGACCTGATCCTGCGACGACTGCGCGGCGTCAGCGCCGCGCCGCGAAGCCGATGACGCTGCCGCTCGTCCCACCGATCAAACCGCAGCTGGCGCGCACCGCGAAGGCGCTGCCGGAGGGCGACGAGTGGCGCTACGAGCCGAAGTACGATGGCTTCCGGATGCTCGCCTACCGCGATGGCGGCGAGGTCTACCTGCAGAGCCGCGGCGGCAAGCCAATGAACCGCTACTTCCCGGACGTCGAGGCGCAGCTGCTGGCGATGCCTGAGGAGCGCGTGGTGCTCGACGGCGAGGTCGTGATCGTGATCGACGGCATCCACGAGTTCGACCTGCTGAGCCAGCGGATCCATCCGGCGGCCTCACGGGTCGAAAAGCTGGCGGCCGAGACGCCGGCGGTCTTCCACGCCTTCGACGTGCTCGCGATCGGTGATGAGGAGCTGCTCGAGCTGCCCTATATCGAGCGCCGCGCACGACTGGAGGCGCTGAAGCTCGGGCCAGTCGAGCTGACGCCGCTGGTCGACAACGCCGCCGACGCCGAGCAGTGGCTGGAGGGCCACTCCGAGGGCGTGATCGCCAAGCGCGCCGAATCCCCCTACCTGCCCGGCGAGCGCAAGACGATGGTCAAGATCAAGCGCGTCCGCACCGCCGACTGCGTAGTGGCGGCGTTCCGTTTCGGCAAGGAGGAGGGCGTCGTCGGCTCGCTGATCCTCGGGATGTACGACGACGCCGGCGAGCTGCACATCGTCGGCCACACCTCCGGCTTCGGCGGCGCCAAGCAGAAGCGCGAGCTGCTCTCGCTGCTCGAGCCCTACCGCACCCACGAGCATGGCCAGGGCGAGAAGAGCCGCTGGAAGTCCGACGAGGAGCTCGCCTGGGAGGGCCTACGCCCCGAGCTGGTCTGCGAGATCGGCTACGACCACGTCACCGGCCAGCGCATCCGTCACGGCACCAAGTTCCTCCGCTGGCGCGACGACAAGGCGCCGCAAGAGTGCCTGCTGTCGCAGCTCGAGAGCTGAATTTACGAAAATCCGCAACTTCTGTCGGGCGCCGGTTTCGTCACCGGTAATGAGACAGGGGACACAGGGGTTACTCACTGCACTGGCCATCGCTATCGCGCTCGCCGCACCGAGCGCGCAGGCCGAGGTACGTACTGAGAAAGTGGGTGACTTCACCAGACCGGTCTATGTGACTGGGGCGCCGGGAGACAGCAACCGGCTCTACGTCGTTGAGCAGCGCGGCACGATTCAGGTGGTCGAGAACGGCGTGGCAAAGCCGTTCCTCGATCTGAGCCACTCGGTGCGCGGGCCGGGCGACCCGGATGCCGGCGGCGAGGAGGGAATGACGTCGATGGCGTTTCCGCCCGACTTCCAGACCACGCGCCGCTTCTACGTCTACTACACCGAGTTCACCGGTGCCTACAACCGCGTGGACGAGTTCCGGGCCCCGACGGGCGACAGCGCGGATCCGACGTCAGGACGAATGGTGATTGCCATCCCGCACCTCGAGGGCAGTCACCACAATGGCGGACAGCTCCAGTTCGGCGGCGACCTGCTCTACCTCGCCCCCGGGGACGGCGGCACGGGCGGAGCGCCGGCGCGCGACCTCGGGAGCTTGTCCGGCAAGCTGATGCGGATAGATCCACGCGGCGCGACCAACGGCGAGTACACGGTGCCTGCCGGCAACCCCTACGTGGGCCAGCCGGGCCGGCGTCCCGAGATCTGGGCGTCCGGGCTGCGCAATCCGTTCCGCTTCTCCTTCGATCGCCTGACTGGCGACCTGACGATCGGCGACGTCGGCGAGAAGACGACCGAGGAGATCAACTATCTGCCGGCTGCGAGCGGACGCGGGCGCGGCGCCGACTTCGGCTGGAACGCCTGCGAGGGCTGGTCGAAGCGCGGGACCGGCGAGCCGTGCGATCTGACCGGATCGGTGCTGCCAGTGCTCGAGCGAACCCGCGTCGACGGTTACAAGTCGGTGATCAACGGCTACGTCGTGCGCGATCCCTCACTGCCGTCGCTCTACGGACGGCTCGTCTACGGCGACTTCTACGTCGACCGCCTGCGCAGCACGCGGCTCGCCACCACCGGGGCGACCGACGACCGCGATGTCGGACCGCTGGCAGAGGTGCCGCGACTGACCTCCTTCGGCGAGGACGCCGGCGGCTGCGTCTACGCCACCTCCTTCAACGGACCGGTCTACCGCCTAGTCGAGAACGACACCCGGATCCCCTGCGCGACCGGCGTGCCGTTCGCGCCCGAGGACACCCGACCGCCAGCCCTGAGCGTCAAGGTCACCCGCACGCAACGCGTCGTCCGCCTCGGCGGCGCCTACGCCCGCATCCGCTGCGACGAACGCTGCCGCGCCACGCTCAGTGGCCAGCTGACGATCGGCAAGCGACGCTTTGCGCTGCGGCCCGTCACGCGGGTGCTTGCCGCGGGCCGGCGTATCCGCCTCCACGCTCCTCTCGCCAGGACCGCCCGGCGTTCAGTCCGCAAAGCGCTTAAGCAGCGCCGCCTCGTCCGCCTGACTGTCTCCGTCAGCGCCCGCGACGCGATGGGCAACCCCGCGCGCACGATCAAGCAGCCGGTGCGCGCAAGACGCTGACCAAGGGCTATGTGACCACATGATGAGGTAAGGTGGCTACATGCAGACCGAGGTCGGAGTCCGCGAGTTCAAGAATGGCGCCAGTCGCTTCATCGAGCGTGTCGAGGCAGGCGAGGTGCTGACCGTGACCCGGCGCGGCAAGGCGGTCGCGCGCGTGATTCCCGCCGGGATGCCGCCGGGCATCTCTGAGCTGATCGGGGCAGGCAAGGCGCGCTGGAACGGCCGCCGCCCAGCGCTGCCGGAGCCGATCAAGCTGTGTGGAGAGGGTCCGCTGGCCTCGGACTATGTGATCGAGGGCCGGCGCTGATCGCCTACGTCGACACGAGCGCCCTGGTGAAGCTGCTCGTCGACGAGCAGGGAACGACGGAGACGCAGGCTGCGCTGAGCTATGCGACGGTCGTCGCAACCAGCGAGATCAGCTACGTGGAGGGGCGTGCGGCAATCGCGCGGATGCGTGCCGGCGGTCGGATCGGGGCGAGCGCAAGCCGTTCGGCCCGACGCCTGCTCGACGAGATCTGGCTCGACCTGCTCGCCGTACCGGCCGATGACGAGCTGCTCGCCGCAGCCGCCGAGCTCGCTGACGAGCACTCGCTGCGCGGCTACGACTCCGTGCAGCTGGCAGCCGCGACCTCACTGCGAGCTGCCGACGACGTGACGTTCGCCTGCTGGGACGCGGAGCTGCGTGCGGCGGCCGAGAATGTGGGGCTCACGGTCTCGTGATGGGTCCGGCGCTAGTCGCGCCTGACACGTTCAAGGGGACTTTCGCGGCAACTGAGGTGGCTGCAGCGGTTGCGCGAGGGTTGCGCGACGGCGGGATCGAGGCAGTGGAGCTGCCGGTCGCCGACGGTGGTGAGGGGACGCTGGAGGCGTTGCTGGCGGACATCGGCGGCGAGCTGCGGACGGCGCGGGTGTCCGACCCGCTCGGGCGAGCGGTGGAAGCCGAGTTCGCGCTGATCGAGGGGCGCGAGACGACGGCGGTGGTCGAGTGCGCGCGGGCGAGCGGGCTGGGGCTGGTGGTGGAGGATGAGCGCGATGCGTTCGCGGCGTCGACGCACGGGACCGGCGAGCTGATCCTGGCAGCCGTGGAGGCAGGGGCGACGAAAGTGATCGTGACCGTCGGCGGGTCGGCGACGACCGACGGCGGCGCCGGCGCCGTGGCGGCGCTCGACGATGCGGGCGTCAAGCCGAAGCTCGAGGTGTGGTGCGATACGCGCAACGCCTGGGAGGACGCGCCGCGGATGTTCGGTCCACAGAAAGGCGCCGACCCCGACACGGTGAAGCGGCTCGAGCAGCGGCTAGCCCGCCTGGCGCGCAAAGCTCCGAAGGACCCCCGCGGGGTCGCGATGACCGGCGCCGCCGGCGGGCTGTCGGGGGGCCTGTGGGCGTGGCGCGGTGCCCAGCTCGTTCAGGGCGCGCCGGCCGTGCTGAACGCGATCGGTTTCGACGAGCGGATGCGCGCCGCGGCGTTCGTCGTGACCGGCGAGGGCCGCCTCGACCGCCAGACCTTCCAGGGCAAGGCCGTCTTCGAGGTGGCGACGCGAGCACGCCAGAGCGGCGTCGCCTGCCACGCGATCGTCGGCGGCTCGACGCTCGACCCGTTCGAGGAGCGCATCCTCGACCTCCAGACGGTGGCCGAGGCGACGACGATCGACGAGCTCGAGGCCGCGGGCCGGGTGCTGGGCGCCGCGGTGCTCACGAGCGCGACCGAAGACACCGCGTGAAGGATCCTCGGGCCTCTGGCCCCGACAACTCTTCGGCGGCTAGAAGGGCGACGGGTGCTGGGTCGGGAAGGTCCGCTGCAGCCGCTTGAAGGCCGGGGTCTTCTTGACCTTCGGGGCCGGAAGAACCCCACTCTCGGGCATCATCGGAATTCCCTCGCAGGCGGTAACCCTTGGCCGAGACGTGCGGGTTGGAAGCGTCGCGACCCGCCGGTCCTGGCGGTCGTAGAGGATCACGTCGATCCAGCCGCGCTCGTAGAAGCCCCCGAGGCGGTTGACACAGCGCTTGTAGGCGGCGCTGTACGGCAAGAACATCGGCGATGTCGGATCGACGACCGACAGCGACATCAGCTTGTAACGCTCGTCGAGGCGGTCGGCGGCAACGAGCTCAGCGGGAATGAACGCAGTGAGGACCGTGAACGGCTTCTCGCCTCCCGCCCGCCGCAGTAGCTTGCCCTCGACCCGTCCCAGATCGACGGGCATCTCATAGCGGCCACCGTCGGGCCGCCGGTAGATCATTCGCACACGGCCCGCCCGGTGATCGACGCTGCCCTTGACCATGTAGTCGCGGGCGCCGCCGCCGGAGGGACGGATCAGGCGCCCGGCGAGGCTGACCACACCCGGCGACCAGCTTCCGAGGCTTCCGCAGCCTCCGGTGCCGGTGCGCCGGGGCACGCCGGCCCAACCAAAGGTGACGCAGAAGGTCTGGCCAAGGCCGCGCTCATAGCGGCGGTACGCGACCCACTCGCAGCGCGAGCCATCGGGGGCCTCGCCGTTGTCGACAACGACCGGCGATCCCGGTTGGCCGGGCGGAACGGTCGAGTTCAGACCGCGATCGTCCTTGGGAGTCGGCGTCCCGCCGATCTCGCCGATCAGGTCGGCAGCCTCGCTCAACGCCGCGCGACCGGGAGGCGTGAGCAGGGCAACCGCAAGTACCGCTGTGAGCACCGCGAGAACGAGTCCACGCCCGGCAAGCAGTGGTCGCAGGCGGTCGAGCGCTCGGCGCAGCCGCGTCCTGACGGTCGCGGGCGGCAGGCCGAGCATGCGGGCGATCTCGGTCGAGTCGTAGTCGAAGAGGTGGCGTAGGACGACGACCGCGCGATCCTCGGGATCGAGCTTGGCGAGCGCGGCGACGAGGTCGTCGGGGAGACGATTGCCGTTCGGCGATCCGGGATCCTCCAGCTCGGCGACGCCCTCGGGGCTCACCTCTCCGCGGCGCTTGCGGGCGCGGACCCAGTCAATCGAACGGTTGACGACGATCCGGTGCAGCCACGGTCCGAACGGGCGGCGGCGGTCGAAGCGGTGGATCCGCTGCGTGGCCGCCAGCATCGCCTCTTGCGCGATGTCCTCGGCGGCGGCGCTGTCCTGGACGACGAGATAGGCGGCTCGATAGGCCGAGCCCCAGTGGCGGCGAAAGAGATCCTCGACCGCGGCCTCTCCCTGAATCGAACCGCTCACCCTCCTACTACGCCCACCGACCGCGAGCTGTTTCAAGTTTGCGGCGATCGATTCGGCAGCAGGTGCTCGCAGGCGCGCGGCGCGCGGGTGCCCTCGATGTAGGGCAGCCGATCGATCACGCGACCGCGGCGGTCGTGGGCGATCGCCGTGAACGGGCCGACGCGCGGCGGAGCGGCGAGCCGGCGCTGGCAGCGCAGGTAGGGGCGGTACTCGGGCGGCAGCTCGGCGATCGGCTGCACCTTGCGGCGCGGGAAGGGGGCCAGCGACGTGACGCGGAACCGCTCGGTCAAGCGGTCGCGGCGCGCCTGGTCGCCGGGCAGAACCGCAACGAAGGTTCCGAACGGGCGCCTGGAGCCGGCCCGGCGCAGCAGTTCGCCGTCGACGCGCGCGAAGTCGACCGGCAGGTCGCGTGCCGGTCCGCGCAACGGTCGATAGACGATGCGGAGCCGGTGGATACGCGGCGTGGTCGTCCCCGACAGCAGTAGATCGTGCCGTGGCGAGCGCTCGAACGATGCCTGGAGGAAAGAGACGCCGACCGTGCTGAAGACACCGGTGGGCTGCTGTCCGCCGCTGCCCCCGCAGCTGCCACTCGAGCTGCGTCCCCTAACGTCGCCGACCCACTCCAAGCCGACACAGAAGCCACGAACGCGGATCCGCTCGCCGTCGACCATGTAGCTGGTCTTGCCGCGATAGGCGACCCACTCGTAGCGGCTACCGTCGGGAGCCTGGCCGTTGTCGACGACCAGCGGCTCGTTGAGCTCGGTGAAGCCGCGCTCGTAGTCTTCGTCTTGCTCGGATGACGGGCTGCCGCCAACATCGCCGATGCCGAACAGCTCGGCGGCCTGGCTGAGCGCCGAGCGGCCGGGCGCGGTCAGCCCCGTGGCCGCGACCAGCGCGAGGGCGCAGACGGCGAGCACGACCCGACGCGAGCCGAGGCGAAGGCTGCGGCCCGCGCGCGCCGAGCCGGGTGCCGCGGCCAAGGCCGCGGTAACCACCCGTTTTTCGACGCCGGGCCGCTCAGGGATTGGAACCCGGCGTAGGCGGTCCGCAAGTGTGGGAGAGCTCATGGCGTTCCTCCGGCGTCGCTGACTTCCAAATGAGTGCGCACAATCTCCAGCGCTCGGCGCAGCCGGGTGCGGACCGTTCCGGCCGGGATGTCGAGCGAGCGTGCGATGTCGCTCGCGCGGTAGTCGAGGAGGTGGCGCATGACGACCAGCGCGCGGTCCTCGGCTGTGAGCGTGGCCAACGCATCCAGCAGCTTGTCGGGCAGGCGCACGTCGGCCGGAAAGCTCGTCTCGTCCACCTGTTCGATCCAGTCCGACGGGTCGGTCGCGACCTCAGCGCGCCGTTGCCGCGCACGTACGACGTCGATCGAGCGGTTGACGACGATCCGGTGCAGCCACGGGCGGAACGGACGCCGCCGGTCGAACGTCGCGATCGCGCCAACCGCCGCGATCATCGCCTCCTGCGCGACGTCCTCGGCGACGCCGGCGTCCTGAACGACGAGATAGGCGGCGCGGCGGGCATCCGGCCAGTGGCGCTTGACCAGTGCCTCGATCGCCTCAGCGGAGCCGCGCTTCGCGGCGCGCAGGAGCGCGGCCTCGGACCGCGATTCGGCTGCCGGCGCCGCAGTGTCCCGCACCGTGGCCTGCGACTCCTGCCCTAGTTGAACCGTCACACCATCAGTACGACGTTGCCGCATGCGACGTTTCGTCGTGGCGCCGTCTAGCCCATCAGCGACTGGATCACGGCCTCGTAGAAGCCGGCGCCGTGGGAGTCCTTGGTGCGGGTGGTGTTGGGGCCGGCGGGGAGGTTCGGGTCGGCGTTGGCGACGAGGAAGAGCCGGCCGACGATCGGGGCGACCTCGGAGTCCTCATGGGAGTCACCGACGGCGATGCAATCGGCGGGCGCGTAGCCGCGCGCCTGCATGTGGGCGGCGGCGGCGGCCGCCTTCGAGGCTGTGCTCGGAGCTAGGTGGTAGCAGCGGCGGTCGGCGTCGATGGTGCCGTTGTCGAGCAGGCGGACTCCGGCGTGGCCGTTGTCGGCGAGCAGCGTGTTCGCGGCCGCCACGTCGACCATTCCCCGGAAGAGGTGGGTGACCTCGCGGCCGCTGTCCCAGGGCGTGTGGAGCTCGAGGGTGTCGGCGTAGCTGTCGAGCAGGAGCGCGGGCGCGCCGGACTGGTCGACGAGCTCCCACGGGGTCAGCCCGTCGCGCGGCTGGAAGTCGCCGCAGAGCCAGCTCTCCTCGCCGTCGACGACCAGGCCGCCGCCGATCTCGAAGCAGTAGGCGGTCGCGCCGATCAGCCGCGCCGGCTCGGCGACCTGGCCGCGGCGGCGGCCGGAGATCGGCACGACCTCAACCCCCGCCCGGTGGCACGCCGCGAGCGCCCGGCCGGCGAGCAGCGTGAACTGGCCGTCGCCGTCGTGAAACAGCGACGCGCCGCGGCCGAGCAGCGTGCCGTCGAGGTCGGTGTAGACGCAGCGCAGGGGCATCCGCCGCAAGCCTAGGCGGCGGGCGCGCCAGCCACCGAGATGAACGGCGGGCGCTGGAGGATCGTGTCGGTGAGGCCGCCGTCGCGTAGCCGGCCCTCCCGCCGTAACCGCTCGCAGACGACCGTGAGCACCTCGTCGGCCATCGGCCGCAGCGCCGGCAGCGGCTGGTGCTGGTTGCGACGCTCGCCGAGATCGACCTGGGCGATTGCGCCGGCTTCAACCAGCTCGCGTACGTCGAGCAGCATCGCCGTCTCGACCGCGTAGCCGGTGGCGAACGGCAGCCGCTCGAGCAGCGTGCGCCGGGCAGCGATCTCGCCGGCGAGCGGCTGGGTCAGGCCGGCGAGGTCCGGGTAGAAGGCGTCGAGCAGCGGACGGGCGGTCAGCTGGCTGACTCGCCCGCCGCCGTCGGGTACAACCGTGTCGCCGGCTGTGAACGGCCGCCGGTAGGCCGCCTTGACGAACTCGACGTCCGGCTCGCGGAGCAGCGGTCCGAAGATCCCGGTGATGAATGCCGGATCGAAGTCGCGCGTGTCGGAGTCGATGTAGGCGACGAGGTTGCCGCGGACGGCAGCGAGCGCTCGCCACATCGCGTCGCCTTTGCCGCGCACCGGGCCGAACGCGGCGAGCGCTTCGCGGATGGCTGGCGGCGGGCGCGGGCCAGAGGCGTCGTCGCGCTCGGACGGCGTGAGCTCGCGCCCGCCGAGGTCGCCTTCGGAGACCACCTCCGCCCCCGCAGCGCGCGCCACCTCCGCGCTCCCATCAGCCGAGTCGGCGTCGACGACCAGCACCTGGTCGACCAAGCCGTCGAGACCCAGAATCCGCTCCACAATCTCGCCGACCGTGTCGGCCACCTCGCGCGCGGGGAGCACGACGGCCAGAGTCGTCCGCTTGCTCTCAAGCAGCAGGTCGAGTGGGAAATCGGCGTGGCTGAAGCCCCTGATCACGCCGTCCGTACTATGGCATCGCGTGGCCATTGCACGAACGAAGCTGCCCTGGGAGGACCTCCTTCAATCAGCGGACGGCGAGCAGCTCGTCGCCCGCTCGCGACTTGGCGCACGCCGCGCGCGCCATCTGCCGATCCCCGACACACTCCACCCCGAGCTGCGCGAGGCCCTCGCGGGGGCCGGCATCGAGCAGCTCTATGCCCACCAGGGCGAGACGCTCGCGTCCGCATATGAGAGCGACACGATCGTCACCACCGGCACCGCGTCGGGGAAGTCGCTCGCGTTCAACCTGCCCGTGCTCGACACGCTCGCCAACGACCGCTCGGCACGCGCCCTCTACCTGTATCCCACCAAAGCGCTCGCCCAGGACCAGGCGCGCGCGCTGCACGCGCTGAAGCTGCGCTACCTGCGTCCCGCCATCTACGACGGCGACACGCCGAAGGAGGAGCGCACGGCGATCCGGCGGCGCTCGAACCTCATCCTCACCAACCCGGACATGCTTCATGTCGGCGTGCTGCCCAACCACCAGGCGTGGGGCGACTTCTTCGCCAACCTCGCCTGGATCGTCGTCGACGAGGCGCACACCTACCGCGGCGTCTTCGGCTCCCACGTTGCGAACGTGCTGCGGCGGCTGCGTCGGATCGCGCTCGCCTACGGCACCGAGCCGCGCTTCGTGCTGGCGAGCGCGACGATCGCCAACCCGGTCGAGCTGGCCGAGCGACTAACCGGCTGCGACGTCGCGCTGGTCGACGACGACGGCGCGGCCCACCACGAGCGCCAGATCGCGATGTGGAACCCGCCGCTGGTCGACGAGCGGACGGGCGCGCGCGCATCGGCGCTCGGCGAGGCGGCCGACCTGCTCGCCGACCTGGTCGAGAAGGAGGTGCGGACGATCTGCTTCCTGCGCTCGCGGCGTGGGATCGAGCTGATCCAGAAGTTCACACGGCTGAAGCTCGAGGAGCGCGGCCGTGCCGACCTCGCCGAGCGAGTCTCGCCCTACCGCGCCGGCTACACGCCCGCGCAGCGGCGCGATATCGAGCAGCGGTTGGTCGCGGGCGAGCTGCTGGCGGTCGTCTCGACCGACGCGCTCGAGCTGGGGATCGACGTCGGCGAGCTCGACGCGGCGATCGTCGTGACGTTCCCAGGGACGGTGGCGTCGCTGCGCCAGATGTGGGGCCGTGCCGGGCGGCGCGGGACCGGGCTGGCGGTCTACGTCGCCGGCTCTGACGCACTCGACCAGTTCTTCTGCCGTCACCCCGACGAGTTCCTCGAGCGGCCGGTCGAGAGCGCGATCCTCGACCACGAGTCGGAGGAGATCCATCTCGCCCACCTCTGCGCCGCCGCCTACGAGCTGCCCCTGTCGCCGGGCGACGAGGAGTTCCTCGGGCCGCGCTGGAGCGCCTACGCCGACCGGCTGGTGAAGCTCGGCCAGCTGCGCGAGCGCGGCGGCCGCTACCTACCGCGCGGCGACGGCTACCCGGCGGCGCGGATCCCGCTGCGCTCGGCGTCGCCGGACTCGGTCGCGGTGATCGAGGGCGACGAGGGCGAGGTGATCGGCTCGATCGAGACGTCGCGCGCGCGCGCCACCGCCCATCCCGGCGCGATCTACCTGCACTTCGGGCGCAGCTACGAGGTCGAGCTGCTCGACATCGAGCAGCGACAGGCGCTGGTGAAGCCGTTCGTCGGCGACTTCTACACCCAGCCGAAGAAGGAGACCGACACCTACATCGAGCGGGTGCTCGACGTGCGCGAGGTCGGTCCGGCGACGCTGTCGTTCGGGGTCGTCTCGGTCAGCGAGCAGGTGACCGCGTTCCAGCGCAAGCGGGTGACCGACCACGAGGTGCTCGACCTGATCGCGCTCGACATGCCCGAGGAGCACTTCACGACGCAGGCGCTCTGGTACGAGCTCCCGGAGCAGGCGCTGGCCGAGGACTTCCCCCTGGATATTCTCCAGGGCTCGCTGCACGCCGCCGAGCACGCGCAGATCGCGGTGCTGCCGCTGATCGCGATGTGCGACCGCTGGGACATCGGCGGGCTGTCGACCGCCTTCCACGCCCAGACCGGCCGGCCGACGATCTTCATCTACGACGGCCATCCGGGTGGCGTCGGGATCACGCGCCAGGGATTCCGGATGTTCGAGACGCTGGTGGCGGACGCGATCCGGCTAATCTCGGAGTGCCCGTGCGAGAAGGGCTGCCCGTCGTGCGTGCAGTCGCCGAAGTGCGGAAATCTCAACGAGCCGCTGAACAAGGCGGGGGCGTTGGAGTTGCTGGGTCGGTTGGCTTAGAGCTGGACGTGCGGGCCGCACGGCTGGGAGACCTGTTGCAGGCGCTCAGGTGTTCTGCCAGCAGGCCGACGTTCTAGGTGTGAGACGGAGCATCCTGAGCCTGGGAGTCGCGGTCCTGCTGCTGGCAGGGGTGGCTCCAGCGGTGGCGCAGGCCGAGCCCGGCGCCGCTGCCCATGCGGCTTCAGGCGGCGCCTCAGCGCCTCAACCCGAGGGCTCTGGCGCGACCGGTGGCGCAAGCTACGGCTCGCTGCAGCAGCTCGAGGCCGAGCAGGCTACAAAGGCGAGGGCCGCCGCTGAGAAGCGGGCGGCCGCCAAGCGTGCCGCGGCGCGCAAGCGTGCGCGGGCTCTGGCCCGTGCCCGGGCGAAGGTCCGCAAGCGCCGCGCGGCTGCCAAGCGGCGTGCCGCGAAGCGCAACCCCAAGCCGGCCCCGGTCGTCCCCGCTCCCCAGCCGACCAGCGACCACACCTTCCCGGTTGGCGGCAACGTCTTTACCTTCGGCGGTAAGGACAGCCGCTTCGGCGCCGGCCGCCCCGGCCACATCCACCAAGGCCAGGACATCTCCGCCCCCTCCGGCGCACCCGTGCTCGCGCCGTGGCCCGGAACGGTCGAAGCCGTCAAGTACCAGGCCGGTGGCGCCGGCTACTACATCGTCCTCGACGGAAATCTCGAGGACCGCGACTACGTCTTCATGCACCTGCTCAAGGGCTCGACGCTCGTCAAGGTCGGCGACCACGTCGCCCGCGGCCAACAGCTTGCCCAGGTCGGCAGCACCGGCAGCTCGTCCGGCCCGCACCTCCACTTCGAGATCTGGGTCGGTGGCGGCTGGTACACCGGCGGGCAGCCGGTCGATCCGCTGCCGTTCCTGAACGCCTGGCTCTAGGAACGCGATAGGCGTCGCCTGGCGGCGTCATCGGGAGCCTCGCGGGCGGGCGCCCGCAACGGCCCCCTGCTTCCTTGCCAGGCTCGCCTCTCGCGCCCCTAGTTATCGATCGTGACCGTGAAGCTGCCTGAGAGGCCGTCGGTGGTCGCCTCGAAGGAGCCGATCAGCTCGTTGAGCGGGCCGGTGTCGAGCTTGCCCTTCTGGAGCTTCTCGATCTGGTTGCCGAAGTCGATGTCGGTGCTATCGACCTGCTCCAGCGCCGCCTTGGCTATCTGCTCGGCGTTCATGTTCAGCACCAGCGCGCCCTTCGCTCCGGAGACCGCCTTGGTCCCGTCGCCCGCGAGCGAGCCCGCGATCGCAGCGCTGTTGGAGAGCACGAAAACGTCCTTGACGACGCCGAAGACGATCTGGTCGCCGCTCGCGGTGGCGATCGCATAGAAGTCCTCGCCGTCCTTCGGCTTGACGAAGCCAACCTTCTCGCCGGTCGCGCCCTCGGCAATGTTCGGCAGCACCTGCTCGAGCTTGGTCAGCGACTGCTCGAACGCGGCCGGGTCCTTCAGCTCGGCGCGCGCGCCGAACTTGCCGTCGAGGCCGATGCTCACCGCGAGGTCGCCGTCGAGCTGGTCGATCAGGTCCTCGTCGAGGTCGATCTTCAGCTCGCGCTCGATCTTCGCCTTGTCCTGCTCGAACGACGCGAAGCCCTCGGGATCGATCGTCCCGGCGGTCGCCTGGGCGAACTCGAGCAGCTGGCTGGGATTACGCAGCGCGAGGTTGATGCCGCCGCGGTCGAGCACCTGCGGCGCGTCGGCCCCGGCAGCGATCGGCAGGTCGGCGTCAGTGAGTCCAGAGGGGTCGGTGGTCACGTCGATGTCGACCGCGACCTCCTGCGGCTCGAAGGTCAGCGCGATGCCGGCTGTCCGCACGGCCGCGACCCACTTCGACTTCAGCGCCTGCTTGGCATCGGGGTCGGCCTTCAGCAGCTCGCCGACGTTCAGGTAGACGCGCAGCAGCGCCTCCTGCGACACGCCCTCGGTGCCAGCGTCGAAGTCGGACTCGGTCATGCCGTCGTCGCCGTTGCGGGTGGCGAGCGCGTCCTCGAGCTCCTGCTTGGAGCCGGCGACGACGAGCACGTCGCCGTCGATCGCGAACGAGTCGCCGGAGTCGTCCTTGTAGAGCTTGGCGCCGTCGGCCTCGCCGTCCTCCTCGGCCTTCTCGCCGTCGATCAGCTTGTCGAGCGCGTCGTTGTCGTCGACCTGGATCGCGCCGACGAACGCCGTGTCGTCGTCGCCCGGCGAATCGACGAAGCTGCGCACATCGGTCGAGCCGACGACGAACTCGTTGCCGAGCGCCTTCTGCAGGTCCTTGAAGTTCCCGGCCCGCTCCCCCAGCGCCTCCTCGAGCTGCTTCTGCACGTCGTCGCCGAAGGGGAACTTGTCCGACAGATCGCCGGCCGCCTCGAACTGGTCGCCCTTGGTGTCCGTGTCGATCGCGACCGCGAACGGCGAGTCCGCCGGCAGGTAGCGCAGCGCGTTGTCGAGCGGGCTCGACCCGTCGCTACCGCCCCCGCTGCCACCGCAGCCAGCGATCGCGAAGATTCCGAAGATCAGCGTGAGGAGGGAGAGCTTGCGCATGGCGGGGCAGGCTACCGAAGCCCTCCGCCGCCCTGCCGATACGATGCCCTTCGCGGCGAGGTAGCTCAGTTGGTAGAGCACACGACTGAAAATCGTGGTGTCGCCGGTTCGAGTCCGGCTCTCGCCATAGGGGGAATGGCCTGCACACCAGCCGTTTCTCGGCGGCTGGTGGGGCGGTTGGTTGAGTGCCTGCTGCGCCCGATTTCGAGCTTGGAGTCCTATTCGGAGTCCTGAACTGTGCATGGACCGCCGGTCCCGCAACTGTCCGACCATTCGAGGCCCCCGGATAGCGCGCACGTCTGACGATGTTCGGCCTTCGCGCCTGGTCCGCCGCGAGCAAGCGCGAGCTCGTCCTTGCCGTGGCTTAGGATCGCCGCCATGTCCGCGGAGCCCACCTCGTCGTCCCCGCTGTATCGCACGTCACGCGGGAGCGCGTACGTTGGCGACTCCCTAGCCGGGATGCGAGAGCACCTCACCGACGAGTCTGTCGCCGCATTCATCTTCTCGCCACCGTTTGCCTTGAACCATGAGAAGGAGTACGGGAACAAGCCCGACAACGAATACCTCGACTGGTTCCGTGAGTTCGCCGTAGTGATGTGGGACAAGCTCCGCAGCGACGGCTCGCTCGTCATTGATCTCGGTGGCGCCTGGCAGAAAGGTCTCCCCGTCCGCTCGCTCTACCAGTTCAAGCTCTTGATCGACCTGTGCGAGGGTCTGGGCGACAAGAACTTCTGCTTAGCTCAAGAGTTTTATTGGTACAACCCTTCGAAGATGCCCTTGCCCGCGCAATGGGTAAACGTTGAGCGTTCGCGTGTCAAGGATTCGGTTAACGTGATCTGGTGGCTCTCAAAAAGCGACCGACCTAAGGCTAATAACCGCCACGTGCTTCGGCCATACTCCAAGGCGATGGAGAAGCTCCTAAAGCGGCAGACGTACAACGGCGGGAAGCGCCCCAGCGGCACTACGGTCAATCCGGAGAGCTGGAAGACCCGCCATAAGGGAGCGATACCACCGAATGTTCACGAGGCAGCCTTTGGGCCGGCAGACGCACGAACCGACCAAGACACACTTCGCGAGAACTTCCTTCGGGTGGGAGGCTCTGAGTCGGCTTCTCGCTATCACCGGGCTTTCAAGGCGCTCGAGACTCACTACAGCGACCGCCCAGATGCACTCCGTGAACGGATTAGGAAGCATCCGGCGAGGTTCCCTCCCCAGATCCCAGCATTTTTCATTGATTTTTTGACCGATCCCGGCGACTTGGTTGTTGATCCGTTCGCGGGTTCTAACGTCACCGGCCAAGTGGCTGAGCAGTCGGACCGAGCGTGGGCCAGCTTTGAGCTGCATCGGTACTACCTGGAGCTTTCGATCGCACGGTTCGATAGCTACTTCACCGGTGACTTCGAGTGGCTAAGCGAGCCCGCCCCCCTCTTGGATGAGCTGAGTTCCGAGCAACTTCCGGCATAAGCAGCGTCGCAAAGGCTTGTTGCACGCCGGCCCGAGCCGTGCTAGTCTCGTGCCTTCCACTGCGCCAACAAGGGCAATTCCGCCCGACTTGCCGCAACAGGAAGGAGAATCACATGCCCGTCGATACGTCCTGAGCTAACCGTCGCTCGGACAGCACCGCGTGACTTGCGATGCCTTCTGTTGACAGGCTTTCCGCTCGCCGAGCAATACCTGATGTACGTCCATCTGCACTGCCCGCTTTCTACTTAGCGCGCACTCCAAGGAGACACACATGAGTATTATGACCCCTTCATCGGCAGTCGATGACATTGCCGACAAGGTCAAAGACCACCTTATTGGCCATGGCTTTAGTCGCCAGAAGGGCGACGAGATCCTGGCTGACGAGGACAAGATGAAGGCTAAGGTCTTCGAGCTTGTTACCAGCAAGGTCGTCGCCGACAAGGGAGAGAAGTCCAAGAAAGCTTGGACGAATGGCGAGCTCTATGCCGCTACTTTCCCGAATGGTCCTGGCACGGACCCTAAGGCCAACCTTGACAATCTCGAGCTGGAGGAGCTGGAGATCCGCGACATCCTGAGCCGCAAGGTCTGGAACCTCACCAACCCGGCGCGAACCGGTTACATCCAGAAGCGGCTAGGTGAGGACGGAGGCAGTTTAGTCCTCTGCCGATCGGATGTCATGCGCAGCCTAGACAAGCTCCCAGGTTGCTACGTGACAAACGACGCGGATCTGATCATGAACGACAGCCTGCAGCCACAGATCGAGGCCCTCGTGAGGAAGGCAGACAACCTGCGTAAGCATGCCGAGATGATCGGGGCGCGGCACCCTGAGCTTGAGACGCGGATGCTCAAGGCTCTTGGGAGCGGGGTGGACCGCACCGTCGCTGCTCTTCCCCGAGGTTCGGGCGAGACGACAACTCCGGCGCAGCCCGGAGACAAGAAGACCCGCTAAGGCGTCAAGGGTGGGGCCAGGCCACTGCTTGGCCCCACACGCCCCCTGCCGATGAACGACATCAACTCCACTGATAAGTCGGACCTGCGCGAGCAGCACCGTCGCGTGTTGGCTGCAATTACGGAGTTTGGTCCACTGACCGACGCCGAACTGGCAGACCACGCGGGTATGTCGGTGCGTAGCGCGAGCCCACGACGACTAGAGCTCGCAGCCAAGGGCTTCGTCGAGCAGGACGGAACAACGCTCACGCGATCTGGCAGACGGGCGAAACGATGGAAAGCCGTCCCGGACGACAGGATTGGCGAGGTAAGGGCGGCTGCGGCGAGTCGGTCTCCTCGGAAGAAGCCGATTAGCTCGATGCCACTACCGCAGAAGCTCGCAATCGTCCGCCAACTCCTGGATGACGACGAGGTCAACGGCGCCATCAAGGACCAACACGGCAGGGCCTGGAGCCGGGTGCGTGGCCGCAGTCAGAGCCAAAGAAGCGAGCGCGAGCGCGAGCGGCGCGAGATCAACGCCGCCATCCGTGAGGCCGAGCGTCAGAACGCGCCGATGGTGGAGTTCTTGAAGCTAAAGCGCCACCTGTTAGAGGGTGGCGAGACGGTCCGAGCGATAGGCCGGTTCGTGGCCGAGGATCTCCAGCGGCGCGCGAACGGTCAACGGGTCAGTATCGCCGAGGGACAATGGCCCGAGGTGGTCGACTTGCTCATCGATGTAACAACTGCTGCCGATGAGACTGTTCGCGAGGTTCAGACGATGATGGGAAATCTTGGCGATGACGCTATTGAGGTCGACGCCATTGAGATCGACGACTTCTACGAGCTGCCGGAGGGTAAGACGCTGGAATAGCGTCGCAGACACCCTCCCGGTATCCGGGAGTCGGGCGGCTGAGTGTGCCCGATCACGATCCGGCACCGAATCACGCCCGAGCCAGCGCGTGGTGGGGCGCTGCCCCACCACGCCGCTCCCGGCTTAACTATCGAGCTCTGCATATATGCTATCAGCTATCGCGTTTCTGGCTGCGGGGCGTCGAGTCGCGGCCCGACCCTGGCGGGCGCGCGTTGACAGATGTATATGGTTGTATATACTGGTGCTATGAAGGTCGTCAAGGTCCGCCGCGTCGGCAACAGCAACGTCGTCTCGATTCCCAAGGATCTCGAGGCGATCGGCTACACGCCGGGGTCCTCCGTCCTCGTCGAGGAACTGCCAGACGGCGAGCTGCGGATCCTGCCCACCGATCAGGTCCGCGAGCGCATCCGCGAGGTCGGACGACGAGTAGTGGCCGAGCACCCAGAGGCGCTTCGGATCCTCGCCGACCACGATCCGGACGCCGAGCCGCCAGCACGGTAGGCAGGTGTGGCTGAGCAGTCGGGCGGGCACGAGCCCGTCTACCTAACGCTCGACGACGTCCTGGAGCTGTTCGCGGCGATCGTCGACGGCACCCCCACCGAGGCGTCCAACCAGCTCCGCAGCCGCGACGGGTTGGCGGGGGCGCTCGCGCGTCCGGCAACGCACGCCCACTACGAAGACGCAGACCTCGCCCTCCAGGCGGCCGTCCTCGCCCACGGCATCGCAGAGACCCAGCCCTTCATCGACGGCAACAAACGCATCGCGCTGGTCGCGATGCTTACCTTCCTACAGGTCAACGGCATCCGTCTGCAGGCCACCGATCCCGAACTCGCCGCCTGGATCATCGGCTTGAGCGCCGGTTCGACGCCACAGGAACTGGCCGCCGAGATCCGCCACGTCGCCCAACCGGCTTGACGAGCGTGCTCGTCTGTCGCCGACCGGCGAATCCCCGGCAATGGAACTCCAACCCCGCCTGAAGTCCCAAACCCCGACGAATCCGCCCGTATCCACGGGTACAGCGGCGCTCGGGACGGTCCGGCATTCCGCGTTCCCATGCGGTTTCCACGCCCTCACCCGCCCCACTCCGCCTCGCTGAAAATCGTGGTGTCGCCGGTTCGAGTCCGGCTCTCGCCATATCGCTGCTGAGGCTTCGTGGAGCGAAATCTTGAGCCGGCCACCTGAGCGGCGCTCTGATAATCTGATTTTATGAGGCAGGTCACGGCAACCGAGGCTGCGCGCCGCTTCTCCGAGATGCTCGACTCCGTGGAGAACGGGAGGGAGAGCTTCGTCGTCGTCCGCAGAGGTCGCGCCGTAGCGACCGTGGGACCGGCCGCTGGGTCGACAGGGCGAGATCTCAAGGATGTCCTGAAGCGAAATCGTCCAGACGCGGCGTGGGCAGGTGAGTTGCGCGAGCTGCGCGACTCGATCGGCAGCGAGACGGACCCCTGGCACGCCTGATCCTCGACACGACGGTGCTCGTCGCGGCCGAGCGCGGGGCCGACGACTCGCTCGACGTGATCGGCGACGAGGAGGACATCGCGATAGCCGCGATCACCGCCGCGGAGCTACTGGTTGGCGTCGAGCTGGCAGACGCGAAGCGCCGACAGACGCGCGAGCGCTTCGTCACCGAGATCCTCGAGACCGTCTCGATCGAGCCGTACGACCTGACAATCGCCAGAGCACACGCGGCGCTACTCGCACACACCCGACGAGAGGGCCGGCCGCACGGAGCGCACGGCCTCCAGATCGCCGCCACCGCACGCGCCACCGAGCGCACCGTCGTAACCGCAGACCGCGAAGGATTCGCCGACCTCCCCGGCGTCCAGGTGCGCGAGCAGAGTGCCTAGCTTGGATCTGATCCGTCGCATCGAGGCCGGCCAGGGCGAGTTCCTCGTGTTCGCCCTCACCCCGCCGCGTCTCGCGACCGAGCGCGAGCAGGTGCAGGACATCGCCAACACGACGATCGCCCGCCTTCTCCCGCTCGATCTGGACGGTCTGATCCTCTACGACATCGACGACGAGACCGAG
>Ga0190265_10000308_pt1 | contig 39042 bp, 40 predicted proteins | sample Popmic124T_FD_133135 | JGI IMG/M metagenome (GOLD analysis project Ga0190265, IMG submission 133135) | Populus adjacent soil microbial communities from riparian zone of Indian Creek, Utah, USA - 124 T | ecosystem: Environmental > Terrestrial > Soil > Riparian zone | place: USA: Utah | collected... | reverse complement strand
GCGGAGGAAGCCGACGGCGCCTCCGACGAGAGCGCCGCCGAGACGCTGCGCCGCAAGCGCCAGAATCTGCGCCGCCGCTACAAGATCCGGGACGTGATCCGCCGCCGCCAGGTGCTGCTCGTCCAGGTCGTCAAGGAGGAGCGCGGCAACAAGGGCGCGGCCCTCACCACCTATTTGTCGCTGGCCGGCCGCTATTGCGTGCTGATGCCCAATACCTCGCACGGCGGCGGCATCAGCCGGAAGATCTCCAACGGCGCCGACCGCAAGCGGCTGAAGCAGATCATGGCGGATCTCAACCTGCCGTCGGTGATGGGCCTGATCGTGCGCACCGCCGGCCTCAGCCGGACCAAGCCCGAGATCAAGCGCGACTTCGACTATCTCGCCCGTTTGTGGGACGAGATCCGGGACAAGACGCTGAAGAGCTCGGCGCCGGCCCTGGTCTATCAGGACAGCGATCTGATCAAGCGGGCGATCCGCGACATCTACAATCGCGACATCGACGAGGTGATCGTCGAGGGCGACGAGGGCTATCGCGATGCCCGCCAGTTCATGAAATTGCTGATGCCGAGCCACGTCAAGAAGGTGAGGCAATATGCGGATTCGGTGCCGCTGTTCCAGCGCTTCGGCGCCGAGGACGAGCTCAGCGCGATGTACCAGCCGGTCGTGCAGCTCAAGTCGGGCGGCTATATCGTGATCAACCCGACCGAGGCCCTGGTTTCGATCGACATCAATTCGGGGCGCTCGACCCGCGAGCACAATATCGAGCAGACAGCCTTTGCCACCAATGTCGAGGCCGCCCACGAAATCGCGCGGCAGCTGCGGCTGCGCGACATGGCGGGGCTGGTGGTGATCGACTTCATCGACATGGAATCGAACGGCCATATCCGCAAGGTCGAGAAGGCGATGAAGGACTCGCTCAAGAACGACCGCGCCCGAATCCAGGTCGGCCGGATCAGCTCGTTCGGGCTGATGGAAATGAGCCGGCAGCGGCTGCGCACCGGCGTGCTCGAAGCGTCGACTCGGCCCTGCCCGCATTGCGAGGGCACGGGCCTGATGCGCACCGCCTCGTCGGCGGGCCTGTCGGCCCTTCGCATGATCGAGGAAGAGGCCGGGCGCGGCCGCGGCTCGCGCATCGTGCTTCGCGCCGGGCGCGAGGCGGCGGTCTATGTGCTCAACAGGAAGCGCGGCGAGATCGGCGAGATCGAGGCGCGCTACGGCGTCGTCGTCGAAGTGCTGATCGACGAGAGCTTCGAGGGGGCCCGGATGACCGTGGAATCGCACGGGCCGCCGCCGGCCGAGCGGCCGCGCCCGATCGCCGTCGCCCAGATCGAGGTCGATGACGAGGAGACGATCGAGGAAGACGAGGACGAGGACGAGGAAGAGGAGGCCGAGGAGGCCGAGTCCGGAGCCGAGGGCAAGAGCGACGAGCGCCGTCCCGACCGCAGCCGGCGCGAGGAGCGCGAAGCCCGCGAGGATGGCGGCCGCCGCCGCCGTCGCCGTGGTCGCCGCGGCGGCCGCCGCCGCGAGCGTCCCGAGGGCGAGGAGGAATCGCCGATCGCCGCCGAGGGCGACGAGCGTGAGCAGGAACAGGCCGCGGAGCCCGTCGAGGCCGAGGCCGAATCGCTCGAGGATGCCGGCCCCGCGCCCGAGAAGAAGACCCGCCGCCGTCCGCGCGCCCGCAAGGCGGTCGAGGCCGAAGCCGAGACAGAGGCTGCCGCCGAAGTGCCGGGGGCCGAAGCCGCGCCGCCGGCCCCTGACGAGGAGGACGCGCCCGCCAAGCCGAAGCGCGGCGGCCGCCGCAAGAAGGTCGAGGCCCAGGCCGAGGCCGACCCCGCACCCGGGCCGGTCGTGGAGGAAGTGCCGGCCCCCGCCGCCGCCAACGATGCGGGGCCAGCGCCGAAGAAGGGCCGGACCAGGAAGGCGGCCAAGCCCGAGCCCGACGCCGCCGCTGCCGAGCCCGTGGCCGCCGAGGTTGCCGACGAGGAAGGCGGACCGCCCCGTTCGGGCTGGTGGCAGCGGACTTTTGGCGCCTGAGCCGATACGCGCTATGAAGGGGCCGCCGCGCGGGCGGCCCCTTTCGAATTTCATCTGGGGTTCAGGCGGCGAAAGGGATAGCCGAAGCGATGGCTGAAGCTCATTCGAATACGCGCCGGCCAGTGACGTTCCTGGCCCGGCTGGCGATGCTGATTGCGGCGAGCTTTGCCGCTTTGATGCCGCCGGCCGCCGCCCAGCAAGTCCTTCGCGACGCCGAAACCGAAGCGCTGTTGCGGGAAATCTCGCGCCCTCTTGTCGAAGCGGCGGGGCTCCAGCCTGAAAATGTCCGCATCGTCCTGATCCACGATCCGGAGATCAACGCCTTCGTCGCCGGCGGCCAGATCGTCTACCTCCATTCCGGCCTGATCACCGCCGCCGACAATGCCAATGAAGTGCAGGGCGTGATCGCCCACGAGCTCGGCCACGTCACCGGCGGCCACATCATCCGAATGCACGAAGGGATCCAGCAGGCGACCGGGATCATGATCCTGTCGCTGATCGCCGGCGCGCTGGCGATCGCGGCGGGTGCCGGCGAGGCGGGCATGGCGGCGATCGCCGCCGGCCAGCAGGCCGCGATGGGCCGCTTCCTCGCCTTCAGCCGCGTTCAGGAGAACAGCGCCGACCAGGCCGGCGCCAGCTTCCTCACCCGCGCCGGGATCAGCGGCCGCGGGTCGATCGCCTTCTTCCGCCGGCTGCAGAATCTCGAATTCCGGCTCAATATCCCGCAGGACAACGGCTATGCGCGGACCCACCCGCTGACCGGCGAGCGGATTGGGCGGCTGGAGAATATCTATTCGGCCGATCCCGCCTGGGACCGGCCCACCGACCCCGGCATGGAGGAGCGCTTCCAGCGGGTCCGGGCCAAGCTCGCCGGCTATGTCGACGATCCGCGCCGGGTGATGCAGCGCTATCCGGAAAGCAACCGATCGATGCCGGCCCGCTACGCCCGCGCTTATGCCTATCACCGCACCGCCCATCCCGATCAGGCGATGGCCGAGGTCGACAGCCTGTTGCGCGATCGGCCCCACGATCCCTATTTCCTCGAGCTGAAGGGCCAGGTCCTGCTCGAATCCGGCCATCCCCGCGAGGCGCTGACCGCGCTGCGCGAAGCGGTGTCGCTGGTGCCCGATCAGCCGCTGATCGCCGCCTTGCTCGGCCACGCCTTGATCTCGACCGAGGATCCCCAGAATTTCGAGGAGGCGAAACGGGTGCTTCGGATCGCCGTCGCGCGGGACAATGACAACCCCTTCGCCTGGTACCAGCTCGGCATCGTCTACGACCGCGAGGGCGACGAGGCGCGCGCCGCTCTGGCCACCGCCGAACGCTACAACCTCCAGGGCCAGCCGACGCTCGCTTTGCCCAATGCCGAGCGGGCGATGATGGGGCTGCGGGTCAACACGCCCGATTATCTGCGCGCGCAGGACATCGCGATGGTTTCGCGATCGTCGATGGAGCAGCAGAGGCGGCGGAACCGCTGATGGCCGAAATGGGAGCGGGGGGTGGCCGGGGCGCGGGCGGCGGCCAGGGCGCGGGCGGCGGCCAGGGCGCGGGCGGCGGCTGGAAGCTGGCCGCGGTGGCGGGGCTGGTCGGGATCTCGATCGGCGCCGGCGCTATGCTGGTCGCCAACGGCTATTTCGTCCGCTCCTATCTCCTCGAAAATCCCGAGATCATTCCCGAGGCGATGGAGCGTTTGCAGGAAAAGCAGATGGCCTCGGCGCTCGGCCCTCAGCGCGCCGCGCTCGAACGACCGTTCCACGGCGCCTGGGCGGGCGCGCAAGAGGGCGACGTCGTGCTGGTCGAATTCTTCGATTATGCCTGCGGCTATTGCCGCGCCTCCAATCCCGACGTCGAGCGGCTGCTGAGCGAGGATCCCCGGCTCAAGGTGGTCTGGCGCGAGCTGCCGGTGCTCGGGCCGAGCAGCGAGTCGGCCAGCGCGGTCAGCATGGCGGCGGCGCGGCAGGGGCGCTTTCGCCAGTTCCACGACCGCCTGTTCGCGCTCGGCCGGCCGACCGACGCGAGCATCGCCGAGGCGACCCGCTCCGTCGGAATCCAGTCCGGCGGGACGCTGACCGCGGAGGACCGCGCCGAGATCGGCCGCAATCTCGAGCTCGCCCGCGCGATCGGCGCCAGCGGCACCCCGACCTTCGTGGTCGGCGACCGGGTGATGCAGGGCGCGGTTGGCTATCAGACGCTGAAGGACGCGATCGCCGATGCCCGTGCCGGCAGCTAGGCGGCAGGGCCGCTGCCGCTGTCCTTGAATCCCTGCGCAACGACATACCATTCGGACGAGCCCTTGCGGCTGGCTGGCGGCTTGGCGTGCTTGACCGAGGTAAATCGGCGCTTGAGCTGGGCAACCAGGCCGGAATCGGCGCCGCCCGCCAGCACCTTGGCGACGAAGGCGCCGCCGGGGCTCAATATTCCGACCGCGAAATCGAGCGCGGCCTCGACCAGCCCCATCGTGCGCAGGTGATCGGTCTGCTGGTGGCCCACCGTATTGGCGGCCATGTCGGACAGGACGAGGTCGGCCGGGCCGCCGAGCGCGTCCCTGAGCCGCTCGGGCGCGTCATCGTCCATGAAATCCATCATCAGGATAGTCGCGCCGTCGATCGGGTCGGTGGGCAGCAGGTCGATGCCGACGACCAGCGATTGGGGCAAACGCTGCCGAGCCACCTGGGTCCAGCCGCCGGGCGCGATGCCGAGATCGACGATCCGCTTCGCACCCCTCAGAAAAGCGAAGCGTTCGTCCAGTTCGATCAGCTTGTAGGCGGCGCGCGAGCGATAGCCCTCGGCCTTGGCGCGCTTCACATAGGGATCGTTGAGCTGCCGTTCGAGCCAGCGCGTCGAGCCGATCTTGCGCCCGCGGGCAGTCTTGACCCTCGTTCGCAGGCCGCCGCCCGCATTGGTGGGTGTGCGGCTCATGAAAATCCTCCCCTCGATTTCGAGGGCAGGGGGACCGCACGACGTGCGGCGGAGGGGCCCCTTTCCGCAGAAGAAGCCCCTCCACCAGCCTGCGGCTGATCCCCCTCCCCTGCAAATGCAGGGGAGGATTGAGGGAGGAACTTCACAGCAAATGCCCGTCGCGGGCCATGAGCGAGCGCAATATGCCCTCGCGGATGCCGCGGTCGGCGACGCCCAGGGTTTCGGCCGGCCAGATGTCCATGATCGCCTCGAGGATCGCGCAGCCGGCGACGACGAGGTCGGCGCGCTCGTGGCCGATGCAGGGAAACTGGGCGCGTTCGCCATGATCCATCCCGGACAGGGTTTCGCTGACCTTGCGCATCGCCGCGGCGGGCATCTTGAGCCCGTCGACCGCGCGCCGGTCGTAGCTCGGCAGCGCCAGATAGACGCTGGCCAGGGTGGTGACGGTGCCGCTGGTCCCCATCAGGCGGATGTCGTGGCGGTCCTTCGGAAGCAAGGCGATGAAATGGCGGAAGGCGTGGCGGACGCGCTCGCGCATCCGGCCATAAGCCGCGAGCCTCTCCTCCCTCGTCGCGAAGGTGCGGCCCTCGCTTTCGGTCAGCGAGACGACGCCCCAGGGCGCGCTCCACCAGCATTTGATCCGCGGCTCGCCGCCGTCCGTGTCGATCAGCACCAATTCGGTCGATCCGCCGCCGATGTCGAAAATGAGGGCCGGCCCGTCGCCGGGCTCGAGCAGCCGGTGGCAGCCGAGCATTGCGAGCCGTGCTTCCTCTTCGGGAGCGATGATCTCGAGACAGATGCCGGTTTCGCGCCGCACCCGCTCGACGAAGTGGCGGCCGTTGACAGCGCGGCGGCAGGCCTCGGTGGCGACCGAGCGGGCGAGGCTGACCCGGCGGCGCTTCAGCTTCTCGGCGCAGACCGCAAGCGCCGCCACGGCCCGGTCCATCGAGCCTTCGGAGAGCTTGCCGGACGTCGCCATGCCCTCGCCGAGGCGAACGACGCGCGAAAAGGCGTCGATGACGGTGAATCCGTCCTCGCTCGGCCGGGCGACCAGCAACCGGCAATTGTTGGTGCCGAGATCGATCGCGCCATAGGTGTGGCGCGGCGTCCAGCGGCGCGCGGGCGACAACTCGGCGGGAGGGCTTGGGGCGGCGCCGGCCGGTTCCCGAGCCGGCGCTTGCGGAGCCTGGGCGGCTTGCTGCGGCATCGAACGGACTTCTCGTTATGTTTTCGTTTCGGGAGGCCAAGGCCACCCTCTGACTTGCCGCCGTTGTACATGAGGGGGGATGAGGGGGCAAGGATGGGGGTCGGGGCCGGGCCGGACGGGGGCGGTATCGGCCGGCCTGCGGCCATCTGCGTGGCGGCGCTGCGGCGCCCGGAGGTCGGCGCCCCGGCCTTGACCGCCTCGGCCGCGCCGCCTATCTCGCGCGCTCCCGATTGCCCCGTCGTCTAACGGTAAGACTACGGACTCTGAATCCGTCTATCGAGGTTCGAATCCTCGCGGGGCATCCACTTCTCCACCGCGCTTTCCTAAATGGCTTGCCGCCGGGCTTTGCCTGCGGGACAAGGGCCTGGCTTTGGTCGCGCGGGAGGGTATCATGCGGCGTTTCACGATCTTCGGGCTTTGCGCCCTCCTCGCGGCCGCGGCGCCGGCGCTGGCCGACGTCACCGTGCGCTACAAGGTCAAGGGCCAGGCCCAGCCGACCGTCAGCCTGGCGGTTGCGGACGACGGCCGCGCGCGCTTCGACAGCGGTGACGGGGTCGTCCTCATCACCCGCGACAATGTCGGCTATTTCGTCACTCCCGATCCGCGTGGGCCGGTGGTCGGCCGCCAGGACGACGGCATCGCCTTGGTCACCGAATTCGCCGGCGGGATGATCGCCATGATGTCGGCCGCTCAGGAGCAGGCGCAGCAGGCGCCGCCGGCTCCGCCGCCCGCCGCCGCGCAGCCGCCGGGGACCCGAGTCGCGCCGCCCGCGCCGCCGGCTCCGCCCGCTCCCGCTCCCAGCCGGGGCTTTGCCGAGCTTCGCGCGATGGTGCTGAGCCCGTTCGAGGCCGAGGCGCGAGGCCACGAGACTGTCAGCGGGCGCGAGGGCACGGTCTACGTCATCGCTCCGGCGGCGGGCGGCCAGGGGCCGACGCTGGAAGTTGTGATCGCCAGCGATGCCGACCTCGAACCGGTCGGGCGCGAGATGCGGCGGCTGCTCGGCCTGACCGAGGGTCCGGCCACGGCGCTCCTCGGCGAAACGCCCGACATGATCCGCGAGCTCGACGGGTTGCTGGCGCGCGGCGTTCCGATCCGGATCGGCCAGCATTTCACCCTCGACGGCGTCAGCGCCGCGCCGATTCCCGAATCTGCCTTCGCGCTGCCGGGGCCGGTGCTGACCCGCGCCCAGCTGCAGGAGCGGATGGCGCTGATGCCGCCGGCGATCGCGCCCGAGGAGGCGGACGAAGTGCCGACCGCCTCCGAGGATGATTGACCTTCTCGATCGGGTGCTGGAGGAGGCCCGCCCGCATCGCGCGCGCGGCAAGGTCGCCGATTATATTCCCGCGCTCGCCACGGTCGATCCGGACAGGCTCGGCATCGCCGTCGCCGATGCTCAGGGACGGGTGCACGGCGCCGGGGATTGCGACGAGCCCTTCTCCATCCAGTCGATCTCAAAGGTCTTCACCCTGGCCCTGGCGCTCGACCGGGTCGGGGCGGGGCTGTGGGAGAAAGTAGGGCGCGAGCCTTCGGGCAGCGCCTTCAACTCGATCGTCCAGCTCGAGGCCGAGCGAGGCAAGCCGCGCAATCCGCTGATCAACCCGGGCGCGATGGTGGTGACCGACCAGCTGATCGGCGCGCGCCGGCCCGGCGCAGCGATCGACGATCTCCTCGCCATGTTGCGGACACAGGCGCGCGACCCGCGCGTCGAGGTCGACGAGGTCGTGGCGCGGTCTGAGGCCGAAACCGGCGCCCGTAACCGCAGCCTCGCCTGGTTCATGAAGAGCTGCGGCATCCTCGCCAACGACGTCGAAACCGTGCTCGGCGCTTATTTCCGGCAATGCGCGGTGGCGATGAGCTGCCGCCAGCTCGCCCGCGCCGGCCTCTTCCTCGCCTTCGACGGCCGCGACCCCGAAACCGGTGCGGAGGTGATCGCCTGGCATAGGGCGCGCCGGATCAACAGCGTGATGATGCTGTGCGGCCATTACGACAATAGCGGCGAGTTCGCATTCCGGGTCGGCCTGCCGGGGAAGAGCGGCGTCGGCGGCGGCATATTGGCGATCGCCCCCGGCCATGGCGCGATCGCGGCCTGGTCGCCGGCGCTCAACGAATCGGGGACCAGCGCGGCCGGCGCGGCGGCGCTCGAGGCCCTGGTCGAACGGACCGGATGGTCGGTGTTCGTGTGATCGTTTCGTCGCCGGAAGCGTCGCCTTTGTCGATCCGGCGCAGCGCTCGTCGAATCGACCGCCGCGCTTGTCGCAGCTTGCATGCCCCGTGCGGCCGGGGCGGCTAACCCCTTTCCATCGGCAAGCCCGCCGGGATTTGGAAAGGAAGAAGAGATGACCGCCGACAAGATTCGGAACGTGTCCACGATGATCGCCGCTCTGTTCGTCAGCCTGCTGATGGTGGCCGCGACGACCTCCATGCCGGTCGTGGCGTAAGCCTCGATGTGGCCATACGGGATGCCGGGGTAGGGCGTCCGGGCGAACCCTTTGACAAGGTTCGGATCCCGCGCCCTCCCCGGTACGCCTCCCAGTCTTGAATGAAGCTTATTCCAGACCGAGCGCGGCCTTCGTCGCCGCCACATAGCTCGGACCGACCTGCACCTCGGCGCCGTCGGCGAGCACCAGGGCCAGAGACCGGCCCTCCCTCTTCACCTCACTGACCCGATTCGGCCGAACGAAGGCCGACCGATGCACGCGCAGCAAGGGCGAACCCGCCAGTCGCTCCTCGAGCGCGGCCATGGTGATCCGCAGCATGTGGCTGCGCAACTCGGTGTGCAGAAGCACATAATCGCGCGCGGCCTCGATCCATTCGATCGCCTCCAGCGGCACCCGGCGCTGGCCGTGCCGTTCGGGCACCCAGAACCCGTCGTCGCCCGGAGCCGGGGCGGGGCCCCCGCGCAATTCGGCGACCTCGGCCTCGAGCTGCTCGGCCCGGCTCAGCGAGGCCCGTTGCGCGCGCCGCCGCCGGGCGCGGTCGACGGCCTGGCGCAACCGGTCGAAGCGGACCGGCTTGAGCAGATAATCGGTGGCGTCGACGTCGAAGGCGTCGGGCGCATAATGTTCGTGGGCGGTCACGAAGACGAGCTCCGGGCGCGGATCGAGATCGATGTCGGCGGCTGCGGCAAGGCCGTTCTTGCCCGGCATCTGGATGTCCATGATCACCAGCTCGGGTGTGAGCTCCTTGATCCGCTCCAGCGCCTCGTTGCCGTCGCCGGCCGTGCCGACCACCTCGGCGCCCTCGATGTCGCCGAACAGGGCGCGCAGGCGATCGAGCGCCAGCTGTTCATCGTCGACGAGCAATACCCGCATCTCTGGCCGCCCCCAAAGCCCCTGGCTGCGAAACTGCTTTCAGGCACGCAAGGGCGCGTGTCAATTCGCGTGCGCGGCCCGACCGGGTGAAAAAGCGGGGAATTCAGGCAGTGAGCTTGACCGCCGGGATGCGGATCGTGGCCACGAAGCGGCCGCCGACGGGGCCCGCGGTCAGCGAGGCGCGCTTGCCGAACACGGCTTGCAGGCGGTGGCGGACGTTGGCGAGGCCGACTCCGGCGCCCTCATTGCCGCGCAGGGAGTCGCCCTCGGCGCGCTCGTGCAGGCAATTGGCGACCGTGATCCGCAAAGCTCCGTCGTTGAGCTCGGCGTCGATCTCGATCTCGACCGGCGCGCGGGCACGGGCGACGCCGTGCTTGACCGCATTTTCGACCAAAGGCTGGACCAGGAAGCTCGGCACCAGAGCGTGGCAGGCCTCGGCCTTGCAATCGACCGTGACGCTGAGACGATCGCCGAAGCGAACGCTCTCGATATCGAGATATTCCTCGGTCAGCGCCAATTCTTCCTCGAGCGGTATGAGCTCGCCCGGATCGGCGTTGAGCGAGGAGCGCAGGAAGCTCGACAGCCGGTCGGTCATCGCCTCGGCATCCTTGTTGCGGCCGGTGACGATCAGCGCCGAGATCGAATTGAGCGAGTTGAACAGGAAATGCGGATTGAGCTGGTAGCGAAGCGCCGCCAGCTGCGCCTGCTGGGCGGCGAGCTGGGCCTCGGCGAGCTGGCGCTCCTGCATGATCCCGGCCCGGCGGACGTAATTGACGTGGAACAGGATCATATTGACCCCGAACACCAGGATGTAATTGAGCGTCGAGGAGTAAGCGCGGCTGAAATCGGTCGGCAGGTTTCGCCAGGGGTCGGCGAAATTGTCGGCGATCCACGACTGGAACATGAGGTCGAAGGTTGTGTTCACCGATGCGGCGGCGATCACCGCCAGCGCCCGCAGAGGCAGCCGGAGCAGGGGCGGCATGCTGATCGTCGCGCGCGAGGCGACGAACATCAGCATGGCGATCGCGATCGAGACGATGATCGTCGAGCAATCGAGCGCCACTCCGGTCCAGGGTTCGCCCTGATGGCGCTGGATGATCACGGGCAGGAAGACGAACAGGACGAACGTCCACAAAAGGACGGTCGACCTCAGCGCCTCGCTCCAGCGCGCATGGCTCTTCAGCGACGGCATGTGCGCGATTCCCCCCGGCAACGGAGAGCGATCCTGCCGCAAGACGGGCAGGGTGTCACGGGCCATCATGTTCATTGGGGCAGGTTTTCGAACATGCCGCCCCACTGGACGGGGCGTCCGACGGCGCCAAGCCCGGCGTGACGAAATCGCCGCCTGGCGCGACGAAAGTGTGAGAAATACCACATTGGCGTGACGCAATCGGCCCGGCCGTTTTTTTGATCCGCGCTTGCGGGCGCCGTCTCGGCGCGGCATCGAGGACGGCGATGATGAAGCGGGCGATTGCGATCCTGATGGCGCTGGCGCCGATCGTGGCGGCGCCGGCGCAGCCGCCGGATCCGGCCGCGCTCGTCGAACGCTACGAGGAGCTTTACCGGCAGACCGGCAATGCGAGCCTGCTGTGGCTGATCGCCGAGGCCCATGCCGGGCGATTCGTTGCTGCGGCGTTTCGCCGGCGATCCCGGTTACGACCGGGTGGCAGCGCGGATCGCGGCGGCGCTGCCCCAGGTGCGCCGCGCCCGCGAGGCGCATCGCGTGCACGTCGACGGGCTGGTTCCCGAAGGCCTGGCGGCGGACCTCCGCGACGGGGCGCTGTTCGTCGGCGACATGAACGGCCGGGCGATCCTGCGCATCGATCGGCGCGGCCGAGTCACGCGCTTCGCCGACCGGCTCGATCTGCGTCCGCTCGGCATGGCGGTGGATCCGGCGCGAGGCCTGCTCTGGGTCGCGACCAGCGACTCCTTCATCGCGGGCAGCCCGCCGCGATCGGCGCTGCTGGCGTTCGATCTGACGAGCGGGCGGCTACGGCAAAGAGTCTCGCCCGGCGAAGCGCGGTCGCTGAACGACCTCGCCATCGCCCCCGACGGAACGATCTTCGTCACCGACAGCCTCGGCGGCGCGCTGTTCCGCCTCGATCCCGGCGGCGTCGCGCTGGCCCCTGTCACGCCCGAGGGCGCTATGTCCTACCCGAACGGAGTCGCCCTCTCCGCCGACGCACGTTTCGTCTTCGTCGCCCAGGGCGTCGCGATCCGCCGGATCGAGGCGGCCACGGGGGAGATCGTCTCGCTCGCATTGCCGCCCGGCCTGGCGCTGCTCGGCATTGACGGCCTCTATGGGCACCGCGGCCGCCTGGTCGCGGTCCAGAATGGCGGCACGCCCGGGCGCGTCCTGCTGCTCGGCCTGTCCGCCGATCTGCGGGCCATCTCCGAATACCGGCTACTCGAGGCCGGCCATCCCGACTTCGACATTCCGACCACGGGCGCGATCGTCGGGGACCGCTTCGTCTTCATCGCCAACAGCCAACTGACCCGCCTCGCCGACGACGGCACGATCGCCGCCGGCCCGCCGCTGGCGCCGGTCGCCTTGCTCGAGGTCGCGCTGCCGCGAGATGCGGAAAACGCACGCGCGCCGGCGCGAAATGCAGCCGCGCCGGGATGATTTTCCCGCGCGCTGCTGCTAAGCGGGGCGGGCAAGGGAGGCAGGGTGGCAGACGCCGAAACCGCATTGATCCTGGCGCGGGTGCAGTTCGCGTTCACGGTTTCGTTCCATTTCATCTTTCCCGCTTTCTCGATCGGCCTCGCGTCCTACCTGGCGGTGCTGGAGGCCCTGTGGCTGAAGACCGGGCACGAGCGCTATCTCAACCTCTTCCGCTACTGGCTCAAGATCTTTGCTCTGGCCTTCGCGATGGGCGTCGTGTCCGGGATCGTGATGTCCTACCAATTCGGGACCAACTGGTCGGTCTTCTCGGACCGGGCCGGGCCGATCATCGGGCCGCTCATGGCCTATGAGGTGCTGACCGCCTTCTTCCTCGAAGCCGGGTTCCTGGGCGTGATGCTGTTCGGGATGAACAAGGTCGGCAAGGGCCTGCATTTCACGGCCACGCTGATGGTGGCGATCGGCACCTTCATCTCGGCCTTCTGGATCCTCTCGGTGAACAGCTGGATGCACACGCCGACCGGCTGGGCGATGAACGACGTCGGGCAGTTCGTGCCGGCCGGAAGCTGGCTCGACATCATCTTCAATCCGAGCTTCCCCTATCGGCTCGTCCACACCGTCCTCGCCGCCTATCTCACCACCGCCCTGGTCGTCGGCGGGGTCGGCGCCTGGCACTTGCTCAAGGGGCGCGGGACGGCGGAAGTGCGGACGATGTTCTCGATGGCGATGTGGATGCTGGCGCTGGTCGCGCCGGTGCAGATCTTCGCAGGCGACCAGCATGGCCTCAACACGTTAGAACATCAGCCGGTGAAGGTGATGGCGATGGAAGGTCATTTCCAGAGCCATCCCGAGGGCGCGCCGCTCGTCCTGTTCGGCATTCCCGACCAGGCGGCGCAGCGGATCCGGGGCGCGGTCGAAATACCGCATCTCGGCTCGCTGATCCTGAAGCACGATCCCAATGCGCCGCTGCCGGGGCTCGATACGGTGCCGCTGGCGGATCAGCCCCCGGTCGCCATCGTCTTCTGGTCCTTCCGTATCATGGTGGGCCTCGGCCTCATGATGATGGGGCTTGGGCTGTTCAGCCTTTGGGGCCGGCTCAGGAATCGACTTTACGATTGGCGGCTGCTGCACCTTTATGCGCTCTTTATGGGGCCGGCGGGCTTCGTCGCGGTGATCGCCGGCTGGGTGACCACCGAGGTCGGGCGCCAGCCCTGGGTGATCTACGGGCTGCTGCGGACGCGCGACGCCGTATCGCCGATCGCGACTCCTGGCGTCACCGGTTCTCTGATCGCCTTCGTCATCGTCTATTGCGCGGTGTTCGCGGCCGGCACCTGGTACATCTTGCGGCTGATGCGCGCACCGCCGACGGCCGGCGAGCACGGGCCGGAGGGCGGGCCGATCCGAAGCGCGGGGATCACGCCCGCGCCATCGGTCGGGCGCGGTCCGGGGGAGGCAAGATGAGATGATCCTATCCCGCCATTCCGGCGAAAGCTGGAATCCCACGTCTCCTGTCCACGGCCGCAAAGGAAGGGAGATTCCAGCTTTCGCTGGAATGACGGCGCGATGATCGATCTCACCATCGTCTGGGCCTTCATCATCACCTTCGCGGTGGCGATGTATGTAGTGATGGACGGGTTCGATCTCGGCATCGGCCTCCTCTTTCCGCGCCTGCCGGTCGGCAAGGAGCGCGATCTCGCGATGAATTCGATCGCGCCGGTGTGGGACGGCAACGAAACCTGGCTGGTGCTCGGCGGCGGCGGGCTGCTCGCCGCCTTCCCGCTCGCTTATGCGATCGTCCTGCCCGCGCTCTATGCCCCGCTGACCGCGATGCTGCTCGGACTGGTCTTCCGCGGCGTCGCCTTCGAATTCCGCTGGCGCGACTCGGGTCACCGAAAGATCTGGGATTCCGGCTTCTTCCTCGGATCCTTGGTCGCGACCTTCGCGCAGGGCATCACGCTCGGCGCCCTGCTGCAGGGGATCAGGGTCGAGGGGCGGGCCTATGCCGGCGGCTGGTGGGACTGGCTGACTCCGTTCAGCCTGCTGACCGGCGCGAGCCTGGTGATCGGCTACGCGCTGCTCGGCGCCGGCTGGCTGATCTGGAAGACCGGGGGGCCGGTGCAGGCGCGCGCCCGGCGCCATGCGCGCACGCTCGCCCCGGCCCTGCTCGCCGCGATCGGGGCGGTGAGCCTGGCGACACCGACGCTCGAACTCCAATATGCCGAACGCTGGTTCGATTTCCCCGGGCTGCTGGTCACCGTGCCGATGCCGCTCTTGGTCGGCGCCGCCGCGCTCGGTCTGTGGCTGAGCTTGAAGGGCAGGCGCGACTGGCTCCCCTTCGCGCTGACCCTGGTCCTGTTCCTGCTGTCGATGGCCGGACTCGCCGTGTCGGTCTGGCCGGACGTGATCCCCGGGCGAGTGACCATCTGGCAGGCCGCGGCGCCTTATTCGAGCCAGCTCTTCATGCTGGTCGGCGCGGCCGTCCTGGTGCCGATGATCCTCGCTTATACCTTCTGGGCCTATTGGGTGTTCCGCGGCAAGGTCGACGAGGAAGGCTATCATTGAGGCTGGTCGGCGCGGCGCCGGGGAGAAATGGGATGAACTGGACCGTAAGCGACATTCCCGCGCAGGACGGCCGGCTGGCGATCGTCACCGGCGCCAGCGGCGGGCTCGGCTACGAAACCGCGCTTGCGCTCGCCGGCGCCGGAGCGCGGGTGATCGTCGCGGCGCGGAGCGCACCGAAAGGCGAGGCGGCGGTCGCGCGCATCGCGGCGGCGCATCCCGGCGCTCAGGCGAGTTTCGAGGCGCTCGATCTGGCCAGCCTCGCCTCGGTCGCGGCCTTCGCCGGGCGGATCGCGGCCGCCCATCCCGAAGTGCATATCCTCGTCAACAATGCCGGCGTGATGGCGCTGCCCGAGCACGAGGAGACGCAGGACGGTTTCGAGCGGCAGATGGGGGTCAATTATTTCGGCCATTTCGCGCTGACCGGGCGGCTTTTGCCACAGCTCAAGGCCGGCGGCGCCCGAATCGTCCAGCTCAGCAGCCTCGCCCATGCCCGGCGGGGCGGCCTCGATCCGGGCGACCTTCAGAGCGCTCGCGGCTACGAGCCGTGGCGGGCCTATTCCTGGTCGAAGCTGGCGATGCTGATGTTCGCGCTCGAACTCGACCGTCGCGCCCGATCCGGCGGCTGGGGGATCGTCAGCACCGCCGCCCATCCCGGCTGGGCGACGAGCGATCTGATCGCCAACGGCATGGGGACGAGCCTCAGGACCCGGTTGATCGGCCTGATCTGGCCGCTGCTCGCCCAGTCGGCCGCGGCCGGCGCGCTGCCCACGCTCTACGCCGCGACCGCGCCCGAAGCGCAGGGCGGCGCCTATTACGGCCCGCAGGGCAGGAGCGAGCGCAAGGGGCCGCCCGGCCCCGCCCGGATCAGCGCCGGCGCGCGCGACGAGGCGGCGGCGGCGCGATTGTGGGAGGAGGCCGAGCGGGTGACCGGTGTTCGCCTCGGCTAGCGTTCCGTTGTCGGCCGAAACCGCTCTAACCCCGGGTGCGCAGCCACCAGTCGACCAGCATCAGCACGCCGACGCTGGCGGTGCCGAGGCTCGCGAGCAGCACCGCGCCGGCGGCCGCGTCCTTGGCGAAGCCGATCTCCTCGTGGATTTCCGGATGGAGGCGGTCGATCAGATATTCGAGCGCGGCGTTGACCATTTCTGCGGCGAAGACGAGCGCGATGCACAGGCCGATCAGCGCCCACCAGACGAGGCCCGGCCGAGTGAATGCGGCGACCGCCAGAGCGAGCAAGGCGAAGCCGACATGCATTCGAAAGCTCTTCTCGCGCGCGAAGACGATGCGGACGCCGTTCCAGGCATAGCCGAAGCGGTCGAGGAAGGAGCCGTTCTTCATCCGCGCGAGACTAGCGGTTAAGCGGGCGCGGGCAAGCGGGAGGCAGGATGGTGATGGACGAGGATCGCGCGCGGCCCCTGTGGCAACGCCTCGCCTGGTTCGTCGGGCTTTGGGCCGCGGGCGTGGCGGCGGTCGGGGCGGTGGCCTACGGGCTGCGTTGGTGGCTGATCTGAAGCGAGCGACCACTCCCGTTCATTTCGCGCTCACGCCGACTGGGTGAAAGCCCGTTCCGGGAGGGAAATGAATGCGCGCGATCCTGATCCTCGCAATGCTCGGCGCGGCGCCCGCCGCCGCCCAGGACCGGCCCTTGTCGCCGCCGCGGACCTGGTACGGCGAGGTCCGCGCCGCCGCCCAGGGCTGCGACGATGCGGCGCTCCGCCTGCCCCCTTTTCACAACATCGATTACGATCGCGACGCCCGCCGCCAGCTTGCGGCGATGCTGGGGATCGATCCGGCGCGCTGCCCGGGGGTGGCGGCTGCGGCTGCGGCGATGATCCGGGAACGGCTCGGCGCGCCGGAGCGGTTCGACGTCGATCTCGATCTGCTCGCGTTCGCTCGCCGCGGCTCGGCGCTAGGCCAGGGCGCGTCCAGCGACCCCGCCGCCACCGACCTTTACGGGCGCATGCTCTGGCTGTTCGCGGATCATCCTCCCGAGCTTCCGCATTGGGCCGCGGCCGAGCGTGAAAGCTGGCTGACCAGGCCGGAGGCGATCGAGATGCTGCGGCGGCGCAACGACGAACCGCGCCTGAGGACGCGGCGCTCGCTCGAGCTCGAAGGCGAATTGCGCCTGCGCCGCGGCGCGCCCTTCTACGATCCCGTGCGCGCCGGCGCCCTGCTCGAAGACAGCAGCCTCTTCTTCAACCTCGAAAACCGGCTGCGCGTCAGCCGCCTGTTCATCGAGGGCGATCATCTCCCCGCCGATTATCCGCGTGCCGCCGCGCCCTTCCTGATGGTCGCGTCGATGCAGGGCGAAATCGCGGCCGATTATCAGCGCGAGCTGCTGCGCATCGGCCGGCTTGCGGCGGCGGCGGCGCGGACATCAGCCGAGCGCGCGGCGGCGCTGCGCATCCTTTACGCCGCCGCGCTCGATGGCCGATTCGGCAGCCGTGCCGACGTCGCGGCGATGCGGCGGCGGATCGGCCGCGCCCCGGATCGGCCGCTCGCGCCGGCCGATACGGCGCGGATCGCCGACGTCATGGCAAGTCCGTTGCGTTGGGCCATGCCCTATCGCCGCGACGGTGAACCGCTCGAGCGGCCGCCGATCGTGCTTCGGGCGCTGATCGGGCCCGACGGCCGGGTGGCGCTGGCGCTCGTCGCGCGGTCGAGCGGCTCGGCGGAGCGCGATCGTGCCGCGCTCGGCGCCTGGGCCGAACATGGTGGCCTGGCCGACCTGTCGGCGACGGCGGGAGGCCGCCTCGTCTGGGCCGAGCTGCCGCCGATCGATCCGCTGCCCGATTGAAGCCGGCTCAGGCTGGATCCTGCTCGCTCGTCAGGCCGATCAGATTGCCTTCGCTGTCGCGTGCGACGGCGAGCCAGAGGTCGTGGGCGCCGACCCGGGCGATGAAATGGGCGTCGGCCTCGAAGGTGATGCCGTCGGCCGCGAGCGCGCGCTGCGCCGCCGCCGCGTCGGGCACGGCATAATAGACGATCGACGCCGCCGCCGTCTCCGGACCCTCGGGCGGGCTCAGCATCAGCCGGGTCTGGCCGCATTGGTAGAAGGCCAGGCCGGGCGGCGCGTCGAACAGATGAGTGAGGCCCAGCTGCTCGCCATAGAAATGCTTGGCGCGAGCAAGATCGCGAACCGGGATTGCAATTTGCGAGATATGAGAGGGGCTTACGGGCATGGATTATGCTCCCGTTTCATGCTAACAGTTCGTAATAAATAATCGTTAGCATAACTAATAAAGGGTTTCAACATGGGCGATGGGGAATTGAAGGACGTCGCCGCGCGGCTGCATGCGACCGCGATCCGGCTGTTGCGGACGCTCCGCCGCGAGGATGACGGCAGCGGGCTTTCGGCGCCGCGCCTGTCGGCATTGTCGGTGATCGTCTATGCCGGGCCGCTGTCGCTGGCGGCGCTCGCCGAAGCCGAGCAGGTCAAGCCGCCGACGATGAGCCGGATCGTCGAGGCTCTTGTCGGCCGCGGCCTCGTCACCCGCGTCGCCAAGGCCGGCGATCGCCGAAGCGTCGAGATCACGGCCACCGCCGAGGGCCTTCAATTGCTCGCCGCCGGCCGCGAACGCCGCGTCCGCGCGCTGATCGGGCGGCTCGGCAAGCTCGCCGAATCGGAGCGCCGCGCGCTCGCCCGGGGCGTCGAGATATTGGAGCGGGTGGCGCGCTGACGCTTGCATCTCGCGGTACGAGCGGGGACAGTCGCGGCCACCGGAGGGGGAACGATCATGCACTGGATGCTGATGCCGCTGCGCCGCTACGCCGATTTTTCGGGCCGTTCGCGGCGGCGGGAATATTGGATGTTCGTCCTTTTCAACCTCCTGTTGGCGACGGCCTTCTGGGCGCTGATCGGCTTCGTCATGCTGGTCCTCTATGTCGCCGACGCCAGCGAAACCGCGATGATGGCCGTCTTCATCCCTTTGGTCTTCGCCTACTCGCTGGCCGTGCTGGCATTGATGATCCCGGGCGTCGCCGTGACCGTCCGCCGGCTCCATGATCTCGACAAATCGGGCTGGACGCTCCTCCTCGCGCTGATTCCACTGATCGGCGCGATCGTCCTGCTTGTCTTCTATTGCACCGAGGGGACGCGCGGGCCCAACCGCTTCGGGCCGGACCCGAAGGGCCAAGGGGCGGTGGCTTAGCCCTTCTTGCCATGAAGGCTTCGGTCCGGCGCGCGCCACGGTTGAGCTTTGCCGCGTCTTCGTCCATGGGACGCTCCACCCGTCGGGCAGATGGCTGGTTGCGCTCTTGTTGCAGTGCAGCATAATCGCTATATCGCGCGGACATTCTTCCCGAACCGAGAGTTTTTTCGAGATGAGCCTTCGCAACGTGGCGATCATCGCCCACGTCGATCACGGCAAGACGACCCTCGTCGACCAGCTGTTTCGCCAGTCCGGCACCTTTCGCGACAATCAGCGCGTGGAGGAGCGGGCGATGGATTCGAACGACCTCGAGAAGGAGCGTGGGATCACCATCCTCGCCAAATGCACCTCGGTCGAATGGGAGCATGACGGCACGACGACCCATATCAACATCGTCGATACGCCCGGCCACGCCGATTTCGGCGCCGAAGTGGAGCGCATCCTCTCGATGGTCGACGGAGTCATCCTGCTGGTCGACGCCGCCGAAGGGCCGATGCCGCAGACCAAGTTCGTCACCGGCAAGGCTCTGGCGTTGGGCCTCAAACCGATCGTCGTCGTCAACAAGATCGACCGGCCCGACGCGCGCCCGGCCGAAGTGCTCGACGAATGTTTCGAGCTTTTCCTGAGCCTCGACGCCAATGACGAGCAGCTCGATTTCCCGACGCTCTATGCGAGCGGGCGCAACGGCTATGCCGGCCTCACCGACGACGTCCGCTCGGGCACTCTCGATCCGATGTTCGAAACCATCGTCGCCCATGTCCCCGCGCCCGACGCCGATCCCGATGGTCCGTTCAAGATGCTTGCGACCCTGCTCGACCGCGACAATTTCGTCGGCCGGGTGCTGACCGGACGGATCGCCTCGGGCAAGCTTCGAATCAACATGCCGATCAAGGCGATCGACGACGAGGGCAAGATCGTCGAGGAAGGCCGCGCCACCAAGATCATGGCGTTCCGCGGCCTCGAGCGCGTCCCGGTCGAGGAAGCGGGCGCGGGCGACATCGTCGCCATCGCCGGCCTCACCAAGGCGACCGTCTCCAACTCGATCGTCGAGCCTTCGGTGACAGAGCCGCTCCACGCCCAGAAGATCGATCCGCCGACCTTGGCGATGACCTTCACCGTCAACGATTCGCCGATGGCGGGCCGCGAGGGCTCAAAGGTCACCAGCCGAATGATCCGCGACCGGCTCGACCGCGAGGCCGAGGGCAACGTCTCCTTCAAGATCACCGAGAGCGCCGACAAGGACGCCTTCGAGGTCGCCGGCCGCGGCGAGCTCCAATTGGGCGTGCTGATCGAGACGATGCGCCGCGAGGGCTTCGAGCTGACCATCAGCCGCCCGCGAGTCCTTTTCCGCGACGGCGAGAATGGCCGCGAGGAGCCCTATGAGCAGGTCGTGATCGACGTCGACGACGAATATTCGGGCACCGTCGTCGAGAAGATGGCGCAGCGCAAGGCGGAGCTCACCGACATGCGCCCGTCCGGCGGCGGCAAGACCAGGATCACCTTCTCCGGCCCCTCGCGCGGCCTGATCGGCTATCATGGCGAGTTCCTCTCCGATACCCGCGGCACCGGCATCATGAACCGGATGTTCGAGCGCTACGGCCCCTTCAAGGGGCGGATCGAAGGGCGGCAGAACGGCGTCCTCATCTCGAACGGATCGGGCGAGGCAGTGACCTATTCGCTCGGGCCCTTGGAGGAGCGCGGCATCCTCATGGTCGGCAATGGCGACGTCGTCTACGAAGGCATGATCGTCGGCGAGAACGCCAAGCCCGAGGATCTCGACGTCAACCCGATGAAGACCAAGCAGCTCACCAATTTCCGCGCAAGCGGCGGCAAGGACGACACCGTCCGCCTCAGCCCGCCTTGGCGGATGACGCTCGAACAGGCGATCGCCTATATCCAGGACGACGAACTGGTCGAGGTCACGCCCAAGTCGATCCGGCTGCGCAAGCGCTATCTGGATCCGCACGAGCGGAAGCGGGCGAGCCGCAAGGCCGAGGCGGCTTAAGGGCGAGGCGCCCGTGGTTGCCTCGATCTCGCCGCGCCGCCGTCTGCACAATTTCTCCTTCTTCCGCGGACCAGGCCTGCAAGACGTTATGCTAGGCGCCGGATCGACAATTTACCGGGCAGGAAGGGGACGATCGATGGCGGGACTCGCGCGAACCAATGGCGGCGGCTGGCGTGGGAGCCCGTGGCGGATCGCGCTCTGGGGGGTTCCGGCGCTGCTTCTGCTCGTGCCGGCGGTGGCGATGCGCTTCACCGACGAGGTGAAGTGGGACGGGGCCGACTTCGCCGCCATGGCCATCCTCCTGTTCACGGCCGCCGGCGCCTTCGATCTGGCGGCGCGCGCGACCCTCAGCTGGGCCTATCGCGCCGCCGCCGCCGTCGCCGTGACGGCCTCGTTCCTGATCGTCTGGATCAACCTCGCCGTCGGCATGATCGGCCCGGAGGACGATCCCTACAATCTCCTGTTCGGCGGCGCGATCGCCGTCGCCCTGATCGGCGCCATGCTCGCCCGCTTCCGCCCCGCCGGCATGGCCCGCGCGATGCTCGCGGCCGGCGCCTGGCAGGCCGCGGTCGCCGCCGCCGGGCTCACCGCCGATTGGCGCGGCGGCGTCTCCACCCTGGTGCTGGCCGGCTTGTGGCTGGTCGCCGCCGGCCTGTTCCTCAGGGCGGGACGACAGGAGGCGGGCGCCGGCTGAGCGTCTCGGCGGCGCCGAGCCCGAGCGCCACGGCGCGGCGGGTGATCACCCGGCCATCTTCGAGATCAGCGCCCATTCCGCCTCGCGCACCGGCGAGACGGAAAGCCTCGACTGGCGCACGAGCAGCATCTCGGCCAGCTTCGGTTCGGCCTTGATCTCGGCGAGCGTCACCGGCCGCTTCACCGGCTTGACGGGCTTCATCTCGACCGAGACCCATTTGCCGTCCTCGCCCTCGGGCCGGCCCTCGCGGCTGACGCGCATGATGCCGACCACCGCCTTCTGGTCGTTGCTGTGGTAGAAGAACGCCTCGTCGCCGACCTTCATCGCGGCCAGGTTCAGCCGCGCCGCATAATTGCGCACGCCGTCCCACTCGGTCTTGCCGTCACGGACGAGATCGTCCCAGCTGAACACGTCGGCTTCCGATTTCATCAGCCAATAGGCCATGGGCACTCCTCAAGAGACCGCTTTCAAAGCGGCGACGCTAAGCCTAAATCTGCGCCCGTGAAAGTCCGTCCCGCGCTCCTCCTCCTTCCCATCCTGCTGGCCGGCTGCGGCGAACGGGCGCCGCGCAACGAGGGCAGCAAGGGCTCGACCACGCCGCCTTATGTCCGCGAGACGGAGGATCCGTCTTTGCTCAACGAAGCGACGGCGCCGGTCCGGGTCGGCGAGCTCGGGCCCAATTTCGCCGCCTGCAACGGGCGCGGCGCAACTCGCGACCGGGCGCCGGGCGGGCCGGTGCCGGTGCGCTCCGCGCCTTACGATTCGGCGGGCGAGATCGACCGCCTCGAGCCCGGCGCCCAATTCTTCATCTGCTCGCGCAGCCACGATCAGCGCTGGTTCGGCATCGTCTACGACCGTGACGGCGAGGCGGGGGTGCGATGCGGCGTCTCCGGGCCTGCCGCGGCGCGTCGCGATTATCAGGGGCCGTGCGCGGCCGGCTGGGTCCAGAGCGCCCGGGTGCGGCTGGTTTCCGCCGTCCCGCCTCAGTTGACGCCCGCATCCGAAGGCCCCGCCCGCGACCGATAATCGGCCAGTTCCATCCGCTCGTCCCGTCCGCCGCGCACTCTATCGCTGCACTGCAGCATAAATGTTGATTCCCCGCGCCGCGGGGGCCACGTGCCGCTCACTGATTTCCAAGAGCGGGTGTCGCCCGGGCGTTTTGACGCCGGCGGCCAGGGCAAGACGGAACGGAAGAGCCGGCGGCGAATCGCAATCGCATTCGCCCGGCAAGGCCGCGCCGCAATGAAGCAAGCTACACATGGTTCGCACGGTTCGCGCCGGGGCTTTCGCCACGGCCGCTCTCGCTTTCGCTGCCACCATCCTGTGGGCGGCGCCGGTCCGCGCCTTCGACGGCGGCATCGTGCCGGCCCTCTATTTCGAACATGCCACGGCCGGCCAAGAGCTCAGCGAGCTCGCGCTCAACGGAGACGCGCTCGACGGAGATGAGCTGCCGGCCACGACCGGGACCGAGGAGGCCGGCCATATGGCCGCGACCGCCGAGACGCCGTCGCCGCGCGGCCTGGTCGAACTGGTCGAAACCTATGCCGGGGCGGAATCGCTGAGCGCGGAGCAGCATTGCCTCGCCAGCGCCGTCTATTTCGAAGCCCGCGGCGAATCCCTCGAAGGCCAGCTCGCGGTCGCCGAAGTGGTGCTGAACCGGGCCGCGTCGGGCCGCTATCCGGCGACCTGGTGCGGAGTCGTCGTCCAGCGCGCCCAATTCTCGTTCGTTCGCCGCGGCACGATTCCCCGCGCCGACCGCGACAGCGAGGCCTGGCGCCGGGCCGTCGCCATCTCCCGGATTGCCGAGGCGCGCGAGCAGCGCGTGCTGCCGCAGGACGTGCTCTGGTATCATGCGAGCTACGTCCGGCCGAGCTGGGGCCGCCGGCTCGACCGCAACGGCCAGATCGGCACCCACATCTTCTATCGCTGAGCCGGCGCCTCCAGCGTCCTCAACGTGATCGAATAGCGCAGGAATTCGACCGGTGGGATGCTGTGCTCCCATTCGGCGCGGGCCGCTCCGCGCAGCAAATAGATCGAGCGCGGCGCTGCCCGCAGCGTGAAGCGTTCCCACTTTGCGCCCTGCCGCCGGCGGAAGCGCAATGGGGCGGGCGAGAGGAGCGAGATGCCGAGGACATCGCCGAACACCGGCCGGTCGCGGTGCCAGCCGAGCCCGGCGCCCTCGCCGTAGCGGATCAGCAAAGCGTGTTCGAGCGCGTCGGCGGGGAGCCCGGCGAAGGCGGCGGCGCGATCGCGGACCGGGATCAGCCAGTCGGGCAGCGCCGCCGCCTCGCCGAGGCCACTGCCGTCGAACCGGTAGGCCCAGCCGAACGAGACGGTTTCGCGACGGCCGAGGAATCCCTGGAACTCGAATGGCTTGAACGGGAGCGATTCGAGGTGCGCGACCAGCGCTCGCTCTTCCGCAACGGAGAGGAAATCGGGGCGGTGGACGAGGCCTTCGGGCGCGCCGGCGGGGACGAAGAGGGTGAGCTGTGCGTCGATCACGGCGGCTCAACGCACGAACGCCCGAAGCGGCGCGGGCAACGGAACCTGCTGCGCTGCAACATCGTTGTCGTTCCGGCCGATTCGGCCCTGTTTCAGGAGAGTAGATTATGCGAATCGCCCAGATCGCCCCGCTGGCGGAAGCGGTGCCTCCCAAGCTTTATGGCGGAACCGAGCGGGTCATTTGGTGGCTGACCGAGGCCCTGGTCGCGCAGGGCCACGAGGTGACCCTGTTCGCAAGCGGCGATTCGCAGACTTCGGCGCGGCTCGTGGCCGGCGCTGAAAAGGGCCTCCGCCTCGTCGGGATCAACGATCATCTCGCCAGCCTGCTCGCCATGCTCGATCGCGTGCTGAGCGCGGCCGACCAGTTCGACATCCTCCATTTCCACATCGACTTCCTGCAATTCCCAACCTTCCGGCACCTCGCCGGCAAGTGCCTGACCACCCTGCACGGGCGCCAGGACTTTCCCGATTTCTGGCCGGCCTACCGGACCTTCCCAGAGATGCGGCTGGTTTCCATCTCGGACGACCAGCGAGCGCCGATCGTCGACGCGAACTTCGCCGGGACGATCCATCACGGACTGCCGGCGGATCTCATCCCGCCGGGCGACGGGGGCGACTATCTCGCCTTTATCGGCCGAATCTCTCCCGAGAAGCGTCCCGACCGGGCGATCGAGATCGCCAGGCGCGCCCGCATGAAGCTGAAGATCGCCGCCAAGGTCGACCGCGCCGACCGGGACTATTTCGAGCGCGAGATCGAGCCTTTGCTCGGCGATCCGCTGATCGAGTTCGTCGGCGAGATCGGCGATTCGGCCAAGCCCGCTTTCCTGGGCGGCGCCCGCGCGCTGCTGTTCCCGATCGACTGGCCCGAGCCGTTCGGCCTGGTGATGATCGAGGCGATGGCGGCGGGGACGCCGGTGATCGCCTGGCGCCACGGTTCGACGAGCGAAGTGATCGAAGAGGGGCGAAGCGGCTTCCTCGTCGACGGCATCGACCAGGCGGTCGCCGCGGTCGGGGCGGCGGCCCGCTTGCCCCGCGCCGGCGTCCGCGCCGCGTTCGAGCAACGCTTCACCGCCGATCGCATGGCCCGCGACTATGTCCGGCTGTACGAACGCCTCCTTCGGGCCGATAAGCCGGCAATGTTCGGAAAGACGATGATCGCGGCCGCCTGAACGGTGAACGAAGTCACGCCTCCCTCGGTCTGGCCCGGGCCGGAGCCGCACGCGGCGCCCGAAAGCTACCATATCGAGGCGACCAAATCGCTCGTCGACCGCACCTTGCGGACGCTGAAGCATGACGATCTGTTCGGTGTGTTCGACAAGCAGGGCGATTGCCGCGGCGGCGAGGACGGACCCGACGGCCTGTTCTACAAGGATACCCGCTTCCTCTCGGGCCTGAAGCTCCGGCTCGGCGGCAAGGAGCCTTTGCTGCTGAGCTCGACCGTGCTCGACGACAATGGCGCCCTGATCGTTGATCTTGCCAATGCCGATCTGCACGATGCCGAGGGCAAGGTCCGGCTGCAGCGCGATTCGATCTATGCCGGGCGGTTGAAATTCCTTCGCGGCCGCACCTGCTACGAGCGGATCCGAGTCCGCCGGTTCAATCCGGTGCCGGGGCCGATCCCGCTCGAAATCGCGTTCGACGCCGATTTCGCCGATCTGTTCGAAGTCCGCGGAGACCGGCGGCCGCGGCGCGGAACGTCGAGCGTCGCCGTGCTGGACGCGCGCAGCGTGCGCTTCGCCTATCTGGGGCTGGACGAAATCGAGCGCTCGACTTTGATCCACTTCGATCCGCCGCCCGATTTGCTGACCGAGCGGCGCGCGCGCTGGGATATCGACCTGGCGACGAAGGACCGGCTCAGCGTGGTCATGAAGATCGTCTGCGCGCTCGAGGGCGACGACGCCCCTGAGCCGCCGCTTCTCGCCCCGGCTTACCGGGCGGCGCGCACGTCGCGGCGAGATCGGGCGCGGGAGCGGGCGACGCTGACCAGCTCCAACGAATTGTTCAACACCGTGATCGATCGGTCGGCGTCGGACATCGACATGCTGCTGACCGACACCGAATACGGGCTTTATCCCTATGCCGGCGTACCCTGGTACAGCACGATCTTCGGGCGCGACGGGATCATCACCGCGATCGAGATGCTGTGGGCGGCCCCGGAAATCGCCAGGGGCGTGCTGAAGGCGCTGGCGCTGACTCAGGCGACCGAGGTGAGCGAGGCGGCGGACGCCCAGCCGGGCAAGATATTGCACGAGATGCGCGGCGGCGAGATGGCGCGACTGGGCGAGGTGCCGTTCCGCCGCTATTATGGCAGCGTCGACGCGACGCCATTGTTCGTTCTTCTCGCCGGCCTGTACCTGAAGCGATCGGGCGATATCGAGACGATCCGCGCGATCTGGCCGCATATCCGGGGCGCCTTGGGCTGGATCGATTCCTATGGGGACCCCGATGGCGACGGTTTCGTCGAATATGCCCGGATGACCGAGCGCGGCCTCGCCAACCAGGGCTGGAAGGACAGCTTCGATTCTATCTTCCACGCCGACGGCGCCGCCGCCGAGGGCCCGATCGCCTTGTGCGAAGTGCAGGCCTATGTCTTCGCCGCCAAGCGCGGCGCCGCCGGGATCGCGCGCGCTCTCGGCGACACGGTGACGGCCGCCGCGCTCGAGCGCGAGGCCGAGGCGATGCGGCAGCGCTTCGAGGACCGCTTCTGGATCGACGAAATGGGCTGCTACGCGCTCGCGCTCGATGGCGCCAAGCAGCCGTGCCGGGTGCTCTCGTCCAATGCCGGCCATGCCTTGTTCGCCGGCATCGCCAGCCCGGAGCGGGCGGCGCGGCTGGCGCGGCTGCTGACCGAGCGGCGTTTCTTCTCGGGCTGGGGGGTGCGAACGATCGCGGCGGGCGAAGCGCGCTACAACCCGATGTCCTACCACAATGGCTCGGTCTGGCCGCACGACAATGCGCTGATCGCGATGGGCCTGGCGCGCTACGGCCACAAGGACGAGGTGCTGCGGATCTTCCAGGGGTTGACCGAAGCGGCGATCTACGACGAATTCAGGCGGCTGCCCGAATTGTTCTGCGGCTTTTCGCGGCGGCGCAAGCGCGGGCCGACCGCTTATCCGGTCGCCTGCTCGCCCCAGGCCTGGGCGGCTGCGGCGCCGTTCGCTTTGGTCGCGGCGGCGACCGGGCTCGATCTCGATCATGGCGAGGATTGCGTGCGGCTCGCCAATCCGGCGCTGCCCGCCTTTCTCGACGATCTGTTCCTCAACGGGGTGACGGTGGCAGGCTCGCGGCTCGATCTGCGGCTGTCGCGGACCGGCGGCGACGTCACCACCGCCGTCGCCAGGCGCGAGGGCAAGGCGGCCCTGGTCATCGTCAAATAAGTGAGCAGCGGCAAGAGCCCCATGGTTTGACAGCCGCGAGCCGCGAGCCGCGAGCCGCGAGCCGCGAACCGATGACGGGACGCATGGCGGACGATTGCTGCTCGAACAAAGGCGCGGAGCTTGAGCGTATGGCGCGCCGTGCCGACCAGAAGCGCGTGCTGCAGGCCGTGCTGGCGATCAACGCGATTATGTTCGTCGTCGAGTTCGGCGCGGGCCTGGTCGCCGGCTCGGCGGCGCTCATGGCCGATTCCGTGGACATGCTGGGCGACGCGCTGGTCTACGCCCTCAGCCTCCACGCCATCGACCGGAGCGCGCGCTGGAAATCGGGCGCGGCGCTGGCCAAGGGTCTGTTCATCCTCCTCTTCGGCATCGCCGTGCTGGTCGACATCGCGATAAAGGTCGGCAGCGGCGTACCGCCCTCGTCCATGCTGATGCTCGCCTTCGGCGGCATCGCGCTGGCGGCCAACCTCGCCTGCCTGCGCCTGCTCTGGCGGTTTCGCGCCCAGGACGTGAATATGGCCAGCACCTTCGAATGCTCGCGCAACGACGTCATCTCCAATGTCGGCGTGCTGGCGGCGGCGGGAGGCGTGGCCTGGTTCGCCTCGCCCTGGCCCGACATCGCCGTCGGGGCCGCGATCGCGGGGCTGTTCCTGCGCTCGGCGGTGCGGGTGATCGGCGCCGCCGTTCCCGGGCTGAGGGGCGCCGCCACGCGCTCTGCGTGACGTCCGGCCCCAAATCTCGCGCGGAATGAGGAGAATAAGAGCCTTCAACAGGCTCAGCCCGACCATTGGGGGCAGGATGCGGCGCTTTGCCGCGCCGCAACAATCCGCTAAACGAGCGCGATGTCTACCTACACGATCGACACGGCGACCAGCCGAGCCACGCCGACGCCGGCGCCGATGAAGCGGCTGACCGCGCCGGCGATCATGGCCCGCAAGGGCAAGGATCCCATCGTCGCGCTCACCGCTTACACGATGCGGATGGCGCAATTGCTCGATCCGCATTGCGATTTCCTGCTGGTCGGAGACAGCCTCGGCCAGGTCATTTACGGCCTGCCCTCGACGATCCCGGTCAGCCTCGAAATGATGTGCGCGCACGGCGCCGCGGTGGTGCGCGGCTCGTGGCACGCTCTGGTCTGCGTCGACATGCCGTTCGGCTCCTATGAGGAGAGTCCCGAACAGGCCTTCCGCAATGCCGCGCGGGTGCTGAAGGAGACAGGGGCGGCCGCCGTCAAGCTCGAGGGCGGCGAGGCGATGGCCGAAACCGTCGCCTTCCTGTCGAAGCGCGGCATTCCGGTGATCGGCCATGTCGGCTTGACTCCGCAGGCGGTGAACGCTTTGGGGGGCTATCGCGCGCGCGGCCGCGACGATGCCGAGGCGCAGAAGGTGCTCGCCGACGCCCGCGCCATTGCCGAAGCGGGCTGCTTCGCACTCGTCCTCGAAGGAGTCATGGAGGAGATTGCCGCCGAGGCGACCAAGGCGGTCGCCTGTCCCACGATCGGAATCGGTGCGTCGGCCCGATGCGACGGCCAGATTCTGGTGACCGAGGACATGATGGGGATGTTCGAGCGGACGCCGCGCTTCGTGAAGCGCTATGGCGACCTCGCCGGCGAGATCGGCGCTGCGGCCGCCGCTTATGCCGGGGAGGTGAAGAGCCGCGCCTTTCCGACCGAAGAGCAGATCTACCGCGCGAAGACGTAGAAGACGTAAGAGCCTTCCGTTTCGCGCAAGGCGTGGCTAAGGAGTCGCGGGGCGCGCGCCCGCCGTGCGCCGGCGGGCGCAGGCGGCGATGATTCAAGGGCGAAGCTGCGGCGCAGTCTTCCCGATTGTGGAGAATGGATTTTGGCGCTCAAGCCGAACGAGGGTGAGACGTTCCTCAAGGAAGTGGACGAGGAACTCCGCAAGGATCAGATGAATCGCTTCGTCGCCAGCTACGGCTGGTGGCTCATCGCGGCGATCCTGCTGGTCCTCGGCGCCGCCGGGGGCTGGATCTGGTGGCAGAACAGCAAGAGCGCCGCCGCCGGGCTCGCTGGTGAGAATCTGGTCGACGCGCTCGATTCGATCGAAGGCGGCAATCGCGCCGCCGCCAAGGGCGCGCTCGACGCGCTCGCTGCCAGCGATAGCGAGGGCTATCGCGCCGCCGCATTGTTCGCCCGTGCCAACACCGAAACCGCCGCCGGCAACAACCCGGCCGCGATCGCGACGCTGAAGGCGATCGCCGAGGACGAGGATTTCGAACAGAGCTATCGCGAGGCCGCGCTGATCCGCCAGACCTCGCTCGAATTCGATGCGTTGCGGCCGCAGGTCGTGGTGCAGCGGCTGAGTCCGCTCGCCGGCGCAGGCAGCCCCTGGCTGGGCAGCGCCGGAGAGATGGTCGGCATTGCCTATCTCAAGATGCGCCGCCCCGATTTGGCCGGGCCGGTCTTCGCCCGCATCGGGCGCGACGAAACCGTTCCGGGATCGATCCGTACAAGGGCCATTCAGATGGCCGGCTCTCTAGGTATCAGCACGCTCGACGAACAAGCGGGCGCCGGCCAGCAGGGGGCGGCCCCGGCTGCGACCAGAGCGCCGGCCGCAACAAGGGAAAAAGCTGAATGAAGCGTCTCCTCCTCGCCCTGACCGCAATCAGCCTGCTCGGCGGCTGCGGCGTCCTGAAGGGCCGCGACCGGCCGACCACGCCGACCGTAGGCCAGCGCGTTGCGGTGCTCGGCGCGCGGAGCGAAGTCGAGGTCGATCCGCTGCTCGCCGACGTGCCGGTCACGGTGCCGGGCCCGACGGCCAATGCCGATTGGCCGCAGCCGGGCGGCAATACGTCGAAGACGATGCTCCATGTCGGTCTGGGCGACAATCCCAGCCGGGCCTGGAGCGTCAGCATCGGCAACGGTAACAGCTTCCGCACCCGGCTCGTTTCCGAGCCGATGGTCGCCGACGGCCGCGTCTATACGATCGACACGCTGGCGCGGGTTCGCGCGTTCAACGTCGCCGACGGCTCCCAGATCTGGGAGCGGCAGCTGCGCGGCGAGGACAGCCCCGCCGACGCCTTGTTCGGCGGCGGCATCAGCTTCGACGGCGGCCGCATCTACGCGACCAACGGTGTCGGCGATGCGGCCGCGATCGACGCGACGACCGGCGCCATCATTTGGCAGGTGAAACCGGGCGGCCCGCTGCGCGGCGCCCCGACCATCGCCGCGGACACGGTCTACATGCTGAGCCAGGACAGCCAGCTCTATGCGCTCAACGCGCAGAACGGCGCGCTGCGCTGGCAGGGTGCGGGGACGTTCGAGCTGGCCGGGGTGTTCGGCAGCGCCGCGCCCGCCTTCGCCCAATCGACCCTGGTGGTCGGCTACTCCTCGGGCGAGCTCACCGCCTATCGCTATGAAAACGGCAATGTCGTCTGGCAGGACGCGCTGGCGCGAACCGGCATTTCGACCGTGGTCGGCAACCTGTCCGACATCGACGCCGACCCGGTGATCGACAATGGCCGCGTCTTCTCGATCGGCCAGGGCGGGCGCATGGTGGCGGTCGAGCTCATCACCGGCCAGCGCGCGTGGGAGCTCAACATTTCCGGCCTGTCCACGCCCTGGGTTTCCGGTGAATGGGTGTTCGTGATCACCGATCGCGCGCAATTGCTCGCCATCTCGCGCGCGTCCGGGCGAATCCGCTGGGTGTCGCAGCTGCCCGCCTTCCGCCGGGCGGAACGGCGCAGCGAGCCCGACCGCAGGACCGGGGCCGTCAGGGTTCGGCAGGGCCAGGGTCCGATCTTCTGGCGCGGGCCCGTGCTGGCCGGCAACCGGCTGGTGCTGACCAGCTCCAGGGGGCAGATCGCCTACGTCTCGCCGATCGACGGCCGCGTGATTTCGACGGTTGAGGCGGGCGAATCCTTTTCGCTGCCGCCCGTCGTCGCCGGCAACACGCTCTACGTACTCTCCGATGACGGACGCCTGACCGCGTTTCGCTAGGCGATCGCGGCCCTCGTCCGCCATGCGGCGCGGGGACGGGGAGAAGCGCACGAGGTTGACCGGTCACGTCCGAACCGGCAGGGCAGCGCCTCCATGGCCCAGCTTCCCACCGTTGCGATCGTCGGCCGTCCCAATGTCGGCAAATCGACCCTGTTCAACCGCCTCGTCGGCAAGAAGCTGGCGCTGGTCGACGACCGGCCTGGCGTGACCCGCGACCGGCGCGAGGGCGAAGCGCATCTGCTCGGCCTCGAATTCCGGGTGATCGACACCGCCGGCTATGAGGACGAGGATCCCGACACCTTGCCCGGGCGGATGCGGGCGCAGACCAGCGCCGCGGTCCGCGAGGCGGACGTCGCTTTGTTCCTGATCGACGCGCGGGCGGGCGTGACCCCGCTCGACGAGGAGATCGGCCGCTGGCTGCGCTCGGAGAAGACTCCGGTGATTCTCGCCGCCAACAAGGCCGAGGGGCGCTCGGGCGAGGCGGGCATCCTGGAAGCCTATGCGCTCGGGCTTGGCGAGCCGATCCCGCTCAGCGCCGAGCATGGCGAGGGGGTGGTCGACCTGTTCGAGCATCTGCGCCCGCACGTCGAGCGCGAGGAGCAGGAGGATGCGGCGGAGGAGCCCGGCGATCCGACGCTCAAGCTCGCCATCGTCGGCCGTCCCAACGCCGGCAAATCGACCCTGATCAACCGGATCATCGAGCAGGAACGTCTGATCACCGGGCCGGAGGCGGGGATTACCCGCGATGCGATCGCCATCGACTGGTTATGGAAGGCGCCGGACGGGGACATCCGCCCGGTGCGGCTGATCGACACGGCCGGCATGCGCAAGAAGGCGAAGGTCGACGACAAGCTCGAAAAGCTCTCCGTCGCCGACGCCCGGCGGGCGGTCGACTTCGCCGAAGTGGTCGTGCTGCTGCTCGACGGGACCCGCGGGCTCGAAGTGCAGGATCTGAAGATCGCCGATCATGTCCTGCAGGAAGGCCGTGCCCTCGTCATCGCGATCAACAAATGGGATGTGGCGGAAGGGCCGAGCGCCTTGTTCAACGGCATCAAGGGCGCGCTCGAAGAGGGGCTGAGCCAGGCCCGCGGCGTGCCCCTCCTCACCGTCTCCGGCAAGACCGGCAAAGGCATCGATCAGTTGCTCGGGGCCGCGTTCGAAACGCGGGACATCTGGTCGAAGCGGGTCACCACCGGGCAGCTCAACCGCTGGTTCGAGAACGCGGTCGAGAAGAATCCGCCGCCGGCGCCGGGCGGCAAGCGCATCAAGCTCAGGTACATCACCCAGGTCAACACCCGCCCGCCCAGCTTCGTGCTGTTCGGGACCAGGGTCGACCAATTGCCCGATTCCTACCTGCGCTACCTCGTCAACGGTCTGCGCAAGGAGCTCGGCTTCGGAGCCGTGCCGGTCCGTCTCGCCGCCCGCGCCTCCAAGAATCCGTTCGGGAACAAGGCCTAGCCTTCTTACGCGGGCGAACGTCAACGCCCTGTTTACTTGCCCGGCGTAGAGTGTCGCCGACCGGGAAAGGAATTGAATTGAACGAGGCTGACGAGACGATCGTCGACTGGGCGAAGTTCCAGCAGATGCGGACCGAGCTCGGAGCGAGCTTCGTGCGCATTCTCGGCTATTTCCGCGAGGACGGCGAGAAGGCCGTCGCCAAGATCGAGGACGCGATGCACCGGCGCGATGCGGCCGCCTTGGTCCTGCCCGCGCACACGCTGAAGGCAGAGGCGCGCCAGTTCGGCGCCGAGCCGGTCGCCGCATTGGCCGAGGAGATCGAGGATGCCGGCCGCCGCGCGCTCGAATCGCGGCTGTTCCCGGACAATCTCCTGCCCGAGGTCGCCCAATTGCGGCCGCTCTACGCGCGCACGATCGACCTGCTCGTCGCCGAGGCGAACCCGCTCGTCCAGCGCCGCCAGCACGGCGCCCGCGGCCCAAGCAATCAGGAGTTCGGGCGCCTCTAGCCCGATCCGCGGCAAGCGCCTGATTTCGTTTGCCAGATCCCGGCCTTCCCGCTTAGCCTCGCCTCCGGATCGGAGACGGCGATGCGTGTGAGAAAGTCCCTGCTGGGCTTCGCGGCCGCCTTGTCGATGGCGACCGCGCCCGCCTCGGCTCAGGAGGCCGGGCAAGGCGAAGGGGAGCAGGCGCTCGGCCAGTTCCGCGCGGCGGTCGCCCAGATGCGGGCGCTGATGTTGCGCGCTGGCGAGCCCGTGACGGGCTGGGACCAGGGCGGCGCCGATCCCGACGCCGACACTCGAGCGGCCGGCGCCGACCGCTTCTATCAGCTCAACACCAGCGTCGACGGCACCGGCGTCGCCATCCTCACCGACCGGCCGATCCGCGATTTCGCGCCGGCCGGATGGCGGGTCGTCGACAGCTACGGCACGGCCGACGAGGCGCTCGATCAGCCGCAGGTCGATTTCATGCCCTTTTCCGAACGCTATGTGATGGCCGCGCGGAGCCGGTCATGGCGGCAGAACGACGCCAATTGCTACCGCGATCTCAACCACGCCTTGCTCTATGAAGTGCCGGGCGCGGCGGCGGGCGCCGACGACGCGACCGTGCCGATGATGTTCCGGATGATGATCCTCGCTCTCGAGGGCGAGACCATCTGCGTGCGCACCGACGGCGATCGCCAGGCCGGCTATCGTACTCGCTATTTCCTCTCCGACGGCCGCCCCCTGCCCGAGCTGACCGACGCCAACAGCCTGACGACGATCGTGCCGGCGGCGCCCGTCGCCGAGCTGATCCGCGCCGCGCCGCCGCGCCGCACGACTACCGACTAAGCCTCCGCGCCCTCTATTGCCCGGCTCTTGCGCATCGGTTCGAAGCGCATCCGCGACAGCGAACGCCAGAGCCATTCGAACGGGCCGTAGCGGAAGCGGTCGAGCCAGGGTTTCGACCAGAGCAGCATCAGCGCCCACATGGCCAGAACCGGAATCCACAATTCGATCCGGCTCATCGACCCGTAAAGGCCGAGCCCATAGCCATAGAAGAGCGTGGTCATCACGATCGAGGTGCCGAGATAATTGGTGAAGGCGGCGCGGCCGGCGGCGGCGATGCGGTCGACCAGCCAGCCGCCCTTGCGGGTGACGAGGATCAGGGTCGCGGCGATGCCGACGATCATCAGCGGCCTGAACGGCGTCGGCACCGCCATTACCAGCAGGAACATGGAGGGCAATTCGAAATTGAGGCGGATCAGGAAGAAGACGCAGGCCGCATAGGCGGGGAGGGCGACGGCGAAGCAGACCAGCGCCCATTTGCGGTAGCGCGCCGGCTCCCACTGGCCGCGCAGGAAGCCCGATTTCAGCGCCGCCATGCCGAACAGCATGTAGGCGAGCGTCTCCCAGCCGAAGAAGAGCAGGCCGACGAACGGCTCCAGGCCGCGCTCGATCAGCCGGTCGTGGACGAGGCCGGTCCATGGGCCCAGATGGAGGCGCATATTCTCCGCCAGCTCCGCGGGCGCCAGCGGAGCGAACATTTCGGCGAAGGATTCATATTCGGACACGAGCAGCGGATCCGGGTCGGCGCCGGCCGCCACCTGGGCGACGTAGAGCATCCGCAGCGCGCCGCTTGCCATCAGCAGGCATTGCACGACCAGCAGGGCGATGCCCCAGCCGATCAGCTTGCGCACCGGCAGGTCGCGGAAGAAATAGAGGAGGAGTCCGCTGAGCGCGTAAGCGGTCAGGATGTCGCCGAACCAGATCAGGTAGAAATGAAGCAGGCCGAACACGAGCAGCCAGATCATCCGCATATAATGGACTTTGGCGGGGCTCTCGCCGGACGCCCTGGCGCGCTCGATGACGAGCAGGGTGCTCGCTCCGAACAGGAAGGAGAACAGGCCCCGCATCTTGCCATCGATGAGAATGAAGGAGAAGGCCCAGGACGCCAGGTCCGCCGGTCCCTCGAGGCCGAAGGCGGCCGGGTTCATATAGGCCTGGAAGGGCATGGCGAAGGCGAGGATGTTCATCGCCAATATGCCCATGACGGCGACGCCGCGGACGATGTCCAGGGTGGCGATGCGGGCCGCCGGCGCGGCGGGCGCGGGCGCGGCGGCTGCCGACGCGGCGATATCGGTCATCCGGACGTCCCCTCCCGAATTGTTTCGGAGCTGGAATAGAGGAATGGGGTCCGGCTTGGAACGCGCAAAATGGCGACCCCCCGATGCGGAACCGACAACGGCGCCGTCCTCGATCCAGGGTCTGCCGTTACTCCTCCACCGGCTTGCTCTGGAGCTGGATATAGTTCTGCAGGCCCATCCGCTCGATCATCTCGAACTGGGTTTCGAGGAAATCGATATGCCCTTCCTCGCTGTCGAGGATCGAGACGAAGAGGTCGCGGCTGACGAAGTCGCGGACGGTTTCGCAATGAGCGACGGCGCCCTTGAGCTGGGCGACGGCTTCCTTCTCGAGCTCGAGGTCGGCGCGCAGGATCTCCTCGACGGTTTCGCCGACGCGCAGGCGGCCGAGCATCTGGAAGTTGGGCAGGCCTTCGAGAAACAGGATGCGGTCGCTGAGCCGGTCCGCATGCTTCATCTCGTCGATCGATTCGTGGCGCTCATGCGCGGCGAGCCGAGTCACGCCCCAATTGTCGAGCATGCGGTAATGGAGCCAATATTGGTTGATCGCGGTCAGCTCGTTCTTCAGCGTCTCGTTGAGCAGCTGCAGGACCTGGTCGTCGCCCTTCATCTCGGTCTCCCTTCGGCCCCGCGCTTATAACGCGCGACAGCAGGAATAGCACCGAGAAAATGGCGGAAAACCGCGAGAAATTGCCTGCTAGTGCTAGGCGCTCGCAACTTCGCTGGCGATGATCTCGCGCGCGAATGAGAAGCATTGGCCGCAGCGCGGCTTGGCCCCCCGGGCCCGATAGGCGGTGGTCGGGCAGGACGCGCCGTTGCGCGCCGCCTGGCGCAGGTCGCATTCCCGAATCGCATTACAGACGCAGACGATCATGGTGATCGGATGTAGCGATAATGCGACTTGTTCGCAATAGCATCCGTGTCCCCGCGCCTGACGCGCGCCATCGGGTCAGCGACGGTCCTTCCTGATCACCAGCTTGAGCCCCGACCAGGTCGAGTCGACCGCGCAGACCTTGACGTCGACGAGGTCGGAGTCGGGGAGGCGTGCGGGGTTGGACTGCCCCCGGCAGTCCAAGGTCGTGCCGGCGGCACGACCGACCGCGCACGCGTCGCGGATGCCGTCCTCGCTGATGTCGGTGGCGACCTTCGAGGCCTTTTTCGGCCAGCTCACCCAGATGAAGCCGGCCGGCGCGAGCAGCGGGCGCAGGCGCAGCAGCCGCGCCTCCATGTCGGCGCGCAGGCGCACGAAGATATGGGCGGCCTCGATCGGCGCTTCGGGGACCGCGAGATGGTCGAGCGCGAGGCCCTCACGCTCGATCTCGTCGCGCACAGAATCGGGCATGTCCTCCCACCAGGTGCGCAATCCATCCTTGAGCGACAGCTTCCTGGCCAGCGGCGTGCCGGAATAGCCCGCGCTCATTCGCCTCGTTCCGGATTAGGCAAAGGGGCTGCGCCGCTTGAAGTGGCGGGCGGCGATCAGCGCGATCGGAATGCCGACCAGGACGATGTGGCAGAAAAGCTGGGTCGCGACCGAGCGCGGGCTGGGTGGGAAGGCGGCGGGCCAGCGCAGCGGCACCACGATCAGGTTCATGACGACATAAGTGCCGAGGCCGTAGGCGACCCCCCAGCGCAGCGGCTTCTGGCGGAGCGAGGGCAGGCGCTCCGCCGCGACGACGAACAGGGCCGCCATCACCGCCATCAAAGCGAAATGGACGGCGAGGCCGAGCGCCGCGCCGCCGGCGCCCCATTCGGTCGCGGCAGGGAAGGGGCCGGACGCGACGGTGCGCAGCATGTCCGCCGGCTGGCGGCCGTTGATCAGGGTCAGGCCGGCGGCGGCGAGGATATCGAGCGTGCCGGCGGCGGCGGTGGCGACGAGGATCGGGCGCAGGAGGCTCATGTTCTTCTCCGTTGGAAGACGGCCCGAGCCCGGGGCTATGTCGGCGGCAGGCTATCACCCATCAATTCGGGAAAGAAGCCCTCATGCGCGGCGCGCAGATCGGCGAGCGACACCGCGAAATCGCCGTCCGGGAGTTCGAAGATCAGGCGGGCGCCCTTGGTGCGGCCGATCGCCTCGACCTCGACCCCGGCGGCGTGGGCGCGGGTGAGGAAGGTGAGCAGGCAATCGTCGGCGATGGTGGCGACGTAGACGCCCTGATCCTCCGCGAAATAGCCGGCATGGCCGTGCCGCGCCGGGCCGTTGATCAGTGCGCCTATATTGCCGGCCAGCGCCATTTCGGCGAGCGCCACGGCGAGGCCGCCGTCCGAGACGTCGTGGCAGGCGGTGATCGCCCCGCCGGCGATGGCGGCGCGGACGAAATCGCCAGCGGTCCGCTCCTCGTGCAGGTCGACCGCGGGAGGTGGGCCGGCCTCCCGCCCCTCTCGGCCGTGAATTTCTCGCAGCCACAGCGACTGGCCGAGATGGCCGTGGCGGTCGCCGATCGCGACGATGACGTCGCCATGGCCCTTGAAGGCGATGCCGACGGCTTTCTCCCAATTGTCGATCAGGCCGACGCCGCCGATGGCGGGGGTGGGGAGAATGGCGGTGCCGGTGCCGTCCTCGACCTTGGTTTCGTTGTAGAGCGAGACGTTGCCGGAGACGATCGGGAAATCGAGGGCGCGGCACGCCTGCGCCATGCCCTCGATGCAGCCGACGAACTGGCCCATGATCTCGGGCCGCTGCGGATTGCCGAAATTCATGCAGTCGGTGGCGGCGAGCGGGCGGGCGCCGACCGTGCACAAATTGCGCCAGGCCTCGGCGATCGCCTGCTTGCCGCCCTCGACCGGGTCGGCCTTGCAGTAGCGGGGCGTGCAATCGGTGGTGATGGCGAGTGCCTTGCGGGTGCCGTGGACGCGGACCAAAGCGGCATCGCCGCCCGGCATTTCGAGCGTATCGGCGCCGACTTTGCGGTCATATTGCTCCCAGATCCATCGGCGCGAGGCGAGATCGGGCGAAGCCATCAGCCTGAGGAGGTCGGCGGCGATATCGGCGCATTCCGGCGCGTCGGCGAGCGGCGCCGGCGGCTCGGTCCTCGTCCACGGCCGGTCATAAGCGGGCGCGTCGTCGGCGAGCGGCCCGAGCGGGATGTCGGCGGCGGTTTCGCCATTCCATTTGAGGACCATGTGCCCCCCCTCCGGGCCGGCTTGCGTGACCTTGCCGATCACCGCGAAGTCGAGCTCCCACTTGCGGAAGATCGCCTCGGCCTCGGCTTCGCGGCCCGGCTTCAGCACCATCAGCATCCGCTCCTGGGATTCCGACAGCATCATTTCATAGGGCGTCATCCCCTCCTCGCGGCAGGGGATGGCGTTCATGTCCAGTTCGATGCCGACGCCGCCCTTTGAGGCCATCTCCACGCTCGACGAGGTGAGGCCGGCGGCGCCCATGTCCTGTATGGCGACGATGGCGTCGCTGGCCATCAGTTCGAGGCAGGCCTCGATGAGCAGCTTCTCGGTGAACGGGTCGCCGACCTGGACGGTCGGGCGCTTCTCCTCGCTGTCCTCGGAAAAGTCGGCGCTGGCCATGGTGGCGCCGTGGATGCCGTCGCGGCCGGTCTTCGAGCTGACATAGACGATCGAATTACCGACCCCGCTCGCGGCCGAATAGAAGATCCGGTCCTGAGCGGC
>Ga0190265_10000307_pt1 | contig 39118 bp, 41 predicted proteins | sample Popmic124T_FD_133135 | JGI IMG/M metagenome (GOLD analysis project Ga0190265, IMG submission 133135) | Populus adjacent soil microbial communities from riparian zone of Indian Creek, Utah, USA - 124 T | ecosystem: Environmental > Terrestrial > Soil > Riparian zone | place: USA: Utah | collected... | reverse complement strand
GTACTCGAAGCGTTCGGGGTTGTAGCTGAACTTCTCGCCGGGCGTGCCTTCCGACGTGTGGCTGAGCAGGTGCTTGATCTTGACCGAGTCGTCCTTGAAATCGTCGGAGTACCGCGACACCGGCTCGTCGAGGTCGAGTTTGCCTTGTTCCACCAGTTGCAGGAGCAGGATCGCCGTGAACGTCTTGGTCACCGAGGCGAGGTGGTAGAGCGTGTCGGCCGTGGCGGGAATGCGACGCTCGACGTCCGCATGACCGAAACCCCGGGCCGAGAGCATTTCGCCATCCTCGATCACCACGATGGACAGGCCGGGGATCTTGAGGGCGTTGCGGTCGGCTTCGACTTGGCGTTCGAAGGCCTCGATGCGGTGGGCAGTGCGCTCCGATGCCGGCGGCGCTGGCTCGCTCGGAGCTGGTACGCGAGCGGTGCTAGCGCAGTTGGCCAGCAGCACGATGAGAGCGCCCGTCGCGACGGCCTTGGCCAGATGACGCATCATCGTGTCCTCCTTTTGGTCCGGAACCTCTACCTTCGCATGGCACCTGGTGTTGGTCCTGGTACTGGGTGGTCAATCAACGTCAAGGGCTGCTCCGTGCTCACGAAGCTCTCCTCGGCCCATCACTGTACGCTGACGATCGCCCCACTTTCAGACGGGCGGCCTCCGAACGCGATGATGTACCCGTCCGGGTCCTCAACGTAGAAGTCCTTCGTACCCCACGCCGTCGCGGTTAGCGGCCGAAGAATCGTTACGCCATTCGCGACGCATCGCTCGTAGAAGGCTTCGATGCCGTCCACGCCGGCCGCCGCATCGAGATGCTCGTGCTCGCGCCGGTGTTGGCGTTCGGCAACGCTTTTGGGCGCTTCCTTCAGATGGAGCTCCAGCCCGTCCAGCTCCCCGATCGCGTAGAACCCGTCCCAAGGCTCGCCAAATTTGAAGCCGAGCTTCTGGTAGTAGCTCATCGAGCGCACCAAGTCATCGACCAGAAACTGGGGCGCGAACGACTTCACCCTCGGCTGAGTCTTGTGGTTCGGCATTTCGTATCCGTTTTCGCGTGTGTAGACGCCCAACGGCTCTGCTGCTCAGCGGCCAGGAAGCGAAGCTTTCTGGTCCGCTGGAGCAGCCGGGTTGGTCGACACCTCTTCAACGCTTCAGCAGCCGGCGATCTGCCAAGAGACCGGCCAATGCGTTAAGTCAGTCATTCTTCTTCGTCCTCGCCATCATCGACCACCTCGAGTCGGACTCTTACCTGCGCGTTGGCATCTTGCGCGAACCACTTTTCGAATTCCGAGCGCTTGAGCCAGAACCGAAGGCCTCGGCTCTTTGAGGAGGAGCCAGCGAAAGCGACGTTACGTGAAGCCCAGTTCGCGTTGGGGTCACCGATCGTCAGGGCTTGGAAGGATTCCGACTTCTTCACCTCACCGTTGACCAATAGAGATACCGTGAGATTCACGTCTTGTCGCATCCAGCCGCTCGAGAGGAGCGCGTCGATCGTGATAAGGACCTCGCGCGGTCGCTCGTTCTCCTTGGAAATCGAGACGCTCTCGACGCGTGCTTTGTCGCAGGTGTACTGCGCGGTTCTGGTTCGTAGTGCTCCACCCGCGGGCATGGCCAAGATCGTCTGGCGAGCAACACGCTCGAGATGGTGAAGGTCGATATCGAGTTGAAGGGGGCAGAGCTCTTGCTCAGGTGCAGGCGTCGGCGTGGGCGCTTGCGAGGCGGTAACCTGGGCCGCGGCCGGAGCGGCCGTGGTACCCAGAATCACGAATAGCGCGAACATAGACATCTTCATTGTGCCGTGCTCCTTGGCAGTGGGCGGGTTGTGCCGGGTGACCATGGGCGCTCTGGCTAACGGAGGTTGAGCCACCATCAGGGTTCCGAGTGTCGGCCTCAGGTTCGACGTGTGCCGCTCGCAGGTTTAAGACGCGAGGTCAGTGTCATACGGCGCGGGCAGCTCCAAATGGTCGTCCCCCTCAAGACTCGCAGAAACATAAACTTACCAAGTCTAGGCCCAGGGCTGGAGGCTGTCAATCAGGACGGAGAAGCTCCGGAACTCGGCATTTCACACACCAGCCGGAGGTGAACAGGGTCTCATCCCATCTCTATCCTTCTGACAACGAACCGTTCCGGAGCTTTTGCCGGAGACGGCCAAGGCTGGCCGGGAGCCAGGAGGCGCCGGTGTTTGGCTGAGGGTTGCCGGAGGCCGGCAAAGGCCGGCCGGGACTCCGCGGACGCGGGCGAGCCGCCGGCCAAGCCTGGCGGGCGGCCGGGAGGCGTTCCCGGCGGTCCGCTGGGATCAGCCGGACCTCGGCCGGGAGCGGCGGACAACCGGCAACGGTTAGCCGAACGCACGCCGGAGCCAGCGGGTAGCCGGCAACGGTTTGCGGGGATGCTCTTGGAGCCGCCCGGTTCCCTGGAAATTGAGTAGGATGGCCGGGAGCAAGGCGCTCAAGATTTCGGAGGAAGAGCATGGCGATCAAGAATGCAATTGCCAGTGTCGCTGTAAAAGACCTGAGTGCCGCCGTTGAATGGTACGAGAGATTGCTTGGCAGACCAGCTGACTCCAGGCCAATGCCGGAAGTAGCCGAATGGAAGTTCGAACGGGGTGGGTGGCTGCAGATATATCAGAACGTGGAGCGCGCTGGTTCAAACACAGTGACGCTCGCTGTGAGCAGCCTCGACGAACAGGTGTCGGACCTCACGAAGTGCGGCCTTGATGCGGGGCAGCCAATCGTCAGTGAGAAGGTGAAAGTCGTGATGCTGAAGGACCCCGATGGCAACAGCATCGCGTTTGCCGAAGCAATCGACCCAAGCATGGCCCAGTAACGCGGATTACCTCTGTCGCGCCGGAGGATTGACAACCCGGGGTGGGAGGGAGCCCCGCCTGGATGCGGATCGTCGCCGTCCGGACGGGAATCGTCGCCTTCCAGACCGGAATGCTGCCCCTTGCTCCGGGGATTTGTCCCGCCGAGATGGCCGTCATTCGCATCCGGATCGGGGCGACTCCGCAGTATCGGCGTCTCCCCTGAACCTATCGACGCCTGCCCTAGCCTCAGCCTGAACTGTTGTCGCCTCGGCTTGAGCCCTCTCGAAGCCTCTGGTAACTCTCTCTGGCCGGCTCTTCACCAACAGGTATCCCATGGGATACACTCTACGAGTGGTCGAGATCCGCCAGACCGAAGTGTATGCCCAGTGGTATTCCGGCTTGCGCGATCGTATGGCGCGGGCGCGCATTGATGCGCGTGTCCGTCGCTTGTCGCTGGGCAACCCAGGTGACGCCAAGCCAGTGGGCGAGGGCGTCTCAGAGCTGCGGATCGACCATGGCCCTGGCTACCGGGTTTATTTCGTGCACCGCGGGCAGTCTCTCGTGATCCTACTCGCAGGTGGTGACAAGAGCACCCAGGACAGGGACATTGCTACGGCACTTGAGCTTGCTCGTGAACTATAGGAGTCAGTGATGGCAAAGACTCGAACGTTACCCTGGGATGCGGCGGAACATCTTGAGACCGAGGAGGACATGGCGGCCTATCTGGAAGCCGCTCTGCAGGAAGGTGACCCCGCGCTGGTGGCGGCCGCTTTGGGAGACATCGCCCGGGCCAAAGGAATCACCCAAATCGCCCGGGAAACGGGCCTCGGCCGCGAAAGTCTCTACAAAGCGCTGTCGCCGGAGGGCAACCCGGAGTTCGCAACGGTTCTCAAGGTTGTCCGGGCGCTTGGCCTCCGATTGCACGCAGCGCCATCGTAAAAAGCTCGCTCAGTCCTCTCCACGGCCTTCTACGTAGAAACGCCTTGGACGGCCATGGCCTCCTCCTGATAGATTCCGGGGGAACAGTCTTGGAGGAGATCCCGGATGGCAAAGCCCGAGCGCGATGTAGAGAAGATCTATTCAGTCCAAGAGTTTACGGCCAAGCTGCGCCGCCTCGCAGATGCTCTCGATGCCGGCCAGGCGTTCGAGATCCAGGTGGCGGGCGAGCGGCTCTATATCCCGGCGGATGCCAGCTTCAGCGTCGAGCACGAGCGCTCGGACGACTCGGAGGAGCTGGAATTCCAGTTGCGCTGGTCCCCGAAGGAAAGCGGGAAGTAGCTCAGCGGCCGCCCGCGGGATCGAGCCGGACCCGGACCTCCTGGCGGCGGCCGGCGCGGAGGATGCCGACCCTCACCGTGTCGCCGGCCCGCTTCTGCTCCAAGGCGAGGATCAGGTCCCCCGTCGAGGTCACAGGCTGGCCGTCCACGGACTGGATGACGTCTCCCAGCTCCATGCGCCTCCCCCGGACCTGCTGGATGCCACGCAGACCCGCCCGGGCCGCTCCGCTTCCGGGCTCGACCCGGACGATCACCGCTCCCTCCACCCCGATCTGCTGGTTCCAGGCCTCCGGCGCCAGCTCCACCCCCAGCGTCGGACGGTTCACCCGGCCGTAGCGGATCAGGTCGGGCACCACCCAGCGCACCGAGTGCTCGGGGATGGCGAAGCCGATCCCCGCGTAGGCCCCCGACGGGCTGTAGATCGCCGTGTTCACTCCGATCAGGCGGCCGGCGCTATCCAGAAGCGGGCCCCCCGAGTTCCCGGGGTTGATCGCGGCGTCGGTCTGCACCACGTCGCGGATGGGCACGCCGTTCACCGACTGGATCTCCCTCCCCAGCGCGCTCACCACCCCTGTCGTCAGCGTCTGATCCAGGCCGAACGGGTTGCCGATGGCGAAGACCGCCTGTCCGACCCGCAGGTCGTCCGAGTTGCCCAGGGGCAGAGGCCTCAGCCGGTCCTGCGGAGGCCGGATCCGCAGCACGGCAAGGTCCTTTTCCGCGGCTCCCCCAACCAGCTCCGCGTCCCAGGTGGACTGGTCGGACAGGGTGACCTGCCAGGAGCTCGCGCCCTGGACAACGTGGAAGTTGGTGACGACGTGCCCCTGGCGGTCCCAGAGGAACCCGGAGCCGCTCCCCTGGGGGATCTCCTGGACGTTCATACTGAAGAAGTCGCGCTGCCGGGCGAGGGAGGTGATGTAGACGACCGACGGCGAGGCGCGCTCGAAGAGCGCGATCGTGGCCCGCTCTTCCTGGGCCAGCTCGGGCCGCGGGACCGCCGCGGGCCTGCCTTGACCTTGAGCGGCGGGCCGCACCTGCCCCTGGGGCGTAGTCTGGGCGAGCGCTGACGGAGCATTCACCCCGACGCGTCCGTCCCGCGGCCAGGACAGCCCGGCCAGGAATCCGAACCCCGCGATCACTGCCGCCAGAACCATGCGATTCAACGAGCTCATCCGCCTAACCTCCTTCACGAACGGCAACGCCCCGGAGGCGCTGCCTCCCTGCCCAAGTTTACACAGTGGTCCGGGTAGATTTGGGACCGGCTCAGTGGGCGACCAGCTCGCGGGTCGCCGGCTCGGCCGGGGGGGACCAGGGCTCGATCGCCTGCGCCCGGATCTGGTCGATCTTCCGCTTCGCCTTCTCCGACTCCTCGCGCCCGGCTTGGACGTCCCCGTAGAGCCAGAGCAGCAGGGAGTAGCGGAACGACGAGAGCGCCTGCATCCAGAGCCGCTCCAGGTCGGCGCCCTGGCCCTCGAATGCCCCGAGCGGGATCGCGTTGATCTTCAGGAGGAGCTCGTCGCACCGGGACTTGCTGACCTTCCGGCGCTTCATGTCCTGCGTGGCCTCGAGAAGGGGCTGAACCAGGGTGAGAGCTTGCGAGGCGTTCATGGCCTGCCCAGCAGCAAGGGGCATGCCTGATGGGACCTCACCCCCTGTCCCCCTCTCCCATCTCCCACCCAGACCCCCGCCGGGAGAGGGGGGACGTATCTGCGATGGTCGTGACTTGGCGTAGGCACGGTTGCCTCAGCTACGTTCCCCCTCTCCCGGGGTTGGGTGGGCAGGGAGACGGGAGAGGGGACAGGGGGTGAGGTTCCCGGCCCCTTGGTCCCCCGCTTGCACGTGCTCCACCGTTTTGGGTAGGATGCGCGCTTGTGACGACTTTCACAAAGTCCCCCGACACCCAGATGCAGGATAGAGTCTCGACGCCGGAGCTGGGCGGCTGAGGGAGGGGCCCTTCGCATGCAGATCTTCCACCGCAGCACGAACACCGTCGCCAAGGTGAGCATCTTCGGCGCGGTCTTCTTCATCGGCTTCTTCACGTGGATCTTCTCCACGCTCCTGCGCTCCTCCTATGTGACCGGCCAGGGGGTCGTCCTCAAGCAGCCGATCCCGTTCAGCCACGACCACCACGTTGCCGGTCTGGGCATCGACTGCCGGTACTGCCACACCTCGGTGGAGACGTCCTCCTTCGCCGGCATCCCGCCGACCGAGACGTGCATGAACTGCCACAAGCAGATCTGGACCAACGCCGACCTGCTGGAGCCGGTGCGGTCGAGCTTCGCCAACAACGATCCGATCGAGTGGCAACGGGTACACGATCTCCCGGACTTCGTCTACTTCAATCACGCGGTCCACGTGGCCAAGGGAGTCGGCTGCGTGACCTGCCACGGCCAGGTCGACCGGATGCCGCTGATGTTCCAGCAGGCGTCCCTGCAGATGGAGTGGTGCCTGGAGTGCCACCGGGATCCCGGCAAGAACGTGCGCCCCAGGGAGGAGGTCTTCAACCTCAACTGGGAGCCGCCCGCCGACCCGAAGGAAGCCCAGGCTCTCCAGGCGCGCCTGGTCAAGGAATACAAGATCCAGTCCCTGACGAGCTGCTCGACGTGTCATCGCTAAGGGCCGCGTCAGCGGTGAGGAGGATGGAGAGCGTGAACGACAGCAAAGGTAAGTGCGGCGCCGAGGCGTCCCCTCAGGCCGGACCGGTCCAACTGGACCTGGCCGAGTTGCGCGAGACGCTGCGCCAGAAGCGCGGGCCGGAGGTCTGGCGAAGCCTCGAGGAGCTCGCCGAGACACCGGAGTTCGAGGAGCTTCTCCATCGCGAGTTCCCCCGCCAGGCCTCGGAGCTGACGCTTGCCGGGGTGGACGGCGTATCGCGCCGCGGCTTCCTTCAGCTCGCGGGCGCCTCCCTCGCCCTCGCCGGGCTGACCGGCTGCACCAAGCAGCCGAGGGAGGCGATCGTCCCCTACGTCAAGCAGCCGGAGTACATCATTCCGGGCCGGCCTCTCTTCTTTGCCACGGCCCTCACCCACATGGGCTATGCCCAGGGCGTTCTCGCGGAAAGCCACATGGGCCGGCCGACGAAGATCGAGGGCAACCCGGAGCACCCGGCAAACCTCGGCGCCACCGACGTGTTCGCCCAGGCCGCGGTCCTGACGCTCTACGATCCCGAGCGCTCGCAGTCGCTCCTCCACAACGGCCGCATCGCCACCTGGGGCGCCTTCGTCGCCGACCTCGGCAATCGGCTGCGTGCCCTCCAGGGCCTGGGCGGAGAGGGCGTGCGCATCCTCACCGGGAACGTCACTTCCCCGACCTTCGCGGCCCAGATGCGGGACCTCCTCACCCGCTTCCCCGGCGCCCGCTGGCACCAGTGGGAGTCCGCCGGGAACCATCACGGCCGCGCCGCGGCCCAGAGCGCTTTCGGACAGCCGCTGGAGACCCGCTACGACTTCAACGCCGCCCGCGTGGTGGTGGCGATCGACTCGGACGTCCTCACCATGGGACCCGGCAACGTCCGCTACCAGCGCGACTTCGCCCGGAACCGCAGGGTGCGCAAGGACAATCTCCAGATGAGCCGGCTCTACGCGGTGGAGAGCGTGCCGACCAACACCGGCACCCTCGCCGACCACCGCCTGCCGCTCCCCCCGGCCGAGGTCGAGGCGTTCACGCTCGCGCTCGCCCAGGCAGTCGGAGCGGTGCCGGGAGGAGGGGATGTCTTGACCGATGCCCGGGCTCGCACGTTCGTCCAGGCGATCGCCCAGGACTTGAGAGCGAACGCCGGGGCCTCGATCGTGGCCGCGGACGAGTACGCCTCCCCGGCCGTTCAGGTGCTGGTCCACGCCATCAACCAGGCGCTGGGCAACTCGGGACGGACCGTGTTCCACACGGCTCCGGTCGAAGCCCAGCCGATGGACCAGGTGGCGTCGATGCGCCAGCTCGTGGCCGACATGAACGCCGGCCGCGTCGAGCTCCTCCTGATGCTGGGCGGGGTCAACCCGGTCTACACGGCGCCGGCCGACCTCAACTTCGCGCAGGCCCTCCAGAAGGTCCCGCTGCGCGCCCACCACGGTCTCTTCGAGGATGAGACGTCGGAGTACTGTCATTGGCACGTCCCGGCCGCCCACGAGCTGGAGAGCTGGGGCGACGCGCGCTCGTTCGACGGCACGGTCAGCGTGATCCAGCCGCTGATCCAGCCGCTCTACAACGGCAAGACCGGGCACGAGATCGTGGCCGCCCTGTTCGCCAGCCGGGCCGATGCCAACAGCTATGAGCTGGTCCGCGAGCACTGGCAGACGCTTCTGGTCGCCGGTTCGGGATCAACTTTTGAGGAAGCCTGGCGCAAGGTCCTCCATGACGGGGTCGTCCCGGCCACCCAGCTCCCGCCAACCGGCGCCTCGGTCAACGGCGGAGCGGTGCAGCAGGCGGCTTCCCAGATCACCGCTTCCTTGCAACAAGCCAGATCCCAAGGCAACCCTCAGGGGAACAAGATCACCCTCCGGCTGCGGCCCGATCCCACGGTCTGGGACGGCAGCCTGGCCCAGAACGTCTGGCTCCAGGAGCTGCCCAAGCCGCTGACCAAGCTGACCTGGGACAACGCCTTGATGATCGGTCCGGCCGCGGCCGAGCGCCTCGGGATCGCGCACGAGGAGACGGTCGAGGTCTCCTGGAACGGCCGCAAGGTGCAGGCCGCGGCCTGGGTGCAGCCGGGCATGGCCGAGGGCGCCGCGGCGCTCTCCCTCGGGTATGGCCGGCGCCGGGCGGGCCGCGCCACGGGACTCGGCTTCAACGCCTACGAGCTGCGCACCTCCCAGGCGCTGTGGAACCTGGCCGGGGCCGAGATCCGCGGCCTGGGCGGACGCTTCGACTTCGCCAGCACCCAGAACCACCACGTGCTCCCCCAGGGCAAGCGGCACAGCGGCATGGCTGCGGACGGGAAGGGGGAGATCCCGCTCGCGGGCAGCGAGGCGGAGCGCCGCCACCTCGTGATGACGAGGACGGTGGAGGAATTCCGGCGAGATCCGGAGACCATCAAGAAGAGCCGCGAGGAGCCGGAGCCCGACGAGTCCCTCTACCCGCGCTGGAAATACAACGGCCACGCCTGGGGCATGGCGATCGATCTGAACGTCTGCACCGGCTGCAGCTCGTGCGTGATCGCCTGCCAGTCGGAGAACAACATCCCGGTGGTGGGCAAGGAGCAGGTGCGGCGCGGACGCGAGATGCACTGGATCCGGGTCGACCGCTATTACGCGGGAGACATGGACGATCCGCGGATCCACAACCAGCCCATCCCCTGCATGCACTGCGAGCAGGCCCCCTGCGAGGTCGTCTGCCCGGTGGCGGCCACGGCGCACAGCGACGAGGGGCTGAACGACATGGTCTACAACCGGTGCGTGGGCACGCGCTACTGCTCGAACAACTGCCCCTACAAGGTGCGGCGGTTCAACTTCTTCCGCTACAGCGACAAGGACACGCCGGTGCTGGCCATGCTCCAGAACCCGGACGTGACCGTGCGCATGCGCGGCGTGATGGAGAAGTGCACCTACTGCGTGCAGCGCATCGAGCAGGCCAAGATCGAGTCCAAGGTCGACGGCAAGCCGATCCCGCCCAACAGCCTCCAGTCCGCCTGCCAGCAGGCCTGCCCGACCCAGGCGATCGTGTTCGGCGACATCAACGATCCGGAGTGGGAGGTCACGAAGTGGAAGTCCGACCCGCTCAACTACGGGCTGCTGGAGATGCTCAACACCCGGCCGCGCACCACCTATCTCGCGAAGATCACCAACCCCAACCCCGCTCTGCCGGACCCGAATGCCGCAGCGGGCGAGGAAAGGACGCAGCATGGCCACGATTGACGACGGTATGAGGGAAGGAGTGGCCGCTCCTCTCCCGAAGCCGTACAAGCCGCCGGTGGTGGCCCCGGGCCACACCCCGGGCACGGTCACCGACAAGATCAGCTCGGTCGTCCTCCGCCGGACGCCGAAGTGGTGGTACGTCGGCTTCGGCCTCTCGTTCATGCTCCTGATGCTGTTCCTCTTCTCCGTGACGTACCTGTTCGCGAAGGGGGTCGGCATCTGGGGCATCAACCAGCCGGTGGGCTGGGGCTTCGACATCATCAACTTCGTCTGGTGGATCGGCATCGGCCACGCGGGCACGCTGATCTCGGCCATCCTCCTGCTCCTGCGCCAGGAGTGGCGCACGTCGATCAACCGCTTCGCCGAGGCCATGACGCTCTTCGCCGTGGCCTGCGCGGGCATGTACCCGGTGCTCCACCTGGGCCGCCCCTGGCTCGCCTACTGGCTGTTCCCCTATCCGAACACCATGGGCATGTGGCCGCAGTTCCGCAGCCCGCTGATCTGGGACGTGTTCGCCGTCTCGACCTATGCCACGGTCTCGGCGCTGTTCTGGTACGTCGGCCTGATCCCCGACCTCGCGACCCTGCGCGATCGTGCTCGCAACCGGGTGATGAAGGTCGTCTACGGCTTCGGCGCCATGGGCTGGCGCGGCTCGGCGGCGCACTGGCACAACTACGAGACCGCCTACCTGCTGCTCGCCGGCCTGGCCACGCCGCTGGTCATCTCGGTGCACACGGTGGTCTCCTTCGACTTCGCCGTGGGCCAGGTCCCGGGCTGGCACGCCACGATCTTCCCGCCCTACTTCGTGGCCGGCGCCATCTACGCCGGGTTCGCCATGGTGCTGACTCTGGCCATCCCGCTGCGCGCCGCCTTCAACCTCGAGGACTTCATCACCACGCGCCACCTCCAGAACATGGCCAAGGTGATGCTCGCCACCGGGCTGATCGTGGTCTACGGCTACATGGCGGAGATCTTCTTCGGCTGGTACAGCGGCAACCTCTACGAGCGGTTCATGCTGATGAACCGGGCGACCGGCCCTTACCAGTGGCACTGGTTCGCCCTGCTGCTCTGCAACGCGGTGGTGCCGCAGCTCCTCTGGTTCCGGAGGTTCCGCACGTCGCCCTTCTGGCTGTTCCTGATCTCGATGGTCGTCAGCGTCGGCATGTGGCTGGAGCGGTTCATCATCATCGTCACCAGCCTGCACCGCGACTTCCTGCCTTCTTCCTGGGGCCTGTACAAGGGGACGTTCTGGGACTGGAGCACGTTCATCGGCACGATGGGCCTGTTCCTGTCGCTGATCTTCCTGTTCATCCGCTTCCTGCCGATGATCTCCATCTTCGAGATGCGGACGATCGTCCCCGCTGCCGGCAATACCAGCGAGGGCAGCGAGTACACGACGGCCCCTGAGCAGGAACCCGGTATTCCCACCAATCCTCCCACCAATCCTGGAGCGGTCCCATGAGCGCGACGACTGCGAAGACCCGTCCGCCGATCTATGGATTGATGGCCGAGTTCCACGACTCCGAGGAGCTGATCGCGGCGGCCTGGCGCGTCCGGGAGGCGGGTTACACGCGCATCGACGCCTACACGCCGTACCCGATCGAGGAGGTCGCGGAGGCCACCGGCCACCACCACTCGAAGCTCCCGCTGATCGTGCTGATCGGCGGCATCATCGGCGCCCTCGCCGGCTACGGCCTCCAGTACTGGGTGTCGGTGATCGAGTACCCGCTGAACATCGGCGGCCGTCCTCTCCATAGCTGGCCCGCGTTCATCATCCCGACGTTCGAGATGACGATCCTGTTCGCGGCGCTCTCGGCCGTGTTCGGCATGTTCTTCCTGAACGGGCTGCCGCAGCCGTACCACCCTGTCTTCAACGTGCCGCGCTTCGCCCTGGCGTCCCGCGACCGCTACTTCCTCCTGATCGACGCGCGCGACCCCCAATTCGACCGCGAGGGGACCCGGCGCTTCCTGGCGGATCTGAGTCCGACCGAGGTGAACGAGGTTGAGCACTAGAGCCCTCACCCCCCAACCCCCTCTCCCGCCTCCCCTGGCCCCCTCCCCGGGAGAGGGGGAGACTTACTCGGACAAGGCCGTGATGAACGGGTCACCGGCGACGATCCCGTTTTCCCCCACCCATGCAAGTCGGGAGGGAGTTGCAAGTCTCCCCCTCTCCCGGGGAGGGGGATGGGGAGGCGGGAGAGGGGGCCGGGGGGTGAGGGCTCTTCTTGCGCTCTGCCTGCTCGGTATCTCCGCCGTGGGCTGCCGGCAGAACATGCACAACCAGAACAAGGTGGAGCCGTACGAGCCGAGCGCGTTCTATACGGACGGCCAAGCCTCGCGGCAGGTCCCGGCGGGGACCGTGCCGCGCGGCGTCTACGGCCACAAGATCGCGCCCTACACCGGTCTCGCCGTGGAGGCTCCTCCGCCCGCGGGCCCTCCCCAGGTGACGATGGTTCTGCTCAAGCGCGGCCAGGAGCGGTACAACGTCTTCTGCTCCCCCTGTCACGACCGGGTCGGCAACGGCCGCGGCATGATCGTGCTGCGCGGCTACAAGCAGCCCCCCTCGCTCCACGAGGCGCGCCTGCTCAGCCTGCCGCCCGAGTACTTCGTCCAGGTGATGACGGAGGGCTTCGGCGTCATGCCCGCCTACGCCGAGGAGGTCTCGGTGCAGGACCGCTGGGCGATCGCCGCCTACATCCGCGCTCTCCAGTACAGCCAGAACGCCCGCCTCGCGGACATCCCCGCCGAGCGCCGCCAGGCCCTCGACGCAAAGATCCGCGAGGGCTCTACGACCAATCCCCGATCCGGAGCCCAGGGTGTGACCCGCCCGGACGCGGTGCAGGACTACGACCGCCGGCCCGACCCGACGGAGGTGCCATGAGGCACGTAGCGCGTGAACCGTTGAGCCTCCGCGAGGCCGAAGAGATCACCCTCCCGGCCGGCACCGAGCGGCTCCAGCGCCTCGCCCTGATCGCGGGTGTGGCAGGCATTGTCGTCACCGCGCTGGCACTGTTGATCGATCCGGATTACTTCTTCCGCGCCTGGCTCGTGGGCTGGGTCTACTGGGCCGGCGTGGCCCTCGGCTGCCTGGCGCTCTCCCTGCTCCACCACTTGACCCACGGCGACTGGGGAATCGTCCTGCGGCGCGTCATGGAGGCGGCCACGCGCACCCTGCCCGTGCTGCTGCTCCTCTTCATTCCGCTCGCTTTCGGCCTGCGCGAGCTGTACATCTGGGCCCGGCCCGAAGAGGTGGCGCAGCACCATCTCCTGCAGCTCAAGGAGCCGTACCTGAACGTGCCGTTCTTCCTGATCCGGCAGGTCCTCTACTTCGCGGTCTGGTGCCTCGCGGCCTTCCTCATCAGCCGCATGTCCGCCCGGCAGGACCGCGGGGACGACCCCGGCATCACCCGGCGCATGCAGCTCCTCGCCGGACCGGCCCTGGCCGGCTACTGCCTGGCGGTCACCTTCGCGTCCGTGGACTGGCTGATGTCGCTCCAGCCCGAGTGGTACTCGACGATCTATGGCGTCTACCTGATGGGGAGCCAGGCCCTGACGGCGCTGGCGTTCCTGATCACCTTCGCGATCTGGCTGGCGCGCAGCGCGCCGCTCGACCGCGTGTTCCAGGCGCGCCACTTCCACGACTACGGCAAGCTGTTCTTCGCCTTCGTGATGCTCTGGGCCTACTTCTCCTTCTCCCAGTTCCTGATCATCTGGTCGGGCAACCTGCCGGAGGAGATCCACTTCTACCTGGAGCGTTTCCTTCACGGCTGGGGCCTGGTGGCCCTGGCGCTGGTGGTGTTCCACTTCGCGCTACCCTTCGTGCTGCTGCTGTCGCGCGACCTGAAGCGCAACGCCCGCCGGCTGGCCTGGGTGGCGGGGCTGATGCTCGTCATGCGCTGGGTCGACCTGCTCTGGCAGGTGGAGCCCGCCTTCCACGTGCAGCACCCGGCCCTGTACTGGGCCTACCTGGCGGCGCCCGTCGGCATCGGCGGCATCTGGCTCTTCTTCTTCCTGCGCGAGCTCCGCAAGCGGCCGCTGCTGCCGGTCAACGACCCCTATCTGCCGGAGGCGCTGGTCCCATGAGCAATCTCCACATCGGGCCCCACACGCGGAAGGACGAGGATGTCAATCCGCATCCGGCCGCGGAGACGTTCGACCGCGAGATCAACCTCAAGGCCATCGGCTGGTCGGTCGGCATCCTCATCGCCGTCGCCCTCGTGGTCCACGTGATCATCTATGGCCTGATCGTGGGCTTCAACCGGTTCGACGACAAGCGCGAGCCGAAGCCGTCGCCGGTGCCCGAGGCCAACCGCCAGCCGCCGCCGCCTCTGCCCCGCCTCCAGACCACTCCGGAGGGGGACATGAAGCTCCTGCGGGAGGATGAGGACCGGCTGCTCGGCCAGGCCGCCTGGATCGACCAGGGCCAGGGCCGGGTGCGCATCCCTATCGATCTGGCCATGGAGGTCATCGCCGGCCGCGGCCTCGGAGCCGAGGTGGTCGGCGGCACGCCGGGCGCGGCGGGACAGTTGCCCCAGGTCCCCGGCCAGGGCCATACGCCCGCGGACGAAGCGGGGATCGCGCCCGGAGCGACCGTCCAGATGAGCCGCCAGCCCGAGCAGGGCGCCACAGCTCAACCGCAGGCGGGGCAGACGCCTCCGCCCCAAGAAAGAAGGTAACGAGTTGGTCCGTACGATCGCGACGATGACCCTTTCGGCCGCGCTGCTATCCAGCGCAGCCTTTGCCCTGCCCGGGCGCAGTGGAATCGGCGACAAGAACCCGTCGATCATGCCGTCGACCACCATGCCCGGCCCGTTGCGCCAGGTGGGCTACGACCAGCGCATCGGTGAGCAGGTGCCCCTGGACCTCGCCTTCCGCGACGAGGCCGGCCGCGCCGTGCGCCTCGGGGACTACTTTCAAAAACGCCCCGTGATCCTGGTGCTCGCCTACTACGGCTGCCCGATGCTCTGCGACATGGTGATGCAGGGCGTGACCACCACGCTCAAGCCGCTCGCCTTCGACGCGGGCAAGGACTTCGACGTCGTGGTGGCGAGCATCGATCCGGGCGAGACGCCGGAGATGGCCGCCGAGACCGAGCGCGAGATCCTGGCCCGCTACGGCCGGGCCAACAGCGCGGAGGGCTTCCACTTCCTCACCGGACCCCAGGCCTCGATCGATGCCCTGACCCGCGCCGTGGGCTTCCGCTACGTCTACGAGAGAGAGCGCGACGAGTACGCCCACCCCGCGGGCCTGGTCATCCTGACCCCCTCGGGCAAGGTGTCGCGCTACCTGTTCGGCATCGACTTCCCGCCGCGGGACGTGCGGCTGGGGCTGCTCGAGTCTACCGAGGGCAAGCTCGGCACGGCGGTCGACCAGCTCCTCCTCTACTGCTATCACTACGACCCGACGATCGGCCGCTACAGCGCCGCCGTGCTGAACCTCCTGCGCGTGGGAGCGGCCGCGACCTTGATCGGGCTCGTGACCCTGATCCTCGTCCTGCGCCGGCAACCCCGGCCCGTGGGGGCCGCCTGACCATGGAACAAGAACTCCCTCTCTTTCCTGAATCGGCCTCGGAGGTCGCGCCGCAGGTCGACGCCCTGTTCTTCGCCTGGTCGGCGATCAGCATCTTCTTCACCGTCCTGATCGCGGTCCTGATCCTGTACTTCATGGCCCGGTACCGCCGCCGCTCGGTCGACGAGGTCGGCCAGCGGGAGCGGGCGCCCTACTGGCTCGAGATCGGCTGGTCCGTCGTCCCGCTGATCATCAGCCTGGTGATGTTCGCCTGGGGGGCGCGGGTGTTCTACAACATCTACCGGTCGCCCGAAAACGCGATCGAGTACTGGACCGTGGGCAAGCAGTGGATGTGGAAGTTCCAGCATCCGGATGGCCACCGCGAGATCAACACGCTGCACATCCCGGTCGGCCAGCCGATCAAACTGAATATTCAATCCGAGGACGTGATCCACAGCGTCTTCATCCCGGCCTTCCGCATCAAGCAGGACGCGGTGCCGGGCCGGCTGACCCAGGTCTATTTCCGGGCGACCAAGCCGGGCGTGTACCACCTCTTCTGCACCGAGTACTGCGGCGGCGAGCACTCCCGGATGATCGGCAGCGTCATCGCCATGGAGCCCGAGCAGTACGAGGTGTGGCTTTCCGGCGGGCCGGCGGGCAAGAGCATGGTCGCGTCCGGCTCGGAGCTCTTCCAGTCGCTCGCCTGCGACACCTGCCATCGAGAGGCTTCGGGAGGCATGGCGGCCCGGGCGCCGGTGCTGGACGGGCTTTACGGCAGCCCGGTCCGGCTGATGGACGGCCGCACGGTCGTCGCCGACGACGAGTACCTCCGCGAGTCGATCCTCAACCCCGCGGTCAAGATCGTGGCCGGCTGGCAGCCGGTCATGCCCACCTACCAGGGGCAGGTGACGGAGGAGCAGCTCGCGCAGCTCATCTCCTACGTCCGCAGCCTTGGCGGGGAGGGCTCGGCTGAAGCCGGAGGAGGGTCCAACACCGCAGGAGATGTTGCCGGAGGTCAGCGCGATTCCGACCAGCCCCAGACCGCGGGTCCGGCCAATCCGGAAGGTCAATAGACTATGAACACGAGCAACACCGTTCATCACGAGCTTCCCCCGCCGGCCGACCTGGTCCACGACCGGCCCAACTACCTCAACGTCGCCTACGGCTTGAAGTCGTGGCTCCTGACGAAGGACCACAAGCGGATCGCGATCCTCTACCTGATCTCGGTCACCGTCTTCTTCGCCCTGGGGAGCCTGTTCGCCCTCCTGATCCGCCTCGAGCTGCTCACGCCCGAGGGCGACCTGATGCAGCCGGACACCTACAACCGGGTCTTCACCATGCACGGCGTGGTGATGGTCTTCTTCTTCCTCATCCCGGCGATCCCGGCGGTGCTCGGCAACTTCCTGGTGCCGCTGATGATCGGGGCCAAGGACCTCGCCTTTCCCAAGCTCAACCTGGCGAGCTGGTACGTCTACAACCTGGGCGGCATCTTCACCCTCTGGGCGATCTTCAGCGGCGGCGTGGACACCGGCTGGACCTTCTACACGCCGTTCAGCACCAACTACTCCAACAGTTACGTGGTCGCCACGGCCCTGGCGTCTTCATCAACGGCTTCTCGACGATCTTCACCGGGCTCAACTTCATCGTCACGATCCACCGCATGCGGGCTCCGGGCCTGACCTGGTTCCGGCTGCCGCTGTTCATCTGGTCCATGTACGCGACCAGCCTGGTCATCGTGCTGGGCACGCCGGTGATCGCCATCACCCTGCTGCTGGTCGCGGCCGAGCGGCTGCTCCACCTGGGCATCTTCGACCCGCGGCTGGGCGGCGACCCGATCCTGTTCCAGCACCTGTTCTGGTTCTACTCCCATCCGGCGGTGTACATCATGATCCTGCCGGCCATGGGCGTGATCAGCGAGCTCGTCGCGGCCTTCGCGCGCAAGCGGATCTTCGGCTACCGCTTCGTGGCCTTCGCCAGCATCGCGATCGCGGTGCTCGGCTTCCTGGTCTGGGGCCACCACATGTTCGTCACGGGCCAGTCGATGTACGCGGTGACCATCTTCTCGATCATGTCCATGCTGGTGGGCGTGCCCTCGGCGGTGAAGGTGTTCAACTGGACGGCCACGCTCTACGAAGCCTCGATCTCCTACGAGACGCCGATGCTCTACGCGCTCGGCTTCATCGGCCTGTTCACCCTGGGCGGACTGACCGGCACCATGATCGCGACGCTCGGCGTCGACGTCCACCTGCACGACACCTACTTCATCGTGGCTCACTTCCACTACGTGATGGTGGGCGGCACGATCATGGCGTACATGGGCGGGCTCCACTACTGGTGGCCGAAGATCTCGGGGCGGCTCTACCCGGGCTTCCTGTCGCGCCTGTCCGCGCTGCTGGTCTTCGTGGGCTTCAACCTGACCTTCTTCCCGCAGTTCGTCCTGGGCTATCTCGGCATGCCGCGGCGCTACTGGTCCTATCCGCCGGAGTTCCAGGTGCTCAACGTGCTGTCGACCGCCGGCGCCTCGATCCTGGGCGTCGGCTACCTGCTGCCGCTGTTCTACTTCACCTGGTCGATCCGCTATGGCAAGCGGGCCAGCGAGAACCCGTGGGGCGCGGTCGGCCTGGAGTGGGACACCACCTCGCCGCCGCCGACCGAGAACTTCCCCGTGATCCCGGTCGTCACCCGCGAACCGTACGACTACACCTCGGAAGAGGTGCACCGGCGCTCGACGCAGGAGGCTCCCGTTGTCTACCAGGTCGACTGAACAGGCTGCCGTGGCCATCCCTGGCGGCGATGTCGGCGGACACCACCATCCGTCGCTGCAGCACCACTTCGACAGCCTCGCGCAGCAGAAGGAGGCGTCCACCTTCGGGATGTGGCTCTTCCTGGTCACCGAGATCATGTTCTTCGGCGGCCTGTTCACCTGCTACGTGGTCTACCGGAGAGCGTATTCCGAGGCGTTCGTGGCGGCCAGCCATTCGCTCGACTGGAAGCTTGGCGCCTTCAACACCGCGGTGCTGATCCTGAGCAGCTTGACCATGGCGCTGGCGATCTGGGCAGCGCAGGTGAACCGGCGCAAGCAGGTGGTATTCTACCTGATCGCGACCATGTTCCTGGGCACCGTCTTCCTGGGGGTCAAGGCCGTCGAGTACGCCGACAAGTTCGAGCACCACCACGTGCCGGGACCGTCGTTCGAGTGGCACGAGGGTGGGCACGCGGAACCGCTCGACGGGGCGCAGTCGGATGCGCCGCCGCTCGAGGACAAATTCGCCCAGCACGTGCAGATCTTCTTCTCGCTCTACTTCATCATGACCGGTCTGCACGCCGTGCACATGATCTGCGGCATCGGCGTCCTGGCGGCGCTGCTCCTCCCGGCCTGGAGGGGGCGCTACAACTCCGAGTACCACAACCCGCTGGAGTGTACGGGACTGTACTGGCACTTCGTGGACATCGTGTGGATCTTCCTCTTCCCGCTTCTTTACCTGCTGGGCGCCCACGCCACCTGAGGGTTCGACATGTCCGAGCACACCACCTCCCGCACGATCTACTTCGTGATCTTCGGCGCCCTGATGGTGCTGACCGTCCTCACGGTCATGGCCGCCCGGTTGGACCTGGGCTGGGCCAACGACGTGGTGGCCATGGCCATCGCGGTGACCAAGGCGCTCCTCGTCCTCTGGTTCTTCATGCACCTCCGCTACAGCACGAGGCTGACCATCCTCACCGCTCTGGCCGGCTTCTTCTGGCTGGCGATCCTGATCGTCCTGACGCTCAACGACTACGTCACCCGCGAGAGCCTCTTCCCCTTCCCGGGGAAGTAGGCCCTCCCCCCCAGCCCCTTCTCCAGGGCGTCTGCCACTTCCTGCAGATCCCCTCTCCGGTACATAACATCCGGAGAGGGGCACTGAAGGTACCGCATCTGGTAAGATCAAGCTTTGGGCCTCTCAGATCTGTTCCGCGTTCCTGACCTTCAGGCCGGAACTGAAGCTTTGGTGCTGGCGTAGCTGACGCAAGTAAAAAGTCGGAGGGTGGATCTACGTGCCTGAGGTTGCGAGATTCTTCGGAATTATCATTCGCATGTACGCTGAGGCTGGAGGTCCGCATCATCGACCCCACTTTCATGCGTACTATCAGGAGGAGGTTGCAATCTACACAATTGATACGATTGACCTCATCGCGGGATCGTTAGCTCGGCCGCAGCAACGGTTTGTCGAGGCTTGGGCCGAGCTACACCGAGAGGAACTGCTAACAAATTGGGAGCGTTTGCAGCAAGGTCAAGCGCCGAGTAGAATTGACCCTCTGCGCTAAGGAGGCAGCATGGGCCACCCGATCTACCGCGTGACTTCAGTAGAGCTTCTCGGCAACTATCGGCTTCGAGTCGGCTTTGATGATGGCAGTACAAGGGATATCGACTTGGAGCCCGTCCTGGAAGGCGAGATCTACGGGCTCCTCCGCGATCGGACGGTCTTCGCATCTGTCGAGATCGACCCGGAGGTGCATACGCTCGTGTGGCCCAACGGAGCCGACTTTGACCCGGCGATCCTGCATGATTGGCCGGAACATGAGGCAGCAATGCGGCAGCTCGCCAAGAGGTGGGCAATGGCGGGAGTGTAAGCCACGCGAAGAGCTCTGAGCATCCTGCACCGAAGACCACCTGATCCCAGGTCCCAGCCGGTGGCCCTCGCAGAAGCCCTCGCCGAAGCTGGCTACGCCATCATAGAGACCATCCTCTCCGAAGACTTGGTCGCGATCCTGCGAGACGAAATCTCCCGGTTGGCGCTTCCGTCCTCCCGGACCGGCGGCATCCGCAACGCCGCCGAAAAGTCGTCCATCCTTCGTGACTTTGCTTCCGGCGGCCCGCCCGCCCTCCTTGCCCGTTCCGTCCTCGGGAGCGCCGCCAGACCCGTCAAGGTCACGGTCTTCGACAAGACTCCCGGCGCGAACTGGAAGGTCCCCTGGCATCAGGATCTCACCATCGCCGTGCGCGAGCGGCGGGAGACGGAGGGGTTCGGGCCTTGGACGGTGAAGGATGGCGTGCCCCATGTTCAGCCCCCGGTGGAGATCCTCGCCGGCATGCTCGCCGTCCGGGTCCACCTCGACGAAACGTCCGCGGAGAACGGCGCGCTTCGAGTGATCCCGGGCAGCCATCGGTTGGGGCGTCTCTCTCAGGACGAGGTGTCCCGATTGAGAGACGAGGTCGACGAGGTGATCTGCGCTATCCCCGAGGGGGGAGCCCTGTTGATGAGGCCTCTTCTCCTGCATGCCTCGCCCGCGGCGCTCAGGGCCGGGCACCGCCGCGTGATCCACATCGAGTACTCGGCGTCCGAACTGCCGTTCGGGCTCGCGTGGGTGGTGGTACAGTCGCCTGCCGGGAGACAAAGACAATGAACATGGCGGCCAATGTCCTGATCGCAGTCGTGGCTCTGCTGCACCTCTACTTCCTGGTGCTCGAGATGTTTCTCTGGACGAAACCTTTCGGTATGCGCACGTTCGGGCTGAAGCCCGATTTCGCCCAGGCATCGGCCGGACTGGCGGCGAATCAGGGGCTCTACAACGGCTTCCTTGCCGCGGGGCTGATCTGGTCGCTCCTGGCCGAGCCGCATTTCAGCTTCTACCTCAAGATCTTCTTTCTCAGTTGTGTGATCGTGGCCGGGATCTACGGAGCGGCCACGGTGAACCGGCGCATCCTCTGGATCCAGGCAGCTCCGGCGCTTCTCGCTCTGGTCCTGGTGCATCTCTGATGCAGGTCGTGATCCCCGACGATTATCAGGATGCCGTGCGGCGCCTCGACTGCTTCTCGAAGCTCGCGGGTCATGACATCTCGATCTACAACGACACGGTCAAGGATCTCGATGCTCTCGCGGAAAGGTTTCAGAACGCCGAGGCTCTCGTGCTCATCCGCGAGCGCACGCCGGTTCGCGACGCCCTGCTCGCCCGGCTGCCGCGTTTGAAATTGATCAGTCAGACGGGAAAGGGAACCGCTCACATCGACGTCGGCGCCTGCACCCGGCGCGGTGTCACGGTCACCGCGGGCACCGGGTCTCCCTACGCTCCGGCAGAGCTCACGTGGGCTCTCGTGCTCGCCGCCATGCGCCACATCCCGAAGGAGACGGCTCGATTGCGCTCCGGGCACTGGCAGAGCACGATCGGCATCGGCCTGCACGGGCGGACGCTCGGCATCTGGGGATACGGCAGGATCGGCAACCTGGTGGCGGGCTATGGACGGGCATTCGGAATGAACGTGATCGTCTGGGGACGGGAGGGCTCGCTCTCCCGCGCCCGGGCCGACGGCTACTCGACCGCGAATAGCAAGGAGACCTTGCTCGAACAGTCGGACGTGCTCTCCCTGCACATCAAGCTGAGCGCGGAGACGCGCGGCATCCTCACCGCGGCCGATCTGGCGCGCATGAAGACCGGCGCGCTCCTCGTCAACACCAGCCGCGCCGAATTGATCGAAACCGGTGCGCTCGAAGCCGCGTTGCGCGAGGGCCGGCCCGGTTCCGCAGCGGTCGACGTCTACGAGGAGGAGCCGGTCTTCGGAGCCGAGCATCCGCTCCTCACGATGGACAACGCGGTGTGCACGCCGCACCTCGGATACGTCGAGAAGGACTGCTACGAGCTCTACTTCGGACAGGCTTTCGATCAGGTCGTGGCGTTCGCCGCGGGAGAACCGATCAACGTGGTGAAGCCATGAAACGCAACGACTCCCTCCTCGATCTTTTCCTCGAGCTCCAGATCCTGGACCGGGTGCCCCGCAGCGGATATGTGCTGCGCGGAGTCAGCGATCCGGAGAGTGTGACCGAGCACAGTTGGCACGTGCTCTTCCTGGTCTGGGCGCTCGGGACGCGGATCGAGGGGATCGACCTGCACCGTGCCGTGGAGATCGCCCTGGTCCACGATCTCGCCGAGCTGCGGGTGGGCGACCTGCCGCGCACCGCCTCCCAGTACTTCCCCGAGGGGGCCAAGAAGACCGCCGAGCTCGCGGCCATGGGCGACGTCCTCGCCCCGCTCCCGGAGCGGGCCATGGGCCTCTACCGCGAGTACCAGGACGGAACCACGCCCGAAGCCCGGCTGGTCAAGGCCTGCGACAAGCTGCAGTTGATGCTGAAGGTTGCGGCCTACGAGCGCTGGGGCACCGGGGCCCTGGCCGAGTTCTGGGACAACCCGGATAATTTCCCCGGCGGGGGGTTCGAGGTGGTGCAGGAGCTGTTCGAGGAGCTGCGGAGACGGCGGACCCTCACCCCCTAGCCAACAGGGAGTGAGGGCTCTCCTTACTTCTCGTCCAGCCGGATCCCCCGCCGCCCCATCAGCCTCCTGAGCTTGTCGTAGAGGTTCTGTCCGAGCAGCGACTGCGCGGTCTCGGAGATGTCGCGCAGCACCACCCGGAGGTCCTCCGGACCGCTCCAGTGACGGCGGGCGTAGGGCTCCAGCTCGCCTCCGAAGGCCTGGGAGAGCACCGCGGTGGCCAGGACGAGGTCGTCCATGAAGCCGACGCCTCCCAGGAGCATCTCGGGGAGCAGGTCGGCCGGCAGGACGAAGTAGGCCAGGGCTCCGCCGATCATGGCGCGGGTCGAGCCGGGGACGTTCTTGTCCAGCATCAGGCGAACCAGCAGGATGAAGACGTCCGGGACCAGCAGGAGCATCTTGAGCGCGCCCTCGCTCATCTTGCCGCCCCGCTTCTCCGCCGTGTGCAGGATCTTCTCCCGCAAGCGGTCGTAGAAGGAGAGCAGCCGGTCGCTCGGCAGGTCGTCGTCCTCGGTGAAGGCCCGCTCGGAGTCGCGCTCGGCCTGGACCGAGTCGAAGCTCTCCAGGTCCTCGGCTACGGCAGAGGAGAGCTCGTCCGCGATCGGACGGGTCAAGGGTTCGGTATCGTTGACAGTCGTAGGTTCATTGGCCATGGGTATATCCCCTCCACTCGATCTTACTTACAAAATGTACGCCAACGCGAAGCCGACCTGCGCCGCCATCATGATCAGGTACATGTGCTTCCACGAGGGATGATTCTCCGATTCCGTCAGCGACTTGGGGTCGCGCAGGATCAGGTAGACCGTGTAGATCCCCCAGACCGTGAAGAAAACGCCCATGGCGGACAGGAGCCAGGGATTGCCGGTCAGGATCTTGTGCCCGGGGTCGAACGGGTCGTCCAGGAAGGCGCCCAGGGGCATGAGCAGCCAGGGGAAGATGAAGAACGGGCTGATCATCCAGGCGGCCCTCTCCACTCCGTAGAGGATCGGCAGGGTCTTGCAGCCTCCGGCCCGGTCCCCCTCCATGTCCGCGAAGTCTTTTGTGGAGGCTGCTCCCAGCAGGTAGAGGCCGAAGATGCAGCCGATGAACCAGGGCTCGGTGTAGGTGACGCGGGCGACCATCGCCCATCCCGCCACCTTGAGCAGGATGCCGCGCGGGATCGCGATCGTGAAGTTCGCCAGCATACCGCGGATCTTCGTGCGCCCCAGCTCCGGCGCCGAGTAGACGAAGGTGAAGATCAGCCCGGCCAGGTAGATGAAGAAGCAGACGTGCTCGGAGAGCGGTGCCGTGAGCTTCTCCTGAAAGGTCTCGTAGGGGTACGGCACCACCAGCCAGGTCGGGATCAGGGCCAGAGCGTAGAAGATCCAAGTGAAAACCCACGCCTGCCGGACCGACAGCTCGCCCGTCACCAGCGGCCGGGTGGGCTTGTTCACCCGGTCGATCTCCAGGTCGTAGATCTGGTTGATCGCGTTCGAGGCCGCATTCATGAAGCTCGCGCAGAGCGAGCCGAGCACGATGGTGAAGATCACCGACAGGGTCACCTGCCGCGAGGGGTCCGGGTTGTGGATCGAGCCGAAGGCGCAGACCGCGCCCGAGATGATGCCGAGCAGCGGCGGCAGCAGCGTGAACGGCCGCGCGAGCTGCGCGTAGAGGCTGAGCTTGGAGCGGGTCATGAAACGATCCCGATGAAGGCCGCCGCGACCAGCGCGCCGACCAGGGTGTTGAGGAAGTTCAGCGCCTCGTTGTCGAGGAGCTGGCGCTTCTCCAGGGCAGCTCCCACCAGGCTCTCGAACGTGGTGCCGACGAACGCGGCGATCACGATCGGCAGAACCCCCGCCCAGGGGTAGAGATCCAGCGCCGCACCCAGAACGGCGATCACCAGCGAAGCGATCACGCCCGCCAGGGTCCCCTCCAGCGACACCGCCCCCTCCGTCCCCCTCGGCACCGGCTTGAAGGTGGTGAGGAGGAAGGTGCGGCGGCCGAGCACCTGCCCGATCTCGCTCGACGAGGTGTCGGCCGCGGCCGTGGCAAAGGCGCCCGCGAAAGCGAGGCCGAAGAGCACGGGATGATCGGTCACCGCCGCGAACATCGCGCAGGCCGTGGCCACTCCCGCATTGGCCAGGGCGTGGCGGGCTCCGCGCCGGCCTCCCCCCTCCTGCGCGATCTTGTGCGCGGCCTTGGTTTTGTACCCGAACTTGGTGCATCCGCTGCCGATCACGAAGAAGGCCAGGAGCAGCATGTAGCCTTCCCAATCCAGAAAGAAATAGATCAGGAAGCCCACCAGGAAGCCGGCGACCACGCCTGAGGGATTGACCGTCCGCAAGGCATACGCGGTCCCCGCGAGCAGGGCGTTGACGAGCACCGCCATCCCGAGCCTGAAGAGGAGACCCTCCTGGGAAAGGAAGCCGTCCCAGTACCCCTGCGTCAGCACCAGGCCGAGCAGGAAAAGCCCGGAGACCAGGGGGACGCCGATGTTGTCGTCCAGCCCCTGGGGGAGCGATTCGAGGAGAGCGGCCACGATCGCGGCCGCGGCGCAGACCGCGAATGCGAACGGCCAGGAGAACTCACCGGGGGTCCAGCGAGCGGTCCAGACCAGCAGCGTCGCCGCGGCGAACGTGCCGAAGAAGGCGTAGGCGATCGTCCCGGCCCAGCTCTTCCGCGGGTTCCAGGGCAGCTTCGTCCGGCCGAGGGTCATGCCGGCGACCGAGGCCATGCCGTCGCCGAAGGCGAGGATGCCCCAGGTGGCCGCGGCCACCTCCAGCTTGCGGAAGAAGACCAGGATCAGGATTAGCACGGCCAGGGGATAGAGAACGATGCCGAGCGAGGACCCAGCGGCGTGCTCATGGTCCCGGTAGAGCCTGCGCCCTCCGACCCGGGGGAGCAGGAAGAGGTTGAAGAGCAGGGCCGTGAGCGCCAGCAGGGCCGACCAGACCGGACCGAGCCAGCCCACGGCAAAGGCGAAGAGCCCCATGCTCATGTGGGTGACCTTGCGCAGCAGCTCGCTCCGGCTCAACTGTTTCAGCGCCATGGGCCGCTCTCCTTGAGCCAGGCCAGGGTCTGGCTCAACCCCTGCTCCAGCGGTCTCCAGGTGTAGCCCAGCTCGCGCTCGGCGCGGTCCGAGCGGTAGGCCCAGTCGTGACGGTAGATCTCCACCAGGTCGGGCGTGAGCTGAGGCGTGCCGCCGGTCAGCTGCGCCAGCCCCTTCTGAAGTGCGCCGGCCATCTTGGCGAGCCCGTCCGGGATCCGCCTCTTCGGCACGGGCACGCCGGTCAGCCGCTCGATCAGGGGATAGAAGTCGCCGAGCCGGACGTTCTCGCCCCCGAGCACGTACCGGCTCCCGGGCGCGCCCTTCTCCAGGGCGAGAGCCACGCCGCGGGCCACGTCGTCCACGAACACATAGTTCCAGCGCCGGTCGGGCGAGCCGATCAGCCCCGGCAGCTTCCGCTTGATCAGATCGAGGACGTGGCGGACGACGATGTTGCCCTCGGTCATCTCGCCCGGACCGTAGATGACGCCGGGGTAGACGACGTTGAGAGGCGCGCCCTCCGCGATCGCCCGCCGGGCGCGGCGGTCGGCGAGCGCCTTGGTGCGCTCATAGTCGTTGATCCAGACCCGGTCGCGGATCTCGGCGGTCTCGTCAAGCATCCCTCCCGGTCCTCCCTCGGTCGGACCCAGGGCGATGAAGCTCGAGACGTAGACGATCTTGCCCACGCTGCCGGAGTCCTCGGCCGAGCGGAGGACGTTCTCGATGCCGCCGAGATTGATCCGGTCGAACTCGCCCGGAGGAGCCAGGATCTTGACCAGGGCGGCGGCGTGCACCACGGCATCACACCCTGTCATCGATCTTTCGAGGCTCGCCCGGTCGGCGACATCGCCCACGGCGAACTCCACCCCCTGCGGGAAGCGCTCCCGCGAGGCCTTGGGACGGACCAGGAGGCGTAGCTCGTGGCGCTGCGCCAGCTCGGAGACGATGCGCCGGCCCAGGAAGCCGGTTCCGCCGGTGATCAGGACCTTCATAACGATGGAGGCAATAATAGACGCGAGATCTTAACAGGGCTGGAGGTCGCGCCACAGATCTGAAAGGGCATCGTCGAGGGTCCGGCGCGGCTCCCATCCCAGAGCGCGCAACCGGCTGGCGTCCCCGAGCAGGAGCGGGATGTCCACCGGCCGCAGCCGCTCGGGGTCCTCCCTCACCTCGGTCTTGACGCCGGAGACCACCACCAGACGGTCGAGGGCCTCGCAGATCGAAAAGGCGCTTCCGCTCGCGATGTTGTAGATGCTGCCCGGACGGCCCTTCTCGGCCAGGACGCGGAAGGCGTCGGCGCCGTCGTCGATGTGGATGAAGTCGCGCCGCGCCGTGAGGTTGCCCACCTCGATCACGCCTTCCGTCTCCCCGCGTGAGATGCGGGCGAGCTGGGAGGCGAAGGAGGGCAGGGCGAAGTTGGGAGCCTGTCCCGGACCCACCAGGTTGAAGGACCGCGCCACCACCGCTCCCCGCGCCAGGGCGATCCGCTCGGCCGCGGCCTTGGTCAGGGCGTAGGGGCTGCGCGGGTCGGGCAGGCGGTCCTCGCTCAACGGCTGCTCCTCCTCGGGCACCGGGCCGTAGACCTCGGCGCTGGAGGCGTACACCACGCAGCAGTCGCCTCCCGCAGTATCGGCAGCATTCAGAAGGTTCTCGGTCCCCAGCACGTTGACCCGGAAGTACTCCCCGGGCCGCTTCCAGGACTCGCCCACATGGGAGAGCCCCGCGAGGTTGATGACCGCGTCCGGCTTCGAGGCCTGGACCGCCTTCGCCAGGGACTCGAGGTCCAGGAGATCGGCGTGGTACAGCTCGACTCCCTCCAAGTTCGAAGGAGGCGGCGCGCTGTCCAGGTACGTGCCGCTAACCCGGTGCCCGTGCTCGAGCAGGTTGCGGGCGAGCCGCGGGCCTACGAAGCCGCTGACGCCGGTGATGAGGAAGTGCATCCGCTCAGGCCGCGTGGCGCCGGCGCAGGGTCTCGCGCCAGTAGTCGAGCAGGTCGCGCAGCGTCTGGTCGAACGGGATGCGCGGCTCCCAGCCGGTGTCGGCCTTGAACTTCGACGCGTCGCCGATCAGCACCTCGACGTCCGAGGGGCGGAGCCGCTCGGGATCGACCTCGATCTTCACTTCCACCTTGCCCAGGGCGATCAGCCGCTCCAGCATCTCCCGGATGCGGATGCCGTTGCCCGTCGCGATGTTGTAGACCTCGCCCGGCTTGGCCTTCGTCACCGCCAGCCAGTAGGCGCGCACCATGTCGCGCACGTCGGTGAAGTCGCGGATCGCGTCGATGTTGCCCACCCGGATCACCGGCTCCTGCAGCCCCAGCTCGATCGCCGCCACCTGGCTGCAGAAGTTCGAGGTCACGAACACGTGGCCACGCCGCGGACCCGTGTGGTTGAAGCCCCGGGTGCGCACGACCTTCAGCCCGTAGCTCTGGAAATATTGATAGCCGAGGTAGTCCTGCGCGACCTTGGAGACGGCATAGGGCGACAGCGGCCGCAGCGGGTTCGTCTCCTTGATCGGCGTTTCGCCCGGCAGCACCAGGCCGTACTGCTCGCTGGAGCAGGCGATCTGGATGACCGGATCGAGGCGCAGGGCGCGCACCGCTTCGAACAGGTTCGTCTGCCCGGACACGTTGGTCGTGAGCGTCTCGTTGGGCGCGGTCCAGCTCGACGGCACGAAGCTCTGGGCCGCCAGGTGGAAGATGACGTCCGGCCGCGAGCGCTCCAGGGCCGCGTGCATCGAGGTGTAGTCCCGCAGATCGGCCTCCAGGAGCTTCACCTTGTTCCGCAGGTGCTCGACGTTGTCCATCCGGCTGCGCCAGCGATGGGTGCCGTACACCTCCACCTCGGGGTGCTCGGCCAGCAGGTACTCGGCCAGGTGCGACCCGGCGAAGCCCGTGATTCCAGTGATCAAAGCTCTCATCTGACTTCCTTTCCTCCCTTGCTCAGGGCTGCTCTCTCCTTGCGCAGGGCTGCCATGTAATCGACCAGGCCCCATCCCCACGGCTCCACCCGCCGTCCGGCCACCTCTTCGAACCACGACACGTCCAGCACCGAAAAGGCGGGACGCGGAGCCGGACGGGGAAACTCGTCGCTCGTGACCGGCACCACCTCGGGCACCCGCCGGGTGCCCGACCAGAGACCGGCGATCTCGGACGCGAAAGCGTACCAGGAGACCGGCTCCCGGTTGCGGTAGTGCACGGCGCCGCGAACCCCGAGCTGCGCCAGGTCGAGGATCGCCTTGGCCAGGAACAGCGTGTAGGTGGGCGCTCCCACCTGGTCGCGCACCACCCGGAGGTGCCGCCCCTCCTCGATCAGCCGGACGATCGTGGCCACGAAGTTGGGTCCGCCTGGGCCGAAGAGCCAGCTCGTGCGCACGACCGTGGACCGGTCATAGGCCAGGACCCGCCGCTCGCCGTCGAGCTTGCTCTGGCCGTAGACCGAGAGCGGACCGACGGGGGCATTCTCCGGGTAGGGCTCGCGGGCCTTGCCGTCGAAAACATAATCGGTGGAGACGTGGACAAGCCAGGCCTTCCCGGTATCGAGCGACTGAGCCGCGGCGACAACATTGTCCAGGGCCTCGCCGTTGATCGCGAACGCCTCCGCCCTCCCCTCTCCCTCGCAGGCGTCCACCTTCGTGTAAGCGGCACAGTTGACGATCAGCTCGGGTCGGAAGGCGTCCACCCAGTAGAGCAGGCGGTCGCGGTCGCGGATGTCCGCCTGCTCCCGCGACAGCCCGAGCACGGGCAGGTGGCGGGAGCGCGCCTCGACCACCACGGCCCGGCCCAGCATGCCGGTCCCACCGAGGACCAGGGTCCTCATGTGATCCCCACTTCCGAGTTGTCGCCCAGCATGAAGCGGTACGCCTTGGGCTTGAAGTCCGTCTTCGTGATCTTTACGTTGCGGCCGACCAGCGAGCCGTCGATCCGCATCGGAGTGTCGCGGATCTCCGAGTCCGACAGGATGATCGAGTTCTCGATCTCGCAGCGCACCAGGGTGCAGCGGTTGCCGATCGAGGTGTAGGGACCCACGAACGCGTGCTCCAGCCGGGTGCCGTCACCGATCACCACCGGACCGCGCACCAGCGAGTCCACCAGCTCGACCCCTTCGCCGAGCTCGACCCGGCCCTCGATCCGGCTGTTCGTGCCGATCGATCCCAGCATGGCCCCGCGCCGGGCGTCCAGGTTCTCCAGCACGATCCGGTTCGCCTCCAGCATGTCCTCCAGCTTGCCCGTGTCCTTCCACCAGCCACGGACGATGTGCGGGTGGACGTCCAGGCCGCGGTCGATCAGGTCCTGGATCGCGTCCGTGATCTCCAGCTCGCCCCGGGCGGACGGCTTGATCCGGTGGACCGACTCGAAGATCGTCGGATCGAACATGTACACGCCCACCAGGGCCAGGTTGCTCTTCGGCTCCTTCGGCTTCTCCACCAGCCGGTGGACCTTGCCTTCGGGAGTGAGCTCGGCGACGCCGAACTGCTCGGGATGAGGCACCTCGGCGAGCAGGATCTCCGAGCTGCAACCCTCGGTCTGCAGGCTGCGGAACTCCTCCACCAGCCCGGTGATCCCGCCAGCGATCAGGTTGTCCCCCAGGTACATGACGAAGGGGGAGTCGGCGAGGAACTTCTCCGAAATCATCACGGCATGAGCGAGGCCGCGGGGGGCGTCCTGCTCGATGTACGTGATCTTCGCGCCGAAGCGGGAGCCGTCCCCGGCCGCGGCCTGGATCTCGGACCTCGTGTCCCCGACCACGATGCCGATCTCCTCGATGCCCGCCTCCACGATCGACTCGATCGCATAGAAGAGCACCGGCTTGTTGGCCACGGGCACGAGCTGCTTGGCCGAAGTGTAGGTCAGCGGGCGGAGGCGCGTGCCTTTTCCGCCCGAAAGGATCAGGCCCTTCATCTCTCCTCCCCCGGTATCAAGGCCCCGGTATCAAGGCTCAACTGCGGAGCTGCTCCGGCTCGTCAGGTCCAGGAAGGTGCCGACGTTCTTCAACGTCAGCGAAAAGCGGAAGTCCTTGTCGCGCGTTCGGGCGCCGACGCCGGCCCGGAAGTCCCGCCACTCCAGCCGCAGGCCGTAGCACTGCTGCGTAAAGTGGAAGATATAACGCTGGAGCTGCAGGAGCTGCTGCTCGAGGTCGTAGTTGACCTCGCCCTCGACCCGCAGGTTCTTGAGCAGCCCGAGCGATCCTCCCACCCGGAGCTGGTTCCTGACCGTCGTCTGCAGCTCCGGCTGGAAGCGGGTGAACCAGGTCACACCGAGCAGGTTTCCCTTGCCCAGGGCGACCTCGCCCGAAAGCTCCGTCGAGGCGATGTCGCTGAACAGCGTGTCGTAGCTCGCCTCGAACTTGATGCTCGTCCCGGCCGTGGGATTGAGCCGCGCCAGGGCCTCGATCGGTCCCTCGGTCGATTGGATCAGGCCGTTCTGCGACGTCTGCAGCGGCTGCGTGTCGTCGAAGCTGAAGCGCCTGGCGAGCTCGAACAGGAAGACCTCGCGGGCGTCGCCGTCCGCCTCGGGCTTGGCCAGGATGCGGTTGGTCAGCGAAACCCGCCCCTGGTTCGTGGACCGGAGGGCGTCCACCTCGTCGAAGAGCGGGACCTCCTGGAGGTCGTCGATCTCGCCCAGGTAGGTGTAGGCCCAGCGCGGCTCGATCACGTGCTTGAGCCGGTCGAAGCCGAAGCCGCCTTCGAAGATGCGCGAGAACGACGGTCCCACGATCTGGGCATTGCCGAACGGGATCATCCGGGTCAGGGCTTCGCCGTCGAACTCGTTGCCGGCTGCGTTCAGGCTGTCGCCATACCAGGTGATCCGCTCGCCGCCGGTCACCGACAGGTTGAGCCAGGGCACCGACCGGATCGGCAACGTGAGCTGGGGGAAGGCATCGACCCGGCCGTAGCTCCCCGAGTACGAGGTCGGGCGGACCGTGTCGAGGAAGGACGCCGAGCCCTGGAACTGCGCGTAGAGCGGCATCCCGAAGAGGCGCGTCGAGCGCAGCCGGTACTCCACCTCGGGCAGCTTGCGCTGCTCCACCCGGATGTCGTCCACGCCGGCGCCGACGAACGTCTCCCGGCTGTTGGCCAGGATGTTGAGCAGGTGCGGACCCCAGTTGCCGGTCACGAAGGCGCGGCTGTCGATGAACCGCAGCGTGTTGCGGTCGAAATCGCGCTCGAAGTCGCGGAAGAAGTTGAAGTCCGAGAAATCCATGAAATTGACCACACCGCGCATTCCCGCCGGCAGGTCGGTCGTCTCGTGGTTCCACTCCACCTTCCAGCGCCACGACTCGTCCACGATGTCCTCCGGGTCGCGGATCGCGTACGCGAGCATCTCGCCCTTGGTCCCCTCGGTCGGCGCGTAGCGGAGCTCGTTGCCCACGCCCATGAACTGCTCCGTGTAGAGGTCCAGGTGGAACGTCGTGTCATAGCTGCGTCCGAGCGTCTGGAAGTACGCCAGGCCCACCGAGGCTCCGCGCCGGTCCGAGTAGCCGATGTTCGGGATCAGCAGGCCCGACGAGCGGTCGCTCTTCACCGGCCAGAGGATGTAAGGCGTATAGAAGATCGGCAGCTTCTTCGCCCGCATCGAGGCGTTGCGCACGTGGGCGTAGCCGTCGACCTCCACCCGCGCCTCGCTCAGCCGGAAGCTCCAGTCCGGGGTCTCCTGATTGCACGAAGTAAAGATCCCGTTCTTGACCGTGTACTCGTTCTCCGAGATCTTGGCCAGCTCCGTGCCGCTGAAGTAATAGTCCGGGGAGACGTGGGCCGTGGCGTTCGTCAGCGTGCCCGTCTTCGTGTCCAGGTCGTACTCCAGCGTGTCGCCGGCCATCCGGCGCGGCCCCTGGTCCACGATCACGTTGCCCTCGGCCGTGACGATCTTCGTCAGGAGGTCGAGCTCGGCGCGGTCCGCCTGCACGTCCACGTCCTGGTACTTGATCTTCACGTCGCCGGTGAGCACGGCGTAGTTGTCCCGCTGGTACTCCAGGTTGGCGGCGCTGCCCGACGCGCTCCCGCCCCCCTCGTCCTCGGGGAACTTGAGATTGAACTCGATCACGTCCGCGACCGGGGCCGGGGCCGGAACCGGAATCGCCGGAGACGGGTTCGGCGGCACCGCTGTGGACGGATCCGAAGGTGCCTGGGTCGCGGCCGGGGGCTGGGTCGTGGCCGGGGGTTGGTCCTGGGTCGTCGGGACCTGGTCCTGGGTGGACGGGGGCAGCTCCTGCTCCTCGGGAACGGTCCCCTCCACCTGGGGAGTGGTGTCTGCCGGGGGTGTCTGCGGCGATGTTGGCGGCGTCGGCGGCGGATCGGGCGTCTGCGCCGGCGCTTGTACCGGAAACGGCAGAGCCAGACAGAGGGCCAGCAGCAAGTGGGTCAGGATTCGCACGCGCATGAGTGGGCGTTAGTCTATGCGCTCAACCACCATCGCGGTAGCCTCTCCGCCACCGATGCAGATCGCGGCGCAACCCAGGCGGGAGCCCCGCTCCTTCATGGCGGACAGCAGGGTGACCAGGATGCGGGCCCCGGAGCTGCCGATCGGATGGCCCAGCGCCACCGCGCCGCCCCGGACGTTGACCCGGTCGGGGGACAGGCCGAGCTCGCGGATGAACGCCAGGGCCACCACGGCGAAAGCCTCGTTGACCTCCCACAGGTCGATGTCCGCGGCCTTGAGCCCGGCCCGCTCGAGCACCGCCTTGGCCGCGCCCACCGGAGCGGTCGTGAACCACTCCGGCCTCTGGGCCAGCGACGAGTGCGCCAGGATGCGGGCAAGCGGCTTCTTCCCCAGCTTCCGGGCATGCTCGGCCGTGGTCAGCACCAGGGCGGAGGCGCCGTCGTTGATCTTGCTCGCGTTGCCCGCGGTGACCGTGCCGTCCTTCTGGAACGCCGGCTTCAGGGTGGAGATCCGGGAGAGATCCGCCTTGAACGGCTCCTCGTCCTTGTCCACCATCACCGGATCGCCCTTCCTCTGGGGGACCGGAACGGGGACGATCTCATCCTTTGTGAGCCCCTTCTCGGCAGCCTCCCGGGCGCGGCGGTAGCTCTCCAGCGAGTAGGCGTCCTGCTCCTCGCGTCCGATCTTGAACTCCGAGGCGCAGAGCTCGGCGCAATTCCCCATGTGGATGTCGTTGTACGGATCCCACAACCCGTCGTGGATCGTGGAGTCGATGAGCTTGCCGTGGCCGAGCCGGAGGCCGTCGCGCACCCCCATGGCGAGATAGGGGGCCTGGCTCATGCTCTCCATGCCGCCGGCCGCGACGACCTGGAAGTCGCCGCACCGCAGGTCGTTGGCGGCGATCATGACCGTCCGCATGGCAGAGCCGCAGACCTTGTTCAGGGTGATGGCACCGGTCGAAGGGAGGCATCCGGCCGCGAGGGCAGCCTGACGGGCGGGGGCCTGGCCCTGCCCCGCGGTCAGGACGCACCCCATGTTGACCTGCTGGATGTCCTCGGGAGAGAGACCGGCCCGCTCGATGGCGCCGGAAAGCGCGCGAGCACCAAGCGCATGCGCGGGAAAGCCGGCCAGAGCGCCCTGGAAAACTCCAACAGGCGTGCGGGCCGCGCTGAGAATGACCACGTCGTCCATGAGATCTCCTGCTTGAACAGCGAGATGAATCTGCAGGTTCCGCCGGAGGGCGGACGGGCGCGGGGGATGCTAGCACAAAGGACCTCACCCCCTGTCCCCCTCTCCCACCTCCCACCCATGGCCCCACTGGGAGAGGGGGGACGTTTCTGAAACGGAGGTGCCCAGGCGCAGGCACGGCGGCTTCAGATGCGTCCCCCTCTCCCGGGGCAGGGCGGAAGGGAGATGGGAGAGGGGGACAGGGGGTGAGGTCTGCGCTATCCTCCCCCGCTGGTCAACCCAGGAGACCCGACATGAACCTCCCCCATCGCCTTGCCGTGACATCCTGCGCCCTCGGGCTGCTCTGCCTGCTGTTCACCGCCTGCGGCACCCTCGCCCCTGAAGCGTCTGGGGACGAGGCGGCAGTCCTTCAAGCCGTGCGCGACGCCTGCAAGACCTACCTGGATGGCGATGCCGACCGGTTGGCGGAAGTCCTCACGGAAGACTTCACCTTGACCGATTCGAGCGGCGTGGTGACCACGCGAGCCGACGACATCGAGCACGCGAGAAAAGGGACGATCCGCTACGAAGTCTTCGAGAACCACGATATGAAGGTCCGCCTCCACGGCGATGCCGCGGTGATCACCGGGCGAACCACGGTCAAGGGTCAAGCCGGCGGCACCCCCTTCGCCGCCGAGTTCCAGTTCACCGACACCCTCGTGAGGCGCGATGGCCGCTGGCGTTTCGTGGCTAGCCACGTGTCGCGCATCAGCGCCTGACCACTTCAACAAAGCATGCGGCTCCCTCTCCTGTGCAGCGGGGGAGGGCACAGAGTTGGCCGAGAGCAGGTATACCCAAGTGGTCTGTGTCTTGCATCGACATCTAAATGATGGCCGCCAAATTGGCGCCTATTCGCCGACAGGAGAGTGGCATGTCTGATACCGAAGTTAGAAACAAAGAGACCCTCTTGGGAACTGTAAAAAATACGGACGGGAGCCCGGTCCAGGAAGTCGTTCAAGACGGCGAGGTTGTTCAAGAAATCCAAAACAAAGAGACTCTCCTTGGCACTGTAAAGAACACAGATGGCACACCCGTTAAGGAGGTTGTATCTAAAGACTAAAAGTGGAGCGACTTCTTTGAACAAAAGCAGGCGAGCGTAATTCCTTGTCTCTATACTCACGATTTCCGCCAGCTCGATTCGTGCCTCTTCAGCCAGCCTTTCCATGCTCATGGAGTGTTCCGCCGCGTGAGTTGTACGAGCGGACCAAGAGCCAGACGTTTCTCCATGGAGACCGGAGCCCCTAGCTGGGCGTCATTGAGCGAAGGGTAACATGAGGGCAGACCGGCAGCGACGGCGACATCGTCCTCTAGAGCTGCCCTGCGAATCACCCAATCTTTTGTCAGCGTCAGCTTCATGGGATCCTCGCTTTCAAGATAAGCGGTAGCCTGCTCGGGCGCATCCCGTAAGGAAGGCTTCACCGATCGTATCGGCTGTATTCGGCATCACGGCTCCCTCTGCCAAGGGGAGGGGTCTTTCGCTCCTCGTCACCGCTCCCCCCGGAACGCCAACCCCGGCTCGTGCCGGGCCTTCTCCAGATAGTCGGCGACCTCGCGGGCGAGCTCGGCCGTGGCGGCTTCGACCAGGGCGGCGCTCTGGAACACGGCCAGGGCCGCCAGCGCCTCGCGGTGGACGTCCTGGGACTGGAACACGGGAACCAGCGCCAAGGCCAGCTCCTTCACCTCGGCAGTCCGCTCATCCTCCAGATAGAGGACAGCCAGTTCCAGGGAGACCAGGGCGGTGTCATAGGCGATCTTCAGGAAAAGGAACTGCTGCCGCACCTCGTCGAGGGCCGCGGCAGCCAACTCCCGCTCCCCCACCCCGGCGGCGATGCGGCCCTCCACCCATCGTAAACGGATGTGATCGAGAGGTTTGCCCCATTCCCGCAAGAGCGACCGCACCTCCAGGAGTCCTTCTCTGGCTTCTTCGAAGCGACCGAGCCGGGTCAGGTTCTCCAGGAGGTTGTACCGTGCGCAAAGGACGAGGCGGGCGTCGCGCCGGGGATCGAGCAAGGGAGACGCCTCCCGAAGAAGAGAGATAGAGGCTTCGGGCTCACCCATCTCCGCCAAGGCGAAGGCCTTCATGACCATGGCGCGACCGGCGAGGTGCTGACCTCTATGCTCAGCGTCTTCGAGGTAGGGTTGGATGATCGAATCCAGGATCTGGAATCCCTCCTGGAAGTGGCGCTCGGCGGTAAGAAGAGAGACCTTCAAGAGCTGCAGCTCCGGCTCGTAGTCCAGGGGATCTCCCACCTCCCTGGACCCTGCGTCCCACCACTGATCCGACAGGGAGAAGGCCTCCTTCGCGGTTCGAAGGTCCCCCTGAACTCTCCTGGCGTTTCCAAGGTGCGCCCAGGCGAGGGCCCGCAACTCGTACATCCAATGGTCTTCGACAGGCTCCCCCTCCTGGAGCCCGTTCGAGACGAGCACGGCCAACTCGGCGAGCTCAACGGCTTCGGCAGCGCTCTCGGAGGCTATTTCCCTGCTCCTTTTGCAGAGCAGCTCGCCGAGACCCCAGCTCCGGTAACGCGGGTCGGTCTGGACGCGCCTGCTCTGCTCAGCGAAGCGGAGAGGCGCCAGCTCCTCCCAGAGTCCGGGCGCATCCACCCGGGATCGCGCCAGGGCCAGATCGATCCGACTGAACACGAGCGGGATGGCGTCAGCCTGGTAGAGATCAAGGATGTAGCCACCGACCCGGTGGCACTCGGGGCAAGTCGCCAGCAGATGGAGCAGCGACTCGCTTCGTCCTTCATCGTTGTCTTGCGAGAGCCAGCGGTCCAGCGCCTCGGAGTCGAGGTGCTTCAGGTGTCTGTCTTTCACCATTCCTCCCTTGCGAGTTCCGGATAAGGATACCGCGCCTATCCTATAGTTGCCGCTCACGGGAAAAAAGGGACAGAGGGAAAGAAGAGGGCCGGAGTAAAACGCTCCGGCCCGACCGATGACCTATCCGTTCGGGTCGAGCTGACTGCCGTTGTCGCCGTTGGAGGTGGCTCCGTCAGGATCGAGTTGGCTGCCGTTGTCGACGGTGGACCCACTCGGATCAAGCTGGCTGCCATTGTCCCCGGCGCTCCAGATGGACGTGAGGACCTGCCTGAGCAGACCGAGGAGACCGGGCTCGCTCCCGGCCTGCGCGGTCCAAGCGCCTGGGAGGGGGAGGGCCTGGACGGCCCCCGAAGCGAGGAGGATCATCAGGGTAAGGACCGCGAAGGCGCGGCTCCATCGGGAGTGAGTCATCGGCACGGCTCCTTTTAGCGGCTGCGCCTCGTCGCCATCAAAGCGTGAGCGAGCCATCTATAAAGGAGGGTGCGGGCTGGAAGGCGGAGTTACCCGCGAAGGCAAAGACGACTCCGGGAAGACCTTCGCCCTCTCGGCCCAGACCTTCGCCCTCTCGGCTCAAGCCTTTGCCGTGTCAGGCCAGGCCTTCGCCCTCTCCACGGAAGCTTTAGCCGTCTCGACGCAAGCGTTCGCCCTTCGGTCCCAAGCCTTTCCCGAGCCGCCGAGACCTTTTCGGCGTCATGGCGAAGACCTTTGCCGTCCCGGCCATCTCCCTTCTCGGCTCGGTACAACCCTTTGGCCTCTCTTCGTGGAGATTTCCCGGGTCTCCGAAGTCTATCGGCGTATTCCCTTAGCCTATCGGCGTGTCCCCGTAGCCTATAGGCCTCTCACCGATAGATTCCGGACAGGCGCCGATAGGTTAGGGGGAGGCGCCGATAGGCTAAGCAGAGACGCCGATAGGTTCTGGACAGACGCCGATAGGCCCAGGCGAGACGCCGATAGACAATGGCCACCCGCCGATGAGGTAAAGGGGAGACGCCGATAGACTTTTGCTAGTCGCCGATAGACCAGAGCAAGTCGCCGATATACTACGGACAGTCGCCGATTGGTTTCAGGGAGACGCCGATAGGTTAGGTGGACTCGGCCGAAAGGCCACGGGAGACGCCGATAGGTTAGGCCGAGGCGCCGATAGGTTAGGCCGAGGCGCCGATAGGTTGAGGGGAGGCGCCGATAGGCTGCGGAGTCGCGGAGATCCGGATGCGGACGGTCGCCATCTCAGCGGGACAAACTTCCGGAGCGAGGGGCAACATTCCGGCCTGGAAGCCGACGATTCCCCTCCGGACGGCGACGATCCGCATCCAGACGGGGCTCCTCCCCACCCCGGGTTGCGACGCTCCCATCTGGAGTTGAGACGCTCCGTCTGGACGGGAACGGTCCCTGAACGGACAGGGGGACACTCCCGTGTCGAAGGGAAGCGCTCCCACCTGCACCGGGGACGGTCCCCATCTGGATGGGAGGAGTCGCCGTCCAGATGGGAGTCGTCACCATCCCGAGCCGAGACGCTCCCATCTGGATCGGACCGGCCCCATCTCGACGGGACACATTCCCACCTGGAGGGGAGTGGTTCCCGTCAAGATCCGGATGGTCGCCCCCGAGATGCAAATCGTCCCCGAGTCGACGGGAGCCGTCCCCGACCCAGGATGAGACGCTCCCGACTCGGGTTGCGACGCGGCAGGCTCGTTCCGGAAGGCCGACCGATTGACTCCTACCAGGGCCGGTCGTATTCTTCTTTAAGTACCGCAGCCAGAGCACGTTAGGACAAGACACCGCTGGGGGACGGAGGCTTATCGGCGTCGGATAATTCTAAGGGGCCGGTCAACGTTCGGCCCCGGAGGGCGTAGTCGGATGGCGGATCTGCCGGAACTGACCGAGCAGGAGCGTTGGTTGCTGGTCGAGTGCTGCGACGTCGAGGAGGACTTCCCGCAGCTGATCTACTACCTGCACTTCGCTTTCCCCGGCCTTTCGATCTGGGAGAAGTACCGGCTC
>Ga0190265_10000306_pt1 | contig 39179 bp, 32 predicted proteins | sample Popmic124T_FD_133135 | JGI IMG/M metagenome (GOLD analysis project Ga0190265, IMG submission 133135) | Populus adjacent soil microbial communities from riparian zone of Indian Creek, Utah, USA - 124 T | ecosystem: Environmental > Terrestrial > Soil > Riparian zone | place: USA: Utah | collected... | reverse complement strand
CGCGACGGCGGCACCGACACGGTGATGTACCTGGAAGGCTCCGACCAGCACCGCGGCTGGTTCCACTCCTCCCTGCTCGAGAGCTGCGGCACGCGCGGCCGCGCCCCCTACGATGCCGTGCTGACCCACGGCTTCGTGCTCGACGAGAAGGGGCAGAAGATGTCGAAGTCGCTCAAGAATGTCGTGGCGCCGCAGGAGGTCATCAAAGGCTCGGGCGCCGACATCCTGCGCCTGTGGGTGGCGGCTTCCGACTACTCCGACGACCTGCGCATCGGGCCTGAGATTCTCAAGACCTTCATCGAAACCTACCGCAAGACGCGCAACACGCTGCGCTGGATGCTGGGCACGCTGGCGCACCACGAGGGCAAGCAGGGCGTTGCCATCGCCACCATGCCCGAGCTGGAGCAGGTGATGCTGCACCGGCTCAGCGAGCTCGACGTGATCGTGCGCAAGGCCTACGCCGACTACGACTACAAGCGCGTGGTCGCCACGCTCTCACATTTCATGAATACGGATTTGTCCGCGTTCTACTTCGACATCCGCAAGGACGCGCTCTACTGCGAGCCCTTCTCCAGCGCCAAGCGCAAGGCCGCGCTCGAGACCATCGAGCAAATCTTCCGATGCACGTGCACGTGGCTTGCGCCGTTCCTCTCCTTTACCGCCGAGGAAGCCTGGCTCGCCCGCTATCCCTCCGAGGACGGTTCCGTGCATCTTGAGACGTTCCCTGCCATCCCCAAGAATTGGCGTAACGATGCGCTGACCGAGGAGTGGGAGCAGATCAAGCGAGTGCGCCGCGTTGTGACGGGTGCGCTGGAGATTGAACGTGCCAACAAGAGGATCGGCTCCTCCCTTGAAGCGGCGCCCCAGGTCTACATCCAGGGCGACGAGTTGCTTTCTTCGCTGGAGGGCATCGACTTTGCGGAGATATGCATCACCTCCGGCATCGAGATCATCGACGGCGAGGCGCCCGAAGGCGCGTTTGCCCTTCCAGAAATTGCGGGAGTTGCGGTGGTTTTCAGGCGCGCCGAGGGGACCAAGTGCGCCAGGTCGTGGCGTTTCACGGGCGACGTAGGCCGGGACCCTGATTTCCCCGAGTTGTCTGCGCGCGACGCCGCGGCGGTGCGCGAGTTCGACCAGCGCGGTCCAGGTTTGACGTTGGTAGGGGAGGCTTAGCTTAGCGGATGCGCTGGATTTGGGGGTCTCTCTCGCCGCTCGGGATCGGTGTTGCTGTCCTGACGATGGTGATCGACCAGGTCCACAAGTGGTGGATGCTTGCCGTATACCGTATCGAGGAGAAGGGCCGTGTTGCTCTCGCGCCTTTTTTCGATCTTGTCTACGTGAAGAACCTGGGGGTCAGCTACGGCTTATTCCTCCAGGATAGCCAGGAAGGGCAGTGGTTCCTGGCGGGGTTCGCCGTACTTGCGGTTTTGGCAATGGCAATTTGGCTTGCGTACGGCGTTACCGAACGCCTGGTCGCTGTGAGCTTTGGGCTGATCATGGGAGGCGCCGCCGGCAACGCCATAGATCGTGTTGTTCTAGGCGGGGTAGCCGATTTCTTCTCGCTGCATGCTTTCGGCTACTACTGGTATGTCTTTAATATCGCAGATGCGGCAATAGTTGTGGGCGTGTGCGGCCTCTTGTATGACTCGCTTCATCCGAGTCGCAATCATGCCTCAAAGTCACAATAAGCCCTTGGAGGAATTGGCACTTGGGGGTTTTTGAGATGAGTCTGCGCCCCATATGGCTCTCCGCGGTTGTCGCTGCGGCGCTCGCTTTGAGTGCCTGTGCCGGCGAGGGGCTCCAGCTGGAGGGTAAGATTTTTGACTGGATGGGCGTGAGTGCCAGCGCGCTTGAGGGAAGCAAGGCCGAGCCGAAGATGGCCGACCGGGCGCCCCTGGTTGTGCCGCCCAACGTAAATCGGCTCCCAGAACCTGGAAGTGGGCAGCCGACGGCAAACACCGACATCGCGGCCCTTAGGGATCCCGATCAGCGTAAGCAGGCCGCAGCCAAGGAGCGGGAGCGCCTTCATCTTGCCTACTGTCGAGGCGAGAAACAATGGAAGGAAAAGGCCCACGATCCCACGGCTATGGGCGCAAATCGCAGCCCGTACGGACCCTGCCCGGGCTTGTTTTCAGGCAGTATGGACGGCCTTACGAAGTAAGCGATCCTCGGTGCCAAATCCCAGGAATGGTGTCGTCGGATACGTTGCCGGGGACCTTACGGCCTTATCATTTGACATGCCCCGTCTCTAACAGAGAAGTGACATCAGCTCCGACGCTGCTTCGCCCATGGGCGGGTGCTGCATAGCCTGGACTGTCACTGGGTGGGCTAGTGCCGTGCCCTCAGGATCCGCTGTATTATGTCGAACTCAGTAAAACGGCTTCTCATCCTCGCGGCGCCCCTAATCATGCTGGTCACGCAATTTTCGACGCTTGCGGGTGCGGCACCCGCCCGACCAGTGAGCGAGTTCAAGCTTGCGAATGGGCTCGTCTTGGTGGTTGTGCCCGACAACCGGGCTCCTGTTGTGACCCACATGCTCTACGTGCGGGCCGGCGCGGCCGACGAGCCGCCCGGCCAATCCGGGATTGCCCATTTCCTTGAGCATTTGATGTTTAAGTCGACGGAGAAGCTCGCGAGCGGCGAGTTTTCCGCAATCGTTTCGCGGCTGGGCGGTCAGCACAACGCTTTCACGACGTCCGACTACACCGGCTACTTCGAGCGCGTCTCCAAGGATCGTCTTGGCAGGATTATGGAGATGGGAGCCGACCGGATGGCCAACCTCAGGCTGAGCGACGGCGAGGTTGCGACCGAGCGGCAAGTAATCATCGAGGAGCGGCGTGTTCGCACTGAGAACGTTCCTTCGAGCATCCTCGCCGAGCAGATGTCCGCCGCCCTTTATCAGAACCATCCCTACCGCATTCCCATCATCGGTTGGATGCACGAAATGTCCAATCTCACCCGCGAGGATGCGTTGACTTTTTATCGTCGTCACTACGCACCGAACAACGCGATCGTGGTGGTAACGGGTGATGTACAGCCGTTGGACGTGAAGGGACTGGCGGATGCGACCTACGGCCGGCTCGCCTCTAATCCGCAAGTCGGTCCACGCGTGCGCCCGCAGGAACCCGAGCATCGTGCGCCGCGCCGGGTCGAATTGAAGGATGCGCGGGCGGGTAATGCTTCCGTGCGCCGTTACTATCTCGCGCCCGCCATCGGCAAGGCTGAGCCAAGTGAGGCCGAGGCTCTTTACCTGCTTATGAAGATTGCTGGTATCGGAGGCACGAGCCGCCTGTATCAGAAGTTGGTGGTCCAAGATCGGCTGGCATCCAGCGCGGGCGGCTGGTACTCGGGCCTCAGCCTCGACTCCGGCTCCATTGGCGTCTATGGCGTGGCGGCCGAAGGCGTATCCCTGCAGACCGTGGAGGGCGCGATTGATCACGTCCTGCAGGACTTGCGGGAAAATGGCGTCACCGAAGCGGAGCTTGAGCGCGCAAAAAGCCAGTTCATCGCCGAGTTCGTTTATGAGTCGGACAGCCAACAAACCCTTGCGCGACGATACGGGGCGGGGCTGGCGCTAGGTTTGACGGTCGCCCAGATCGACGCATGGCCCGCGGCTATCGCCAAGGTCACGGCAGCAGATGTCAAGCAGGTCGCCATGAAATACCTGGATGCCCGGGCGTCCGTGACGGGGACTCTCGTTCCCACTTCGATTGAGGCAGCGCCGGCGAAGGTTACACCCTCTGCTGCCAGGAAAGGGTGAGCGGGCATGCGCAGTTTCAGAAGCGCACGACTAAGCACCCTGACCAAGGCTCTTTTCGCGCTGGTCCTGTCTGTGGTCGCTCTAACCCTTTGGCTAGGCAAGGCGGAAGCCATGCGGATACAGGAAGTTCGCAGCCCGGGTGGGATCAGCGCGTGGCTTGTCGAGGAGCACAGTGTTCCGCTGGTGGCAATGCGTTTCGCCTTCGATGGCGCCGGCAACTCCGAGGACCCTATCGGCAAGGAGGGGTTGGCCAACTTCCTCTCCAGCATCCTTGATGAAGGTGCCGGTGACCTAAGCGCCCAACGATTCCAGGAGCGCATGGAGGAATTGGCCCTACGCATGAGCTTCGAGGACGGGCGCGACGCTTTCTATGGAAGCTTCGAGACCCTCACAGTGAATCGCCAGGAGGCGATAAAGCTGTTGGCACTCGCACTCAACAGGCCACGCTTCGACGCGGAAGCGATAGAGCGGATGCGCAAACAGCATTTGGCTACGCTATCGGCCGCAGCGCGCGACCCTACGCGAGTCGCAACCGAACAATGGATGGCAATCGCGTTCTCAGGACATCCTTATGCGCGGCCCGCAAACGGCACGCCAGGATCGGTTGGAAGCATTGGCAAGTCCGATCTTGAGAAGTTCCATCGACGAGCTTTCGCCAGGGAGAACCTGCGCGTCGTTGTCGTCGGTGATATCGATGCCGAGGCATTGGGTTCCGTGTTGGATACAGTTTTTGGCGCCCTGCCCGCCAAGCCTCAGATTTCGATAGTGGCGAAAACGGAACCCAAAGCAGCGAAGAAACTGACCATCACAGACATGAACGTTCCACAGTCTGTCGTGCGTTTCGGCCTTCCGGCAATGGCGCGTGCGGACAAAGAGTTCATTCCAGCTTTTGTCCTGAATACGATCCTTGGAGGTGCTGCGTTTACGTCGAGGCTGTATCGGGAGGTGCGCGACAAGCGAGGTCTCGCTTACGGCGTTGATACCTCGATCATGCCTATGAAGAATGCGTCGGTTTTTTTTGGAGGGGTCGCGACGAAGAACGAGAAGGTCGCCGAGTCTCTGGATGTGATAAGGGCGGAGCTGAAGCTCATCGCAGATGCAGGACCGATGCAGGAGGAGTTGGACGATGCCAAAGCGTATCTTACTGGATCGTTCGCCCTGCGCTTCGACACTAATGCCAACATTGCCAATCAGCTGCTGTGGATGCAGCTTGAGGGGTTGGGAACGGGCTATGTCGACACGCGCAATGCTCAGATCGACGCCGTGACCCTGGATGATCTAAAAAGGGTGGCGCGGAGGCTTTTTGTGCAACAAGAGCTTATCGTAACTGTTGTAGGCAGGCCCAAGGGGTTGACGCCAGGTGGGTAGCACAGTCCTGTGAGGCGGCAAGGAGTGCGGTCTTTGAAGAGCATGTTTCGGCGTTAGGCGTCACGGATGGAACACGGAGCCCCGGCGGAGGCGCACGCTCTACGACCAACCTATCGACAATCGATCGCGGGCTGCCTTGACGAGCGCATTGGGCAGTACGGCCTGAGTAGCAAGGAACTCGATCGATATTTGGACGCGCTCGCTCCTGCACTCGCGCGCCTTCAGGAAGACTACAGAACACGCCGGCTGCCTCATCTGCGCATACCGGAACTCACCGATGATGTTGCCGAAGCAGAGGCGGCCTTTGAAAAGCTTTGTCGCGGCGCGCGCGTGGTCATTTTCTTCGGCACCGGCGGGTCGAGCCTAGGTGGCCAGACGCTGGCGCAGCTCGGCGGCTGGCATATTCCTGGGACCGCGGGCGAGGCGCAAAAGCGGCGCCCTCGCACCCGGTTCTACGACAATCTCGATGGCGCCACTTTACAATCCGCCCTTGAATCCTTCGATGATCTTGAGGGCGTCCGGTTTGTCGTAATCTCGAAGTCGGGCGGCACGCCGGAAACTCTGGTGCAGGCTCTCGCGGCGCTGTCGGCGGTAAGGAACGCGGGGTTGAGCGCGCGCATTCCCGATTTTTTTCTCGGCGTGACGGAACCCGCGGTAGAGGGCAGGTCCAATGGGTTGCGACACCTGTTTGAGATGCAGCGCATCCCCATTCTCGATCATCATCCTGGGATTGGAGGCAGGTACTCCGTTTTCACGAATGTAGGCTTGCTGGCTGCTATGGCGCGAGGCTTGGATCCGCGGGCGGTTCGGGCCGGGGCAAGGACCGTCGTGGAGGTCTTATGTAAGGCCAAGTCGCCAGCGGATTTCTCTGCCGCCCTGGGTGCCGCAACGGCGGTGGCCTTGTCGCGAGAGCGCGGAGTCCGGGCACACGTGATGATGCCCTACAGTGACCGCCTGGACCGCTTTTCTCATTGGTTTGCGCAATTGTGGGCCGAGAGTCTCGGAAAAGACGGCAAGGGAACAGCGCCGATCTCATGTCTGGGGCCGCTCGACCAACATAGCCAGCTGCAGCTCTTTATGGATGGGCCGCGAGAGTACTTGATTACCATGGTGCGCGTACGCACCGCTGGTGCAGGCCCGAGGATCGATGCCACGCTCGCGTCTGCAGCCGGACTGGATTATTTGGGCGGCCGAACAGCGGGCGATCTGGTTGCTGCGCAGGCCGATGCGCTACCGGAGGCGCTCGAAAAGGCGGGGCGTCCGGTTCGCATCTTTGATCTTGATACTCTTGATGAGTACTCGCTTGGCGCCTTGATGATGCATATGATGCTTGAAACGATTCTGGCGGCAGATTTGCTGGGCGTTGACCCATTCGACCAGCCGGCCGTGGAACTCGCCAAGACGATTACGCGAGAACGCGTGAGCAATTTGCCGAAAACCTGACACGGCCTATTCGGAGTGGGTTCAGTCCATGCCCATTCGGCAACTCAAGCCCGAGATGATCAATCGTATAGCTGCGGGCGAGGTCATTGAACGACCCGCCAGCGTTGTCAAAGAACTTGTCGAGAATGCTCTCGATGCCGGGGCCGCTTCTATCGAGATTGTTACTGCCGGAGGTGGGCTCTCGCTCATCCGAATAACTGACGATGGCTCGGGTATGAGTGAGGGGGATCTCTCCCTCGCAGTTGAACGGCACGCGACGTCGAAGCTCGAGAGTGAAGACCTCTTCAACATTGCAACCCTTGGCTTCCGCGGCGAAGCCCTCCCTTCAATTGGATCGATCGCTCATCTGTCAATCGCATCGCGGCCGGGAACCGCGTTGGAGGGATCCGAAATTATCGTCGACCGGGGCCAGAAACGCTCAATAAGACCCGCCGGCATCAATTGCGGGACGCGGGTCGAAGTACGCGAACTGTTCTCCGCGACACCTGCCCGTCTCAAGTTCATGAAGAGCGAGCGAGCCGAGAACAGCGCTATTTCGGAAGTCGTGAAACGCCTTGCAATGGCCAATCCGGTCGTGGGTTTCACGCTGACAAGTGGGGAGCGTGCGGGGCTAAGGCTGCCCGCGCAACCCCGCGAAGGAGATGGCCACCTCCTTCGCGTCGCAAAGATTATGGGCCGCGAATTTTTGGATGATGCGCTGGAGATCGGCGTCGCGAGGGACAAACTGCGCGTTTCCGGGTTCGCTGGTCTACCTACACTGCATCGGCCCGATCCCGGGCATCAGTACTTGTTCGTGAATGGCCGGCCCGTAAAGGACAAACTACTGGCTGGGGCAGTACGGGCCGCCTACAGCGATCTGATCCCCAAAGGTCGCTTTCCGATGCTGGCCTTGTTCGTTGCACTCGATCCGCGCGACGTGGACGTCAATGTTCATCCCAGCAAGGCGGAGGTTCGCTTCCGCGATGCTGGCCTGGTTCGGTCGATGATTGTCGGTGCGCTCAGATCGGCATTGGAGGCTGCCGGCCATCGTGCGTCGTCGATCGGTGGCCGTCAGGCGATTGACGCACTCGAGCAATCTGTGGGCATGGGGCGATCGAGCATTGATCGACAGCTGCGCCCAGGCTCGTTTGTCGAGGGCCTTTCCCCAGGACCAGCCGAGCCGTTCCACGGGTTCTCCGAGGATTGGCAGGAGCCCCTCAAGGGGCTCGACGTTCCGAGCGCAGAGGTGGTGTTCGATATTGAGACGGGGTCAGGAAATTCACTCGACAGACCTCTAGGTGCTGCGCGGGCCCAATTGCATGAAACCTATATTGTCGCCCAGACACGGAGTTCGGTCGTTATCGTCGACCAGCATGCAGCCCATGAGCGGCTGGTCTATGAACGCATTAAGCGCGGGTTGGCGAACGGCGGCGTGGCCAGGCAAACTCTGCTCATTCCTGAAGTTGTCGAACTTGATACCGACGAAGTCGATGCGCTTTCGCGGGCTGCGCCTTCCTTCGGCCAGCTGGGGCTAGTTGTCGAGGCGTTCGGTTCCGAAGCGGTCATTGTTCGTGAGGTTCCTGCCCTCCTCGGCAATGCGGACATCAAAGGGCTGGTTGGCGACCTAGCGCGCGAGGCTGCTGAACACTCCGAGGGCGGCCTCCTGGAAGCGCGTCTTGCGGCGGTCTGTTCGACGATGGCATGCCACAGCAGTGTCAGGGCAGGACGCCGGCTCACGGCAGAGGAAATGAACGCTCTGCTGCGCGAGATGGAAGCGACACCGCATTCGGGTCAATGCAACCACGGGCGTCCGACTTACGTGGAACTGAAACTCACGGACATCGAGCGCTTGTTCGGTCGAAGTTAGCTACGCCTCCGGGAACTCCACAACATCAGAAATACGCCCGCAATGACGATGGTCATTGACGGAAGAAGCAGCGGTGTGATCGCAAACAACGGGATCAGCCCCAGCATGCCCGCGATCCACTGCACGACCAGAGTTGCCACCGGTGTAAAGGCCGTGGCCGCGGCAAAGTTCTCCGACGTGATCTTGACCACGCAGGAAAGGCTTAGGAACGCCATCGCGGTGTGGATCACGCTGCCTACCAGCGCGCCCCAGAGAATTGTGGGTAGGTGCAGCATCTGGGCCGCTGTCGGCACTAGGTTTGTGGGAGGCAGGATGTTCACCGAGGTCAGCACGGCGCCCAATGCAGCAAGAGCGATGCTACTGGCGGCTGTGACTAGAACCACAAGACCCGTAATCCGGAGTTTTTCGGTGAGGGTGAGCGCCCGGCGGTTCCATGGGTGAAGTTCGCCTGCAAACGTGCGCAGGTTGAATGCCAAAACGCATCCGGCTGTCGCGGCAATGATGGCAGTGCGATGCTCCGCATTGACATCCGCAAGGATGGGCGCAACGCCGAGGCAGACGATGCCGGCTCCCGCGAGGCTCAAGTTGCCTGGCCGACGCCCAAAAACGATCCAGCCGATCGCCACGGCGGCTGGGATCATCAGTCGGCCCAGCAGGCTGCCATCGGCGGGGGGTACGTATCGCAAAAGAAGATAGTAGGAGATTTCCATGCCGATCACACCGAAGCCGATCAGCCAGCTCTGTGGCGTCAACACGATAGCCCTGGCATCGGGACCGAGCCCCGTTACTGCGAGCAGTGCCACCGCAGAGATGACCATCGCATACAGGACGAATGCGATCGGGTGCGCACCGATCCGATGCCCCACGACGTAGGCGAAACCGAGCAATCCGATGGCAAGCACGAACAGCCCGGCTTCGATCCAGCCGGATACGGTCTGATTGCGCGCTTCCGTGTGGCTCTGCGTGCAGTCTTTCATCTCTCACTGACGCCCTCGGCAAAATAGGCTTGGCGTTCCCTTACAGATTTATCGTGGCGAGCAGGTGATCGCTGGCCGGTGGTCGGCGCATTTTGACGTTGGAGCCTTGACATGCCGCGCTCTGGTGAGAGGGCTACCCTCTATAACGTGCGAACGTGACCTGCGTATCGCCCCAAGACCGCGCATCCAACTGTTCAAAGTCGACAGGAAGATTTGGCGTCATGTCCCTGCGATCCTCCACGACGGCAATGGCGCCTGGCGCGAGCCATTGTCCGCGGTCGGCGGACGCAAGGGCGAGTGCGGAAAGGCCCTTGCCATAGGGGGGGTCGAGAAACGCCAGTCGAAAAGCCCCACGATTTGGCGCCGCGCCAAGATCGATCGCATCACGACGAAAGAGCTTCGTGTGTCCCGTCAGTCCCAGGTTGTCGATGTTCCGGCGGATCGCGGCGCGGGCTTGGGCGTCGCTCTCGACAAATAGACAATAGGCCGCGCCGCGCGAAAGCGCCTCGATGCCCAGTGCGCCCGTACCGGCAAACAAGTCCAAAACGCAAATGCCGTCGAGCGAGAAGTCGGCGATGCCATGCTCGAGTATGTTGAAGATGGATTCGCGGACCCGATCGGCGGTTGGCCGGACACCCTCTTCTGCCGGCGCCGCAATTTGGCGTCCACGCAACCGGCCGCCTACTATCCTCATGAGGAGCGCACTGCAGGCTGCTGCTTGCGCTTCGGGGGGATGGTGGGGTCGGGATGCAAGAGGCCGAACTCGGTCGCAGCACGGACGCCAAGCTGGTCGATGAGCGTGCGGCGTTTGACGGGATCAATCCCACCAACCGGAAGGTCCAGAAGCTGGAACGGACCAAAGGAAATTCGAATAAGCCGATTCACCTGCAGACCTAGCTTTTCTAGAACCTTTCGCACCTCCCGGTTCTTGCCTTCGCGTAGTCCAAGCGTCAGCCAGACATTGCTGCCTTGCGTCTTGTCCAGACTCGCCTCGATCGGACCGTAGCGCACACCCCCTATTTCAATACCGCGCTGGAGCTGGTCCAGATCCGATTGCTGGACCGTTCCGTGGGCACGGACCCGGTAGCGGCGCAACCAGCCCGTCGAGGGCAGCGCCAAATGCCGCGCGAGGGCACCATTGTTGGTCAAGAGAAGCAGCCCTTCCGTATTGAAATCGAGCCTCCCAACCGAAATAACCCGGGGGAGGTCGTTCGGAAGCGAGGCAAAGACGGTAGGCCGGCCCCTCGGGTCTGCATGAGTGGTCACGAGCCCTCTCGGCTTGTGAAATCGCCATAGTCGCGGGGCTTCCGCTTCGGGTAGAGGTTTTCCGTCGACCAGAACCTGATCGGATTCTCTGACGTCGCGAGCTGGGCTTGATAGGACCTCCCCGTTCACATTGACGCGGCCGTCCGCGATCCATCGCTCGGCCTCCCGGCGCGAGCAAAGGCCCGCGCGCGCAATCACTTTGGCGATGCGCGAGGGTGCGGTATCCGAGGGCGGCAGACCGTGACGAGGTTCTGGTCTAGGCATGTTGTTGCGCTTTGGGTACGGGGAGCAGAGTATATGACATTGCCGCAGTCTTTGAGCCCCATGCTTTCCGCTCTCGCGGAGGCAGAAGAGGCTGGATCTCGCGGTGAAGTCCCCGTCGGCGCAGTGATTGTGGACAAAACCGGACGGACTCTGGCGCGGGCGGGAAATCGAACACGTGAGCGGACCGATCCGACGGCCCATGCCGAGCTTCTTGCAATCCGCGAAGCGTGTGCTGCGATCGGTTCGGAGCGCTTGGTGGGGTGCGACCTTTACGTCTCGCTCGAGCCTTGCCCGATGTGCGCCACTGCGATCTCATTTGCGCGGATCAGGCGCCTGTACTTCGGCGCAGCCGATCCGAAGGGTGGTGGCGTTGAGCACGGCCCGCGCATTTTCAGCCAGACGTCCTGTCACCACGCGCCGGAGGTCTACGGCGGGATCGAGGAGACGCGCGCCGGCGACTTGCTGCGGAGGTTTTTCGCCGGCCGCCGTTGAGCGCCTCGGCGTTGTCCTGCTTTAACTCTTGCGCTGTGCGGATAGGTACGATGCCGTGGCGCTCATAGAGCTCGCCCAAAGGGTCCCAGTCGCTAACGACGGTACGATAGATCCAGCGGTAGCTTCGCTGCGTCCTCGCGATAGCGAAGGCGCGCTCGCGACCGATGAACTCGGAGGTAGCCGCAATTTCGAGCCAATTCACGACGAGGTGGGTATAGGTTGCGTCATAGTTGCGGGCACCATCGGGAAGCTCGATCGGCGCATCGGGATAGCGGCGCACGAGTTCATCGTAAAAGGGTGCCACCATATCGCGGTCAGGCGTCCCAAGATGCCAGAGGTACCAATGCATCTGCTCATGCAGGTAGGTGGAAAGCAGAAGGTCCTCGCTGTCGGCAAAGCGGTTTCCCAGGGTGAGAACCGGATGTGCGAGGGTGTCTCCCCCGGGCATGATGCGAACGACCTTTGTGTATTCATAGCGTGTGAGGTCATGGCGCCGGCGTAAGGAGGCAAGCATCCTGTGGATGCGCTCCGCCTCGGCCCGCGCATGGTCGAGGTCGATACCGACGTGGAAATCTTCGCTGGGGGATCGCGCCACGTCCCATCCCTGTTCGCGCCGGAACCGATATGAATGCCCGGCGAGAATGCGTTAGGTGGGAGGTTCAGCGGAAGAGTGGCGCCGGAGGCGCTGTGGATACTTTAAGTGCGCGCGTCAAATACCTGAGACAGCTGGCGTTTTAGGTCTTCTTTGGCGGGCTCGGCCGCAGCGAAGATCTCAGCAATCCTGAAGTAGTCGAACGCGGCAAAGTTGCCCACCTTGGGACGAATGAGGATGTCTGGGGTGGTGTGCTTCAGTTTTTCGCGCGTGATCGAATGGAAAAGCAGCTGCGTTGCCCCAGTTACCGCTTCGAGCGGACCGGGCACACGGACTCCGGGGCGCCGCTGCGTGTCGCCTGTGACGTCGACGGCGACCGTGATATCGCCGCGGTCTGCCACGACATCAAAGGGCAGGGGATTTATGTAACCCCCATCGATTAGGACGCGGTCGCCCAGTACAACGGGCCGGGCCACGCTCGGCAGGGCACAACTCGCGGCCAGGGCAGGTATTATCGGTCCACGCTCGATGAGAACCTGCTCGAGGGCGTAGAAGTCCGCCGCCACAGCCACGAATGGAATCTTGAGATAGCTGAAGTCGCTGTGCAGGACTTCAGGAAGGAGCATCTCGAAAAGCGTGACATTGTCGACAATCGCGGGTGATCGCAGCGTCCAGAGTGTCGAGATGCTGCCGCGGAGTTTTCCAGCAGCCAAGCGCAAGAAGCTGGCGCGGCTTGCGAAGCAGTCCCGAAAAGCTGCGCGCATTTCTGCGGCGGACATGCCAGCGGCGTAACAGGCCCCACACACTGCGCCCATGGACGTACCGGCAATAATCGAGGGCTTGATGCCCAATTCGTCGAAGGCCTCCAGCACCACAGCATGCGCGAGGCCGCGGGATGAGCCCCCGCCAAGTGCCAGGGCAACGCGGGGCCTTCCCCGCGCGTTTGCATGTGAAGTTACTCCGCTCACGACTGTGGCTTCCGTGCCCGGCGGCTCAAACGCGCCCCCAGCCCCAAGCGCTCGGCTTTCGAGGGGGGCGGAGGTGGCAACGCGTCCACGGTCTGGCTCGCTAGGACACGCTCCAGCTGACGCCGCAAGTGCTCCTTGGCTTGCCCGGCTGCCGTGATCACTTCCCGGAAGCGGTGGAACTCCAGAACGTGGAACTCGTCAACCTCCACATCGACATAGATGTCGGGCTGCTGTGCCTTCAGTTTCTCTCGCACGATCGACCGCTGCAGGATTTGCGTGGAAGAGACGAGCGCTGAGAAAGCGGTGGGCTGCGAGAGGTCGCCGCGTCCGATAGATGCACCGCTGACGTCGACGGCTACGACAATGTCCGCCTCGCCCTTGAGGAGATCGAACGGTAGCGGATTTACTAGCCCGCCATCCATAAGCAAGCGACCTTCCCGCGTCACCGGCGTGAACAAGGCCGGCAGGGCCATGCTGGCGGCTATAGCGCTACGCAAGTCGCCTTCTGTGAGGACCACTTGATCCTGCGCGTGGAAGTCAGTGGCAACAACCTTCAGAGGGATCTGCGTTTGCTTGAATTCGCGTGCCACTTTGGAGGGTAGCATCTGGTCCAGCAGGAGCTCGGGCTTAAGTAGGGAGGATCGAATAGGCAGGATATTGAGAAAGCGCTGTACTGGCTCCGACCGTGCTGCGAGGAGGTAGCGCGCGAGGCCCAGTCGTTGAGCCAGCACTTCCTCGGTGTGGGCTCGTATCAGACGAGCTGAGAGCCCAGATGCGTATGCCGCACCGAACAATGCGCCAATGGACGTTCCGGCAATCACCGTCGGCTTCAGACCGAGTTCGTCGAAAACCTCCAGCATGAGTATATGCGCAAGCCCGCGCGCGCCGCCGCCGCCCAGTGCCAGCCCGATTGTCGGCCGCTTGGCGGGAAGATTTCGGGGTGAAGCTTCGGGCGGGTCGCCGACGGTCATCTTATTTAGCGGAACGGGCGTTCATCCTTGCGAGCGAACGGTAGTCAGGAATGGAATGAGCGCGGCTAGCGAGTCTTCGGGGTTCTCCTCCGCGAGATAGTGTCCCGATCGGACTGCAGCACCAGTCAAGTCCTTGCACCAAGGCACCCAGATATTGAGGGGGCTGCTGGCGAGATAGTTGTCGGCCCAAAGGAGGAGAGTAGGGCACTCGATCCTTCGACCTGCCGTGGCATCGGCGTCGTCGAACTCGCGATCGAGCCCGGCACCAGCGCGGTAGTCTTCGCAGACGGCGTGAATACGTACCGGCTCATTCAGGGATGTGCGGTAGCAGGCCAGTGCTTCCGGTGAAAACACCGACAGGTCACGCGTTCCGGCAGCGGCCGCCAGCGTCTGCTCAACCCAGAAAACTGGATCATTGCCAATCAATCGCTCGGGTATCGGCGAGGGCTGGGCGAGGAAGGACCAGTGAAAGGTCTTCACGGCCCAGGCGGCGTTGGCGCGGCGCCAAACCTCGCCGGTGGGAATGATGTCGATCGGGACCATCGCTGTGACGGCGCCTGGATGGTCCAGCGCAAGCCGATAGGCAACCCTTCCGCCACGGTCGTGCCCCGCGACCATAAACCTCTCGTGTCCGAGCGCGCGCATGACGGCGATGCAGTCCTCGGCCATCGTCCGCTTTGAATAGGTGACGTGCCGATCATCGCCTGGCGGCGCCGAACTTGCGCCGTATCCGCGCAGGTCTGCAACCACCAGCGAGCAGTGGCGCGCGAGTTCAGGCGCGATGCGATGCCAGATGACGTGGGTTTGCGGGTATCCGTGCAGAAGAAGAAGAGGCGGGCCTTGCCCACCCGTGCGAACGAAAATCTCAACGTTCGGCGCGGTGGAGAATCTTTGCGCCGCAAAGCCAGGGAATAGGTCTGGGTCAGAGCCCACTCTGTTCCCCCCGCTGCAACGCGCGCCAGCCTATATCCGATCGATAAAACCCATCGGGCCAGTCGATCTTGGAGATGGCAGCATAGGCCCGCTCTCGTGCTTCCCGCACGGACTTGCCGCGTGCGCTGACGTTGAGGACACGTCCACCCGTGGCCAAAATACGGCCTCCTTCGCGGACAGTGCCTGCGTGGAAGATGTGGACGCCCGGGACCTGGGCGGCTGTTTTCAGTCCCTTGATTTCGGTGCCGCGCGAATAGTCGCCGGGGTAGCCCCTGGCTGCCATCACGACGGTCAGAGCAACGTCGTCGTGCCAACGCAAATCGAACTTCTCCAAGACACCGTCTGCCGTGGCGACTAGCGCGGGCAGGAGGTCTGATTTGAGACGAAGCATCAGCACCTGGGTCTCCGGGTCGCCGAAGCGGACATTGTACTCGATGAGCTTGGGGCCGGTCGCGGTGATCATCAAGCCGGCGAACAGGACGCCCTTGAAGGGCATCCCGCGGGCCTTCATGCCTCGCACGGTCGGGATGATGATCTCATCCATCGTGCGACGCGTTATCTCCGCCGTCACAAAGGGGGCCGGTGAATAGGCGCCCATGCCCCCCGTGTTGGGCCCGTTCTCGCCATCGTGCACGCGCTTGTGGTCTTGCGCCGCGATGAGGGGCAGGGCGTGGGTTCCGTCGATAAGAGCAAAGAAGCTGGCCTCCTCGCCCACGAGACATTCCTCAATGACGATTTCAGCGCCCGCCGCTCCGAACGCGCCGGAGAAGCAGGACTCGATTGCGGCAGTGGCGGCCTCGCGAGTATCCGCAACAGTCACGCCCTTGCCGGCAGCCAAGCCGTCGGCCTTTACAACGATCGGCACTGGCTGTTGAGCGAGATACTTCAGAGCGGCTGCCTTGTCTGTGAAACGGCCGTAAGCGGCGGTGGGGATGCCAAACTCCCGGCAGAAGTCCTTGGTGAAACCCTTCGAGCCTTCGAGTTGCGAAGCTGCTTTGGAGGGTCCGAATACTTTGATGCCCGCCTCGCTTAGATCATCGGCGAGGCCGGCCACGAGTGGCACCTCGGGTCCTACGACAACCAGATCGATTGCATGCTCCCGGCAGAATCGGAGCACTAGGCCGTGGTCAGCGCTATCGACTGGAACGCATTCCGCGACCTCCGCGATGCCGGCGTTACCGGGCGCGCAGTAGAGTTTGCTCAGCAAGGGGCTGGCAGCCAAACTCCATGCCAGCGCATGTTCGCGCCCGCCGGAGCCGATGAGGAGAACGTTCATTAGGCGTGCCCCGCAAAAGCCCTGTAGAAAGCCTTATTCTTGGCCGCTTTCATCCCAATCCCCATGTATCATCTTATCGAAAGCGAACAAAGCCAGGGTTGCTCGTGACTGAAGCCATAGGTGCTGCCCGCCAGGGCAGCAATTTGCCCGAACTCACTGTTTCCGAGCTCAGCTCGTCCATCAAGCGCACCCTCGAAGGCGTCTACAGTTACGTGCGACTGCGCGGAGAGATATCCGGCTTTCGCGGCGCGCACGCATCGGGCCACTGCTATTTTGCGCTCAAGGATGAGCGTTCCAAGATCGAGGCTGTAGTCTGGCGAAGCACGGTGCAGAGCCTGCGGATCAAGCCGTCGGAAGGTCTCGAGGTGGTGGCTACGGGCCGTGTCACTACCTATCCGAATTCTTCGCGCTACCAAATCATCATCGACGCGCTCGAGCCCGCGGGTGTAGGTGCGCTGATGGCGCTGTTCGAGGAGCGCAAGAAAAAGCTCGCGGTGGAGGGGTTGTTCGATGAGCGGCGCAAGAAGCCGCGCCCTTTCCTGCCGGGCGTCATCGGCATCGTCACGTCGCCGACCGGGGCCGTGATCCGCGACATGCTCGCGGGATTCGCGGAGCGGTTTCCGGCACGTGTTCTCATTTGGCCGGTAAGAGTGCAGGGCGAAACCTGTGCTGTCGAGGTGGCCGCGGCGATCAGAGGGTTCAACGCTCTGCAGCCAGGCGGCGCGATCCCCAGGCCTGATGTCCTGATTGTTGCCCGGGGGGGCGGCAGCCTAGAGGATCTGTGGGGCTTCAACGAGGAAGTGGTGGTTCGTGCTGCTGCGGCGAGCGCAATCCCGCTCATCTCCGCGGTCGGCCACGAAACGGACTGGACGTTGATCGATCTCGCGGCTGACGCGCGGGCGCCGACCCCGACCAAAGCGGCGGAGTGGGCAGTGCCGAAGCATTCGGAACTGGTCGAGCAGACCGGCCAGGCGGGACTTCGCCTGCTGGGTGCCGCTCGTCGTGCCCTGCATTTCATACGCGGACGCCTGGCGGCGATTGCGAGGTGCTTGCCGCGCCGGGAAGATATTATTGCGCTTCCACGGCAGCGTTTCGATGCCGCTGAGCGTAGCCTCGGCCGTGCGTTGCTCTCCAACACGCGCGCACATCACCTGAAGCTGGTCCGGTGCGCCTCCCGTCACAATCCTGGCCTTCTGCGGACGCGCCTGTCGAGGGTGCATGATCGGATATATCTGCTCGAACGCCGGAAAGCCGCGGCGCTTGCTCGGGTCGCGGGTTCCTTCCGCGCGCGCTTCGAGCGGACCAAGGGGCGCGTGCGCTCCCAGAGCGTGGCCGCGCGCGTCAGCCGGTGCCGGGAGCGGGTTGTTGCCCTGGACGTGAGGTCACGAAATGCCATCCTCAATGGGGTGTCGCGCCAGCGGCGCCATCTGACATCGAGCAGCAAATTGCTGATGACGCTCAGCTACCACGGCGTGTTGAAGAGGGGGTTCGCGTTAGTCAAGAATATGCATGGTCACAGCGTCCGATCGGTCTCTGGTGTGACAGCAGGCGAACAGCTCAGTATCGAGTTAAGTGATGGGCACATTAGCGCCGTGGCCGAGGGAGCCGGGAGTGAGCGTGAATTGGCAGGGTCCGATGGTCAAACCCCCGAGGTCGGCAAGACCAAGCCGGTCCGGCGACAACCCGGCAACCAGGGATCGCTTTTCTAACTGCCCGGAAGTTGGGGTGAAATCTCGCCCTGCCACACAAAGAGAGTTTGCGCTAGGGTTGCAGACGCGGTAGCGAAGCCGCGACATCACTTCGCCGAGGTGGCGACAGGGCATGAACCGTTTTGAGCGGCTATTCGGTCTCAAGGGTGAGGCCAAGCTGCGCTATCTCGACGGCGAGTTCCAGGTACTCACCCCTGGTGACTTTGTGCGGTGCGCCGTGACTGGCGAGCCAATCGCGCTTCCCGACCTGCGCTACTGGAACGTGGAGCTGCAAGAGGCCTACGTGAGCGCGGAGATTTCCTTCGAGCGCCACCGGACGCTCGGCAGCGGGGCGAAGCGATAGCTTCACGACTTTCTCACCAGACGCAGGCCATCACTTGATGGCCAACGCCACGAGGCTCGCGAGCCGTTCGCCGTCCCGCGTACTAAACGCGAGACGGATCGGCAGCGCTTTGGTAGCAGCCTCCAACTCGGCAACTGGACCGAATTGTCCAGCAAGGCGCACAACATCCTTCTCAGTGGACACCAAGACGGCGTCAGCGGCTTGGGCAGTGTGAAGGATTTGGGTGGCTTGCTCTGGTGTGGGAGCCACGTGGTCCGGAAAGGCGAAACGCTCAACGATCACCGCGCCTAGCTGTTCGAGGAGGCCGAAGAACCTTGCCGGGCCTGCGATGCCGGCCCAGGCGACAACCCGCCGGGCCTTCAGCCAACCGGCGTCTTCGGAGGGGATCGTGGCAGAGCGAAGCACGGGGCCGTCGTATTGGTCTTTCAGCCAGCTTCCAATTTCATCGCCAGCGCCGGGCACCGTGTCGTTGATGACGATCGCATGCGCCAGGGGGAGTTGGGATGCCAAAGGTGCCCGCAGCGGTCCCGCCGGGACAATTCGTCGATTGCCGAGGCCTCGAGAGCCGTCGACTATTACGATAGCGAGGTCTTTGTGCAGCTGCGGATTTTGGAGCCCATCGTCCATCACGATCACGTCCGCGTTCGCGGCAGCCTCGATAGCCTGCGCACCGGCGGCGCGGTCTCGCGCAATGACGACCAGGCCAGTCCGTGCAAGGAGTAGCGGTTCATCACCCGTCTCTCGGGCTTTATCGTCGGTGCTGACCCAGTGAGGGCCGGGCAGGCGTCCTCCATAGCCTCGGCTGAGCACCACCGGGCGCTTGCCGAGCGCCCGGACGCACTCGCATAGATGGCGCGTTAGCGGCGTTTTCCCTGAGCCGCCCACCGTGAAGTTGCCCGCGCATAAAACGGGCAACCGCGAGCGGTAGGGCTTGGCCAAGGAGAAGCGAGCCTGCAGGACCCAACCATAGAGGCCTGCAATCGGAGCAAGCCCTGTGGCTATGAATCCAGGGCTTTTCTGGTACCACCACGAGGGTTCAGGAGGCACGCGCCAAAGGGTCCTGTTGCGGCAGAAACTGAAGCAAGGCCTCCACGGTTCGGGGCAACGCTCCAGATAGTGCCGTAAGCGCGGTGCTCGCGCGATCGCGCATGAGGCTCAGTTCTGTGCGATCGCCGAGTAGGCGGCCGGCGGCTGTTGCCAATTCCGGCGCGGAGCGCACGACGATTGCAGCGCCATGGTCGATCAAGGCGCGATAGGTGTCGGAGAAGTTCTGCCAATGCGGGCCGGTGATGACGGCGGCGCCCTGGCGAATGGCCTCAATGGGGTTCTGGCCGCCCCGGTCCACGAGTGAGCCGCCAATGAACGCTACCGGAGCCAGGGCATAGAGCATCCCGAGTTCGCCGATGGTATCCGCGACGTAGGCGTCATTGGCGCGCTGGGGTAGTGCACCGAGTGACCGCTGCGCGACGCTGAACCCCTGGCTTCTGAGCAGGTCGGCGATCGCTGCGCCGCGCTCAGGGTGTCTCGGTGCGATAATGGTGCAGAGATCCGGAACGCTGCTTCGGAGCTGTCGATGAGCTTCCGCCACAATGGCGTCCTCGCCTTCGTGCGTACTCGCAGCGACGAGCAAGGCACGGCCCTCGAGGCCAGGTCTCAGGCGTTCGAGGGCTGCAGCATCAACCCGCGGCGGCGGGGTATCGATTTTGAGATTGCCAACCGAAGTAGCGCACGTAGCGCCCAGGCTCTTGAAGTAGCGGGCGAGCAGGTCGTTTTGGGCAAGCACCAGGGAGAAGCGGCTAAAAAGCGGGCGGGCAACACCAGGAGTGCGCCGCCAGCGCCGATACGAGCGTTTGGTCATTCGACCGTTGACCAGGGCCAGCGGGATATCGCGCTTGGCGCTTTCCAGGATCAGATTGGGCCAGATTTCCGATTCGGTGAAGATGGCTAGGTCAGGATGCCAGTGGTCGAGAAAGCCCCGCACGTATTCGGGCGCATCGAGTGGCGCATACTGATGTAGGGCGTTGGGCCCCAGACGTTCAGCAGCAAGTGTTGCGGATGTGACGGTGCCCGTAGTGAGAAGGAACGAGAGTTCGGGGCGGCGCTCGCGAAGTTGCCCCATGAGAGGAAGTACGGCGTTTGTTTCGCCGACACTTGCGGCGTGAACCCAGACGAGCTTGCCGGCAGGCCTCGCAATTGAGGGGCGCCCCAACCTTTCGTCGCGGCGGCTGGGGTCTTCCTTTCCACGCCGCGCGCGCATGTTGAGAAGCAGGGGTACAGCCGGGCGCGCCAGGGACGTGAAAGCGCGATAGGCCCAAAGACGCATGCCGGGCTTGGTCGATCCGCGTGGCAACCCCGGTGTGGCGCGTGTCGGGTCGGCATGGGCGCGCTCGTAGGCCAGCTGGGTCGCCGTGTTCAGCGAACTCTCCACGGCCAGGCGGCACGCTTCGAGTTCTTCGGGGCTGGCCTCGCGTGGAACCGACACAGGCTCGCCGATGGCGAAGCCAAGGTCTGACCATGGCAGGTTGAGCGTCATCCTGCTCCAGGTATTAAACGCCATGTAGCGTGAAGTGGCGATAGCCATCGGAAGGATCGGCCGGCCCGATTGGCGGGCCACCATAACGACGCCGAGCCCGGCTTGGCGTGCCTCGCCGCCGGGAACGTCCGCAGTCATAGCTACGGAGCGACCCTCGCGCAGGGTCTGTACCGCCGCCCTATACGCGTGCGCACCACCCCGATCCTTGTTGCGGCCGGCAGCTCCGGCGCCGCGGATCAGGTTAATGCCGAAGCGCCGCAATGTGTGACCCAGGATTTCCGCGTCGCCGTGTCTGGCCAACATGACGTCAGCCTCGAAACCCGGATATTTGATCAATGGCAGCAGTAGGAATTGGCCGTGCCACATCGTGACGACGCAGGGATGATGATGGCTGTACGCATCAAAACGTACCGCTACATCCTGCCGCTGGCGCGAGGAATTACCCACGAGATTGATGTAGCGCGCCAGCAGGGAGCCGACCGCAGCATGAACAAGCTTGGGTTTCTGACCCACGTTCGCCATCCGTGGCATTCCTGGCAGGTACCTCGATCGCGAACGGTTGAAAGGGTTCGGTTCAAGTCCGCCCGCCACCTCTATAGCCGATACCAATCTAACCTCGAAGCCCTCGATTCGCGCTTAAATACCGAGCTTTGGCGCGACTAAGGTCAAACGGCCTCGGTTGATGTCCGGGTTCCCGCGGCCTCGACATCCTGGTCGACGAGCACCTGCGATCTGCACAGCCGCGCGTAGTCGCCGTCGCGGGCCAGCAACTCGGCATGCGTGCCTCTTTCCACAAGGCGACCCTCCGACATGACGCAGATGAGATCGGCGCGCTGCACCGTGGAAAGACGGTGAGCAATGACAAGGGTCGTGCGGTTCCGCGTAAAGCGCGCCAAGGCCTCCTGAACCAGTACCTCTGATTCGGTGTCGAGGGCACTTGTCGCCTCGTCGAGAAGCAGGATCGGGGTATCCTTCAGGATGGCGCGTGCGAGAGCGAGCCGTTGACGTTGCCCGCCGGAGAGCCGCATGCCTCCCTCTCCGATCACCGTGTCGTAGCCATTGGGTTGCTCCATGATGAAGCCGTGGGCTGCGGCAGCCTTCGCGGCAGCGACGATTTGGTCTTGATCAGCTCCCAGCCGGCCGAGACTGATATTAGCGCGAATAGTATCATCGAAGAGCGTGACTTCCTGGCTCACGATGGCGGTGGCCGCGCGAAGGCTTGCGAGCGTCACATCGCGCAAGTCCTGTCCGTCGATCTTGATGGAACCATCGGTGACGTCGAACAGACGCGCCACCAGATTGATGATGGTCGATTTGCCTGCCCCCGAGCGGCCGACCAGAGCCACGGTTTTTCCGCCGGGCACAAGGAGTGAGAACTCCTTCACCGCGGCGGCATCAGTGACTGTCCTATATCCGAAGCCGACATTGTCAAATGCGATAGCGCCCCCTGCCACCGCGAGTGCGCGCGCGTCTGGGCGGTCGACGACGGCAGGCTTCTCGTCGAGAAGCTCGTATATGCGGTCCGCGGCAGCAAGCCCTTCCATCGTGGTCGTGGAAACCGTGCCCAGCGATCGCACGGCCTGCGAGGCCAACAACAGCGAAGTCATGAAGGCGAGGAAATCTCCGACCGTGCTCACGCCACTTGAAATGCGCCAATAGGCGAAGGCAATTGCTCCGGCTATCGCGAAACCTCCGAGTGCCTCCAGAACCGGGCCCACGCGGGCACGCGCGCGTACAGACTTCATTCGCAATCGCAGAACCTCCTCGAAGTTCTGGTCGACGCGGCCGGTGGCGTAGCCTTCGAGGTTGAAGGCCTTGATAAGGCGCGAGCCTGAGAGCATTTCTGTCAGCTGAGACGTGACGTTGCCCATCCCGGCCTGGGTGCGATGGGCGACGGAACGCATGCGCCTTCCGATGCTTCGGATGGGCAGCACGGCAATCGGGCTGAGGGCGAGCACAAGGAGTGTCAACCCCCAATCGAGGTACATCATCACGCCGATCAGCACGGCAAGCGAAAGTACGTCACGCGCGAACGATATCAGCGCGACCTGGGTCGAGTGCTGAACGAAAGTTAGATCGTTGGTCAGCCGGGAGACGAGATTGCCCGTAGTCTCCCGAGTGAGCCTTGCATAGTCCGCGCGGACAAGATGGGCAAATGCGTGCTTCTGGATGTCGGTGACCAGCTGGAAGACCAGACCCGTCGTCATGACCTGATGTAGGTAGAGAAGAATACTGCGGATCGTCGTGACACCAATGATCGCGGCGACGACCCAGCCAAGCGCCGCGCTTCCCGGCTTCGACAACGAGTCGAAGGCGTGCTTGATGATCAGGGGATAACCGCCGGTCGTTACGGCGAGTGCCGCCGTAATCAGGAAGGCAACGGCGACTTGGCGACGGCGCGGCCAAAGCCAGTCTTCAAGGAATCGGCGCAACACATCACGCGCCCGCGTGTCGAAACGGGGCTTTCGTGCTTTGTCGGAGCTGGATACCGCGGCCTTGCCCAACTCCCCTCCGGTTAGCCGTTCACGATGCTACCTAGCAGCGGTGTCGGGCAGCCGCCCGCGCCAAAGTGTCACGAACCGGGCGGGCCGGTTAGCTCCGGGTCGAGGAGGCGGTGCATGTGCACGATGAAGTAGCGCATCTGCGCATTGTCCACCGTGCGCTGGGCCGCAGCCTTCCAGGCTTTGTAGGCCTCGGCGTAGTTCGGATATATGCCGATGATGTCAAGCGCGTGAACGTTGGCGAATTCGATGCTTTCCAGCGAGTTGAGCTCACCCCCGAACACCAAGTGAAGCAGTTGCTTCGTCGGTTTCGTGCCGTCGACTGCTGTCATGAATGACCAGCTCCGAATCTGCTGCAGTCTGCCACCGAATCGCACGCAGGTTAGGTTCCATAGCGGGAAATCGAGCGTTTGACCTCAAGCGGGACAAGGCGTTGGCTTTCATTTACCCTGCTCCTTAAGCGCTTCGGAAGCGTTTTGTGGCAGCGTGTGTGCAAGGCCTCGAAGGCGGCTGCTCAAAAGTTGACAGGTGGCGTTCACGTGCGGCGGACCGGTTTGATGCCGGTCGCGCCCGCTCGCCGTTAGACGACCCGTAAGAGGGCAGACAGGCACATATCAGCCACAAGACCCGCGAACAACAGCCAGCCCACCGATTGGTTCGACTTGAAGCGAACGAGGCAGTTCTGCGGATCCGCGACATCTAGAGTCACGATCTGCCAAGCGAAGTGGGCTGCCGCGCAAGCCAGGGTCAAAAAGAACGGCGCGTGCGCGCCACCAATGATGGCTGCGACGAGCCAAAACAGCAGCGCTCCAGCATAGAGGCCGACCAGCCAGCCGTGGGTTGCGGCACCGAATCTCAGCGCGGTGGATTTTAAGCCGAGCAGGAGATCGTCCTCCTTGTCCTGGTGGGCATAGATCGTGTCATAGCCGATTGTCCACAGCACGCACCCGGCATACAGCGCGACGGCAGCTGCCGAGAGAGTGCCGGTCACCGCCGCCCAGCCGACGAGCGCGCCCCATTTGAAGGTCAGGCCCAGAATTGCCTGAGGCCAGAACGTCACGCGCTTCATGAATGGATAGACGGCGATCAGGAGCAAGGAGCTGGCGCCGAGGACGATGGTGAACAGGTTGAATTGGACGAGCACGAGCAGTCCGATCGTGCACAGGGCCGCCAAGAATACATAGGCCTGCAACACGGAAACCTGGCCCGACGGGATCGGCCGCGCCGCAGTGCGGGCGACACGCGCGTCGTACTCGCGGTCAACGATGTCGTTATATGTGCAGCCGGCGCCACGCATGACGAATGCGCCCACACAGAATAGCGCCAGGTACCAGAGGTTGGGATAGGACTGGCCTGTGGAAACCTCGGCCAAGGTCTGGCTCCACCAGGCCGGGAACAGCAGGAGCCAGGCGCCGATGGGCCGGTCGAATCGGGCCAGCCGTAAATAGGGCCGCCACGACAGGGGCGCGAGGCGGTCGACCCAATTGCCCGGTGCCGCGTCCGGGATGCGGTTGGCGTCGTCGGGGAGATGTGGCGGTCGAGCGGTCATGAAGGATGAGCGGTGACCCTAGTTGCCGAAGCTAACCCGCGTGCGGCTCGCTGCCAATGCAACGTTGATTGGTGCTGACGTTTCGATTAACGAGCCGTCGCGCGCTGGGGGCTCAAGACATGGACGTGCCAAACGGCGATCCAGAACACGGCCACTGCGCCGGCCTGATGCGCCAGAGCCAGTTCGATAGGCACCCGCGCCAGCAGCGTCCATATCCCAAGGAGCGTCTGTCCAAGGATCGCGGCCAACAGGGCAACCGCGGATAGGCGCGCGGCGCCTTCACCGATGCCCTGAACGACGCGCGATGTCTGCCAAATGACGGCGGCGAACAAGACGTAGGCCAGTAGGCGGTGATTGAACTGAACCGTGATGGCGTTCTCGAAGAGGTTCGCCCAGCGTGGATGCATGGCGAAAAGACCGTCGGGAATGACCCGGCCGTCCATCAACGGCCAGGTGTTGTAGCCGGATCCCGCCTTCATCCCGGCGACGAAGGCACCAGCCACGACTTGGAGGAAGACGAGGGCGAGCAGAACCTTCCCCGTCGCGTATCCAGGCAGGGGCGAGGCGTTCTGTGGACCGGGCGGCGAGCGAAGGGAGAAGGCGATCCACAAGATCGCACCCAGGATCAGGATCGCGAGCGAAAGGTGAAGAGCCAAGCGGTATTGGCTGACGCTCACGCGCTCGGCGAGCCCGGAACTCACCATGTACCAGCCGATGAAACCCTGCAGGCCGCCGAGCAGGAAGACAGCGCCGAGCTTGGGTGCGAGGGAGCGCCCGATCCTTCCGGTCGCGAGGAAGAAAATGAAAGGGACCAGGAACACGACACCCACCAGCCGCGCCAGGAAGCGGTGCGACCATTCCCACCAGTAGATGAATTTGAACGCCGCAAGGCTCATGCCCTTGTTGACATGCTGGTACTGCGGAATCTGCCGATACTTGTCGAAGGCCTCCTGCCACGCGGCATCGGTGAAAGGCGGCACAACGCCCATGACCGGCTGCCATTCAGTGATCGAAAGGCCGGAGCCGGTAAGGCGGGTGGCGCCGCCGATGCTCACCATTACGAAAATCAGCGCGGCGACGATGAGCAGCCACACCCGCACAGGGTCTGTTGGCGAGTCAATTCTCGCAGCGGACGTTGTCATCGATTGGAGCGCGATGGAAGATGTTGCGCGCGCCGACGGCGAAAAACCGGCTGGCGGTAGCGGCGCCAATGCGGCCTGTCATGTCGTCGCGGGCGATGATCGTGAAAGTCATGGCTTCGCATGCCTCAGCGTCCCGCGGCGTAGCCCTGCATGCCGCGGGGGTTGGCCGCGGCTTTGCGATGGACGCCGTCCTGGGCGGCTGCGGTCAAGCGCCCTTCCGACCAGTCCGAGCCCACCTCGACCTTGTGGCCGCGCCGCTTGAGTTCATCGATCGTCGCTTTGGGAACCCGGCCCTCCACCACCAGCACCCCGGGACGCGCCGTGCGCGGCCAGAACGAGAGAGGGAAATGCTCGATGTGCCAGGCGGGTGCGTCAATGGCTTCCTGCAGGTTCATCTTAGGTTGTGAGCCTGACTGCGCCGCGTGGCGCAGGAAGAACTGGCAGTTCCACTGATCCTGCTGGTCGCCGCCGGGCGTGCCCCAGCTCATGTAGGGCTTGCCGTCGCGAAGAGCCATGCCGACCGACAAGGTCGACCGCGGGCGCTTGCCGGGCGCGAGCGAGGCGGGCAGGCCTTCCTCGAGCCAGAACATCTGCCCGCGGGTGCCGAGCGGGAAGCCCAGGTCGGGGATAACGGGCGAGGACTGCAGCCATCCGCCAGACGGTGTGGCGGTGAACATGTTGCCGCTCTTATCGATGACGTCGATGTGCACCGTATCGCCGCGCACCTCGCCGCTGCGGGTCGGTATCTCGTCGGCGCCGTGGCCGGTATCGATACGCGCAAATGTCGGTTCGCCGGCACCGGCGCCGAGTGCGCGCGCGCCTTTGACAATGACGCGGCCGCCGTGGCCGGCGATCTTGCCGGGGCGCTGATCCATCGAGGCTTCGCGGCCAACGAGCTTGCGGCGATCGGCGTTGTAGGCCTCCGACAGCAGCGTCTCCATGGGCACGTCGAAGAATTTGGGGTCGCCGTAGAAGGCTTCCCGGTCCGCGTAAGCGAGCTTGGCGCACTCAACCCAGGTGTGGATGAAATCGGGATCGGTCGGCGACAGGCGATCGAGATCGTAGCCTTTGAGCAGGGCCAGAATCTGCAGCAACACCGGGCCTTGCGTCCATGCGTGAGGTTTCAGTACGCGGTAGTTGCCGTAGTCGAGATGTACGGGCGCTTCAGTGGTCGGTTGCCAGGTTGCGATGTCCTGGGCCGTCAGCACGCCGCGGTGGCGGCGGCCGCTGACATCCATAACCTCGTTGTCGCGGCAGAAGGCACCGATGGCTTCGGCGACGAAGCCCTTGCTCCAAGCAGCGCGGGCGCGCTCGATCTCCTGCTCGCGGGTGCCGCCGCCGGACTCGGCTTCCTTGAGGATCCGCTTGTAGGTCTCGGCGTGGCGCTTGTTTCTGAACAGCGTCCCGGGTTGGGGGACATTGCCGCCCGGGAGATAAACTGCCGCGGACGTCGGCCAGTGGTCGTGATACAGCTGCTCGACCGTTGCGATCGTGGTGCAGGCCCGCTCCACCAGCGGGTGACCGTTCTCCGCGTAGCCGATTGCCGCCTCGAGCACATCGCGCAGACGCATCGTGCCGAAGTCGCGCAATACCGTCATGAAAGTCTCGAAGGTGCCCGGGATGCACGCGGGGAGCAGCCCGGTGCCCGGGACGATGTCGAGGCCAAGATGGCCGCGGTAGTGCGCGATGGTCGCTCCGGCAGGCGCGGAACCTTGTCCGCAAATGACCTGCGGCTTGCCCGTCTTTGCGTCGCACACCATCACCGGCACGTCGCCGCCGGGGCCGCACAGATGTGGCTCGACAACCTGCAACGTGAACGCAACGGCGACGCCGGCGTCGAAGGCATTCCCCCCGCGCTCCAGGATGCCCATGCCGACGGCGGTGCCGATCCAGTGTGTGGAAGCGACCACGCCGAAAGTGCCATCGATCTCCGGCCGCGTCGTGAAGAGGCCTGGGTTGATGTTTGACATGGCGCGGTTTTCCGATTGGCGAGCAAAGCTGAAGGTTGGCGTTAAAATAGGTGCCGCGCGCTGGCATGGCAACGCGGTATCTCAGCGGTCTTTCATGCGCGAGAGCGCAATAACAGCGAGCAGCTCGAACAGCATTTGGGCTGCGGCCTGTGCCGTATTGGTCGTGGCGTCGTACTGTGGCGCGACCTCGACGATGTCACCGCCGACGATGTCGAGGCCGGCGCATCCGCGCACCAGCTCCATTGCCTCGCGCGTGCTGAGGCCGCCGGCTTCCGGCGTGCCAGTTCCGGGCGCGAACGCTGGGTCGAGGCTGTCGATGTCGAAGGAGATGTAGGCACGTCCCTTGCCAAGCACCTGGCGAATTTTTTTCACAGCCTTGGCCACGCCAAGCTGAGCGAATTCCTCGGCATGGATGACGGTCATGCCGCTTACATAGGAGAACTCCCACAGGTACTCAGCACCGCCGCGAATGCCGATCTGGATGGTCCGCTCGGGATCGAGAACTCCCTCAAGAACAGCATGGCGGAAAGGCCCGCCGTGATGGAACTTGGCGCCCTCGAGGGGGCCGCTGGTGTCGCAATGCGCATCAATGTGAAGGAGGCCGAGCGGGCGCTTGGCGCCGAGCACTTTGAGGATCGGATAGGTGATGGAATGGTCGCCGCCAACGGCGATAGGAACGACGCCGGCATCTGCAACACGCGTGAAAAACTTTTCGATGTCCTCAATGCCACCCGCGAGATCGTAGCGGCTGCGGAAGGGCACATCGCCGACATCACCAACACGCACCGCATCCAGTGGCAGAAGCTTGTGCACGTGATGGTAGGGGCCGATGCGCTCGACAGCGCGGACTGCGCGCGGTCCGAACCGCGCCCCGGGCCGGTTGGTGACGCCAAGGTCGTGCGGCACGCCAACGAGGGCGACATCGAGCCCGCCGAAATTCTCGCGGGCGGGCGCGTCGAGATAGAGAGGGGTGCCGATAAAACTCGTGACGCCTTCATAGGGCTTGGGCCTGCGATCTGTACCCGCGAAGATTGTCTCGATGGCTTTCCTGAACTCTGGATGGTGTGAAACGCCGGGCACGGAGGTTGCGAATTTCGCACGCAGGGTGTCGAGCTTCTTGCGGTCCATTTTCTCTCCCTTCACGGAGCCGGCTGCGTCAGAGCGAGTGTTTCGTGGGCTGCGCCTACAAGCATTTGGAGAATGAAACGGTTTGGCAACCTTTGTTTCACAGTTCGTTAGCCAAGATCTATCTGCAATTTTCGGCGAATACGGACGAAAGAAGAAACTGTTAGTAGAGGTGGCCGTATTTCTTTCCCTACTGCTGAAGGGGAGAGAGATGCGCGAAGGGTTGCGCACGCTGGTTGCGCTGGGGGAGTCGCTGTGTGCGGCGCGGGTGGCGGCGTTGCGCGTGCGTTCCATCCCTGTCGTTTCGATTCTGCTTCGATTTGCCAGGCGCATCTCTGTTGGCCGCCGCAGAGCACTCATGCGCGCGACGCGCAGCCTGGTGCCGCGTTCGCCACGCAACTTGGTCAGCGTACTCGGAGCCATCATAGCGGTGACGACGGCTGCTGGTGTGCCCCTTGGATATTGCATCATCGGCTATATGAAAGAAGCCGACGCGCTTACCTACAAGGCGGAACTCACCGCCGCGCGTGCCGCTCAATACTACGTCTACGCGCCGGACGCGCCGGACGCGCCGTGGCGCTACGACGAGTTCGCGGCAGTCAGCGAAATCCGAACGCCAACGGCGGCGCCGATCCACCAGCGGATACTCAACACGCACGGCGCGCTGATGATGCAAAGGGGCACGAACTTGGCCTGGCCGACCTTCGCCAGGAGTGCGCCGATACTGGCCTCGGGGACGATGGTCGGTACGGCGGAGGTGTCCGCCAGCCTGCGACCCTTGCTTGCGGAAGTGCTGCTTATCGCTCTCTGTTCGCTATTGCTTGGTTTGGCCGCCTACAGGGCGTTTGCGGTACTCCCCCTCAAGGTGGTCGATCGATCCCTCGGAGAGCTCGAATTCGCCAACGACAAGTTCCGCCAGCTCAACGCACGGCTGGAGCTTCAGAATGTTCTGCTGAAGGAGCGGGAAGAAAAGCTCGAAGCTCAGAATGTTCTTTTCGATGAGGCGCTGGAAAACATGTTCCAGGGCCTTGCCATGTTCGATGGGCAGGAGCGCATCGTTATTGCCAACGACCGCTTCGCGGAGATCTACAAGATCAGCCGCGATCAGGTGAAGCCGGGAACAACACTGCGCACGATTGCGGAGTTGCGCATTTCAAACGGCCTTTACGCCGGCTTGACGGCGGATGATATCGTGAAAACCATGCGTGAACGCGTGGCGAAAGGCAGGGTAAGCCATCTCACAAGCAAGCTCGGCGATGGCCGCACCATCACGGTTTCGATCCGGCCGATGCCTGATGGGGGCTGGGTAACGACGCACCAGGACATCACCGAGCGCGAGGAACTCAACGCGCGGCTTGCGCAACAGAATGAACTACTTCAACAGCGCGAAGAAGAGCTGAGGGCGCAAAACATCCGCTTCAATGCGGCCATGAGCAACATGTCCCAGGGGTTGTGCCTGTTCGATGCGAACCAGCAGGTCGTGCTCGCCAATGACCGCTATGCGGAGATCTACGGTCTGAAGCCGGAGCAGGTGAAGCGCGGAACAACGCTGCGGCAGATCTTCGAGGCGCGGGCTGCCAACGGCCTCTACAACCACATCGACATGCAGAAGTTTGTTGCCGACGGGGTCGGGGGGTTCTCTGACGAGGTTAAGCAGGTCGTTCGCCTGGCGGACGGACGCTACATCTCAGTATTGCGCAGGCCAATGCCAGGTGGCGGATTGGTGAGTACCCATGAAGATGTGACTGAACGCGAGACCATGAACGAGCAGCTGGACGTCGCGCTCAATAACATGTCCCAAGGCTTAGCGATGTTCGACGACGATCAGCGGCTGCTGATCTGCAACAACCTCTACACAGAAATGTACGGCCTTACCCAGGAACAGGCGAAGCCGGGGACAACGGTGCGGCAAATCCTGGAATACCGTCTTGCCAACGGCTGCTACGCAGAGGGCAATGCCAAGGCATTTCTGGACGAGCAGACCGGCCAGTTTGCCAAGATCGATAGTTACATACAGAAGCTGGCCGACGGCAGGATCATCAACGTTTCGTACCGCAAGACCGCCGGCGGTTCCCATGTGATCACGCATCAGGACATCACGGAGCGCGAAAATCTCAACGCTCAGCTCGAGGAGAACAACAACCTGTTGAGCGAGCGGACTTCGCGGCTGCAGACGATCATCGACAACTTCCCGGGGGGTATCTCGTTTCTCGATCGGCACTTGCGTATTGTCGTCTGCAACGAGAAAGCCAAGGAACTCCTCGATCTGCCCGAGTCGCTGTTCTCGGCGGGTTCACCGCGGGTCGAAGACATTCTCCGGTTTAATGCGCGCCGTGGCGAGTATGGACCCGGCAACGAAGACGAGCAGGTCGCCGTGCGCCTGGCCTCAATCAAGGAGCGGACGGGGCAATTCTTTGAGCGAGACCGGCTTGATGGTACGTCGCTAGAGGTTAGAGGCGTTCCGCTGGAGGACGGCGGCTACGTCACCACGTATGTGGACGTCACCGAGCGACGCCGCTCGGAGGCGAAGATCGCCCACATGGCGCTGCACGATGCGCTGACAGGACTCGCAAATCGTGTCCTCCTGAACGAGCACCTGGAGCAGGCCCTGAGCCGTGTGAAGCGCGGCGAGATGGTCGCGGTGCATCTGCTCGACCTCGATCACTTCAAGCATGTGAATGACACGCTTGGCCATCCGGCGGGTGACAAGCTGCTCAAGGATGTGGCCGACAGATTGCGTGCGCTCGTGCGGGAGACGGATACGATTGCGCGCATGGGTGGCGACGAGTTCGCGGTTCTGCAGGTTGCGATCGCGCAACCGGCCGATGCAACGTCCCTGGCACGGCGCATCATCGAGTCGGTAGCGGAGCCTTATGAACTGGAAGGACGGCAGGTCGTCGTCGGTACGAGCATCGGCATTGCCGTCGGTCCTTCGGACGGGCTCGCGACGGATCAATTGATGCGCAACGCCGACCTTGCGCTCTATCGCGCAAAGGACGACGGGCGCGGAACCTACCGCTTCTTCGAAGCCAACATGGACGCGGAGATGCAGAAGCGGCGCGCGCTGGAATATGATCTGCGTAAAGCTCTGCCCGCAGGAGAGTTCGAGCTTCACTATCAGCCGGTGGTCAACCTCGAAACCAACAGGATCACGGGTTTTGAGGCTCTGCTGCGCTGGCATCACCCCGAGCGGGGACTGATCGCGCCCGGTGAGTTCATCGGACTTGCCGAGGAAATCGGCTTCATTGTCCCGCTGGGAGAATGGGTGATCAGGGACGCCTGCGCGACCGCCGCCCAATGGCCGCCCCATGTTCGCGTTTCGGTCAATCTGTCGCCGGTTCAGTTCAGGAACCCAGGACTGGTTAAGGTTGTGGTCGGGGCGCTTGCTGCATCGGGACTTGCCGCTGATCGGTTGGAATTGGAGATCACCGAAACAGCACTGATGGAAGACAGCGAAACGACACTTGCCACGCTCTACAGATTGCGCGAGATCGGTGTTCGCATCGCTATGGACGACTTCGGGACCGGCTACTCCTCGCTAGGCTACCTGCAGAGCTTCCCCTTCGATCGTATCAAGATCGATCGATCGTTCATAAAGGATATTGCCGAGGGGTTGGGGTCACTCAACATCGTCAGGGCAGTGGCGGCGCTGGGCAAGGGTCTGGGCATGGAAACCACGGCCGAAGGGGTTGAAACGAGCGAACAGCTCGACTCGGTGAAGTCCGAGGGATGCACCGAGATGCAAGGCTTTCTATTCAGTGACGCCAGGCCGGCTTCGGAACTGCGTCGGCTGTTTTTCATGACCGACAGCGCCATTGCCGAAGGGCAGGATGAGGTCAGCGCCGCCTAGGCTCTGGCAATCCGATCTAGGCTCTAATTCGCACGGCAGGTATTCGGTCGCCGCGCTGCGGATCTGCAGGCGACGGGCAGGTACCGCGTGCCGCCCTTGCACAGACCTGATATAGTTTGCCCTCATCTGGAATCTTTCATGGAGCGCTTAGGATGTTGCCGGCTGCGGCCGACGTCGTTGTTTGCGCTGGCAGTGTAGCGCCATGCGTTGCGCGAGCTGCGGCAAGGATCGGGCGTTCCGTGCTCAAGCCTTCGCCGACCCGAATTTTTGACGTCCGTCAGGATTGAAAGCGCGTGGCCGATCAGCCGCACCGCATTGTAATCGTCGGCGGTGGCGCCGGCGGGCTTGAGCTGGCGACGCGGCTCGGAAACAAGCTTGGCCGGCGCCGGAAGGCCGCGGTCACGCTGATCGACCGGCGGCGGACGCATCTCTGGAAGCCGCTGCTGCATGAGATCGCTGCCGGCAGCATGGACCTCAGTACGCATGAGATCGACTATCTCGCGCAGGCGTATTGGCACGGCTTCACGTTTCGCCTTGGGGCCATGATCGGCATCGACCGCGGGCAGCGGTTGGTGAAAGTGGCGCCGGTCTATGACACCGAGGGGCGTGAGATCATGCCCATCCGTGAGTTCGGCTACGACACACTCGTTGTTGCCATCGGCAGCCTGACGAACGATTTTGGCACGCGCGGCGTGAAGTCTCATGCCATCGCGCTTGAGACGGCTGACGAGGCGGAGCGTTTCCACACGAAACTCGTCAATGCTTGCATTCGCGCCCAGTCGCAAACGGAGCCCTTGCGGCCGGAGCAACTTCAGGTGGCGATCATCGGTGCGGGCGCCACCGGAACCGAGCTTGCCGCGGAGTTGCACAAGACGACCCGCCAGCTCGTCGCCTACGGCTTCGATCGCATCAAGCCTGATCGGGACATCAAGATACATCTGATCGAGGCGGCCCCGCGAGTACTGCCGGCGCTACCCGAGCGGCTGTCAAAGTCGGCAACCAAGCTGCTCGAGGGCCTCAAGGTACGGGTGCATACGGACGCGCGCGTGATGGAGGTGGCGCCTACGGGCGTCACTCTTGCCAGCGGCGTCATTATTCCCGCCGAGCTGGTGATCTGGGCCGCAGGCATCAAGGCGCCGGACCTGTTGAAGGACATCGGGGGCTTGGAGACCAACAGGTTCAACCAGCTCATCGTGCGGCAGACACTGCAAACGACGCGCGACGACGCGATATTCGCGTTCGGCGACTGCGCAGCGTGCCCGTGGCCGGGACACGGGGGCAACGTTCCTCCGCGCGGGCAGGCCGCCCACCAACAGGCGTCGCACCTTGCCAAGCAGCTGCCACGGCGTATCGCCGGCCTGCCGCTCCGCGACTGGCATTATCGCGACTTCGGCTCGCTCGTGTCGCTGGGGGACTACTCGACGGTGGGCAGCCTGATGGGCAAGCTGATCGGCGGGAGCCTGTTCATCGAGGGTTTGATCGCGGGGTTGATGTACAAGTCGCTTTACAAGATGCACCAACTCGCTTTGCATGGGCCGACGAGGGTCGTCCTCGACACGATTGCGCGCGTGATTACGCGGCGGACAGAGCCGACCGTGAAGTTGCATTGAGGGATGGGTCCCAAGGAGAACTGAAGATGCGTGCGCTTGCTTGGATTGCGCTGGCCCTGACGGCAATTTCGTCCGCAGCACCGGCAGTGGCAGCGACCTCTACTCCCTACGCCAAGGGTGGAAGAACGGTAGAGTTCGCTCAGGACGTGGAGAAGTATCGGCGCTCGGGCGAGCAGTTCCGGATCGTCGGGCACTGCCAGTCAGCGTGCACGATGTTCCTGGCACTGCCCAACGTATGCATTGAACCCGGTGCCCGATTGCTCTTTCATGCGGGCGCGCAGCCGATTGCCACGCAGCGCATGATGAACTCGTACAATTCCAAGCTGCGCGCCTACCTCACGGCGAAGGGCGCTATGGACACGCCTGCGTTCCACACAATCTCGGGCCGCGACATGATCAGCAAGTTCGGCTATCGGCGTTGCGGCTAGCGGGATTCTCGCACGGATCGGTCGGCAGAAAGCGTGTGCAGGAAGGCGACGAGATCGGCTTTCTCCTGCGGCGAGAGACGTAGCGGTCTCAGCAGGCGCTTGTCGGGCGTGCCGTGCAGGCGCTCCTCGTCGATCTCCGAGTAGTGGCGGACGACATCGGCGAGCGTGGCGAGGCTGCCGTTGTGCATGTAGGGCGCGGTGCGAGCGACGTTGCGCAGTGAGGGAACGCGGAATTCACCCCAGTTGCGGTGGAGTTGCTCAACGTGCCGGGTCGCGAGGCCGGTTGCGGCGTCGGGGTTGTCATTGTGGCGGCCAAGCAGGTTGAAGGGGCTTGCGCGCAAGGCGGCGATGCCGCCGTGACGGCCTGGGTCGACGCGCCCTTTCTCGGCGAAGAAGGGGATGCCAACGTCCTCGAACTCACCGCTGGTGAAGTTCGGGCCCGTGTGGCAGGCGGCGCAGCGGCCCTCGCCGACGAAAATGCGCAGGCCGCGCTGGGCCGCAATGGAATAGCGGGCGGCGCGGTGGCGATCCCCGCGTGCCAAGGCATCGCGGAAATCGTCGAACGGGGTGCGCGGTGTGACGATCGTTTCCTGATATGCAGCAAGCGCCTTGGCGGCGTTCACGAGCACTGCTTCGGGTTCGCCATCCTTCGGACGATGCCCGAACAGGCGGGCGTATTCGGTGGAAAGCGGCCGATCGCGGGCCATTCGCTCCTGGAGCAGCGCCGGTGTGAGACCGAGTTCTTTTTCGTCCAGTATGGGGCGGATGCTGTGCGCCCAGAGGCTGTCGCTGGCGCCGGCCCAGCCGAACCAGCGGTTCAAGCGCAAGTTCGCGAGTGCGATGGCGTTGCGGTCGGCGAGTTGGAGCCCGATGCTGCGCGGGCGGCCGTCGGCAAAGGCGCGGTCCGTGTCGTGACAGGTTGCGCAGGAGCGGCTGCGGTCGGCGGAGAAACGCGTGTCGTGGAAGAGTTTGCGCCCCAGTGCGACGGCACGCGCATTGCCGGAGACGCGGTTGCTCGGGTCGGTAGATTTCGGCTGCGGCCAGGGACCGTGCGCCAGGATCGCGGCACGCTCGGTATCAGTGAAGGGGGGCGACAGCTCTTGCGCGACGGCATCAAGGATCGTGAAGGCGGCGACGATGAAGAGCGTCGCTAGTCTCATGGCTTCAGATCGATATCGCGCGTGAGACGCTGGACGAGCCTGGTGCCATCATAAAGGTCGATGGCGACCTGCCAGCGGCCGGGCATGTGCAGCATCAGGCCGGTGAAGCGATAGTGGCCGGGGGAGATCTCCGTGGTCTTGGGGCGGTAGTTCATGCCGTGCGCGTGGGCGGGCATAGTGGCATCGATGCTAATGCGGGTCACACCGGCACTTGGGCGGCAGCTGATCACTTCGGCTGAGAAGAACTGCCCCACCTTCAAGGAAGCAGGGTCCCAGCGGTAGGCGATCTCGGCATTTGCAGCGGCGAGCCGCTCGAAGCCTTGGCCGGCGGGCGGGCAGGAATTGCTCGGCTGTGCGGCTGCTGAAAGGCCAAGAGACAGCATCGCCGCGAGCGGGAATGCGCAGCGATGATGCGACGCGTTCACTGACCCAGCGCCCAGGACGCCAGTCGCTCGGCATTGCGGAAGGCGACGTTGTCACCGATGTGGGCCGGCAGTTCGGCGATCCAGGTGCGAGAGAACTTCGCGTGTTCGACGACGTAGTACCAGCGTTCCGGCGACGGCGTGTCGGTGCCGACCATGAAGCGATCGGGGAAATCAAGAATAAGCTGCTTCCAGGGGGCGTCGAGGCGCCCGCCGGGAGCATAGTCGTTGCGGTAGGCGAGATCGGCCCACAGCATTTTGTGCTTGGCCAGCAGGGCGCGGACGTTGTCGGGGCGGTCGAAGCCCGAATGCGCCCATAGCACGCGCGCATCGGGGTCCTGCTTGAAGATGCGTTCCACGGCATCCACGTCCGAATGCGCGTGGAGGAATATCTTGCGCTCCTTCGCCAGTTCGACCATGCGGCGGACCACCGGCAGGTCGGCGTCAGCACCAAAGACGTGGAACTCGCCGATGCCGGCGTAGGTGTTGACCTTCAGCCGGCTCTCAACGTGAGGAATGATGCTGGGGTCTCGGAACCAGGTCGAAAGCTCGCCGCGCTGGCGGTAGGGGCGCAGCACCGGCACGATGAGATCGGGCGCTGCGTGATAGAGCATCTGCGTGCCGTCGTCGCTGGAGCTCGATACGAAGGCCTTCTTCACGCCGGCTTGGCGCAGGACTTTGATGGCTTCGGGCGGCGGCAGCACGGACCAAGTGTCGTGGCTGTAGTGGATATGGGCGTCAACTATAGGGCGGCTCTGATCGGCGAGGGCCGAGGCCGGCAGGGCAGCCAGGACGGCGGCAAGCAGTGCGTTACGCATGGACGAACCCTTCCCAAGGTCAGGCATGCTAGGCCATGGGGCGCTCGCGTGGCAAAGCAAGTCGCTGGCGCGGCGAGTGCTTGTAAGAAATGCGAGGATGAACAAGACGATACGGCGGCGGCGGGCAGGCTGGTTAGCGGGGTTGATGGGTCCACGCAGGCGGGAACGCGACGGCATGGAACCTTGATGCCGGGATTTCGACGCTCCAGGTCACCCCGGTCGGGGCAAACGCGAGATCGACATTTGCGTCGAGGCTGTCGGCAACCGTGCGCTCGACGACGATGTGACCGAAACCCTTCCGGTTCGGCTCGGTGACGGGAGGACCATTCTCCTCGCGCCAGCTCAGGTGCAGCATCCGTTCGCCGCTCTCCGTTGTCACGAGCTTCCATTCGATGCTGACGCGGCCTTCAGGCACCGAGAGCGCGCCGTACTTGGCGGCGTTCGTGGCAAGCTCATGCAGGGCGAGGCCGATGTTCTGTGTCGCCACCTGATCGAGGATGACGTGCGGCCCTGTGATGGTGGCCTGCTTCTTCTCTCCATCGACGAATGGCTCGAGCTGGGTGTCGACCAGATCCTTCAATGACGCACCGTCCTTGTCCTTGCCGACGATGAGGTCGTGCGTGCGGGCGAGGGAGACGAGACGGGCGCTGAACCTGTCGATGAACTCATCGACGTTGTCGGTGTAACGGGCTGTCTGGTGCGCAATGGCCTGGATGACGGCGACGAGGTTCTTCGAGCGATGCGCCAACTCGCGCATCAAGAAGGTGATGTGCTCCTCCTTGTCGCGCCGCTCCGTCAGGTCGAGGGCGACCCCAAGCATGGAGGCGGGCTGGCCCATTTCATCTCCGATGATCTGGGCGCGGCGCAGCACCCAGCGTATTTCGCCATCAGGCCGCAGAATGCGGAAGTCCTGGCCGAAACCGCTGGTCCCTCGCTGCACGTTCTCCTGGAATGCGCCGCGGAAGGCGGCACGATCATCGGGATGAACGTAGCTCAACACCTCGTCGGCGGTGCCACCGAATTCCTCGCGGGTGCGACCGAAGATGCGATACATGCCATCCGACCACACGATACGGTTGGTGCGGAGATCCCGGTCCCACATGCCGAGTCCCGTGACGTCGAGCGCCAGCGACATGCGTTCGTGCGCCTCCCGGATGCGGCGCTCGCTGCTGCGGAGCTCCTCGCGCCGTTCGACGAGCTGGCCTGCCGCGTCACGCAGTGCCGCGCCTACCGCATTCGCCTCCTGCAGCGGATACTCGACAAGGGGGGGAATGGTTTCGCTTTGTCCGAACCGGGTGGCTGCGTTGGTGATATCCTTGATGGGGCGGGCGATCATTCGGCCGAATGCCGTGGCCAGGAGAATGGACAGCCCGAGGAGCACCGCGCCGCCAAGCAGCAATATGCGCAACGAGCGAAGGTAGGGCGCTTCGACGACGTGTATCGGGGTCCAGACAGCCACCGTCCAGCCCGACAGCGCAGAGGTGGTATGGGCGCGAAGAACGTGCTCACCCGTCAGGATTATGGTTGTGAATACTCCTTCCGGTGTTGTCGACAGCTGCAGCGTCTCGGGCGCGATGCTCTTTCCGACGAAGCGCTCGTGGTCGACCGAGCGGGCAATGATCCGGTTCTGGCGGTCCGAAATCCCGGCGCTCCATAGAGGCGTGAAGCCGGCGTCGCGGAGCATCCGGTGAAGCGACAAGGCCGGGCGCGACATGTTGAGTATTACGACGCGGCCATCGGCGAGGTTGACGGGCAGGTTGATGCTGAAGAGCGGCTCCTTCGCCAAGCTGCCCATGAACAGGTCCGATATCCAGGGCTCTCGCCTGGCGACAAGTTCGGGGTCGGGTGCGGGATCGCCACTCG
>Ga0190265_10000305_pt1 | contig 39261 bp, 64 predicted proteins | sample Popmic124T_FD_133135 | JGI IMG/M metagenome (GOLD analysis project Ga0190265, IMG submission 133135) | Populus adjacent soil microbial communities from riparian zone of Indian Creek, Utah, USA - 124 T | ecosystem: Environmental > Terrestrial > Soil > Riparian zone | place: USA: Utah | collected... | reverse complement strand
TCGATGCAATCGGCCTCCAGCAGCAGGTCCCGAACGTGATTCCAGCGCGAGTCCTTCACGACGCCCGCCTCGCCTCCTGCTGCTGGTGGATCTCCTCGGCCAGCCAGCTCTCGGCCCACGCGCGGCCCGTGGGGTCCGTGCGCGAGACCTCCGACCAGCGGCCGTCCGGGTCGAGCCGGAAGCGCACGCCGATCCAGCGGCCGTCGCCGTCGCCGAGCACCGTCGACACGTGGATCGGCGGTGCCGTGCGCGCCTTCGCGGCGCCGTCGAGCACGCGCTGCTCGATCTCGGTCCGTGGAACGGGCGCCTGCTTGGCCATCAGGCGCGCGCCAGCGGCAGCGGCTCGGCGATGCCCGCGTTCGAGCGCATGCGGACCTCCTCGAGCGCCGTGAGCGCCAGCGAGAGCTGTCGCCCCTCGGGCACCACTTCGCACAGCGAGACGGCCAGGTCGAGGACGAGCCCGTTCACCACGCTCACGTGGTCGAGGCATTCGCCGTCCAGCTCGTGCGGTCCGAAGCGCGCCTGCAGCTCCGCGATCGTTGGCTTTGCCATGTGTCACCCCCCGGTGTTGACATAGATCAACGCGTGTCGTTGCAACTTTCAAGGTCGATCTTCAGCTAACCCACCGATTTCTGGTCACTGTGGGACAGCGACGTCGGGTGCGGCCGCTACGGGCAGCAGCTCCTGCAGCGGGTAGCCGAGGGCGCGCTCGAGACGCCTGGCGTTGCGCCCGAACGGGATCGCACTGCCCCGCTCCCAGTTCGCGACGGCGTACTCCGAGACGCCCAGCAGCCAGCCAAGCTCGGCCTGCGTCATGCGCAGCTCGCGGCGCCTGGTGCGCAGCAGCGAGTCGCGCCGACGGAAGGCCCACTTCTTCGTCGCGCGGCAGGTCGGACCACGGTCGTCGAACGGCACGCCGCAGCGCCTGCAGCGCATCGCCGCGTTGAACGTGTGCGCGGTCGAGTGTTCCACGGCGAGAGCGGCTGTCATCCCGCGCTCGCCTTCTGCAGCGCAGCGGACCCGAAGAATCCCTCGAGGCCTGCCTTGGCGGCGTCAGAGAGCTCGCTCGCCGCACGCGCGGCCTTCGCTTGCTCGAGCACGGCGAGCGCCTCCGCTGTGATCGGTGTGCCCTCGTCGCGCCTGCGCCTCGACTCCGCCCGCTTCGAGCGGTCCAGCGTCTCGCGATAGGCGGCGAGCTCGGCACGAGCGCGCTCCTGATCCTGGGGCGACGGTCTCGGTTGGTGTCCCCATGGCCCTGCCACCGAGCGGGCTACGCGCCGTTCCCGGGTCCGGTCCGGAAGCGCGACAGCGAACTCCGGCTTTCTTTCAGAGGTTTTCTTTCTCTCTTTGGAGTGTCCGCTCTGGCGGGGCAGATCTGTCACGCTCTGGCGGGGCAGGCTGTCACGCTCTGGCGGGGCAGATGATCTGCCCCGCTCTGCAGGGGCAGATGCCCCGCGGCGCACCCGCGTGGCATGCGTCGTCTCGCCCACCTGCCACCGCTCCACGACGTGCTGCACGGCGAGCGTCGACTTCCGGCGATGGCCGGCGCGCTCGACGATCAGCAGCCCCCACCGCTCAAGGTCGGCCAGCATGTCCGCAACATGCTGGCGCGGGATCCCGGTCCGCTTGCTGATCTGACCAGCCGAGATGCGATCGGACTGCCGATGCCAGCCGATCGTGAGCCGCACCACGCTATCGAACACGCGACGGTGCTGACCGGGCAGCGGCGTCTGCTCGAGCGCCTCTAGAACATGGACCGGGTACTGGACGAACGGGACGACGGCCTCGGACACGAGCACCCCCAGCAATTGCGAGGGGGGTGCAGCGCTACGCCCGTAGCGGATCCGACACGTTCAAGGGTAGACAGCCCAGCCGGAACGCAGCTATCCTGTCGCTGCGTTCCGCGGAATGCACTGCCCCTCAGAGTGATGCGCGTTCGGCCCCTTGGCGGGGGCCGTTCGCTTTTAACGGCGGTGGCGGAATCCAACATCACCCCCCTCGGTGATCCGGCCAGCATAGCCCGACCGATGGCCGGAAGTCGCTACAGCGGCGCGAAGTACTCCGCCCGCACCTGCCCCAGGCAGCACGCGCGCTCCTCGGGATCCAGCTGCGCACAGCGCCCCAGCACCGCCGCGCGGGCCGAGCCGAGCCGTCGCTGCTGGAGCTCGAGGAGCACTAGGCCACCGAACGCCATGGCGAGCGCGAGCCACACCGCCCCGATCGCGACCTGCCGTCGCATCAGCCGAGCGCCGCGAACAGGTTTGCGAGGAACAGCCCGAACGCGTCCATGCGCACCACGCCGGTCTCGTGCTCGTGCAGCGCGTCGCGCGCGACCTTCCCGGCCGCGCCCATCACGGCGCCGTAGCCGAGCGCGCACACGTACGCCTGCAGCGGGTCGAGGCCGAATCCCTCGAGCAGCTTGGCGACACCGACGACCTGGCCCGACACGACGGTGTGCGACGCGGCGCGGCGGGCCGTGCTCGACGGCGAGCGTCCATTCCCGTTCCCGTTCGGGATCCCGTCCTGCGCCATGCCCACGCCCTCCTGCCCGATGCATCGGCAGGAGGGCGGGCAGGTTGAGGGGGCGCGGCGCGGCGAGCGTTACTGCGGATCCGGCCTGCGATCGAGCGCCGCCTCGCGCAGCCACTCGATCAGGAACGGCACCTGCTCGGGCGTCACCTCGATGGTAATGGGCGTGTCGGAGCAGCCGGTCGGATCCGCCTGCCGGATCTCGATCGCCACGTCGTTCACGCGCTCCACTTCCAGCTCCAGCATCTTGAGCTTCACCGTTCCCTCCTCCCGATCTCCAGCAGCGCGCGTTCGGCCGCTGCCAGCTCGTCGTGCGCGTCCACGCGCGCCTGGACGTCGCTCCCGTTCTTCGTGCGCATCCACTTCGTGTACGCGGTGCGGTAACGGTCGCGCGCCTCCAGCACCATGCGGTCGAGCTCGGCGCTCACGTCCGCTCCGTGCCGAGGGCGGCGCGGGCGGCGTGACACGGGCACGTGCACGGCTCGTCCGCATCTGCGTACGTGTGACAGTCGATCGACACGTCGCCGCTCTCGGTGTCGCACCGGCCGCACCCGCCGACGAGGTACGGCCTCAGCGCGGCCTCCAGCTCCGCGACCAGCGCCCGCAGGACGCACATCTCGCACGGCTTGTCGTGGGCGCACTCGTAGATTCCTGCCTCGTCGCTGCAGCGCACGCGGAGCCGAGCGTTGCGCTGCCAGACGGCGGACGCCTTGGCTCGCTCCATCTCCTGCCGCAGGGCGTCTGCATCCCGCCTTGCCGCCAGCGTGTGCGCGACCTGCGCCGCCAGCTCGACCGAGCCCTCGGATACCATGCGCGTGAAGCGCTCCAGCTCCGCCCGCAGGGCGTCGCGCTCGCGCTGGTACGTACAGACCGGCCAAGCGGCGTGCGCGCCCGGGTGGCCCTCCAACGCGCAGATGCGGTCCGCCAAGCGCTGGTTCTCCGCCCGGAGGGCGTCGCGCTCGGACGTGAGCAGCGTGCGCTGATACGCGCAGTCCTCCATGTCTCGCCGGACGCGCGCGAGCTCGGCGCAGTGTGCGCAGCTATCCCACTTGCCATGCTTACACAGCTTGTACGGGCTCACGCCCCACCTCGTTCCAGCAGCGCGCGGATGCGCAAGGCAAGCTGCCCAGCCTCTTCACCGTCGCCGGTCGCAGAGTCCACGTAGGGCGCCGCCTCCAGCAGCAGCTCGTCCCGCTCCTGCAGGGCGGACAGGAGAAAGCGCATCGTCGCGACGTCGCTGCGCTCCCCGGAGTCGACCGCGTGCAGCGCGCTCCGCTCGCGCATCGCCAGCGCGGCCTCGATCTCTGCGCGCGTGGCCATCTAGGAAACGTCCACCTTGACGATCGACGCCTCCGCCAGCGCCTCGCGCAGCTTCTCCCCCGCCAGCTCGCGCAGCGGACCGAACTCCCGCTCCAGCACCGCGATGATCTGCCCGCGCGCGCGCTCCGGATTCGTGAACTCCTCCGCCCGCTCGTTGATGGTCACGTCGAGCTGCATCCTCGTCGGCACGTCGTCAGGCGCCGTCGGCGTCGGCCCGGCCGCAGGCGCCCGGTCCACGGTGTACTCGTCCATCGGGATGTCGATCTCGAACGTCTGCTTGTCCCCGGTGTCCGCCTGGTCTTCGAGCCCGAGCGCGGTCTGCATCTCCGCGCTCTGCGGCGCCAGCTTGAACAGCCGCCGCAGCACGGTCTTCTTCGCCATCTCCGCGTAGTCGCTGTCCCAGGGGCCCTTCTTGCCCGATGCAGCGGCAGCGGACCGCCCGCGCACCTTCTCGACCGCAGCCCGCGTCATCACGTCCCAGAGGCGCCCGCCGCTCGTGGTATTCACCACGGCGTAGACGTGCGTGATCTTGTCCGGGTCGTCCTCGTCGTTCGGCCGGTGCTGTAGCGTGTCCTCGCCGTAGTCGAAGAGGAAGAAGTCCCCCTCGTACACCGCGCGCGCAGCGATCGACCGCACCAGCGCCGAGCGCCAGGCGAGCTGCGCCATGCCTCGGTAGCCGATGATGAGCTGCGCGAGCATCTCCTCCTGCCACGTGTCGGTCCTCGGATCGCGGAAGCGCCGTCGGTAGGGCACGAGGTAGCACTGGCCGAGCACGCCGGGCTCCAGCCCGAGCTGCGCCGCCTGCATGATCGCCCCGAGCAGAGACGCCTGCGTACACCGCTGCAGGTCGGGCGTCATGCGCAGGTTCGTGAGCACGATGCGCGTGAGCCGCTCCGGCGTCACGTGCCGGGGCAGCGCGTTGCGGAGCTGCGCGATCATCTTCGGCTGCGAGAGCATGGCGATCACGCCGCTCTTGTCCTCGTCCTCCGGGCCCTTCCCGCTTCCACCGCCCTGCGCCGTCGGCGCGGGCTTCCTCTTCATCTCGGCCACTCTGGCTACCTTCCCTTCGGTGCGTGTCGGCGCAGCACGCGGAAGCTGGTTGCCTCCGCCGTGTACGCGCCGCGGTGCTGGAGTTTGTGGCTGTAAGTGACGCCGTTGGCAAGGGCGCCGAACTCGGCGTCGCCGATGGCCATGCAGAGCGACTGCTTGATGTGGTCGATTCGGCTCTTGATCGCTTTCGCGTCCTTCTCCAGCGCCTGCAGCTCGCCGTCGAACTCGACCAGCTCCCCGCCGAGGTTCACGACCTTCCCGGGCACGTGCTCCGGGTAGAGCCGCTGCAGCGCCTTGCGCGCGCTGTCGGTGCCGTCGGGCGGGCACGGCCGTCGCTCCTGCACCCGCTTCCAGAAGTCGGCGCCGGCCGAGATCAGCGCCTCGTTGATGAACGTGTCGTCGCGCTCGATGTCGCTCCAGAGGAACTGCGAGCCGAAGAGCAGCACGCACACCGAGCCCCACGAGCGCCCGGTCACCGCGAGCTGCTGCTGCACCTGGATCCAGATCCTTCGCGGCACCTCGCCTTCGAGCCACTCGCCGGCGAGCCAGCGCGTGGCCTTGCCCTCCACGATCCCGGGCGTCTTGCGCTTCGGGCAGAACTGCTCGGCGTCGAGCGTGCAGAGCATCCAGGGGTGCTCGCGCGAGCGCAGGAGCTGGCCGCCGTGCTCCACGCGCCGGCCGGTCTCGCGCGAGAACTCGTTCAGGATGAGCGGCTCCAGCAGGCGCCCCCAGCGCAGCACCTCGCTCTCCTCCTCGGGCTCATCGCCCTCGGGCTCGTCACCGGTCTTCTCTAGGTAGTGCTCGAGCAGGGACCGGAATCCGATCCCGAACAGGGCGGGCGCCTCGGACGCGCCGAGCCCGGTGCGCCGCGCCTTCAGCCAGGCGGCGCGGTCGTCGGTGCCGCACAGACGTACGAAACTCATCGAGTAGCCTCCTCGTCTCGCGTGAATCCCTCGCAACCGCAGCGCGGTTGCGACATGTCGGAAGCGTTCACCAAGCAGCGCTCGGCCATGTGCCACGCCTTCGCGTGGCCGCAGTGACAAATCGCCTCATCATCGTCAGTCTCCACCTCTTCGAGCGCGCGGTACTTGCGCAGCAGCGTGCCGAACTCCTGCCGCAGACAGAAGGCAAGCGGGCCGCCTTCGAGATGCACGCCGGGCGGGCAAGCGCGGTAGATCGCGTCCAGCACGCCGCTCAGCGGAAGATCGAGCAGCGCAGGCTTGCGGCGCACCTCGTCGATGACCACCTGCACGAGCAGGTACGCGTTGACGTTCATCAGGCGTCCCCCTCATCGAGGCCGGCGAGCTCCGCCTCTGCCTCGGCCAGTTGCTTCGTGAGATACGCGATCTGTGCGCGCAGTTGCCCGGGGCGAGCCTTCCGGGCGATCTCCGCACACACGCGGTCGTTCTCTGCGCGTCGGCGCTTGCGCTCGGCCTCCCAGGACTCGCCGAGCGCGCGGCCCTCGTCGGTCGGGACCCACTCCGTCACCGAGCGCGCCTCGCCGCGCCGGGTGGCCGGCATCAAGATCCTGCCCTGCTTGCGCGCCATGCCCGCGCGCTCGAGCGACTCCATTATGCGTTGAGCGATGCTGCGGGTGCCGATCGTCCAGTGCCCGCCGTGGCGGAAGCTGCCCTCGCGCACAAGCGACGAGAGCGCGTCCTTCTGGCGCTCACCGAGGCGCACCGTGGTCGGTCTGTTCATCGGCATCAGGCGTCCCCCTTCGCCCAGGGGCTGTGCGGGGGCAGGGCGTCCTGCTCGTTGCGCTCGATCGCGCGCACCCGCCGCTGCAGCATCGCCTCGTCGCTGCAGTTGCGCTGATCCTCCCACCCCCGCTCCCAAGCCGCCGCCTCGGGCGTGCCCGCCGTGTGCGGGTTGTCGCTCGCCGCGAATCCCAGCTCGAATCCCTGGCGCCCGTGCTGCTCCGCCCGCTTCGTCGCCCGCCGCACCGCCCGCGCCGCCCGAAGGTCCGCGAGCATGCTGTTGCTCGCCGCGTCGCCCCGTCCCACCGTCTTCGTCATGGTCAGCCCTCCTCGCCGACAAGCTGCTTCAGCTTGCTCACAATCTCGTTCAGGTCGCCGACGTGGCCCCAGTCGCCCTTCAGCCCCGCGTCGACCGACCGGCTCACCTTGTCGTCGAGCAGCGGCAGCAACCGGCTGATCTCCTGGCTGGCTGCCGCCGTCGCGTCGCTCGCCTTCTCTCGCGCGCGCTTCGGAGCCATGCGGGCCACCGATGCTCGGCAGCGCTCGCAGTCGACTGCGCTCTCGTAGCCGCTGCCAGGCTTGGCACCGTGCAGCCCACCGTTCGGGCGCTTGGCCCCACACAGCGGCCGGTTGCCGAGGATCAAGTGGACCGCGTTCGCCGCTCGCTTCGTCATCGCCTGCCCTTTCGTCCCCACAACGCCATTTGGCCATTCCTTTGGCCAAACGTCAAGCGGTGTCACAGGGCCCTCTTCGGCCGCCGCGGGCCCGAACTGGACAAACCTTTGGCCCCCCGGTAGGCTCGCCCCATGCCCAGAAACGCCCTCCCCGCGGGAGCCTCCCGCGACGAGATCATCAAGGTTCCAGTCCGACTGGACGAGAAAGAGCGCTACACCGCCGTGGCGAGCGCCGCCGGCAAGTCGGCGGCAGCATGGCTCCGCGACCTGGCAGACGCCGAGGTGGAGCGCCAGCCGCAGCCGAGGCGCAAGAAGCGCGCCTCGTGACCCGCAAGCGCCACAAGCGCCGCGAGATCGACGAAGCGACCCGCCGCGCCGTCGTTGCGCGCGTGCTGGCCGGCGAGGTGGCGGCCCACGTCGCGCGAGACATCGAGATCGACGCCACGACGCTGCGCCGCTGGCTCATGAATCCGAGGCTCGGCGGCGACCCGGCGTACGATGGAGACGCGGCGCGCGCGGCGCGCGGCTGGAACTCGACTCGTAGCAACCGTGGCTACACCAGCCACTCGCTCGAGACGAAGCGCGCCGTTGTCGCGCGCGTGCTCGCTGGCGAGACCACCCAGCGGGCCATCAGCAAGGAGACTGGCATCGCTGAATCCACGCTCTCATCTTGGGTCACGAACCCCGCGATTGCCGGCGATCTAGCGGCGCCGCCCACAAACGGTCAGCTCTCCCTTCCGACCGAGCCGATCACCCGCGCAGGCGGCGTGCCCCGCCCTTCGAACTCCCGCGCCATCGCGAACGCTCCCCGCTCCCGCAAGACCTCGCTGAACTTCTGCCCGCAGTGCGGTGCGAATCTGCAATCTTTCCGGTCTCTGAACTTCTGCCCGCAGTGCGGTGCAGACTTGAAAGGCAACACCGGATGAAGTGCCGGATGGTCCACCTGATCGAGAACCAGGACATGCGAACGAAGCACGACCTGCTGCAGGGCAAGAAGGCGCGCTCGCTGAAGCGCGGGCAGTGCCTGGTGGCGCTGAACAGCGCGCAGACGATCGCGCGCGTCGTCGACTACGTCGGTGGTCTGCACGAGTACCACGCGGTCGAGGGCGAGCGCTTCTCGCTGGCGCGGATCACGGACCTGATGCGCCAGGGGATCGGGCTCGAGCTGGCGGTGGGCGTGCACGAAGTGCACAAGGAGGCGGCGGCTTGATCCGGCTGGTTCGCTGGCTGCGGTCGCTGTTCGCGCCGGAGCCCGAGGTGTCACCGGAGCAGGCGCGCGACGCAATCCTCGCGCACCTGACCGAGCACGTGCGCTCGATGCGGTACACGCTGATCGACGGCCCGCTGCCCGCGATCCGCTGCAACGGCTGCGGGCTCACGTCGTACAACCAGAACGACGTGGAGCAGCGCTACTGCGGGCGCTGCCACGTCTTCCACGAGGACACGCACGCGGTGCACGTCGGCCTGCACAGGGAGCTGATGCGATGAGCGACCCTACCGACGTCGAGGCGCTGGCGCGGAAGCTGGCGGAGGCCGGCGACCTTGGCGAGTTCTTTCCCGAGGGATCGATCGTGCTGCGGCAGGTCGCGGACTGGATCCTCGCGCGCTACGTCGCGCGCCCGGATCCGACGCGACCGACGAGCGACCGCGTGGCGCCGATCATCGGCAAGGTCCTCGCCGCGCGCGAGAATGACTGGCGCTCGCTCGCGCTGTCCAGCGCGGAGTTCAGGGACGTCGTCAACGAGCTGACAGACCTCACCGCCGAGCGCGACGAGCTGCGGCGCCGGATCGCGATCCTCACCGCGGGCGAGCCCCAGGAATTCGCGGTGAACGGCGCCGCCTTCTCGGCTGCGATCGACCCCGACGGCATGCTGCGCGTGACGTGGCTCGGGGGGAACAGGCCGGCGGTGCTGCGCGACACCGACCCCGGCCCGATCGCGACCCAGGCCAACCGGCTGCTCGCGCGGATGGAGGCGGCGAAGGGCGAGGTCACCGTGCCGCTCCGCGACGCGGGCTTGTGGCCGAACGCGGGGCTGCGCGTCGTGGGGCCGAGCAGCGACGCCGCGCTCGAGGAGCTACACGAGCGGATCGACGCGCTGGAGCGCCGCCTCGACGACCACGTCGGCCTGTGCGGGGAGCGGAGCGCCTGATGGCCGTCGACCGCGAGAAGACGCTGCGCGTGACGGGCAAGCTCACGCCGATCGCGATGAGCCACGGCGACCGCGCGTGGGCCGAACTGCAGAAGACCCGGCTCGAGGATCCCGCGCTCGTGCTGATCGCCGCCAGCTCGTCGATTCTGGCGACCGTCGTGAAGGGCAGCTCGGGCATCGTGCTCTTCCATCTGCTCGGGATGCTGGTGCGCATGTTCCGCGTGGCGGCACCGCAGGGCGCGTTGCCCGATCTGGTCCAGATGCTGCGCGTGGAGTGGCGGCGCCAGGTGGGTGGCCCCGCGTTCGAGGAGCGCGACCGGACGCAGGAGCCCGACGCGTGACCAGCTCCCTCTGCCCCGACTGCGGCAACGCGCGCCGGCCCGGCCGCTGGCACCCGTGCGTCGACGGCAAGATCCGCCACGACGTCGACGACCGCCCGCCCAAGATGACCGCCAAGCAGGCGCACATGACCACGCGCGCCGACGCGCTCACGTGTCAGGGATGCGGCGCCGCTGCCGCGCTGCTGGTCGAGATCCCGCGCCCGACCGCGGAGCAGGTCGAGGACGCGCGGAAGCTCATGGCCGCGGTGCGGATGTACACGAAGCACGGCCTCGCGAAGCTGGTGCCGGTCGAGGACCTAGCGGACAGGAAAATCCGAGAACAGTGGCGGTACAGCGCGGGTAACACCGACACCGATTAGTGTGGTAAGCTGACCGCGCCCCCGGGGGCCACGCGTGGGCGGCAGCGTTGCGTGCTCGGCCAGAGCTGGCGGCGCTGCCGCTATGCGTCGTGCAGCGCGCCGCACCACTGCTCGGCGAGCAGCCCGCGCAGCGTTCCGCGCTCCTCGTCGAGGTACACGACGTCGAGGACAGCCGCGGCCGCCACAAGCCACTGCCGGCGGCGCTTCGCCGGCCACGTCGGCCCGGGCGGGAGGACGCCGAAGAGACCGCGGATCAGGCTGCGCTCGTCGGAGTAGCTCACGCCGCGCCCGCCTTCCGCTCCAGCGCCTCTTGGAGAAACTCGGCGAGCGGCCGGTCGAGCGACCCGAGCTCGCGGCCGTCGAGCGTGCACACCGTGACCCGGGTGCCGTGGGGTCGGAGCAGGTCAGAGGTCAGGATGACGCGTTTGGGGATGGGGCGGCGGGATGAGGTGCTCATCCCCCTATCCTTAGGGGTCGGTGGACCCGCTGTCCAGAGAGCGCGCGTGATTCTGATAACGATCCCTTATCACAGGCTATTTTCTCAGTGGTCTGACCGCGTCGGCGGTCGTGTCCAGTGCTGGCTGGACTAGTCCACCAGTCCGAGCAGCACGAGCGCCGCCTGCAGCAGCAGCTCCTCCTCGGCCGGGTCCGTGGCGAGAACCTCCAGCTCGCCGGTAGAGGTAGGAGGGGGCGGTGTCGGTGCGGGGGCAGCGGCCTGCACTTCCGGTTTTGCACGCTCGCGTGAGGGCTCGCGCTCCGGCACGCCCTCCCGCTCGAGCGTGCGCCGATTCGGATGCACCCAGCGCCCGCCGTGCGCGCCACCCGTGACCGCAGCCGGTGTCGGCGGCTCCGGCTCCACCGTGAGCGGTGGGTACGGCAGGCCGATCCCGCCGTAGAGCGCGAGCTGCGTGACCGCGCCGCTGAGCGCCATCAGACGATCTTGAACGCGGCGCCTTCGGCCGGCACCGCCGGGAGCGCAGCGAACGTGATCAGCCCGCCGCTCTCGGTGTAGTCGGTGATCGCGCGCGGCACGCCCTTGTTGTCGCCCTCCAGGAACACGATCACGCGCCCGATCAGCGTGTCGTCCAGGTAGCCCGTGAGATCCGTCGTAACCGCCGTCGTGGTGAGCGTGCCGGCCGCGGTCGAGCCGGAGATGATGCCCTCAAGCAGCGTCGGCAGATCGTCGAGCAAGTTGTCGATCACGAGCAGCTCGTCTTCGATCGCGTCGAACCTCGCGTCCAGGTCCCCGGCCGAGCCGAGCGCCGTGCGCACGCCGGCCGCGTCGAGCGTCGAGAGCCCGGACTGGATCTCCGCCACGGCGTCGGCCGCGAGCTCGCTCGCGCCGATCGCGTTCGCGGCGATCACGCCCGCGGTGATCGCGCCCGAGCCCCAGGCCGTGCCGGCGGCGTTCACGACGTTCACGCCGATCTGGGCCGTGCTCGTGCTGATGTTCACGCTGTCGATCTGGATCGTGTTGACCTGCAACGCCGCGGCGTTCGCGTAGATCGAATCGTAGATGTTCGCGCGCACCACTTGGTACTCGTGCCGCACCGGGAGCGCGTTTCCGCTGGCCGCCACCGAAAGCACCAGCGTTCCGAGCGTGCCCGTGTCCGTGCTGTCCAACTCGCAGTTGTAGTAGCCGTCTGCGTCGTGCACGGGCGTCGTGACGTCGCTCTTGGCCGCCAGCGCCTGGCCGTTCTTCGAGAGCTTCACCGCGGGCGACTCGCCGGTTTCGGCGGTTGATCCGTCGCTCAGGTCCAGGAAGGGCCCAATCAAGACGTCAACCGCGGTGCTCTGCTTGAGGACCAACGTCATGTCACAGTGCTCCGTTGTGGTGTCGCTGGTGATGCACCGCGACCGCTGGAGGGATTGTCGCGCCGGCCGGGGTGTAGGTGAGCCGGAGCTGCGGCGGCGCCGCGCTCGTGGTCTCGTCGAGGTCTATGTAGTGGACCGCGCCGCCGAGCGTCTCGACGAGCTGCTGCACGCCGATCGAGAACGTGGCGCCGATCAGTGCCTCGACGTCGGCGGGCGCTGGGTTGCCGAGCGTGAGCGTCTTCGAGCCCGTGGTGCGGAAGTCCGTGAACGTCCCGTAGTTGTCGGCCGCCACGGCGCAGCGTCCGTACTGCACCGTGACCGTGTCCGAGTTAGGGTCGGCCGCGCCGTCGCCGTTGTAGGGCCCGACGTACCACGAGTCGGCGCTCACCCCGCTTGCGATCAGCACGTTCACGATCAGCTCGACGCCGGTGATCGTGGCGCCCGTGAGCGCGCCGTCGGTGAGCGGGAACTTGATGCCGGTGCGGTAGTTGCGGTCGTTCGACGAGCCGACGCCGACCGTGTCGCTGCCGTCGTTCGCGTTGCCGGCCGCGGTCGGGGCGATGCGCACGTCGCGCGAGTATGTCGAGTCGATCGTGAGCGTGGCCACGCGCTACAGCTCCTCGATCTCCATGGTCACGGGCAGCCCTTCCTTGTCGCGCACGATCGTGACGCGCTTGCGCGCGCCCTCGAGCGAGCGGAGCTTCCCGCCCTCGTGCACCATGCGGAACGCCTCGCGCCGCTTCTCGGGTGACGGCGCCGGCCCGCCGGCAGGCCCTGCCACAGCACGATCGGGAGCCCTTGGACCGGCGCCGCGCTTCTTCGCCTGCACCTGCACGTAGCGGCGCAGCACCTCCCGAGAGTCGAGCGGCTGCGCGTCGCGCTTCACGCGCGCGTCGGACCGCGTGCCGAACTCGCGCGCGATGATCTGCTCGATCCGCTGCGCGATGGCCGTGCGCCCCTCGGCGCGTGCAGCCGCGAGCGCGCCTTCGAGCTGGCGGCGGCGCTCGTCGCCGCGCGGGATGCGCGAGCCGAGGGACGTGCTCTCGATCGCGTCCTCGGACACGATCTGCTGGTCGCCCATCACGCGGCCGACGACGTCCTGGACGGCCACATCGGTCGGAGGCATCTGGTACTCGCCGTGGCGGAGCCACTGCGATCCACCGTCAGTGCTCCGGATGGTCACACCGAAGTCGCCAGCGCTCTCGACGGTCGCCCGGCTGCCGTCAGGCAGGATGATCGACTGACCCGCACGAGCCTCGCGTGCGAGCCCGCGCGCGCGAGGTGCGGGTCGCGGAGCGATTGCATCCATGCCGGGCTGCGAAGGCCGGCGGCTCGCGTTCGGCCACGGGCCCGCCTCGTTCTGCGCCCGCACGCGAGCGGACTCGGCATCCATTTCGGCACGGCGCCCAGAGGCGTAGCGACTGAACTCGGTCGGCTCCGCCGCGACCCGTGCCCCGGCCGGCACCGGGCCCTGCCAGCCGGTGTCGAGGCCCTCCTCCGCGGCCATGTCCGCCTCAACCTCGTCCGCCTGCTCCGCCCAGTCGTCGTAGAACGACGCCTGATCCTCGTCGCCCGCGCGACGCATTGCGGCAGCACGGCGCCGCAGCTCCTCGGCGCCCATGTCCATCAGCTCGTCGTCGGTCTCCTGGCCCATGACCGGCTCGGGGCCCCGACGCTGCTGCGCGGTGCGACGCTGATGTTCGTCGCGGATCGCGTCGGCGAACTCGCGACGCGAGTCGGTGAAGGGGTGGTCTCCGCCAGGCAGCGTCCTGCCCCACTCGCGCCGGAGGCCCTCTTCGGTAACGCGCTCCGGCGCGCGCGGCGCCACCGGCCGCGGCGGCGGCGTGCCCTGCGGGATGCCGCCCCCTTCTAGCACGCGGTCGAGCCGGTCCGCCTCTGCCGTGTTGCCCTGCTCGCGCAGGCGCGCGATCCGCGCGCGCAGGTCCACCTCGTTGTCGATGCGGGTCAGCGTGCCCGGCCTCTCGGCAGCGCGCTGCGTCACGTAGTCGCGCTCCTCCTGGCGCAGCGGAGGTGCGCGACGCTCTGGCGCGGGGCCGGCGAGCGACTCCATGCCGCGGCCCGGCGCCATCCCCTCGGCCCGCTCGGTCTCAGCGGCGATGTTTTCGTACGGGCGCGACTCGCCGAATCGCGGCGGGTACGACGGCTCACCCGGTGCGGCGTGCGGACTCCCCCCACGCACCCAGCGCTCCCACGACTCTCCCTCCAGCTCGTCGGCCAGGTCGGAGTCATCGCCGCGCGGCGCCATGCGCTCGAGCTGCTCCTCCAGCTCGCCCGCCTCCAGCTCGCGCCCCTGCTGCCGCGCGCGCGAGATGCGCGCCATCAGCTCCTCGGGCGCCAGGTCGGGCGCCTCGTCCGGGTCCCGATCCCACGGCTCCCCGCGCCCCGTCTGGTTCTCGCCGAGCTCGTCGGCGTAGTCGGCCGGGCGCGGTGTGCGCGACTCGCCGAAGCGCGGCGGGGACTCCACCGCCCCGTCGGGCCGCTCGATCCTCCCGTCAGCGAAGTACCCGCGCTCGTCGAGCTCGCCGGCTTCCTGCAGGCGCCGCACCTCGGCCGCGTCGTCGTAACCGTCCCGCGTCAGCGTGCCAGGCGGGTACATCTGCGCCTCGACGCCACGCGTCTCGCGCGCGATCGGCGTCGTCGGGACGTCGACCTTCCGCGCCGGCACGCGCAGCGGGTCGCGCGGCAGCGGCTCGCTCGCGGTGCGCGCGGCCTCCTGGATCTCCTCCGCGAGGTCCGGGAACTTCCGGCTGAGCCCGGCGGCGGCCACCTCGACGTTGCCCGCCTCCACGGCGCGGGTCATCAGCGCCTCGACCATGCGCGCATCGCGTCCGCCGATCTCGCGCAGCCGGTACGCCCAGTCACCGGCGCGGCTCGCGCTGCGCTGCAGGTCGCCGGACGCTTTGCGGCCACCGCGCAGGATCTTGTCGGAGACCGCCTCGCCCACTCCCCCCGACACTGACGCGCTGGCCCCCGCGTGTCGGCCCGTCCAGTCCGATGCGACGCGCGTCGCGCGAGCGACACCACGGCGCACGAGCCCCGGACCGTTCTCCGCGCGCGCGGCCGCTTCCGCAGCCGGACCGCCAGGGTAGTCCGGGTAATCGATCGGCACCGACGGGCCAGGCGTGCCTTCGGCGTTCGCGTTGCGTCGTCCACGCGCCGCCTGGCGCCGCGCGTAGGGCAGGTTGTCCCGCGCCTCGTCGATGACCTCGAGCTCGCCGGCACGCACCGCGCGCTCGCCGAGGTCCACCGAGCGGCGCTCGGCCGCGCGCGCGCCGGCCCGCGCAGCACCGCGCACCGCGCCGACCACGAGCTCGGGCGCCTCCAGCACGCCCATCGTCGTGTAGTAGGTGCCCGGATTCTGCCCCACGGCGCGTCGCAGCTCGTCGGCCTTCGGCTCGCCGGGGACCTGCGGCGGGAGCGGCGCGCCCGCCAGCTTGCCGACCAATCCGCGCGGCGAGCCGGCGACGCGCGGGGGCGCGTTCGTGTCGGCCTCGTCGAGGCCGGTGACGCGCTGCGCGGCGATGGCGGCCGTGCGGCCCATCGACACCGGTGCGTCGCCGGGCTGCTCCGGCGGCACGAGCCAGTCGCCGACACGCTTCCCGGTGTCGACCATTTCGTCGCTCGTCGGCAGCCGCGGCGCCAGGTCGTCGTACTCGCCCGGCAGCTCCTCCTCGACCGGCTCGGCGCGGTCGCGCCAGGAGCCGCGGGACAGGTCCGCCTCGAACGCCTGCACCGACACCGCTCGGTCACGCCATCCGGGCGCCACTACGGGGCCCTCCTGAATCCCTCGGCCTCAGCGTCGCGCACGTCGTCTGGAACGACATACAGCTCCTCGCCGGTCTGCGCGTTGCGCATCTTGATCTTGCCCGCGCGCCCCGCGTTCGGAGCGGCCGCAGGTGCAGGCGGCGCCTGGCCGTCGCGCGCCCGCTTCTCGCGGCCCGCCTGCTCGTACGCGGCCTCGCCGTCGTCGCCGTCGAACTTGAAGTCGTCGGCCGTCTGGAACCTGAAGGTGTAGCCCTCCATGGTGCCGTACTTCTCGAAGTGCTTCGCCGCCGCGTCGCGGTCGGCCGCCGCCTCCTCGAGCTGGGTGGCCAGCGACCGCAGGCGTCGGTAGTTCACGTGCTCCGGCAGCGTGGGGTTGTAGGCGCGCGCGATCAGACGCTCGCCCTCGTTCGCCGTGAACTGCGCGCCGAGCGTGGTGCGGAGTGACGTCTGCACCATGTTCTCGACCTGCTCGCGCACATCGACCGCCTTGCCGCCGCCGGTGATCGTGTTCGCCCAGTCCGGGAGGTTGCCGCGGATCTCGCCCGACACGTTGTCGGTGTTGAGTAGCCGATCCGACGCGTCCTTCAGCTCGGCGATGGAGCGCATGGAGCCGGCGCGGGAGCCCGAGACCCACTCCTGGTAGTCCTTGGCCGCCGCGACATCGAGCGCCTTCTGGCCGGGGCCCACGTTCGTGGTGCGGCTCGCCCGGATGCGCGCGCGCTCCTCCTCGCTGACGCGGTCGAGCCTGTTCTGCTCGGCGTCGAACGTCCGCTTGCGATCGTCCTGGCCGACGCGGAAGTTGCGCTCCCCCTGGGCAGCGATGCTCTCGCGCGACGCCTGACGCCGATCCCGCTCGGCCTGCGCGGTGAGCGTGTCCCTGAAGCGCTGATCGTCGCGCTCCTGGCCGAGGCCCTCGAGCTCGAGCCCGAGCCGCCGATCCGCCGACTCGTTCGCGCGGTCGCGGTTGTCGGTGCGGTACTTGCGAAGGGTGGCCGTCACCTCGCCGGGCTTGCCGCCGGTGTAGGCGTTGCCGAGCTCGGCGATGATCCGAGCCACCTTCTGCACGCCGGTCTCGGCCTGCGCGAGCGCGTCGTTCCGGGCGCGCTCGTCGGTGTTGCTCTTGATCAGCTCGCCGCGGCGGCGGACCCAGTCCGTCGTCGCGTGCTTCTTGCCCGCCGACAGGTACGCCTGCCCGATCTCCGGGTCCGACTTCCCGGCCGCGCGCATCTCCTGGTAGGAGCGCTCCACGTCCTCGTCGGGCGTGCTCGGGTCAGTCAAGTCGCGGATGAAAAGGCCGACGTCACGCGCGCTCTCGCGCGGCGCGCGCTGGCTCTCCAGGTACCGCTGCACACGATTCGGGTCAGCCACGGATAGAGCCCTCCAGCTCCTCGATGCGGCGGTTTATGTCGGCCATCAGCCCCATGGTCATCGATCCCTCCCGCCCGTCCGCGAATCCCATCCCGCCGTAGTCGATGCGCTTCACGCCGCTGTCGTCCTCGCTCACGAAGTCGGCCAGCGGGCCGCGCTCCATGTCCTGGGCCATAACTCCGTCGTGTCGCTCGCCCGACGGGTCGCCCTGGTAGGAGTAGGTGTAGCCGTCGAGGTCCCGCAGAATCTCGCTCGAGTCGAGCGGCTCGACGTCCTCCTTAACGCGCTCGTCCGACATTGCGAACGCCATTGCGGCCGACGTCGCGAGACTTGCGAGCTGCTGGTTGCGCGCGTCCGCGGCCTGCGCCTCGCCCATCTGGTACCCGGCGCGATCCTGCGCATTCCCGCGCTGCAGGTCGTAGATCGTGAGCGGCATGTTGGCCGCGCGCTCGCGCTGCTTGTTCTCGAGCCCAACGTTGGAGTCGCTGACGCGCTGCTTCTCTGCGAGGTTTGCAGCCCGCGCTACGTTGCGCGCCTGCACGTTCTGCGCGGCCACGTTCTGCGCGTTCACCGCGTTGTAGCGGTCGATCGCATCCTCTGCGCCCGCCACCGTGGCTTGCTGGCTGAAGCGGCGGTCGTCCATGCTCCCGGCCAGGCTGGCCGAGTCGCGGATCGCAGCGTCGCGCCGCTGCTGCGCGAGCGCCGCCGACTCGATGGCCGCCTTGTTGCCGCGCGTGGCCGCCTCCTGGTCGGCGATGAAGCGGGAGACGAGCTCCATGCCCGAGCCGCTGATCCCGCGGCGCTGCGCATCGGCCCGGATCGCGTCCTGCGAGCCGCGCGAGGCCGTTCGCTGCGCGCCGATCGCCTCGTCGAGGTTCGCGACCGCGCGCGCGTCGAGCCCGCCCGCGTCGGCTACGCCGCGCAGGTCCGCGAGCGAATCGTACTGCGCAGCGGCGAGCCGCGGGTCGGTGCCGATCGTCTTGTAGGCGCTCTCGCCCTGCAGGATCGTCTCGATGTCCTCGGGCGTGATCTCGCCCATCTGCACGAGCTTCTGCAGCTTGAGCTCGAGATCGCTGGCGTCGGGGGTTCGGACGCCGTCCAGCACCTCCTGCGCGCGCCGCCGCTCGTCCTTGCCGGGGTCGAAGATGCCGTCAAGAAAGCTGGCCATCGGTCACCTCCCGGGCCGAGGCTTTTCACCCCGGTCTACGTCCAAATTCTTCGGATCGTCGTGGTAGTCGAGAATCGCGCCGGGGACGGTCACGCCCGGCGCGCCGCCGCCGATGATCATTCCCGGGTCGGTGTAGTGCCGCGGGTCGAACGGATTCGCGATGAAGCCGTAGCGCTTCAGGATCGAGTCGCTGCCGCTGCGGGCGTTGCCCGCGACGTGTGCTCCGGTCCGGCCCGCGAGGTCCTCGAGCGTGCTCGCGCGCGCGCGCTGCGCGCGCGCGAGGTCGAAGTCGACTATATCGAGGTCGGCGGTGCCAGCCTCGCCCGCGCGCGTCGGATCGAGCAGCGTGCGCGATAGCTCCGGGCCCGCCAGCGTGGCGAGTCCCGTCGCGTTCCCGTAGTCCGCCGCCGTCGCCACGTTGTCTCGCGTGATCGACAGGTTCGGGTCGGTCCAGTCGAGGTAGCCGCGCAGGTCGCCCAGACCCGCGTCGAACGCCTCGATGTACGCGTACGGGTTGACGTTCGAAGTGCCGCTTGCGGCCGAGCGCGCCATGTCGGCCACGGGCCGCAGCTCCGTCAGGGCATGCCACTGTTGCGCGGTCATGCCGAGCGTCTGGAGCACGTCGGCGCTCGGCGGCGCACCCGCGCGCTCGTAGTCCCGCGCCGCGGTGTTGAGCGCGAATCCCGGGAGCAGCGCCTCGCCGCCCGTGTTGTGAATGAACTCCGGCACGTTGCCCGCCTGCGCGCCGTCGGTGTAGCTGCCGCGCGTCGGGTCGTTTCCGGCGTAGTAGCGCCCCTGCGCGCCCGCGGTCGGGATCGGCATCGCGTTCGGCCCCAGCGCGTCGTATGCCGTCGCGCCGCGGTAGAACGCCTCCAGTCGGTTCTGATCCACCCTCTGGTTGAGCGACTTGTCGAAGGCGTCCTGGGCGGCGGTGAGCGCCGCGCGCGTGTCGCCGCGGGTCTTGTCCGTCGTGGCCTTGGCCTCGCCAGCCCGTGTCTGGGCAGCGGTGCTGGCCGCGTCGCGCTCCCCGGCCAGGGACGCGAGACCCTGCCGAGCTGCGCCGATCCGGGACTGCAGGCCGGTGTCGCCGCGCAGGAGCTGGGTGTCGAGCGAGCGGCCCCCGGCGGTGCGCGGTCCGGTCACGGCGCGGTCGGACAGCGCCCCGAGGCCGTAGTCGCTGCTCGCAAGCTCGTCGGTCTCGCGCGCGCTCGAGAGCTTCGTGGCGACGTCGCCGTACTCGTCGATTCCCTCGAGGGATCGGGGGCCGGTGTAGCTCGCGTCCCGCATGCGCGCGAACTCGGCGGCGTGCGACGCGTCGCTCGCGAGACCGGAGGCGTCGCCGGCTCCGAGCCGGTTGAGGATCGACTGGTTGGTGCGGACGGTGCCGCCGCCGGCCCGCGCGTTGAACGCGTCGCTGGCCCGGCCAATCGCGGACCGAGCGTCTGCACCCACCTTCTCCACGTTGCCGACGACGCGGTCGCCGAGCTCGCGCGTGGTGCTTTCGTTCGCGCCGAGGTAGGACGACAGGCCCACGAATGGCGCGCCGAGCCCGCCCGTTCCGCCAGTGGCGGGCGCGCCGCCGTTGCCGGTCGATCCGCCGCTGACGCCGCCCGAGGTCGCGGGCGAGAGCGCGCTGTCGCGTTGCAGCCGCTCGCGCTCCTCGTCCTCCGCTGTGACCGGTAGCGTTGCCATGCTCCCCCCTCACCTCGCTTCGAACACGACGCCGTAGCGCTTACTCGGCTGGAGATCGTCGATCCAGCGGATGCGCACGCGGCCCGCGTCCTGCGTCCATCCGCCCTGGCACCCGAACGAGCCCGAAAGCACGCCCTCGGGGTCGTCGCGGTCCCAGATCTTCAGCACGCGCACCTCGATCAGCTTGCCCACGAGCGCCGTTTCGAACTCGACCCGCTCGAGCTCGCCGTCCGGGTAGTCGGCGCCGGTGCGCACCTCGAGCTCGCGGATGTGGGAGCGCAGGTTGGACTGGTCGATTCCGCCGTCGGCGAGCTGGATCAGGTAGTCGCGCGTGATGCTCAGGACGCGCAGGATCGGGTCCACCCACGCGGGCGCGTCGCGCACGTCGGAGCGCGTCACCTGCGGGATGTTCGGGAGGCCGCTCATCCGCGCTTCCTGCGCGCGCTGCCAACACACTTCCGCGAGCAGCACCGCTGCGCGTCGTGCGACGCGTAGTAGTTCTCCTCGCACCCCTCACACCGCCTTGGCTGCTCGCGCTTGCGACTGGCAGCGGCGCGCTCGCGGAGCAGGCGCAGACCACGCTTGATCCCGCTGTCCTTCATGCCGCGTGGCTCCCGCGGTAGCCCGGACCCTGACCCGCCACCTCGTAGTCGATGCCGCCGAACGCCATCGTTTCGAGGCAGATCGACCAGACGATGCGGACCTTCATCCAGTGGCATTCCTGGCAGGGAAACGGGACCTCGAGCCGAACCGGCTGGTGGTTGTTCGAGGCGCTCGCCGCGGGCAGCGTGGTGCCCCAGTCGCTCCCGAACTCCCCGGGGTGGCACGTCACGCTGTGCGTGAAGTTTTGCTCGAAGTCCGTTGCGAAGAAGACCGTGAATCGCCCGAACTCCGCCCGCGGGAACAGCAGCGTGATGTGCGTGATCACCTTCTTGACGAGCGGATCGCCGCCGTGCCAGGGCAGGTAGTCGATGCTGCAGTCCACCGGCCGGAACGCGGTCGCCGCGCCGTTCGCCCACGCCTGCACGGTGCGCATGGTGAGGGCGTTCCCGTCGATCGCGTCGATCCGTGCCACGTTCGCGCCCTGCACGAGCACGTCGTTCACGAGCAGGTTCGCGCTCGACGTGAGGTCTACGGTCAGCCCGTCGCTGGCCGTGATGTTCACCGGGAGGGAGCCGTCGTAGTAGTCCGTGAAGTCGAGGGTCTTGTTCTCGCGCCGCATCAGCGAGGCCGCCGAGTCCCCGATGCAGAGCGTGTCACCAACCGGGTCGACCACGGCGCAGGATGCATCGACGATCGCGTGCGTCCAGTCGTTCGAGAAGAGGTTCAGCCGCCAGGCGAACTTGGCGTACGTGTCGGCGCCGCCCGTCGGCACGAACAGGATGTAGGCGCGGTCGCTCTCGTAGGACGCCGCGTGCGCCACGCTCTCGAAGCTCGCGAGCTTCGCGAGGCGTCGGATCTCGTTCTCGATCTCGCGGCCGGCGATCTCGACGCCGTTCGGCGTGATGCGCACGATGCCCTGGTTCGAGCAGCAGTACACCGCGTCGTTCACGACGCGCGCGGTCTCGGGCGCGATCAGCTTGATGGAGGGGTCGAGCTCGTCGTATCGGAAGTTGCCAGGGCCCGTGCCGGTCACGAGCCCCACCACGTCCGAGAGCACGACCAGCGCCGCGCGCAGCGCGAGAATGCGCTTGAGGGGCGTGTTCCCGAGGCGGATCGTGTTCCCGAGTGGGTGCGCCTGCGGCTGCTCGCTCTTCGAGACCGTCGCGTGGTCGGGCTTCACGTCCTGGCTCGACACCTGGCTCGCGTCGTCTGTCGATGGCAGGGCGGGCGAGAATGCGGTGCCGGCCGTGCTGGAGAATTGGCAGCTCGAGCCGTTTATGCTGCGCTCCTCGAACAGGAGCTGGCCGGGCTTGCCCTCGAAGGACGACTGGTAGAAGGCGTACATCGTGGCCGCGCCGTCCCGGTTGACCACGAACTCGATCTCGCGCGCGGTCGCCTCGATGTTTTGGCTGGGCGTGCCGCCGAGACTCACCAGGAACTCGCGACTGCCAGCGACCGTGGCCGACGCCGCGAAATACTCGACGCCCCCGATGCGCAGCACGTCCCCGAACTCGACCGAGACGGTGGCCGTGGCCGACGAGTTGTGCGAGACCGTCACCTGGGTAGCGGAGTCGATCGAGAGGATCCGCGCGAGCGCGTTAACGCCCGTGCCCTTGGCTCGCATGCCGACGCGCAGCGTGGTCGTCGACGAGATCCCGGTCAGGATCCCGTTCCCGCTCGTGGTGCCGACCGTGGCGTCGGTGAAGTGCCGGATCCCCGCGCCCGTCGTCGAGGTGCCGATCAGGTCGAGGAAAAAGCGGTGCTTGCTCGTGATGTACGCGCCGAACAGGCAGTCGGCGAACACCGCTATGTCGCGCACGTGAGGCGGCGGCGTGTTGGCCTGGGCGGCGCCCTGTTGGGACGGCGCGGTGTAGATGGTCTCGCCGCGCAGGTCGTCCGGCGTCGAGTCGGTGAACTCGAAGTAGCCGTTGGACACGTCCGTCGACGTGAGCCTGGCCTCGTACACGAGCTGCAGCTCGTCGCTCGGCACGGCGGTGGCCTGCGCCGAGCGGAAGACCTTCGTGCGCGTGCCGGCGGTGACCGTCGCCGAGCTCGGCAGGTAGAAGCGCACGAGCACGTCGCGGGTTGCGGCGCCGCCCGCGGTGTTCTGCACGATCACGCGCGCCGAGGGGGCGGTCTCGTGCTTGATCATGCGCAGGCCGAGCGTGTAGAAGGTGGCCCGGTAGCCGACGTACATCGTGTCGGCCAGGAATCCGCTGGAGCCCGTCGTGGAGGCGCGCCCGTCGAGCGGCGGGTGGCGGCTGTCGGGCAGGTTCAGCGAGCTGCCGGCGGCGGAGTCTTGCACGCGGATGCCGGTCGAGCCCGCGAGGTAGAGGCTCCCCTGCATCTGCACGTCGCGGATCCGGTATCCCGCCGCCGGCACGTCGAACGTGCCGCTGTTGGCGCTCCACGTGTCGGCAGCCGTTCGGCGGTAGATCGACGAGCCGATGTGGGCGAGCAGCACGCCGTCGTACGGGATGAGCTGGCCGAACGCCTGGCCGGGGGTGCCGATCGGCGTGAATCCGTCGAACGGCACGCCGCGCCGGGGCTCGATCAGGTTCTCCGAGTCGATGCGCACGCTCTCCGCGCGCGCGAGCGAGCCCTCGCGCACCGACGCCGAGAAGATGTTCGGGTGGCACACGACGCCGCGCAGCTTGATGCTGCTCGCCTGCGTCGCCATCAGTACCCGAGCACCGAGTCGGACAGCTTGTTGTCCGAGGCGACTTCCCGCGGATCGTCGTCGACACGCAGCCCGCGGAAGCTCTTCCGGTAGTTCTCGGCCATCATCCCGAGCACCTTCTCGCTCGCGGCCATGCGCGCGTCGCCAGCCACGCGCAGCACCATGTGCGCGACGTACTCAGCGACCATGCCGTGCAGCTCCACGGGGAGCTGGATCACGGGCGAGTCGCCCGCGAGGCAGACCCAGTCGCCAGCCACGATGCCGGCCGCGGCCACGGCCGCGATGTCGTTGCCGAGCGTCACGATGGTCGACGTCTTGGCCGAGGGCGTGGCGCTCGCAATCTTGAGACGAAACCCGGGCGTGCCCTGCACCACGCAGATCGGCGTGGACGTGGTGATTGCCGCCGGAACGGCCGTGGCCGTGCACGTGATCGCGCCGGTGACCGTGTCCACGCTGACGACCTGCACCGCCTCGGCCAGGTAGCTCGTGCCCTGCAGCGTCGTGGTCTCGCTGCGGCACAGGCGGTTGGGCAGGCGGTCGTAGTAGAGCCGCATCGTGCCAGCGAAGCTGCGCGGGTGGAGCACCAGCTCGTCGCCCTCGATGTAGTAGCCCGCCCGCGTGTCCGGGTTGGCGAGCACGTGGTCGCGCCACCAAGCGCCGATGTCGATCTCGGCGTCGAGGTCCACGGCCTGGATCTTGACCGGGTTGCCCTCCGCGTCGAGCGCCGCGACGTTGCGCAGCCCGCGATTCATGGCCTCGGTCGGGATCGCATAGCGAAGCGTCGCCTCGACCACGGCCTGGTCGTGGAACGTGCGGAAGTGGTTCGCTCGCTGCGTGCGCACGAGCGGCACCACGTGCTCGAGCATGACCTCGGTCGCGGCGGCCAGGATCGTGGTCGGCGTCCAGGTGCTCGTGTTGATCGGGAGCGCGCAGCGCCGCTGGACGCTCTCGATCAGGGTCGCGCTGGTGTAGTTGCGGGACATCGCTTCCTCAGCTCGCCTTCAGCCCGTAGAGGTCGAAGATGCCCGTCGTGAACGTGCCGCTGCCGACGGCGATCCGAGCGGCGTTCACGTTCACGGCTGCGTTGTAGCGACCCGAGCCGTTGTGCTGCGTCCAGTCCGACGCTGAATTTTCGCCGCCGCTGAGCTTCCACTGCGCATGGAAGTGGGCTGCTTGACTGGCGTTGTACAGCTCGACGTGGCCATTCCAGGCCGAAATCGCGCCGCCGTTGTCCATGAACCAGCCCGAGCTGTTGCCGACCAAGATGAACGCGGTGGCCGCACCGCCGATGTCCTGGGCCGTGCCGGCGCCCTTCACGCTGGACAACACGTAGTTGTACGTCGCCGCGCCGCTGTCATAGCTCGAGCCGTTGTTCGTCGAGACGCGCATGAACAATGACACGCCATCGTTTGAGGGCAGTACGCCGTGCATGTCGATGCGATAGCGGGCGTACGTGCTTAGACCGGTGAATTCGACGGCGGACAATCCCACCGCCGACTGTCGCGATATCCACACCCAGCCGGTCGCGGCGGCGGCGCGATGCTGCGTCACGTTCGAGGCGGCGACGCGCGCGTCGGGGAACGTCCCGCTCGTGACTTGGCTCGCGTCGATCTCGACCAGGCCGTCGACCGCGTCAGCGATCTCGTCGGCGTGCACCGTCACGCTCTCGGCCGTCTGGTGGCAGTAGTGCCGCTCAGCCGTCACGCGGGCAGCTCCAGCTCGGCGCGCGTGTAGGTGAGCTGGCCGCTCTCGGATCCGTTCGCACCCGCCGCCAGGAACACCACGGTCACGACGTCACCCGTGATCTCGGCCGCGGCGAGCACCGCGCGCGACGGCCCGCCTTTGCGGCCGCGCACGCGCACGAGCGCCTCGGCGATGGCCTGGGTGTCATTCAGGGGCACGTCACGCCCTCGCCCTCAGCCCGATGGGCGAGAGCTCCAGGTGGAAGTGGTCCGCCTCGAGGATCAGCTCGAAGCACTCGCCGAGGCGCGCGCGCGCGTCGCGCAGCAGCCGCGTGCGCTGGTCGGGCGTGAGGTCGCGGCTCCGGATGTCCGCGGCGAGACCCTCGTAGTGCAGGCTCTTCGGCATGTGCTCGCCGTCGAGCAGCGACGTCACGACCATCGGGATCGGCGACGTGACGTGCATCTTCGCGCCGAGCTCGGCGAACGCGCCCTCGAGCACCATGAGCCCGAGCAGGAGCTCGGGCTGCACGCCGCGGATGCGGACGCCGGGCTTGAGGGTCATGTCCCGTTCGCGCGCAGGTAGCAGTGCAGGCAGAGCAGCGCCGCGCAGCCCAGCACGAACAGCGCGGCGAGGAAGCAGACGAGTCGTTCCATGGAGCCTCCGCGGCCGTGGCCGACCCCGGGAAGGAGACTCAACCCGGGGCCGGCGCACGTCTCGCGACACTGGGGGTGACTGCGAGTTAGATCAAAACTCGTACCAGCCGCCGAACACCTCATAGGTCGGCGACGCCGAGCCGGAGTCGCCGTACAGGTAGATGCCGAGGGTGGCGCCGGGCATGAGTGCGACCGCGCCGGCGTCGCGCACCGCGTGCGCCGCCGTCGCGGCGCCCGAGATGTAGCTCCCCTCGAACGGCGAGCCGAAGCGCAGGACGAAGTTGGAGTCGATCACCGGCACCACGTCGCTGAACATCCCGTTCGCCAGGATGACCTTCGTGACGTCGGTGAGCTCAGGCACGCCGAAGTGCAGCGCGCCCTGCGCCGTGTTGGTGTCGCCGAGCCGTGCGTTCTTGGCGGTCAGCACGGTGCCCGAGACCGAGACGTCGTCCGTCAGCGAGCCCGACACCGTGTAGAGCAGCCGCGTCGCGGAGCCGAGCACCGTCTCGGCCTTCACGGCGAGGAAGTCGGGCACCATGATCCGCGAGCTCGACGTGTTGCGGAAGACCGCGATGGGCAGGTTCTGGTCGTATGCCGTCTGGTTCGCGTGGGTCGTGATCTCCGTACCCGGAGTCGCGTTCGCGCCGCGGAAGTAGTTGCCCGAGAGCGCGCCGCCCTGCGCGGGCGTGAGGCCGGCCGGGAGGCAGAACGCGTTTCCGTACTTGTCTCCGCGCCGCACGCGGTCGCTGCCGTCCGGCGTGGCGCCCGCACCGATCGGATTCACGATGGCCGTGATGCGCTGAACAACCTGATCGAAACCCATTACGAAGCTCCTCCGGCGCTCAGCACCGTCTCGGTGCCGTCGCTCCCGCCCGTGAAGTCCGTGCGGGTCGTGTTGGACATGGACTCGGTGAGCACGTAGCCGTTACCGGCTGCCCCCGCGTCGATCGCGTCGAACGCAACCTGCGTCGCGCTGATGACTGAAGAGGTCACGCTGCCCGTGACCTTGGTGGTGGCGCTCGCGTTCACCGCGGCAGCGATGTTGGCGAGGGTCTCGGGCACGGTGGCGCCGAGGTTGAACTCGTTCCCGGTTGCGCCGCTCGTCTTCGCCGTGAACGTCGTGCCGCAGAGCACGAACGTCTCGGAGTCGGACGGCTGGCCCGAGAGCGCGAGGATCGCGCGCGCCTTGACGGCTCCCATGCGCCACAGGAGGTCGCCGCGCCACGCACCGACGGCGTACCCGTGGACGTACCGGGCGACGCTCTCGATGGAGGCCGAGATGTCCCCGCTGTGCGGCTGCGTGAAGTTTGCGACGTCGTCGCCCGAGTGGCGCGACTCGATGATGAGCGTGCTGAACGCAGACATGGTGCCCTCCTGGGTGGGGGGCCCCCGCGAACGAGGGCCCCCGTACACCCGCGTGCGTCAGCCGGTGACGGTGCGCTCGTTAGTGATCCCGGAGATGTACGCGCAGACCGACGGGGCGTTGCAGAACAGGCCCATGTCGGTCATCAGCGTCAGCTCGGCGCTCGACTTGTCCGGCACGTCGTGCCACGGATCCGTCTCTGCGCCCGGGATGTTGAAGGAGCGGTCCTTCGAGCCGATGCGCGACATGCACGACTTCGGGAACATCAGCGCGTCGCCGCCCTTCATGTACGAGCTGCCGACCACCTGGATCCAGCCGCTCGACGAGAAGTACCGGATGGCGTTGAAGCCCTGCTTCGCCATGTTGCTCTGGTAGGACGAGTCCCACACGCGAGCGGACTGGAGCTGGCCGTGCAGGTCAGCCCAGGTGCGGTTGCTGCAGAAGAGGATCAGGTCCTCGTCCTCGAGCCCGCGGTCCTGGAGCACGCTTGCGTAGCCCTGGACGTGGTTTCCCGTGAGGCGCTTGTTCCCCACGTTGAACACGTTGCCCTGCCACTCGCTGTTGGCCTGCGCGTCGATCGCGAAGACCGTGCCGTCGACGTTGCCGAAGATCTCGACCATGCCGAGCATGTCGTTCGCCACGGAGCCGTAGAAGAAGCAGTTCAGGACCTCGGTGGCGTTGCGGTTGGCGACGTTGGTCTTCAGCGTGCCGTTCGCGAACGTCACGCGGACCGTGCGGGTCGAGTGCGTGATGCGGGCGATCGTGATCGCGTCGGAGCCGCCGCCCGAGTCGATCGTGCCCGAGGCGTTCGTCGTCTGGATGCGCGCGTTCTTGAGCCGCCGCCAGATGCCCGGAGCCCACTGCTGCTCCGAGAACTCGAAGTCCATCGTGGTGGAGTCGACGGTGACCGCGGCCCCGATCGCGACCTGGCCGATGCCGGTCTCGCAGCGGCCGTAGATCATCGAGATCGAGTGGCGCTTCTGGAGCGCCTTCTGCCCGTTCATCAGAACGAGCGAGACGGCGTCCATGTACGCGGCGGGACCCTCGGACTCGGCGCGGGTGGCCGCGGGATACGTGATGCGAACACGGTTGTAGTACGTGTTCGGGGTGATCTGCGCCGGGGCCATGAACATGCCCGTGGGCACCTCGAAGGTGACCTCGGTCGTGTCCGAGCCGGCGTAGGTGATCGCGTTCTCGTCGCCGAGGACGATCGGCTCCTCGAACTTGGCGCCGACCTTCTTGTCCTTGCGGTACGCGATCGTCGAGTGGAGGAAGTCTGCCTTGGGGCTCAGGTCCACGAGCTCGCCGTGGACCGTCTTGTAGTTGCCGTTGAGATTGCTGACCGCGTCGTTGGACGCCATCGCACAACTCCACAGCGCCGTGCTGTCCGACTATGTCGGGGTGTGGCGCTTCATCATCGTGTTCCTCCTGGCAGCGAACTCTCGCGAGGACTGCGCTGGATTGGTTGCTCGTATCCCACGGCTCGGGAAACTCTCTCGAGGGCCCTCGCCGACCTGTATGTGTGTCGCGGGATTCTAGGCTCTGCGCCGGAGATTTTCCCGCCACTCCTCGTACGTCTTGGGCTTGCCCATCTGCGTGGGCGGTGCCCCGCGCTCGTTATCGGCAGCGCCAGCGCGACCTTGAGTCTGCGCCGAGCTGTTCTTCTTGAACGCGGCGACGCGCTCCTTCGCCGCCGCCGTGTGCAGCTCAGGCAGCTCGGCGATGAACTCCTTCACCGTCGCCGGGTCCGCGCTCCCGTAGAGTGCCTTCAGCGCCGCCTTAAGCTGAGCGCGCACCGCGGGGATGTGCGCAGCAGCACGCCGCCGCATCTCGGCGCGGTCGCCGATCGCCGGAGCACGGTACGCGTCGCCCTGCCGGGCCATGTCGGCCTTCATCATCGACTCGACCAGACCGCGGTGGTACTCGTCGCTCGGGAGCCCCGCCTCCGCCAGCGCCGCGTCCATCTCCTCGCCGAGCTGGGTCACGAACGTCTGGACCCGGTTGCGCTCGGCCGTGGCGTGCGTCTCGCGCAGCACGCGCTCGCGCTCGGACGCATCGCGGGCGTCGCGCATCTCGTACGCCTTCAGCTGCTTCTCGACCACGGCCAGGCGCTTGGCCTCGGGCGTCATGGCCTTGCTGTCGATGTCCCGCTCGACGATGTCGTAGCCGAGCTTCAGGAGGTCGAGGCCCACGTCCTCGCGGCTGGCCAGGTACTCGAGCACGTCGAGCGGCTTGTCCTTCAGGCCGGCGAACAGCCGGTCCATCTGCTTGCGCAGCGTGCCGTGCTGGCGCGCGTCCTCGTCGCCGCGGTGCAGGCGCTGGTAGAGCTGCTGTGCGGCCTGCTCGCCCTCGGTCTCCGCGATGTACTCGACCGCCTTGGGCGAGAGCTTCACGAGCGCCGCGAACTTCTCGAGCGGGACGTCCGTCTCCTCGCCGCGCACCTTCACCTTGAACGTGCGGGGCGGCTTGGCCTGCTCGGGCTCCGGGTCGGGCTGCTTATTGGCTGTGGCCTCGGCCGCGACCTTCTGCACGTCGTCGACGGCGCGCGCGGTCTGCGCCTTCGCGTCGCCGGCCTCCGGGTCCTCGCTCACCTCGGCGCGCTCGCGCTTGCGCTCGTCGAGGTACGCCTTCAGCGTGTCGGGCGTGACCTTCGGCTCTTCGGGCTTGGCGTCGCCCTTGCCGGTGCGGAGCTGCTCCCACGTGGTGTGCGGGTCGATGCGCGGACGGCGCTCGGCGCCGTCGCTCGCGCCGCGATCGGTGGCGGACTTGGTAGTCGTGCTCGAAGGCGTGCTCGCGCCGGCCAACGCCTGGGTCGAGGCGCTCGGCGCGGGCGTGCTGGCGAGGGAGCTGGAGCCGGTGTCGGCGGGTGCGCTCATCGGATCATTCCTCTGCGATGCGGTCGGTGTGGTGTTTGCGGCGCGGCGCGTTCACGCGCTCGAGCCGCTTCGCGAGCCGCTTGCACGCGGGGCAGCCCTGCCAGCTCCGCTTGGACAGCAGCGGGTCGGGCGGTTTCACGTCGAGGCCGCAGAGCGTGCGGCCGTGAGTGGCGTCGGGCGCGACGAAGACGTGGCGGGAGGGCATCAAGCCCTGCCCTCGCGCTCGCGTGCCTGCTGGCGCGCGCGCTGCCAGGTCGTCACTGCATCTCCGCCGTCGGCGGCGGCTGCGCGATGCCGACGGACGCCGGCTCGCCGGTCACGGGATTGGCGATAGGCAGCTCCATGCGCGGCGCCGGTGGCGGGCCGCCCGGCCCCGGCCCGGTCGCTTGGCCGGCGATGGCCTGCACGTCGTCGATCGCCCCCGCCTGCGGGCTCGGCTGCGGCGCGCCCATCCCCGGGCCCTGCGGCATCGCGGGCTGCCCGCGCACCATGGCCAGCATCGGCGGCATCACCGCCAGCATGTTCTGGTGCTCCTGCACGTGCGCCAGCACGACGGTCTGCAGCAGCTTGTCCTCGCGCGCGTCGGGCCGGTCGAGCAGGGTCAGGTGCTCGTTGATGTGGTCGACGTGCTGGTCGGAGATGATCACGCGAGGGACCTTGCCCTCGAGCATCATCTCGTTCTCCTTCTGGATCAGCAGGTACTTGTCGCGCCGCTTGTGCACGCGCGGGTCCAGCGCCCCCGTGTCGAGCACGTCCTGCGCGTCCTCGAGGGTGAAGCCCGAGCCCGGGATGCCCGCATAGAACTCGGCCGTGTCGCGCTTCTGCGCGGCAGAGCGCGCCGTGTGCGGCACGCTCTCGACGTTCACGCGCTCGATGCCGTCCAGGTCCGAGCCCTGGAGCGCCACGAGGTGCTGCTCGCTGCCCGTGCCCACGATCGCGGCCAGGCGCTTCGTGGTGACGTTCCACTGGAAGTGCTTCACCATCGCGGTGCCGTACATCTCCCAGAGCTCGTCTTTGGCCTGCTCCGGCCCCTGGAGCGACTCGATGGTCTGGGTTGTGAGCAACGCGAGGGCGTTGCCCGCCTTGATCCCCTGCGGCGGGTTGCCGCGCGCGGTGTCGTTCACGCCGAAGTTGGTGCCCATGCGGCGCACCCACCGGTCGGGCATCGCGATCATGCCGTCCGTGATCGTGAGCAGGTTCACCGGCGTGACCGTGCCTTCCGCGCGCGGGGTCTCGAGCTCCAGCAGGCGCATGCCCTCGGCCAGCATCGAGGGCTTGACGATCGCGCCGGCCGGGGCGGCCACGGTCTGAACACCGTGGTTCGCCAGGTTCGTGAGCAGCGTGCTCTCACCGATGTTGACGGCGTCCTGCGGTGCGAGCTGCTCCCAGGCCGGGCTGAATCCGAACGGGATGCCCTCGCACTCCTCGGAGGCCGTGCGCTGGACGAAGTCCTCCAAGTCCCACGAGGGCGGCTCGCGGGTATCGCCCTCCTCCTGCACCGTGATCTCGTCGAGCGTGCGGTCCTCGAGCGCGGTCTCGGCGTCGAGGAACGTGACCCAGCGCCCGCGCGGCACGGCCGGGGTGCGCCGGTGGATCAGGTGGAAGACCTCGACCTGATCGGTCTCGCGACCGCGCGCCGGCTCGTCGACCAAGCCTATGGTGCGCTGCTTCCAGCCCTTTGCGTCCTCGTTCCGGGCGGCCAGGATGCGCGTGCGCAGGTCCTTCTTGGCCTCGTCGGCGCCGTCGGCTGGGCCGCTCTGCCCGGCGTAGAGCGCGAGCACGTTCCACCGGTTCTGGCGCGTGCGCACGATGAACCAGTCACACTCCTCGAAGGTGTGGACCGTGATGTCGCGGATCAGGTCGATCGGGTGGACCGGCTGCATGTCCACGTCGCCGCCGAAGATCGGCTGGCCGGTCTCGATGTCGATGTCCTCGATCTCGCCCAGGTTCCGGTTGAACCAGCAGAACGTGATCATCTCGCCGGCGAGGAAGCCACGCCACACGGCGCGCTTCATCTTGCGCTCGCCGCGCTGGCGCCGCAGGTAGTACTCCAGCAGCCCGCGGCAGAGCGACACGGCTCCGCGCGACTTGTAGTCGCCGTTCTGCGCGGCCGGCTCCATGCCCGGGCGCTCGGCGGTGAGGAGCGTGTGGGCGCGCCGGACCAGCGACGCGAAGTCGTTCAGCACGAGCTTCAGGTACTGGCCCTTCTTGCCCACGCGCTCGATGCGCGAGCTGGCCAGCGCCCAGTTGTACATGGTGAGCGTGCGCTGCCAGATGTCGACGAGGCCGGACTGCCAGGTGAACTCGTGGTACGCGTCGATCTGGGCCACGGCCTTCGGCAGCAGCTCGTCGGCGTCGAGCGTGGGCCAGTACTGGTCGGCGGAGATGCGCTTCTGTTCCTGGTCAGCCACCCTCGGCGCTCCTCTTCACGCGCTTCGCGCGCGGTCGGCGGACGATCGGGCGGATGTCCTCCTCGATCGCGGCGTCCTGGTCGTCGCTCGTGTCGCGCTCGTTCTCGCGAGCCAGCGCGCGAGCGCGGTCGAACTTCTCCAGCGCGAGCCGCGCGCGGAAGTGCCGCGTGCGCGCCTGCTTCTCGAGCCAACCCCAGCCGATCGCGTACCCGATCGCCATGACCCGCTTCCAGAACGCCACTCGCCTCACGAATCGGTCCTCCTCACGCCGCCGTACCACTCGTCGAGCGTCTGCTGCGCATCCGTCTTGCGGTGGATGCGGATCTGATCGGGCTTGAGACCCCAGTTCGCCGGCACCGGGCTCTCCTGGCGCTCGTCGATGTTCCTGAGCAGGTAGACGAGCGCGGCCAGCGCATCGAGGTGCCCCAGGTCCGTCGAGCGGTCGAACTCGCGGCCGATCCAGTCGTCGCCAGCCCACGTGCCGTCGCGCAGACAGTCGATGAGCGGGACGCACGAGGGGTGGTCGCTGATGGCGAGCGCGCCGCGTTTGACCCAGTCGCGCACGTTGGCCACCATGGCCGGGAGCTGGTCCTTCGACGTGGGCTTGAAGATGATCGGGTTGTCGCGGTCGGTGGCGAGCTCGACGAGCATCTCCACGTTGTTGTTGTCCGCCCAGCGGTGCGGCGCCGCGTGCTCGCCCCACAGCTCGCGCTCTGTGGCGCGGATCTCGCGTGCGAGGTCGGGATTCAGCATGCGCGGCAGCTTCCGGTCGATGAGCACGCGCTCGACGTAGCAACGCGCCTCGGTGTAGTGGAAGTGGGCGAAGAGCACCGCCGTGAAGTCGCGGCGCGTGGCGCCGATGTCCATGGCCGTGTATTTCCGCCAGAACGGGTAGCGCTCGTCGGCCGGCACCGGGCGCACGTGCAGCGCCTCGCGGAAGTCCGGGATGACGACGAGCTCGGGGTCGACGACGAACTTCGCGAGGTACTCGCGCTCGAACGTCGGGGACTCGTAGCCGCCCGCGTCGATCGCGAACATGTCGACCTTCTCCTGGGAGTAGCCCATGGAGTAGACGTCGGCGTGGTAGTAGTTCCCGACGGCCTTGAGACCGCGCGCGATCGCGACGTACTCATGGGCGGGCGACTCCGGCGGGGTGGAGCCGGTGAGCAGCGTGCCGTCCGTGTCGAGAAGCTGAGGCGTGAGCACGTCGTTGATCAGCTTCTTGACCTGATCGATGAACCCGCCCTCGTCCACGATGCACAGCTCGGCGCCCGAGCCGCGCAGCTTGTTCGCGCCCTGATTGTTCACGCCGGCCAGGTAGATGCGGCTGCCGTTCGGGAACACCCAGGCTTTGCGCTGCGCGCGCCAGACCGGGCGCAGGTGCTCCGGGCAGTCCTCCAGGAGCTGCTCGAAGATCGGAAGCAGCCGCTCGCGCAGCTCGTCGAGCGTCGGCGCGGCGAAGCGGATGCGCGCGTTGCGCTTCAGGATCGCGGTGCGGAGCGCGGCGATGCAGAGCAGCGTGGTCTTGCCCCAGCGCCGACAGACGTTCAAGCATCCCTTGAGGACGGTCTTGTCCTCGATCCACCGGATCAGCGTCCAGTACGCGTCGAGCTGGTAGTCGCGGCAGAGGTAGTCGAGCTCCCCGCGCTCCCACGCCTGCTCGACGATCGCGGCCCGCAGCAGCGGGTTGGCGGCGATCTGGTCGAGGGCGAGCTGCTTGGCTGCGCTCATGCATCGCTGGCCTCCAGCTCGGCGATGAGCTTGCGCTGGTGCGTCTCGACGAGGTCGAAGTCGCGGTGCGCGCCGTAGCGACGGCGGAGCGTGGCCAGCTCGCCGAGCCCGCCGAACAAGACGTCGAGCAGCAGCTCGCGGGGCGTGAGCGGCTCGCCGCCGCGTGCGCGTGCGCGCGCCAGCCGCTCGCGATGCGCGTCGCGGTCGGTGCGAGCCGTCTTCGCGCGGTCGAGCCCGCGCGGCTTGCTCACTCCTGGCGGTGGATCACCGCGGGGTCCTTCTGCTCTGCGGGGATGGCACGCGCGTGCGAGAGGTAGTCAACGCCGCACTTGTCACACGGATCGGCGACGTACGGGCCGCGGTAGCGCTTCGCCTCGAAGGCGCCGCAGTCTGTCCGCTTCTGCGCGCTCACGGCGCCCCCTTCGGGAGGCAGGAGATCGCCACGCTGTTGTAGCGGCTCGCGACGGTGCAGATGCGGTCGCCAAAGTCGCACGTGTACAGACCGTGGTAGACGAGCTGGCCGAGCGTGGCGCACGGGAGCGCGGGCTTGGCCGGCGCTGGCGTCGCCTGCGGCCCGCTCGCGCTCTCGCCCCCGCACCCGCTCACCAGCACGAGCGCCAGGCCGATGCCGAGCAGCAGGGCGCACAGGGCGTACTCGCGGCGGATCACTTGGCCTCCCCCGCACGCAGGTGGGCGCAGTGGGGGCACGGGCAGTCCGGGTGCCCGGCCGCGATCTGCTCGAGCCACGCGACGATGCGCTTCTGCTCGCGCACGATGCCCGTGAGCTTCAAGGCGATGTCCTCGTCGATGCGCTCCCGCTGGTTCGCGATCGGCATGCGCGCGAGGCCCGCCGGCGCGAGGCGCACGTCGTGCTGCGCGCGCCGTTCCGGCGGACACGCCGAGCAGAACGAGCGCGGGTCGGTGCACGTGCACTGCATCACCACGGCCCCCCGAAGCCGAAGAGGCGGCGGACGGGCAGACGCTCGCCCGTGTACCGGTTGCGGCCCGCGTCGGGGTCGGACGGGAACGGGATGATCCCGTCCACCGGCGGCGAGACGCGCACCGACGGATCGCCGAGGATGTAGTGCAGCGTCAGCGCCTTCGGCCGCCCGGTAATCACGAGCTCGGTCGACCCCAGCGACCGCACCATCAGTGCATCCCCGGGTCGTCGACGTGGATGATCCCCGGCGCGGCGGCCAGGTCGAGCGGCGCGCCGTCGGGGCCCACGAGCTGCGGAGCGGGCTTTTCCAGCGCTTCGCGCGCGGCGTTCCGCGCGGCCAGCTTGGCCGCCTGCTCAGGGAAGAACTCGGCGAAGCGCGGGTGCGCGCAGATGGTCTGGTCCAGCGCGTGCACGTGCTTGGTCATGAACGCGATCCCCTCGTGCACGCTGTCGTGCGTGTCGTTCGGGAACATCCCGCGCTTCAGGAGTCCGCACACGAAGTCGACGCCGAGGCCGACCTGATACATCTCGCGCAGGTCGTCGGGCATGCGTGCGAGCAGCGCGTTGTGCTCGGCCTGCCGCTTGGCGGCGGCCTGCTGCTCCAGCTCGCGCTGGCGGAGGATGGCGGCGGCCTGGCGGGGGTCGCGGAGTCGGGTCACGCCGGATCCTTCGCGACGAGCGGCAGCCACTCGAACTCGGGTGTGGCAGCGCGCCGAGCGCACTCGGCGACGCGCTCGTACTTCTCGGCCGTCGTGTGCCCGTCCCAGGTCGCGTCCGCCTCGCGCACGTGCGCGAAGAGGTGCGCCTCCCGGTCGTGGTAGTGCCAGCTCGCCTGGCCGGTCGGCAGGTCGATGAACACGCAGTTGAACCACGTCGGGTCCCAGCCGTCGATGTGCGTCTTGCACCGCCTGCTCGGGAAGATCGAGGCGAGCAGCGCGACGACGCGGTTGCGCTCCTCGTACGCGTTGTCGACGGCGCCCTGGGTGGCGGGCAGGTGCTCGGTCGCTGGATCGATCACTGGATCTCCTGCGGCTGCTTCGTCTTGCTCTTGGTCAAGGCCTCCAAGAAGTCGAAGTCGGTGGGCAGCGGCGGGAGCTTCTCGCCGCTGGGCTTGCGCGGTCGCCAGTCGCCCTCGCGCAGACCCGCGAGACCTGAGTCGATCGCCTCGATGGTCCGCAGCGCGAACGAGAGGTGGCGCAGCGCCAGGCACGTGCGCACGTTGGCCTTGTCCTCGCGCGCCAGCTCCGTCTGCTTGCGGATGATCGCGAGCAGGTCGCGCGAGATGGTGTGCTTCTCGGCGATGTTCGCGAGCACGGCCTCAGTGTCGCGCGCGACGAATCGGCGGATGGCCTCGGCGGTGGCCTGCGCCACGGCCTCACGCTTGTCGATCCAGCCCTCGTTGCGGGCGCGCTGGTGCACGCGCTGCTTGGAGACGCCGATCAGCGGCGCCAGCGACGACAGGTTCGCGCCCTCGCACTCGTAGCGGCGCCGCGCCTCGGTCCACGTGATCGTCTGCTGCGCCACGAGGTCGCGCATGTGCTGGGTGTAGGCGCGCACGCAGGCCAGCGGGTCGAGCTGTCCGCGCTCGGGGCGGGGCAGCACCTCGGTGGCTACGAGCGCGCTGATCTGCGCCTCGTCGAGGCCGAGGATCTGGGCGACCGCGGCGGCGTTGGCGATCTCAGCCATGTCGCACCGCCTGCTGCCCCGTGAACTCCTCCCACCGCTTCACGATCACGTCGCAGTACTTGGGATCGAGTTCGACCAGGCGCGCAGCACGACCTGCCTTCTCGCACGCGATCAGCGTCGAGCCCGAGCCGCCGAACGGGTCGAGCACGACGTCGCCGCCACGCGAGCTGTTGCCGAGCAGGTACTCGAGCAGCGCGACGGGTTTCATGGTGGGGTGAAGGTCGCTCTTCTGCGGGCGGTCGAAGTGCCACACCGTCGTCTGCTTGCGGTCGCCGTACCAACGGTGCGCCCCGTCCTGATTCCAGCCGTACAGACACGGCTCGTGCTGCCAGTGGTAGTCGGAGCGCCCGAGCACCAGGCTGCTCTTCACCCACACGCAGCACTGCGCGAGCCGCCATCCGCTCTCGACGAACGTGCGCCGGAAGTTGGCGCCCTCGGTGTCGGCGTGGAACACGTACGCGCCGGCGCCGTCCTTCGAGACGGAGAGCGCGGCGTGGAAGGCGCGCGCGAGGAACGCGGCGAAGTCGCCGTCGGTCTGGTCGTCGTTCGCGATCTCGCGTCGCTTGCCGCCGCCGTTGTAGGCGACGTTGTACGGCGGGTCCGTCAGCACCAGGTCCGCGCGGTAGCCGTCCATCAGCTTCTCGAGCACGGCCACGTCGGTCGAGTCGCCGCACACGAGCACGTGCCGGCCCATCTCCCACAGCACGCCCTGCGCGTTCTCGCTGCTCTCGCCGAGCGCCGGCGCGTCGTCGGGCTCGGTCAGCCCGACGGTCTCGACGGTCAGCAGCGCGCGCAGCTCGTCCTCGGTGAAGCCGGTGAGCGTCAGGTCCGCGCCGCGCGTGTCCAGATCGACCAGCAGCGCGCGCAGCTTCAGGTCGTCCCACTCGCCGTGGATGCGGTTCAGCGCGAGGTTCAGCTGCCGCTCACCGGCCTCGTCCAGGTCGACCCAGACGACGGGCAGGTCGCCGTCGGGTGCCACCTCCACGCGCTGGTGTCCGCCGACGATCCGCTCGAAGCGGCGGTTGACGATGATGGGCTGCACGAACCCGAACACGCCGAGCGAGCGGCCGAGCGCTTCCTTCTGCTGCGGCGTGATGGTGCGCGGGTTGTAGTCCGCGCGCATGGTGAGCAGCTTGGCGCGGGAGAGCGTGCCGTACTCGGGCGTCACGGCAGCACTCCATGCTCGGCGATCTTGTCGCGGATGAAGTCGAGCACGTTGCGTTCGAGATCCTGCCGCGCGTCGTCGGGCATGTGCGCCAGCATGAACTCCAGCCCCTGGCGCGGGCACGTCTCCATCAGCACGTAGAGCTGCGCCAAGGCGACGCGGATCCGAGCGCGCTCGGCGGCGTCGGTGCTCACGACAGCAGCCCCGACTTCCAGAGGCACAGCCCGATCACCACGAGAACGACGACGTGCAGCACGTGCGGCAGCAGCTTGTCGGCGAGAGGCGTCACGGCGTCTCCAGCATCACGTCACCGATCGTCGCGAGCCCGAGCTCGACGTTCCAGACGATCTCCGACACGGTGCACTTCCGCCTGTTGAGCATCACGGTGTCGCCCTGCCGCGGGACGTTCGGGAGCATCACGCTCGCCTGGTAGGCGCGCGCAGTCCCGAGCGTGGCGATGAGGTAGAAGCGCAGCTCGATCACGCGAGCCTCCACACGATGCGCGTGCCCGTGCTGTTCCACTCCTGCGTCACCTTGGGCGGCGGCCCGTCCTGCGGTCGCGGGTCGTGGCCCGAGAGCGAGGCGCGCCAGCGCAGGATGCGCGACATGACGGCCAGCAGCTCGAGCACGCCGATCACCGCTCGCGCTCCTTGTCCCACTGGCGCAGCGCGGTGAGCACGGCCTCGCGGATGGTCGCGTGCACGATGCCCCAGGCGAGGAATCCGAACACCGCGAGCACGAGCAGCACGCTGCCGATGGAGATCACGTTGAGCACGACCGCCGTCACAGCTTTCTCCGGTAGCGGTTGCCGCAGCGGTGGCAGATGGAGCCGAGGCCGGCGTGGCCGACCGCCCAGCAGACGAGCATGTCGAAGGCGTGCAGGAGGCGGGCGATCACTCGCGACACCGCCATGCGTCCGGGCACCGGTTGACACAGCCCCGGGGCTTGTACGGGCAGCGCCCGCGCATGTTCGCGACGGCTCCGAGCCACGCGGCGAACTCGAGGAGCGCGATCGTCACGAAACTCCCCCGGTGCCTTCGGTTTCCAGGGTTTTCTGCTGGACTTCGGAGGCGGGATGCAGAGCGAACTCCACGTGGTAGTGCTCGCACCACGCGCCCTTCGGCGGCGGGCAGTCGCACCCGAAGCGCGCGCACGCCCATGCGCCGCAGCGCTTGCCCGGCCCCATCGGGCAGTCGCACAGCACGAGCGGTGGACCGTGGAACGCGCTCACTACCGCCCCATCCCCGGCCGCCAGGTGCCCTGCGCCTCGCTCGACCGGGCCGCGTCCAGGCGATCGATGCGGATCCGGAGCTCGACCAGGGCCGCCGTGTTGGCCGCCACGGCCGCCTCCCCGGCCCGCAGGCGCGCTGCAGTGCCGCGCGGGCACCAGAACGCCACCCCGGCCACGATCGCCGCGCACAGCGCGAACAGGGCCACGGCGGGCCAGCCGATCACGCTCAGTAGAACGATCGTCTGCTGGACCGTCACGAGCGGCGCCGCGTCGAGTCGAGCAGGTCG